>SKEK01000146.1_pt1 | contig 46128 bp, 40 predicted proteins | sample 4826761 | NCBI WGS metagenome assembly SKEK01 (sample SAMN11008811, study PRJNA524170) | human gut metagenome | biome: Human fecal sample; material: Feces; isolation source: fecal sample from pouch patient p32 | host: Homo sapiens | place: Israel: Tel-Aviv | collected 2015-10-13 | reverse complement strand
AAGTTTTAATAGTTTTATAAAATGCATAAAATATACTACATAAAAAAAGAATAAAAAAAAGAAATGCGAACCAATGTAAAAAAATATTTAAGTATTCTGAAACAGTTAAATGAAAATTTAGCATTTTGCCCCCCTTTATTTAAAATTTTTTAATTGTTATAAAGATAATAATTTATAAACTTCTTTTTTTAACCATAAAAGAGTTAAGTTATCAAGAGGTTCATATTCAAATCTAGTTACAGTTAAATCTCTATCTAAAAATTTCATACAAGTTCTATACGAAATATTAGATTTTTTTAGAAGAGTATTTAAGTAATTAATATTTAACTGTATCTTTAAAGCTTCTTTTATCTTTGATTCTAAAAATAATCGATATATATTATATGGAATATTTGGGATTATAGCTGCAATATTACTTATAACACCATCTATACCTATTGATAAAAATGGTAAAATAGTAAAGTCATCTGTTGAATAGATTTTTAATTTAGGAAATTGTCTTTTTATATCAATGCATAGAGAGATGTTATTATTATTTTCAATAAAACCATAAAAACATCTAATACTTTCCATTTGTTTAATTAAATTATAATCTAATTGTTTTTTGCTATTAATTAAAGATGTGTTTATAAAAAATGGCACTTTTATAAAATCCTGAACGGATACAAAAAATTTATATATATCGTTAGAATTTGAAGATTTAGAAAATTCAACATTAAAAATAAAACTTTGAAAATCGAATTTTGAAAATTGAGTACACTCTTCGATAATGTCTATTGTATTCTTGTTAGTACATTCTATTTGAATAACGAGAGGAATATTCTTAAGGTTAGATTTTACAATTGCATCTATAATTTGAACTTTTTCTTCTATTTCTAAAAAATTTTTTTGTTCAATAGATGGGAATAAAATCAACGCTTGAGCTGGATTTTCAGAATAGTAAAAAATTAGATTTTCGAGAGTTTTAAAATCTACTTTTCCATCTTTTAAAAATGGTATAAATATAGGAATTCCAATACCTTTAAACATAAACCCTCCTTATTTTTTTTAAATTTAACTACTTTAATACTTAATACTTATTTTTATCTATGTTTCCTGTAAAAGATAAAAGGAAAATATAAAAAATATTTATATACAATAATATCAAATAAAGGAGAGTTTCTATGCTAAAAATTGAAAGTTCATAACTTAATAACAACTCTTCCTTTATTTTTACCTTTTAAAACAAACTCAATCTTATCGTTTAATTCCTCTAATGTTATTTCTGTATAAAGATTTTCCAAATTTTCGATTTTCCACTCTGTAGACAATTTATCCCATAAAATCTTTCTTTCAGAAGAACTTATTTGAACAGAATCAACACCATAAAGAGTTACTCCTCTTATTATAAATGGATAAACAGATGATTCAAAAGAAGCTCCTGCAACATTTCCACAAGTTGTCGCTACTCCATTGTATTTCAAAGATTTTATTGCTGTTGAAAGAATATTTCCACCAACAGTATCAATAGCTCCAGCATAGACTCCTTTTAGCATAGGCCTAAATGTGTCATCAACTTCTGATCTTTTAATTACTCTTTTAGCACCTAAATTCAATAAAAAATCATTTTCTTCAACTTTTCCTGTAACTCCAACAACATTATAACCTAACTTACTTAAAATGTTGACTGCAATAGAACCAACTCCACCAGTTGCTCCAGTAACTAAAATTTCACCATCTTCAGGCTTAACTTCTCCTTTAACAACTAATTTATAAATTGAAATAGCTGCAGTTAAACCAGCTGTTCCATAAATCATACTTTCTTTTAGTGTCATCTTTTTAGGAAGAGGAGTAACCCATTCTGAAGGAACTTTTATATATTCTTGATAACCACCTGAAGTATTCATTCCAAGATCATATCCAGTGACAATAACCTCAGCTCCAGGAGTTAAATTAGGATTCTTACTTTCTATAACTATACCTGCAGCATCAATTCCAGGAGTGTGCGGATAAATTTTTGTAACACCTCTATTTCCATTAGCTGATAAAGCATCCTTATAATTTAATGAACTATAACTTACTTTAATTAAAGTATCATAGTTAGGTAAATCTTCAATATTTTTTTCAATGATAGTTCTTTCGAAAGAATCTTCAACTTCTGTTACTAAAAACGCTTTAAACTTCATAATTTTCCTCCATAATAATTATTATATATTAAAAAATAAGTAAACTAATTGCCATAACAATCATTCCACTAATCAATCCGTAAATAGATAAGTGATGCTCTCCATATTTTTCAGCAGCAGGAAGGAGTTCATCTAAAGATATAAAGACCATAATACCAGCTACTCCTGCAAAAATTATACCAAAGATTAAATCGTTCATAAAAGGTAGTAATATCAAATATCCTATAATTGCCCCAAGAGGTTCAGATAGTCCTGATAGTAGAGAATATAATAGAGCTTTTTTCTTACTTCCAGTTGAAAAATAAATAGGAACTGAAACAGCTATTCCTTCAGGAATATTATGAAGCGCTATTGCAATAGCAATGGAAATTCCTAAAGTTGGATTATCAATTGCACTTATAAAAGTAGCTAATCCTTCAGGAAAATTATGTATACCAATTGCTAAGGCTGAAAAAATTCCCATTCTATGAAGACTTCTATTTTTTTTAAGTGTTTTTTCACTAATATCCTCAATGTTCTTCATTTCATGGGGATTTTCATAATTTGGAATTAATTTATCAATTAAAGCTATTAAAAGCATTCCTCCAAAAAAGGAAACTACAGTAAAAAATGTTCCATTTTTTTCTCCAGCAGCACTAATAAGAGCTTCTTGAGCTTTAGGAAAAATCTCTATAAATGAAACATAAATCATAACACCTGCAGAAAATCCAAGTGTTAATGATAAAAATTTTATATTAGTTCTTTTAGAAAAAAATGCAATGAAGCTACCTATTCCTGTACATAATCCTGCTCCTAGTGTTAAAAGAAAGGCAAATAAAATGTTATCCAAATGAAATCATCCTCCCAAACTTATTTTATAGTAAGTATCTAGTTAAAAGTTTTTCTTGATATAGTTTTTCAAATAAAAAATAAAAATCCTTGTAAATAAATCTAAATAAAAAAAGATTGAGAGTTATTTTAAAGTAGTAAATATATAAAGTATAACTTTTAATTTATAATTGGAGGAGATTATTTAATGAAATCAAAATGTGTAGGAATTGTAACTACTTTTGAAAATAGTCTATTTTTAGACGGTGTAAATAGAAAAGTTTCTACTTTACCGATAGTAGGAAAATATAGTGCAGTTGATTTTCCTCTTTCTTATATGAAAAATGCAGGTATACAAAATATACATATTTTAACTTCTAAAAATTGTTATATTCTTAATAAACATTTAGATTCAGGTAAGCCTTGGGGATTAGATAGAAAAAGTAGAGGACTTACGCTTCATATTGAAAATGTAGAAACAGATACTAAGCTTTTGATTAATAATTTTGAAGACTTTTTTGATAATAAAGAGGAAATAGCTGTTATTTCTTCAATACATATGATATCTAATTTAGAACTAGATAATGTCATTAAATTTCACCAAAATTCAAATGCTGATATAACTGTTGTTTATAAAAATGTTGAGGAGATGTCTAATAATTTTTTAGAGTGTGATATTTTAGAGTTTAATAATAAAAATCATTTAATTAAATCTTATAAAAATTTAGAAGCAGGTATGAATAGAAAGGTGTCTTTAGAGATATTTTTAATTAAAACCTCTCTTTTAGCTTCTATTGTAACGAATAGTTCTAATCTAAATCTTTCTTTAAAAGAGATTATATACGAAAGTAAAACTAAACTAAAAATTTTAGGATTTGAGTATAAAGGATATTTAGCATGTTTAAATTCTGTGACTAATTATTTTAACCTCAATATGGATTTTATTAATCATAAAAATTTAAAAACACTATTTTTTAATGAAAAAATGCCTGTTTTTAGTAAAGTAAAAGATTTAGTGCCGACACATTATTCAAGTAACGATATTGTAAAAAGCTCTATTATTTCAGATGGTTGTTATATTAAAGGAAGTGTTATAAATAGTATCCTATCTGAAGGAGTTAAAATAGAAGATGGAGCAAAAGTTGAAAATTGTATCATTTTAGAAAATTGTACTATAAAATCAGGAACATATTTAAAAGATGTTATTGCTGATGAAAAATTTACTTTAAAAGTAATTAGATAATTATAGTTTTTAAATATATAAGTGTAGTGAAATTGGGAGGAAAAATGAAAAAAGCGATGGTTATTTTTAAAAATACAAATGATTTAAACTACCTAATTGAAAGTTGTAAATTTTTAAAAGAAAATTATGGTTATGTTATAAAACCAGTATATATGGTAAATCCTGCAATTATTGATTTAAGTAAAGATAATTTAAAAGATATAGTTAACAAAGTTGAGGATAAATTTTTTAAAAACCTAAATATAAAGCTAAGAGAGGAAAATTTAACAGATGAGTATATATCTTTAATAGATGAAAATAGTAATTCAGTAAAAGAGTTGTTGAAAACTACTGATATTGTCTTAATCAGTGAAGAACCTGGATTAAATAACTTTATATTAGAAATTTTAAAGAAGCTATATAAACCAATGATTATTTTAAAGGGAAAGAAATTGAGCTTTAATAAGATTATATTAACAAGTGATAATGGAGTAAAGATAAATAAAAGTTTTCATGATTTTTATTTAAACTTTTATAAAGAGGATATAAAAAAAATAGATGTGTTAACATGGAATTATACTGAATTAGATCACAGTTTAATTGAGCTAATAGAGAGTAAAAATATAAAGGTTGAACTTTATAAGTATTTTCCAAAAGAGAATAGTTTAACTGAATTTATTGAAAAAATAGATGAGGAAGATCTATTAATAATGGGAAATTTAAGTAAAAGATTTTTTCTAGAAAAAGTTATGAATAAATTAGGAGTACAAATTTTAGAGAGAGTAAAGACTAATATATTTATAAGTTAGGAGGCGTAACATGATAGGAATAGATGAGGCTAATATATTTTATTTACTACTTCAGCTTTCTATAATCTTTATATTAACAAATTTTGTAAACAGTTTTTTGAAAAAAATTAATCAGCCAACTATAACAGGGGATCTATTAGTAGGTATTATTTTAGGTCCTACTATATTGGGATCATTTTTTCCTAAAATATATAACTTTATATTTCCTCAAAATCTTGTTCAAGTAGCTATGTTAGATACACTAGGATGGTTTGGATTATTTTTAGTTCTTTTATCAACTGGAATAGAGGTAGATTTTTCAAGTATTTGGAAACAAAGGAAAAATGCTTTAGTAATTTCAATTTTGGATATAATAATACCGATAGTATTTTCAATGGCTTTCATATATTTTTTACCAAGTAGGTATTTTGAATTTAGTGATAATAAGTTTATAACCTCATTTTTTATCTCAGTTATTATGACTATAAGTGCTCTGCCCATAGCTATTAGAGCTTTAAGAGAAGTTGGAATAATGAAAAGTGATTTGGGATTTTTAATAATATCAGCACTGACAATTAATGATATTATAGGTTGGATTGTATTTACTCTTTTACTTTCTCTTTTTTCAATGAAATTTTTTGATTGGGAGATAGCTATAAAGATAATTCTATATACAGGTATATTTACATTTTTAGCTTTAAATATAGGGAAAAAAATTGTAAATTGGCTTTTTTTAAAAGTTATAAATCAAGATAGTGATGGGGTTCAAGGAGTATTAGCTGTTTTAATATCAACTGGAGTTGTTTTTGGACTGATAACTTTAGAGATTGGGATTCATACACTTTTTGGTTTTTTTATAGCTGGAATTGTAGCTGGAGATTCACCAATTTTTACAAAAAGTGCTAGAAATACTGTGCATAATTTTGTCTACTCTATATTTGCATCTCTGTTCTTTGTAAATATAGGACTTAAGATTAATTTCTTTGAAAGTTTTAATCTGTTTTTAGCTCTTTTTATAACATTTGTAGGTGTTGCAGGAAGATATTTAGGAGCATGGATTGGTTCAACTTTATCAAAGAATATAAAGTATAGAAATATAATCTCAATAGCTCATACTCCTGGAGGGGAGATGCATATAGTTGTAAGTTTGATAGCTTTAAGCTTTGGATTATTAAATAAAGAACTTTTTGTAGCCATAGTTTTTGCAGCGATTTTATCATCTATAATTAATGGTCCTTGGTTAGCAATTGCATCTAAGCGTTTTAATTATTTAGAGAGTTTCGAAGTATTAGTGTATCCAGGTATAAAGTTAGAAGCTCAATATAAAGAGCAAGCAATTAGTAAACTCTTAGATTTATTGAAATTAGAATATAGAGAAGCTAATATTTTAGAAAATGTTTTGGACAGAGAGGATATTGTTTGTTCTGGATTACAGAATAGTATAGCTATTCCCAAAGGAAATGTAGAGGATGAAACTAAAACTAAAATAATATATGCACGTTTGGAAAATCCTATAAACTGGAACTCATTAGATGGGAAATTAACTAAAAATATATTTTTAATATTAACTTCAAGAGAGGAACAGGAAAATCAAATTAAAGTTGTAAAAAAAATCACAAATTTTTCTAAAAAATGTGATGAGGTAAAAGAGCTTGATAGTTTATCCACAGAGAAAAATATAGAAGATTATATAATAAAAATATTGTCAGATTAAAAAAATAAGAATGTTTTTTAAGTACTTTTATTTTTTTTCTTGGTAAAAAAATAAAAGTATGTTAGAATTTAAAAACAATAAATTGGGGAAAATTAGTATTTTTTTAACTAAAATTGTGAGGAGAGTTTAGTTATGAAACATTTTAATATTGAAACTTCTATATATTTTGGAGAGGGATCTTTAGAAAAGTTAAAGGAGTTAGATAATAAAAAGATACTAATTATATGTGATAAGTTTATAGGAACTTCAGAGATCTTAAAAAAAGTTCAAAGTAATTTGGAAAAGTGTGACGTTGCAGTTTTTGATGATATAATACCTGATCCAACAATTAAGGTTGTAGCAAAGGGAGTACAGGTACTGAAAAGTGAAAAAGTTGATTTGATAATAGCTTTAGGAGGAGGATCATCTATAGACGGAGCAAAAGCTATTAGAGAATATTATACAAAAATTGAAAAAAATACAAAAATTGATTTTTATGCTATTCCAACTACTAGTGGAACAGGTTCAGAGGTGACAGAATATTCTGTTATAACAAATGAGCAAGAAAATATAAAATATGCTTTGGCAGATAAAAAATTACTGCCATCAGTGGCTATTTTAGACCCAGAGTTAGTAAAATCAGTACCTAAAAGCATAACGGCTGACACAGGTATGGACGTTTTAACTCACGCAATAGAAGCTTATATTTCAAAAGAGGCTTCAGATTTTACAGATGCTTTAGCTGAAAAGGCTTTTGAATTAACAGTAAAGAATCTAGAGAAAGCATATTTAAATGGAGGTGACTTACAAGCTAGAGAAAAAATGCACAATGCATCATGCTTAGCAGGGTTGGCTTTCAACTCAGCAGGATTAGGACTTACTCATAGTTTGGCCCATGTTATAGGTGGAAGGTTTCATATACCACATGGAAAAATAAACGCTATAATTTTGCCACATGTTGTAAGATATAATTCTAATATAGAAAGAGAATCGTATTTAGATTCTAAAAGTGAAGTTTTAAAGAAATATCAAAAATTAGCAAAAATAGCTGACTTAAGTGCTATAAATCCTTTTATGGGAACAAGCAACTTGATTAATTTTATAGTTAAATTACAAAAATCACTTTTAATTCCAGGGACATTGAAAGATTTAAAAATAGATGGAAGCTCTTTATTAGAAGATATAGATAATGTTTATGAAAATGTTTTAAAAGACATATGTACAAAAACTAATCCAAGGGAGATAGCAAAAGAGGATATAAAAAAATTAATAAAGAGTATAGTGGGATAAATTGGGAGTGATAAAATGAGAAAAGAAAAATACTATATTGGAGAAGTTGAAAAAATTTGCGGCATTGCCAAAAAGACTTTGAGATTTTACGACAAAATAGGATTGCTTTCTCCTTTTGAAATTAACAACAATGGATACAGATACTACAGTAAGGATAATCTATATACAATACCAGTAATTAAATATTATAAACAAAGTGGATTTACATTGGAAAACATAAAAAAAGTTATGAATGATTTTAATTATCAGAATATAGAAGAAAGTTTTTCTGAAAAAATAAAGGATTTAGAAGAGTTAGAAAGGGAACTAATTATGAAAAAACGTTCCCTTGAAGACTGGAACTCTTTAGTAAAAGAAGCGAGAATGGTTATAGACTACAAATTAACAGATGTAAAAGTTAAGTTTTTAGAAAAGGAAAAAGTTATATTTCAAAATCAAGATTTTGAGGGTGATTATATAAGTTCTGTAATAAATATAGAATTTACGAATTATATAGAGGAGATAGCAAATGCAATTACTGGACCAGTGATTATTGAATTTTCCTCTTTAATGGATAAAATGCATGGGAATCCCCAGCAGATAAAGGTTTTACAAAAGAATTTACTGAAGTGTAGCTCTGAACAACTTATGGAATTTGGGGGAGATTTAGTAATTTCTTGTTATCATATTGGTTCTCATAAAAATATTAAAGAAACTTATAAAAAAATGTGTGATTGGGCAAAACTTCATAATTATAAACATGAAGATAAGTTTTATGAAAGATATGTAATGGATTATTGGACCATAAAAGATGAGGAAAAATTTGTAACAGAGATTCTAATTAAAATAAAAAAGTAAAACCTTACACTTAAGTGGAAGGTATAAAACAGGTGAAGATAATGATTTCTTCACCTGTTTTTTTGCTTTTTGCGATCTAAAAAAGTTATATTAGAATTAATTTTGAAAAATAAAACCTAAATAAATACATATTTTTTTCTTGACATTAAACCTATGTGGAACGTTTATACTAATATCATAAGTAAAAAAATAATAAATTCCCCAGTTTGTTATTAAAAAAGGTATCAAGGAGGAAATATGCCAGAAGCAATATTAAAAAATACGGCAGAAGCTAAATATCTAGAACGTGAAGAGAGAATTTTAGCTTTAAAGGAAAAAAGTAAAAAAGATTTCTTAAAGAAAGGAATCAAAATTGGATTGATTTCAGGAGCATTATATGGAACTTATACAGCTCTTTTAACTTTAGGAATGACTAGAGGGGTTTGGGCAGACTGGTATGGAGCAAATACATCAGGACTTACAACATTTGTAATTGTATATTTATTAGCAGCCTTAGGAAATGCAATAAATGATACGTGTAGTGCAGTATGGGCCTTAGGAAATGCAGGATATCAAGGAAAGCTTAAAGATTTAATGAGAACTTTAAATACAAAACCAGGAAAGATGCTTATGTTAGCAGCAATGTTAGGTGGACCAGTAGCAGGAACGGCTTACGTAATTGCACTTCAGATGGCAGGATCAATAATAGTTCCAATATCAGCACTTTGTCCTGCAATAGCGGCTATTTTAGGAAAAATATTTTATAAGCAAGAAATTAATAGAAGAATGGCATTTGGAATTTTAATTTGCGTTTCAGCAAGTTTTATTATAGGGAGTTCAAGTTTTGGAGAGGGAATTTCACCAGAGGTTTTATTAGGAATTACAATTGCAATAGTTGCAGCTTTTGGTTGGGGATTTGAAGGGTGTGTAGCAGGTTATGCTTCAGCAATGGTAGATCCACAAATTGGAATTTGTATAAGACAGTTAACATCAGGGCTTACAAATATGTTTATAGTTTTACCAATACTTGGAATTTTAAGTGGTGATATTTCAACATCATTTACTCTTGTAAGTCAAGCGTTTACAAGTACGCCAGCAATGATTTGGTTTATTTTAAGTGGACTTGCAACATTTGTTTCATTTACAGCATGGTATACAGGAAACAGTATGTGTGGAGCAGGGTTAGGAACAGCTTGCAATGGAACTTACTCGTTCTTTGGACCATTCTTCTGTTGGATAATTTTAGGAGTAGTTATGGGAATAGATGGTTGGGCATTACCAGCAATAGTTTGGATTGGAGCATTACTTATGATTTTTGGAATCTTAATGATTGCCGTAAATCCGATGGATTTTTTAAAGAAAAAGGAGGCCTAATATGATGCCACTTAATTATGCAATATTAAAATATTTTACAAAACATGGAAAATCGTCAGTTTATGAAGTTATGGAAGTTCTTGGAAAAGATTATGGAAACTTTAAATCTTTTAATAAAAAATCTATAATAACAGCTTTAATGACAGCTGAAGCAAATGGATTAATAGAAGAGATTGAAGCTGATTTAGATAGTGATGGAAATTTAGTTTCTTACTATGAAGCTAATGAAGATAGTAAAAATATTATTAATAGTTTTATAAAAGATTAATAGTAACTTTGGAGGGTATTATGAAGTATTATGGAAATGAAGCTTTAGGGCTAGTTGAAACACTTGGACTTGTTCCAGCACTAGAAGCAGCAGATAAAATGTTAAAAGCAGCAGATGTAGAGTTAGTTTCATATGAAAATGTAGGATCTACACTTGTTACAATAATGGTAAAAGGGGATGTGGCAGCAGTTAAAGCAGCAGTGGAAGCTGGAGCAGCAGCGGCAGCGGCAGTAGGAACACTAACAGCAAAAAATGTAATGCCAAGACCTATAAGTGAAATTGGAAAAATCGTAACTGTTCATGATATAGATGAATAATTAAGGGGAGTTGACTTAGATGTTAAGAAGAGAAGCGGTAGGATTAATAGAAACATTTGGACTTGTTTTTGCACTAGAGGCAGCAGATGCTATGTGTAAAGCAGCAGATGTAGAGTTAATAGGATATGAAAATGTAGCATCTGGATATATAACAGTTATAGTGACTGGAGATGTAGGTGCATGTAGAGCAGCAGTAGATGCTGGAGTAAATGCTGTAACTAATATGGAGGGTGGAAACTTATATAGCTCAATAGTTATAGCTAGACCTCATGGAGATTTACAAAAGATAATTGATAAATATGCTATTCCGAACTTATAAAAGGTGGAATGAAAAATGAATATAATAGATAACGATTTACTATCTATGCAGGAGGCTAGAATATTAGCTGAAAATTCTAAAGAAGCTCAAAAAAGTTTGAGGAGCTTTTCTCAAGAACAATTAGATGAAATTGTAGAAAATATATCTAAGAAATTAAAATCTAATGTTGAAAAAATTTCAGAAGAACTTTATAAAGAGATTGATTTTGGAATAAAAGAGGATAAAGCTATAAAATTAGATCTTTTATTAGAGAGTGTAACTGAAAAAATTAAAAATATGAAATGTGTGGGAATAATCTCTGAAGAAAAAAATGGAAATATAAAAAACATTGGAGTTCCAATGGGGGTTATAGTGGCCTTTTGTTCTGAGGCAAATCCTATATCAACACTTATTTATAAAACTTTAATTGCAGTAAAATCAGGAAACTCAATAATATTTAATCTGCAAAAAAGTTCTAAACATTCAATGATAAAAGTTTTAGATTTGATGATAAAAGCTGCTGATGAAAGTGGGGCTCCTTCTGGAATAATTACTTATTTAAGTAGAATATCATTAAATGGAACAAAAGAATTGATTAACCATGAGAATACAGACTTGATTTTAAATACTGGAGTAGAGGAGATTCTTTCAGAAATATATAGAAGTGGAAAACCACTTGTATATGGAAGAACAGGAAATACGCCAGCATTTATTGAAAAAAGTGCAGATATAGAGAAAGCTGTCTTAGATATTGTTTTGAGTAAAACTTTTGACAATGGAGTCATGCCTGGGGCAGAACAAGCTGTAGTAGTGGATAAAAATATTTTAGAAGAAGTAATAAGAGAGTTTGAAAAAAATAAAGCTTACTTTTTAGATGAAGAGGAAAGTGAAAAGATAAAAAAGTTACTTTTTGATTCAAAAGGAGAGTTTAAAAAGATATATACTGGAAAAGATGCACAGTTTTTAGCTCAAAGAGGAGGAGTAACTGTACCAATAGACACAAAAATACTTATCTCAAAGGAGAGATATGTTTCTTTAGAAAATCCATTTTCAAAAGAAAAACTTTGTCCAGTCTTATCTTTTTATACAGAGGAAAATTGGATGACAGCATGTGAAAAATGCATAGAGTTACTTTTAAATGAAAAGCAAGGTCACACGTTGGTAATTCACTCTAAAGATGAGGAGATAATAAAAGAGTTCTCCTTAAAAAAACCTGTGGGAAGAGTTTTAGTTAATACTTCAGGAAGTTTTGGAAGTATGGGAGGAACAACAGAGTTATTTCCATCAATGACTTTAGGTTGTGGAGTGATAGGAAAAGGAATGACTTCAGATAATGTATCTCCTATGAATCTTATATATATAAGAAAAGTAAGCTATGAAGTAAAAGATTCCTTGAAATTATTAAAAAATAATGAGGATAAAAAAAATAAAGAATCAGATATATTGAAAAGGTTGGAGAAAATACTAAGAGATATCTTAGGTTAAGGGGTGTAATATGGAAATTCGAGAGTTTTTAAATAAATTTATGAAGGCTACTGAGAACATGTCAGATGAAGAGAGAGAAGCTCTACTGAAAATGTTTCAAGGGGTAAGTCATGAGATAAAAAAAGAAAATTGTGAAACAAAAGATTATGATTTAGGAAATGATTGCAAAGAGGTACCTCAAAAAATAACTGAGAGATTGTCAAAGTTAAAAGAGAATTACTTAAAGCAAGTTCCTTCAATAACAATACATAGAGCTAAAGTTTTAACAAAAATTGCTAAAGAAAATCCAGGTCTTCCAAAGGCTATATTAAGAGGAAAAAGTTTTAAACATTGCTGTGAAACTGCACCTTTAGTAATTCAAGATAATGAATTAATCGTAGGATCACCAAATGGTTCACCAAGAGCAGGAGCTTTTTCTCCAGATGTTTCTTGGAGATGGCTAGAAACAGAGTTAGAAACTATATCTAAGAGAGCTCAAGATCCATTTTATTTATCAGAGGAAGATAAGAGAACATTAAAAGAAGAGATTTTCCCATTCTGGGCAGGGCAATCAATTGATGAGCATTGTGAGCAGCAGTTCCGTGAAGCTGGACTTTGGGAGTTATCAGGAGAATCATTTGTATCTGATTGTTCATATCATGCACTAAACGGTGGAGGAGATTCAAACCCAGGTTACGATGTAATTCTAATGAATAAAGGAATGTTAGATGTAGTTAGAGAAGCTAAAGAAAAATTAGAAACTTTAGACTATGCTAATCCAGATGATATAGAAAAAATTTACTTCTATAAGTCATTAATAGATACTGCAGAGGGTGTAATGATTTATGCTAAACGTATGTCAGAATATGCAGCTCAACTTGCAGCAAAAGAGCAAAATCCAAAAAGAAAAGCGGAATTACTAAAAATATCAGAGATAAATGCAAGAGTTCCAGCTCATAAACCTGAAACTTTCTGGGAAGCTGTACAAGCTGTTTGGACAATTGAATCACTTTTAGTTATAGAAGAGAACCAAACAGGAATGTCAATAGGACGTGTGGACCAATATATGTATCCATACTTTAAAGCTGATATTGAAAGTGGAAGAATGTCAAACTTTGAAGCCTTTGAGATTGCTGGATGTATGCTGATAAAAATGTCAGAAATGATGTGGGTTACAAGTGAGGGAGCATCGAAATTCTTTGCAGGATATCAACCTTTCGTAAATATGTGTCTAGGTGGAGTAACTAGATCAGGAATGGACGGTACAAATGATCTAACGTACTTATTGATGGATGCAGTGAGACATGTAAAGGTTTATCAGCCAACTATCGCTTGTAGAATTCACAAATCATCACCACATGAGTATTTAAAGAAAATTGTTCAATTAATAAAAGCTGGATTAGGATTCCCTGCTTGTCACTTTGATGATGTACATATAAAAATGATGCTAGCTAAAGGGGTTTCAATTGAGGATGCTAGAGATTATTGTTTAATGGGGTGTGTTGAACCTCAAAAATCGGGAAGACTTTATCAGTGGACTTCAACAGCTTATACGCAGTGGCCAATTTGTATAGAGTTAGTTTTAAATAATGGAGCAACTCTTTGGTATGGAAAACAAGTTTGCCCAGATTTAGGAGATGTGGATAAATATAAGACTTATGAAGAGTTTGAAGAAGCAGTAAAATATCAAATAAAATATATTACAAAACTTTCAAGTATAGCAACAGTTATAACTCAAAAAGTTCATAAAGATTTAGCTCCAAAACCACTTATGTCAATGATGTATGAAGGATGTATGGAAACTGGAAAAGGAGTAGAAGCTGGTGGAGCAATGTATAACTTTGGACCTGGAGTGGTTTGGAGTGGTCTTGCAACTTATGTAGACTCTATGGCTGTTATTAAAAAGCTTGTATTTGAAGATAAAAAATATACATTAAGAGATATAAAAGAAGCTTTAAAGGCTGACTTTGTAGGATACGAAATGTTAAGAAAAGATTGTTTAGCAGTTCCAAAATATGGAAATGATGAAGATTATGTAGACTTTATAGCAACAGATTTAATTAACTTTACAGAAACAGAGCACCGTAAATATAAAACCCTTTACTCAATACTAAGTCATGGAACGTTATCTATTTCGAATAACACTCCTTTAGGACAAATAACTGGTGCTACACCAAATGGTCGTAAAGCGTGGATGCCACTTTCAGATGGAATAAGTCCAACTCAAGGAGCAGATACAAAAGGACCTACAGCAATTATAAAATCAATTTCAAAAATGGCTTGTGATACGATGAATATAGGAATGGTACACAACTTTAAGCTAATCTCTGGACTATTAGAAACACCAGAAGGAGAAAATGGAATTATAACTTTAATACGTAGTGCGTGTGCTTTACAATTAGGAGAGATGCAGTTTAACTATTTAGATAATGAGACATTACTAGCAGCTCAAAAAAATCCTGAAGCATATAGAGATTTAATAGTTCGTGTGGCTGGATATAGTGCTTACTTTGTTGAGTTATGTAAAGATGTACAAGATGAAATTATAAGTAGAACGGTGTTAACACACTTCTAGAATTTGGAGAAAAACTATGAAAAATAACCTTTTAGAAAGAAAAGCTAGAATTTTTAATGTTCAAAAATACAATATGTATGATGGACCGGGAGTAAGGACTTTGATATTTTTTCAAGGATGTCCTCTAAGATGTAAGTGGTGTGCAAATCCAGAGGGGCTTGAAAAAAAATATAAGGTTATGTTCAAAAATAATAGTTGTATAGATTGTAATAGATGTACAAAGGTTTGTCCTGCAGAGATTCACAGTGTAAGTTTAAATAAAACTCACACTGTGGACAGGACAAAACAATGTATAGGATGTAGAAAATGTGAAAACGAATGTCATAAAGAAGCTTTAAAAATAGTTGGTTATGAAAAAACTATTTCAGAACTTTTAAAAATAGTAGAAGAGGATAGAATGTTTTATGATATGTCAGGAGGAGGAGTAACCCTAGGGGGAGGGGAAGTTTTAACACAGCCAGAACCAGCTATAAATCTTTTAATGGCTTGTAAAAATATAGGAATAAATACTGCAATAGAAACATGTGGTTATACAACTTTAGACGTTATTGAAAAAGTAGCTGAATATGTAGATCTTTTTCTCTTTGATATAAAACAGATTGATCCAGAAAAACATTTTTATTGGACAGGAGTTAGAAATGAAAGAATTTTAGAAAATTTGAAATTTCTTCTAGAAAATCGATTTAATGTAGAAATTAGAGTTCCTTTAATAAAGGGAGCTAACTCAGATATTGTAGATATAGAGAATTTGATAAAATTTTTATTACCATATAAAGATTATAAAAATCTAAAGGGTGTGGATTTATTACCGTACCATAAAATGGGAGTAAACAAATATGAACAGTTAGGTATGGACTATGAGATGAAGGGTGAGTTTCAGCTAACTAATGATGAACTTGATCAGATAGAAAATCTAATAAAAAAATATGATCTTCAAGCTAGAGTTATACGTCATTAATTGTTAGTTATCTAAAACTATAGAAGGTGAAAAAGATGCTTAAATTTATAACAGAGGAGTATCTAAGAGATTTGTATAAAAAAGAGCCTTTTCAAAACTTCCAAATAAAAGAGGACCAAAGGTTAACTCCAGGAGGAAGACAATATCTATTAGATAGAAAAATAGAGATAAAGTTATTTAAAGAAAACGCTAAAGAGTCTCAAGTTGTTTTAGATAAAAAAGATATTTATAAATTAAAAAGTTTAGAGATGGAAATTTATTTCTTAACAAGTGAACTTTTAAGTAAAGATATAAAAAGTACCAATGAAATTTTGGAAATAGGAAAATTCCTAAAAAATGTAATAGATACCCTAGAGGGAAAAAGTGAGCTTTTAAAGTTTCAAGAGAATTTACCTCATATTGAAAGTTTAAGTCCAAATGAAAGTTATTTGTATTTTAAAAATGGAAAATATATTTTTCTTTTAAAAAAAATAATCTTTGAATTGAAAATATGTAAAGAAGAAATTTTAAAAAAGATAGATATAGTAGAAAATTTAGATCAAATGATATTTAGAATGGAAAAAGTTGTGCTTCGTATGATGGAGGAGTTATGAGTTTAGAAAAAATAGTAGATTTTGAATATTGTGATAGCTTAGTGGCAGAGTTTGAAAAAGTTATAAAGAAACCTAAACTAACTGATTCATCAGTTTACTATACAGGTGTAGATTTAGGAACTGCGTGCGTTGTGTTAGCAGTTTTAGATGAAAACTACAATCCTGTTGCAGGAGCATATAGATATGCTGATGTGGTGAAAGATGGAATGGTAGTTGATTATATAGGTGCTATAAATATAGTTAGAGAGTTGAAAAAAGAGATTGAAGAAAAATTAAAAACAGAGTTGATTTATGCAGCAGCGGCAATACCTCCAGGGACAGATAGCTTAGATGGAGGAGCTATTAAAAATGTAGTTCAAGCAGCTGGATTTGAATTGACAAATCTGCTTGATGAGCCAACAGCAGCCAATCAAGTTTTAAAGATAAAAAATGGTGCAGTAGTTGATATTGGAGGGGGAACTACAGGGACTTCAATACTAAAAAATGGAGAGGTAATATCTGTAGCGGATGAGGCTACAGGTGGAACACATTTCTCCCTAGTAATATCAGGAACGTATAGAAAAGCTTTTAAAGAAGCTGATGAATATAAAAGAGATATAAAAAATCATAAAGAGTTACTACCAGTTTTAAAACCAGTAATAGAAAAAGTTGCTTATATAATAAATAATCATATAAAAGGTTATGAAGTTGACAATATATCTTTAGTTGGTGGAACAGCGTGTTTAACTGGAATAGAAGATGTAATCCAGAAGAATGTTAAAGTAAATGTATATAAGCCTAAAAATCCTATGTTTGTAACACCTTTAGGAATAGCTTTGAGCTGTACGCAGGAGATATTAGATTTATAAGGAGAAAATATGATTATAGCAAGGATAATAGATAATGTTTGGGCAACAAGAAAAGCAGATCAATTAAGTGGTTTGAAGTTTATGTTAGCAGAGGAGATTAGGGGAGATTCATCTAAAAATAGATTAATAGCTGTAGATGTTATAGGAGCTGGAATAGGGGATAGAGTTATTATAAGTACAGGTTCTTCAGCTAGAGAGATGATAGGAAGAAGTGTTCCTGTTGATGCTATTGTAGTTGGAATAATTGATGAGGATTGCAAGTTAAAGTAGTTTGGAAAGGAGTTAAACTTGAAAAAACTAATATGTGCAAAAGATTTAGAAAAAATTGTAGTTGATGGGGTGAAAGAGATTGAAATAGATAAAGATACAATTTTAACACCATCAGCAAAGGATATTATAAAAAATAATGAGATTAAAATTTTAATAAAAGAAAAAAAATCTCAAGATAACCTTTTTGAGAATATGGATATGGAAAAACTTATGGATTTTTTTAAAGTTGTTTCAAAAGATCAAGGGTTACAAAAAGCTATTATGAAAATTCTCTTAAATGAGAAAAAATTTGAAAAAGAGACAGACTTAACGGGATTTACTTTAATAAAAGGGGATACAATCAAATACGATAAGATTTTTAAAAATTTAAATATATTTTCTCAAGATTTAGTTAAAACTAAAGATGAAATAATAGGATTTTTAAAAATAGATGGAGATAGTTTTATAAAAAAGACAAAGTCTAAAGGAAATCTATATGTTGTAGATGGAGAAATTGACGTAATTCTTAATGGAAAAAGGTATTTTGGAAAAAAAGGGGATTTAATAAATATACCTGAAAAAATAGAATTAAAAATAGGTTCTAAAAATATAGCAACATTACTATATTTTTCAAAAGATTTAATTTGGAGTGAATCTCTTTTGTAGGAAGGGAGGTAAGAAAAAATGCAAGCATTGGGAATGATTGAAACAAGAGGATTGATAGGTGCTATAGAAGCTGCAGATGCTATGGTAAAGGCAGCTAATGTAAATTTAATGGGTAAAGAAAAAGTTGGAAGCGGAATAATGACAGTTATGATAACTGGAGATATAGGTGCAGTAAAAGCTGCTGTTGATGCAGGTGCAGCAGCAGCGCAATCAGTAGGACAACTTTTAGGAGTTCATGTGATACCAAGACCTCATGATGAAGTTGAAAATATTTTAAAAAAAGAAGTACCAAAAGAAGTACAAAAAGAAATAGAAGAAGAGATTATAGAGCTAGTTGAAGTTATTGAAGAGACAACTACACAGGATTTAGAGATAAAAGAGGAAATAACAGAAGTTATTTCACAAGATTTTATGGAAGAAATAGAAGAAAAAGCTCAAGAGGAAGTTTTACAACGAAAAGTAGCTAGGAGGAAAAAATAAAAATGTTTGATAAAGATTTAACATCTATTCAGCATGCAAGAGATTTAGCTAGAAAAGGTAAGTGTGCAGCAAATAAAATCTCTGATTATACTGAAGAACAGATAGATAAAATAATAAAAAATATGGTAAAAGTGGCTAAAGAAAATGAAGAGTGTTTAGCTAAAATGGCAGTGGAAGAAACAGGTTTTGGAAAAGTAGAAGATAAAACTTTTAAAAACCATTTAGCTTCAACAATTTTATATGATTCTATAAAAGATATGAAAACTGTAGGAGTTATAGAAGAGGATAAAGAGAAAAAAATGATGTGTATTGCTGAGCCAATGGGATTAATCTTAGGAATTATTCCATCGACAAATCCAACATCAACAGCGATATTTAAATCTATAATAGCTGTAAAATCAAGAAATGCAATAGTGTTTACACCGCATCCATCGGCTCAAAAATGTACAAGAGAAGCTGTTAGACTAATGTGTAAGGCTGCAGTAGAAGCTGGAGCTCCAGATTGTATAGTAAGTTGTTTAGAGATGTGTACAATGGAAGCTACGAATGAACTTATGAAAGCTCCAGAAGTTGCTTTAATAATAGCAACAGGTGGACCAGGAATGGTAAAGGCTGCATATAGCTCTGGAAAACCAGCGCTGGGAGTTGGAGCAGGAAATTCACCAGCATATATTGAAAAAACAGCTAATGTTGAGAAAGCTGTAAGAAATATAATAGCAAGTAAAACTTTTGATAACGGAACTATATGTGCATCAGAGCAATCTATAATTTGTGAAGAGTGTAATGAAGCACAGGTTATTAAAGAGTTTGAAAAGCAAGGCGGATACTTTATGAGTGAAGCTGAAACAAAAAAAGTTTGCGAACTTTTATTTAAACAAGGGCATGCAATGAATGCTAAGTTTGTTGGAAGATCAGCAGATGTAATAGCAAATGCTGCAGGATTTACAATTCCTTATGGAACAAAGGTGCTAATTGGAAGACAAAATGGAGTTGGAGCGGGAAATCCACTATCTTTTGAGAAGTTAACAACTGTTTTAGGATTCTATGTAACTAAAAACTGGCAAGAAGCTTGTGATTTAAGTATAGCTCTTTTACAAAATGGAATAGGTCATACAATGAGTATTCATACAGAAGATGAAGATATAGTAAGAAAATTTGCTAAAAAACCAGCTTCAAGAATTCTTGTAAATACAGGTGGTTCTCAAGGTGGAACTGGAGGAAGCACAGGACTTATGCCGTCGTTTACACTAGGGTGTGGTACATGGGGAGGAAGTTCGATTTCTGAAAATGTAACTCCAATGCATTTACTGAATATAAAAAGAGTAGCTTATGGATTAATTGATTGTAACGAATTAAAAAGAGAGCCTGTAAAAGAAGTTAAAGGTATAACTGTTTATGGTTCAGAAAAAAGAGAAGATAGAGTTGAGAAAAATATTCTTGAAAAAGAGTTGTTAGAAAATCCAGAGTTACTAAAGCTTATGGAAGAGATTTTATCTACAATAAAGAGGTAAAAATGGATAAATTAGAGATATTATTAGAAAAAATTTTAGAAGTGGTGGAGGAAAAAAAGCTTACTGTACCTGTTGGAATATCAAATAGACATATTCATTTAAAAGAGCAGGATATAGAAACTTTATTTGGAAGAGGTTACCAACTTAATAAAATTAAGGATCTTTCTCAAAAAGGTCAGTATGCAGCAAAAGAAGTTGTTACAATTTGTGGGCCTAAAAGTGTCATAGAAAAAGTTAGAGTTTTAGGACCTGCAAGAAAAGAAACGCAAGTTGAAGTTTCTGTAGGAGATTGTTTAAAGTTAGGAGTAAAACCTGAAATTAGAATGTCTGGAGATATTAGAGAGTCTTCTGGGATAACACTAATAGGACCAAAAGGAACAGTTATATTATCAGAGGGAGCTATCGTTTCTCAAAGACATATACATATGGACGAAGAGGATGCTAAAAGATTTAACGTTAGCAATGGTGAAGTTGTTGCCATTGAAGTTGATGGTCCAAGAGGCGGACAATATGAAAATACATGTATTAGAGTAGATAAAACATTTACTTTAGAGTGTCATTTAGACATTGAAGAAGCCAATGCAATGGGAATAAATAGCAGTTCTAAAATAAAAATAATAAAAAAATAAAATAAAAAAAATAATAAAATAAAACTTAGGAGGAATAAAATATGAAATACGATGCATTAGGAATGATAGAAACTAAAGGATTAATAGGATCGATAGAAGCAGCAGATGCAATGGTAAAAGCAGCAAATGTATACTTAATTGGAAAAGAGTATGTAGGTGGAGGATTAGTAACAGTTATGGTAAGAGGAGACGTTGGAGCAGTTAAGGCAGCTACAGATGCAGGAGCAGCAGCAGCACAACGTGTTGGAGAATTAGTATCTGTACATGTAATTCCAAGACCACATTCAGAAGTAGAGGTTATTTTACCTGCTTCATCAGTTAAAGAGATGAAGTAATAAAATATTGTCAGATTAAAAAAAGAGGTTATACAACCTCTTTTTCTTTATTTAATATACTTTCCATAATAACTGCACATGAAGCATCTCCTAAGATGTTAGTCGAAGTTCTCATCATATCCATTATTCTGTCAATTCCAAATACTAGTGGAAGAGCTATAACAGGAACTCCAGCAGCAGCTAAAACAGCAACAACAAGTAGTGAAGGACCAGGAACTCCAGCAGTTCCAACAGCTCCAAGAACAGATGTAAGAACAATTGCTATATACTCACTTGGCCCAAGATCAACATTGAACATCTGAGCAAAGAACATTGTTACAAGTCCATAAAGCATAGCATTTCCATTCATATTAACAGTAGCTCCCAATGGTAATATAAATGAAGCAGTTGAGTTTTTTACTCCAAGTTTTTTACAACACTCAGTATTAACTGGCAGTGTGGCCATAGATGAAGCAGTTGAAAATGCTAAAATCTGTGCAGGAGCAGTTTTCTTAATAAATTTAATTGGTGATATTCCAGTAAACAGTTTAACAAACCCTGGTAACATAATAAAATGTATTAAACCAAGAGCTAAAGAGAATACTAAAAATAATTTTGTAACTAATAAAAGTATATTGATACCAAAAAGTGCAATAGAGTTAGCCATCAGTGCAAAAACACCAAGTGGAGCCAAAAGAAGAATCTTTTCAATCATTTTTATTAAAGTTTCATTAACTGTTTCTAAAAGATCTATAATTGGTTTTTGTTTTTCATCAGATACTTTAGATAAACATAGTCCAAAGAATAGTGAAAAGAAAATAATTTGTAAAATATTTCCTTCGATTAATGATTTAAAAGGATTATCAGGTATTATATTGATAATAGTTCCCCAAAAATCTAATCCAGAGTTTGCGCCTGCATAGGCACCCTCTTTTGCTAGTAGTGATGCAGGAACTATAACTCCCACTCCAGGATTGAATATATATCCAGCTCCAATTCCAATAACAACAGCGATACACGATGTAAATAAATAGTATCCTAAAGTTAAAAGTCCAACTTTTCCAGCAGATTTTGTTTTACCTAAAGATATAGCTCCAAGAATGATGTTAAAAAATACTAGTGGAACTATAAGCATTGTAATTAATTTTAAAAATATATCTCCTAATGGTGCAAATATAGCTGCCTTATCCTGTAAAAGAATTCCAGCAATTATACCTAAAAACATAGAAATAATTATAGTTGTACTGTTACTAAGTTTCTTCATAAAATTTTTTCTCCTATTTATAAAATTATATTGTTAATTTTATCACATTATAAATAAAAAGTAAAATTTTAATTTTAAAAATATTGAAAAAAGTTTTTCAAAAATAAGAATATATAAAAAGCAGTTAGTAAAAACTAACTGCTTTTTTAATTTGTATATTGTTCGTTAAATATTGTATAATAGAATCCTTTTTTATCCATGAGTTCTTTATGTGTACCTTGCTCCTCTATTTTTCCATCTTTTATAACTAAAATAAGATTAGCACTTTTTATAGTAGATAAACGATGTGCTATGACAAAGCTAGTTCTTCCATGAATCAAGTTTTCCATAGCTTTTTGAAGTTTCATCTCTGTTCTTGTATCTACCCCACTTGTAGCTTCATCTAAAATAAGAAATCGAGGATTTCTTAAAATAGCACGAGCTATAGTAATAAGTTGTTTTTGACCTTGGGATAAAGTTATATTATCTTCACTAATTTTTGTTTCATAACCTTGAGATAGTTTTATAATAAAATCATGAGCACAAGCTAGTTTTGTTGCATTTATAATCTCTGCCTCAGTAACATTTTCATTTCCATAAACTATGTTTTCTTTAATAGTTCCTGTGAAAATCCAAGTATCCTGAAGCACCATTCCGAAAAGTTTTCTCAGTTCACCTCTTGAATACTCTCTTATATCTATTCCATCAATTATAATTTTACCAGAATCAATATCGTAAAATCTCATTAAAAGATTAGTTATAGTAGTTTTTCCAGCTCCAGTAGGTCCAACTATTGCAATCATATTTCCAGGTTTAGCTTCAAAGGTAAATTTGTCAATAATCTTTTGTTCTTTTTGATATCCAAATATTACATCTATAAATTGTATATCACCCTTTGCTTGCTCTAGAATTACTTTTTTATCTCCTGTTTCCTTTTCTTCATCTTGGTTGACTAAAGTGAAGAATCTTTCAGCACTAACAAGAACAGTTTGAATAATACTATAAACATCTGAGATATTAGCTATTGGTCGGTTAAACATTCTAGAATAGATTATAAAACTGGAAAGACCACCTAAGGTAATTTCATTATTTAAAATAAAAATAGATCCAATAAGTACTATAAGGGCATATCCTATATTTCCTATATAGTTTAAAGAGGGATAACTAAAACCTGTAAAAAAATATGCTTTAATAGCATTCTCCTTATATTTTTCATTGAGACTTTTAAAATTTTTAATAGCATTTTCTTCATAAGTAAAGGATTTAACTTCAGCTTCTCCCATGAGCATCTCCTCTACATATCCACTTAATTCTCCTAAGTATCTTTGCTGTTCTCTCATTTTTTCACGACTTTTAAGAGTTAATTTTCGTAGAAAACCTCCAGTTACAAAAACTAAGATTATCTGTACAAGTGTAAGTGTGGGATTTATATAAGTCATAATTCCTAAAGTTATAATAATAGTAAGAATGCTAACAACAACTTGAGTTCCAATTTGTGAAATAGAACTGCTTATATTATCAATATCATTAATCATTATGCTAATGATATTTCCATGAGAATTATTATCAAAAAACTTTAAAGAAAATTTATGAAGTTTTTCAAAGCTTTCTTTTCTCATACGCCAAACTATTTGTTGAGAGATTCTATTCATTGTTATATTTTGTATAAAAGTTAAAAAAGCTCCAAGAGTATATACTGTTCCGAGAAGTAAAGTTATTTTTCCGAGGGATATAATATCTGTGTGAGACATTTGAAGCTTAAGTATATTTATTCCTTTTCCAATGAGATATGGACCTATTAAAGTTAATCCATTTCCTAAGATGGCAATAAAGCTTAAAGTAATTAATTTTTTTCTATGTTCTAAAAGATACGGAAGTAGGTTTTTCAAAATTTTATTTTTTATTTTCATAAGACTCACCCTCTTTAGAACAGATTTCTTGAGATTGGCAAATCTCCTTATAAATTTCACAATATTTTAAAAGTTCTTTATGGGTACCGATGCCACATATTTTTCCATTATCTAAAACAATTATTTTATCAGAATTCTTAATAGAGGATATTCTTTGAGAGATTATTATAATTGTTTTATCTCCTTTTAAACTTAAAATCTCTTTTTTTAATTTGGCTTCTGTTATAAAATCTAGAGCACTAAAACTATCATCAAAAATTAAAATTTCACACTCTTTAATTAAAGTTCGAGCTATAGAGATTCTTTGTTTTTGTCCTCCTGAAAAATTCATTCCTCCTTTAGCAACTTTAGTTTTATATTTTTCAGGAAGATTATTAATAAATTCACTTCCTTGAGATTTTTCCACTATAGTTTCAATTTCATTTTGAGAAGCTATAGGTTTTCCCCATCTTACATTATCCTCAATACTTTGAGAGAAAAGGAAGGTTTTTTGCATAACAAGGCCTATTTTCTCTCTTAAAATTTTAAGATTATACTTTTTAACATCTATTCCATCAACTAAAACACAACCCTTAGAAACATCATAAAATCGTGGAATCAAATTTATAAGAGTACTTTTACCAGAACCAACTCCACCTATTATAGAGACAATTTCACCTTTTTTTATTTTAAAGTTTAGATTTTCTAAAACCCAAGGAGAGGTTTTCTCATAGGAAAAATATACATCTTTAAATTCTATTGTAAAATTAGAATTTATATCTTTTGAAACTTCATTTTCTTCAGAAATTTCAGTAGATTCTTCTAAAACTTCGTTGATTCTTTCAGAAGAGACAACTGTTTTACTTAAAAGACTAAAAAGAAAAGATAGAGCATTGAGAGAGAAAAGAATCATACTCATATAGTTAACAAAAGCGACAACCTCTCCCACCTTTATTGAACCTAAGCTTACTTTTTGTCCACCAAACCAAAGAATGGCACAAACACCTAAGTTTAAAAGCAGAGCTATAAATGGACTTCTAGAGTCTATAAGATTTTGTGACTCTATATTTTTTTCAGCAAAGCTAGTGTTTCTATCTTCAAATTTTTTCTTTTCAACTCCTTCTCTAACAAGAGCTTTTACAACCCTAATTCCAACTAAATTTTCTCTTATTATTTGTGTAAGTTTATCAAGTCTTATTTGAAGCTCAGTATAAAGTGGAATAGATTTTTTCATATAAAAATATGTTAGATAGACAGTTGTAGGAACTATAATAAGAAGTATTGTAGAAAGGGAGGGATTGATTATAAATGACATAATAACAGCTCCTATACCTGTGACAAGTCCTTTAACAACCATTCTCATGCACATATAAGAGGTCATAACTATTTGGGTTACATCTTGAGTAACTCTAGTTATAAGAGAAGCTTGGGTGAAACGATTTAATTGATTGAAGTTAAAGCCTTGTATCTTTATAAAAATTTTTTCTCTTAAATCTTTTCCAAAACCTTGAGAAGCTTGAACAGAATAGTAGTTACAAATAATTGCACTAATATAACCTAAGGTGGCAACTACTATCATAAATAACCCTCTAGATATAACATAATTAATATCTTGTTTCATAACACCTTTATCGATAATATCAGCCATAATAAGAGGAAGAGTCAAATCGATTACAGATTCTGTAGATTTAAGAGTTAATGCAGAGATTATTTTTCCAAGGTAAGGTTTTAAAGTTTCAAATATCTGATTTTTCATATTATATAACCCCCTTAAAAATTTAGCGGGTACACCATAAGGAGTACCCGCTACTCAATCTACTTTACTAACTTAAATAAAAAATTCCTTTAGATTTATAAAATTATATTAACAAAAGATAAAATTCCAATAATCCAAAGAGTTTTAGAAATTTTATCATACTCTTTACAAACTACATTAATGATAATGTAAGAAATAAATCCAAAACTTAAACCAATGGCAATACTGTGAGTCATAGGCATAAGAATAATTGTCATAAAAGCTGGAATAGCCTCTTTCATATCCTTAAAGTTTAAATATGAAACTTTTCTAAACATAAAAATTCCAACAATAACTAAAGATGGAGCAACAGCAAATACAGGAACACTTTCAACTAAAGGTGAAACAAAAAGTGAAAGTAAAAATAATAAACCTGTAACAATTGAAGCTAAACCTGTTCTAGCTCCAGCTGTAATACCAGCAACAGACTCACCATAAGTAGTAACTGTACTTGTTCCAAGTAAAGAACCAATCATAGTTGAGATAACATCAGCATAAAGCATTCTTCCAAGACCTTTTTTTCTTTCCTCTTCATTTCTAAAAGGAATCTCTTTATAGCAAGATAAAAGAACACTTAAAGAGTCAAAAAGATCTATGAACATAAATGAGAATATAGCTCCAAGAAGAGATGGTCTTAAAACATTAATAATATTAAGTTTCATTGCAACAGGAGCTATGCTAGGTGGAGATGATAAAATCATACTAGGAAGAGAAACCTCCCCAAAGATTACTCCTAACAGTGAAACAATAGCTATACTAATAAGCATTCCACCTCTAACTTTTTTTAAATCAAATATAAACATTAAAAATAATCCCAAAATAGACAGTGCAACAGGTGTTGTAATCTTTCCAAAAGCTACAAGAGTACTAGCATTAGGAATAGCTACACCCATACTTTTTAAACCGATTAAAGATAAGAAAAGTCCAATTCCAACAGTAGAAGCTATACCCAAGCTTTTAGGAATAGCACTAATTATTTTTTCTCTTATTCCTCCAAAAGCTAAAACTAAATAGAAAACTCCAGATAGAAAAACAATACCAAGAGAGTCTTGCCAACTTAAGCCATTTCCCATAACAAGAGTAAAGGTAAAAAAGGCATTTAATCCCATACCCGGTGCAAGAGCGATAGGAACATTACCTAAAACTCCCCCTAAAATAGATCCAATAGCTGTAGCTAAACATGTAACAGTAACAAGTGCACCTTTATCCATACCAGTTAATGCAAGAATAGTTGGATTAACAAAAATAACATAAGAGATTGTTAAAAATGTTGTAAATCCACCTAAAATTTCTCTTTTTAAGCTACTATCTCTTTCACTTATTTGAAAATAACTATCTATTTTATCATAAGCTCTAGTTTTAACATTTTGATTTAATACTTTTTCCATTGTTTTGAATTCCTCCGATTTTTTTAGTAGTAGGCAATTTACGGCTGCCTGTAGAAACATTTGATCCCTATTATCAACTTTATACTAAACAATCTATTTCCAGAAAGTTCTATGTATCTTAACTATCTCCTCTTGTAAATCAACATCATCAATTGGACCGATAACTTCGATATTTTTTTGTCCTTTAGCTAAAACCTCTCTACACGGAACGTCAAAGGTAGGGTTTTTCTCATGGTTACCAGTAAGCTCAAGAAGTTGTTTTTCTGTTATTCCAAATACTACTCTTCCAACATTTCCCCAATAGATAGCTCCAGTACACATACAACAAGGCTCAGCAGTTGTGTAAAGAGTACAATCCCATAAAAACTCCTTAGAATAAAGTTTAGTAGCTTTCCTCATAACTGTTGTTTCAGCATGACCTGTACAATCTTTTTCAGTAATTTCGATATTTCCAGATTCTACGATAATATCTCCTTTAGAATCTACTAGAAGTGCTCCAAATGGATTATTTCCACTAGCAACTGCTTCATCTGCAATTTCAATACATCTTCTTAAGTAAAGTTTGTGATCCATAATAAAATTCCTCCTGATAAAAAATAATAAATAAAAAAAGGTAATCCTAGGATTACCTTTGCTAACGATACACTTCACCCTAGCAAGATGAGCTGTTATAAAACAACCTAATGAGTCTCTTGTGGGCGCCATGTTGCACTAAAGTACAACTTTATTCAATTTACACAGTAATAATATCCGAAAATTTAACATTTGTCAATTAAAATCTTGACTTACTTTGAAATACAAGTATACTATTTGTAGAAAAAGTTTTGGAGGGTAAAGTGAAAAAAATATTTTTATTAAGTATGTTAACGTTTGTATCATCACTTTCTATGAGTGAAATAAAAGTTCCTAATTGGACAGTTCAACCTAAAGAGGGAGTTGTAAAAGGTGATTATTACAAAATTGAAGAGAGATTTCGTCAAGGACATTTAGGAACTTTAGAAGTAGTAAAAAATAATGGTAAGTTAGTTCATGTAGAGTTTAATGAGTTAACAAGACCTAACTATTATAATCGTTTTTATCAAAATGTATCAAAAAGATTATCACCATACAATTTTTCAATGGCAGAAAAAAGTGGAGTAGCTTGGATAGAGGGAGTTTTAGTTGCTGAAAATCAAATGATAAAAGAGCAAAGATTAACGGGAACTTTTGATATGGTAGCAGGGGCATCAAATAGTATTCAACAATCTATGGTTCCACTAGCAGAAAAATTAAACTCTCAAATGGATAAAAAATCTAACTCTAAATATTATAGCGTTTCTGAAAACTTTGGAAATGGTTTAACTGGAGTTTTAAAAGTTATTGTTGAAAAAGGTAAAATAGTAGAGTGCAGATATGATGAAATTTTTGCAGATAGTAAAGATGAGATAAAAGATAAAAATTTAAAAGAGTTTTATAGACAATCAAAATACTGGAGTATTATGTATGATGAGCCTTCACGTATTGGATTTAACGTTCAAATGGATGCTTTAAATGATAAAGTAGTAAAAACACAAAATCTTTTAGATTTAACAGATTTACCAGCTACTGAAAAATCAGGAAATTATAAACAAAGTGGATTTACAAGAAGAAATACTGCTTGGGATAACTATTTAAAACTAGCAGAAAAAATGAAAAATGAATTAGAAAAAGATAAAGTATTAAAGTAAAAAGTGTGAGATTTATTCTTGCACTTTTTTTATTAAAAACAAAGGAAAGGTAAGAGATATTTTCTATATCTGTTTAAATAAATACTTAGGAGGTTTATTATGAAAGAAAAGAAAAAAGAACTTTATAATAGGGACTTAAGTTGGTTAGAGTTTAATAGTAGGGTAGTATATGAATCAAAATCTGGAAGAAATCCACTTTTAGAAAGAGCTATGTTTTTAGCAATAGCATCAACAAATTTAGATGAATTTTTCATGGTTAGAATACCTAAAAAAAGAGAAAAAAAAGAGAGAGAAAAAATTTATAATTCCATAAAAAAAATGGTGGATAATATTTATAATGAGTATAGTTTATATTTAAAGGATTTAAAAAAAGAAACAGATATTGAAATAAAAGAGTATTTAAATTTAAGTAGAAAAGAGAAAGAGTTAGCAGATAATTATTTTAATAGATTGATTCAGCCAATATTAGAAATAATTGAGATTGACCCATTTCATCCGATACCAAGAATAGCTTCTGGAAATTTAGTTTTATTAGGAATGATTGAAAAGAAAAAAACAAAAGAAAAAAAAGTTATTATGATTGAATTAAGAGGAGAGTTTGAAAGAGTTATAAAACTCGAAGAGGATAAAAATCATTTTATTTTAATAGAGGAATTAATAAAAGGTAATTTAAGTTCTCAATTAGAAGATTTTGAAATAAAAGAGGTTGGAATTTTTAGATTAACAAGAGATGAAGGTGTAGAGATTTTAGAGGATTCAAAAGTAAATGCAGATATAATAAAAGAAGTTGAAGATCAATTAGAGGAGAGGGAGTGGGGTGAAGTTATTAGAATTGAATATGATAGAAAATTATCTAAAGAGATGAAGGATTTTATTACAAAAAACTTTAGTCTTTTAACAACAGAGATATATGAAATATCAGGACCTATAAACTTAGATTTTCTATGGACAATAGAGGGATTAAAAGGGTATGAAAAATATAGATATGAATCATTAAATGAAAAATTTTTAAAGAAGATGAAGGGAGAAAATATATTTGAAACTTTAAAGAAAAAAGATAAATTGTTACTACATCCTTATGAGTCTTTTGAAGCAGTTACAGAGCTAATTGATACAGCAGCAGATGATCCAGATGTATTAGGTATAAAACAAACTTTATATAGAGTAAAACATCATGACTCGCCAATAATTGATGCACTAGAAAAAGCTTGTAAAAAAGGGAAACAAGTTACGGTATTAGTTGAAGCTAAGGCCAGATTTGATGAGGGAGATAATATAGAGTGGGCTAAAAAATTAGAAAGAGTGGGATGTCATGTAATTTATGGAATAAAAGATTTAAAAGTTCACGGAAAAACTCTTTTAATTTTAAGAAAAGAAAATGAAAAAATAAGAAGATATGTTCAGTTAGGAACTGGAAACTACTATAAAGCACCTTATGTTGATATCTCTTTATTTACAGCAGATGAAGGAATTGGTGAAGATATTTCCAATCTATTTTCTAATTTAATAAGTCCACAGGAAAGACAAAACTGGAAAGAGATTGGGGTGGGACCGCAAGAGTTAGAAGAGCGATTTAAAAAACTTGTAGATAGAGAGATAAGTAATGCTTTAAAAGGAAAAAAAGCAAGAATTATTGCTAAAATGAATGGATTAACAGATGAAAGTATGATAGATAAACTTTATGATGCTTCAAATGCAGGAGTAAAAATAGTTTTAATTGTTAGAGGAGCATGTTGTTTATTACCTGGAGTTAAAAATATGAGCGAAAATATAGAAGTTTATAGTATAGTTGGAAGATTTTTAGAGCATAACAGAGTTTATATTTTTGAAAATAATGGAGAGAAAGAATACTTTTTATCAAGTGCAGATTGGATGACTAGAAATTTAGAACGAAGAGTAGAGCTTATGTTTCCTGTAAAAAATAGTAAAAATAGACAACAACTAGATTTGTATTTTGAAAATATCCTAAAGGATAATATGAAGAGATGGAAAGAAAACGAAGATGGAACATACTCTGTGATAAAACCTAATAAGGATGAAAAAGAGTTCTCATATCAAAATTATTATTTAGATAATAAATTTTGAGAAAAGGAGGGCCAGGTATGAAGTATAAAAAAGCCATAATTTCAGCTTTTATTGCAGGAAGTGCTGGATTTGTTTTAGGTTATGATATGGGAATATCAGGAGGAACGATAACTAATGTAGCCACACATTTTAATCTTAATTCAGCATGGGAAGGATTTACATTATCAGTTTTTATAGTAGGAGCAGTTTTAGGAAGTATTTTTACAAGAAAAATAAATGATGAGCTTGGAAGAAAAAGAGCTTTAATTATAGGAACTATTTTTATGTTAATAGGAGCAATAGGTGTATATTTATTTGGTGATAAATTTCAATTATTTCTACTATGTAGAGGTATAGCAGGAGCAGGTATGGGACTGTTATTTTCTTCAGAACCGTCCTATATCACAGAGATTTCTCCTCCTAGTATAAGAGGTGGATTGGGATCAATATTACAATTTACAACTGGATTAGGGATAATCTTAGGATACTTTGTAACTTTTAATATGTTAAAATATCAAAATATTATTCAAGATAACTTATGGATGTGGAAAACAATTTATGGAACAGAGATTGTTGTAGTTGCAATATACTTAATTTTTTTATTTTATATTGTTCATAGTCCAGTTTGGTATTTAATGAAGAACAGAGATGATGAAGCTAAAAAAATAATGCAAGATATTTGGCCAGATATTGATTGTGACAAATTTATAGAAACACATAGTAAGTACAATAGAAATGATGATGAAAGTAAAAATATAGAACACCAAATGGAAAAAAGTGGGAAATTAAAAAAACTTATATTTATATCATTTTTTATGGCAGCATTAACAGAGCTTTGTGGAATAAATCCATTGATTTATTACTCTTCAGATATTTTTAGAAAGATTATGCCAGAAGGACCTAATACAGCATTTTACCAAAGTATAATAAATGGTGTCTTTTTTACTATAGGATCTTTAGTATCAATGTTAACTGTAGATAAATTTGGAAGAAAGACTTTGTTATTTATAGGAACTTTCATCATGTCCGCATCATTATTTATAATAGGAATACATATATATTTAAGCTCCTACTCAATGCTTCTTGTTTATTTAGTATACCTATTTATATTTTCATACAACTTTTCAGCTGGAGCAATTAGATTTTTATATATAGGAGAGTTATCACCAACTCCTTTAAGAGCATATAGTCTTGGATTTGCAGGAATTGTAAATTGGGCTAGTGATTTTTTAGTATCATGGACACTTCCAATTATAGCAAACAGTATTTTTTTAAATAGAATTTTTAAAGGGTCTTCAATATTTTTTATCTACTCAGTTTTTGGATTTATATTTTTTATTTTAGTATTTACAATACCAGAGACAAAAGGAAAATCATTGCATGAAGTTTCAGAGTATTGGAGCTTAAAAGATGACTAGGAGGATGAATTTATGGATAAAATCTCAAATGATGATTTGTTGAAAAAATTGGAAACAGATGAGAAAAATGGATTGAATACTTCAGAAGCACAAAAAAGATTGTTAAGAGATGGAAAAAATGCATTAGAGGAGAAAAAAGTAACTCTTTTACAAAAATTAATGCCGTATTTTTGGGGACCTATTCCTTGGATGATAGAAGCTGCAATTGTACTTTCATTAATAACAATGGATATAAAGGATTTTATAATTATATTGTTATTGTTACTACTAAATGCCTTTATTGGATGGAGACAAGATAAAAGCGCACAGGATGCCTTGGCAGCATTGAAGAATGATTTAGCATTAAAAGCTAATGTTCTAAGAGACTCTAAATGGCAAGAGATTCCAGCTTCAGACTTAGTTGTGGGTGACATTGTTGCAATTACTTTAGGGAATGTAGTTCCTGCTGATGCTCAAATATTAAGTGGAGATTATTTAACAGTTGATCAATCGGCCCTAACAGGTGAAAGTTTACCAGTTACAAAAAATATACAGGACGTAGTATATTCAGGATCTATAGCTAAAGAGGGAAGTGTAATAGTCGTTGTAACTGCAACTGGTGTAAATACATATTTTGGTAAAACGGCAAAATTAGTGGCTGAGGCAGGAGCTAAGAGTCAGTTAACAGGTGAAATAACATCTGTAGGAAATTTTTTAATAATTGGAGCTGTAGTTCTTTCAATAATTTTAGTAACATTCCAATTGATTTTAATAAGACCTTTAGATCAAGTAACCATTTTAAGAATAGTAAAAACAGTATTGGTTTTAATGGTTGCAACTATCCCAGTGGCAATGCCAGCAGTTATATCTGTAACGATAGCTTTAGGAGCTTTACAACTATCAAAGATGAAAGCTATAGTTTCTAAGTTAAATTCTATAGAAGCCTTAGCAAGTGTAAATGTTCTTTGTAGTGATAAAACAGGAACATTAACTCAAAATAAATTAAGTGTAGCTGGAGTTTTTCCAGTTGAAGGAATAACAAGTGAACTCATGACAACATATGGAGTTTTAGCCTCTGATCCTAAAGGGGAGGATGTTATAGATTTAGCTATTAAAAACTTTCTAAAGTCTAAAGATTCTTTGTCTAGCTATAAAATAGATAAATTTATACCTTTTAATCCAGTTATAAAAAGGGTAGAAGCAGTAGTAGAAAAAGATGGGAAAACATTTCATATAGTAAAAGGAGCTCCTCAAGTTATAGTTGAAATGTGCAAGTTAGTTGGGGATAATTTAAAAAATATTCAAGATAAAATAGATGAGTTAGCATCTCATGGATTTAAATCTTTAGGACTTGCAATTGGTGATGGAGAAACATGGAGCTATATGGGAACATTCTCTTTGGCAGATCCTTTAAGAGTTGATAGTAAATCAACTGTTCAAGCTTTGAAAGCTGAGGGAATAGATGTAAAAATGATAACAGGAGATAGCCAAAATATTGCAAAGGAAGTTGCTAACCAGTTAGGGATAGGAGACAATATTTTATTGGCAACAGATGTTTTTGGAACAGATGATAAAAATATGACAATAACGTCAAAGATGCAAAAGCAAGTAGAGGAAGCTAGCGGATTTGCAGAGGTATTTCCACAGCATAAATATGAAATTGTAAAAGTTTTGCAATCTAAAGGTCATATTTGTGCAATGACAGGTGATGGTGTTAATGATTCACCAGCACTTAAACAAGCTGATTGTGGAATTGCTGTTTCAGGAGCGACAGATGCAGCTAGAGCTGCAGCAGCACTAATTTTAACTAATCCAGGATTAAGTGTAATAGAGAACGCTGTAAATGAAGCTAAGAAAATATTTTCAAGAATGATGAGCTACATATATTATCGTATAGCAATGACAATTAATATTATGATATTTTCCGTTATTGTAACACTAATTGGAAAGTATCTAATTCATAGAGTTGTTCCAACAGATGGAGATTCTTTTTTTCCATTAACAGCAATAATGCTTGTATCTTTAGCTTTATTAGATGATATCCCAATAATGACAATAGCTTATGATAATGCAGAGATAAGTTCAGGTCCATCTATTTGGAATAAAAAGAGAGTTTTCACAGTTAGTTTTGTTTTAGGAATTATATCTGTTGTTCAAAGTATTGCTCTTGTTGTATGGGCTGATAGAGATTGGAGTCAGATAACAAGTTTTAGTGAATTACAAACATTAGTATTTTTACAATTAGTTGTTGGGGGACATCTATTGCTATTTATAACAAGACGTTCAGGGTGGTTTTTTACAAAGCCATTTCCTCAATGGAAATTATTTTCAGCAATAGTTTTAACCCAAATTTTTGTTGTATTTATGACATATTTTGGCTGGCTAGTTGAATCAATAACTATAAGAGATATTTTATATGTTTGGGGTTATAACATTTTATGGATGTTCCCATTATCTTTTATTTCAATAATTTTAAAAAAGATAAAGTAAAAAAAAGCAGCTCACTTTTATTGTGAGCCGCTTTTTTATTTTAATAACTATTTTTCAACATAAGTTCCTAAATAGTTTAGTATTTTCTTTTTAATTCTTTGAATAGTGTTGTCTATTTTCTTTGGAGTTTCATCTAATGTTTCAGCAATTTCAATATATGAATACTCTTTACATAAATAATAGAACACTTTTTTCTCTAAATCACTTAAATTTTCAACTAAGAAATTTTCTAAAAGTTTAACTAACTCTTTTCCTAAAACAATCTCTTCAGGATTATAGAAGTTTATAGATGGAGCGTTATACTTAGTAACCTCTTCAAATCCAACATACTCTTCTCCCATAACAGCAGAGTTTAAGTTTTGATATTTAGCAGAACTATGTGTTTTTACAGCTGTTATAATCTGTCTTCTAATACATAGATTTGCAAAAGTGTTAAAACATGCGTTTTTTGTTTCATCATAAGATTTAATCGCTTTCATAAGGCCGATATAACCTTCTTGTAGTAAATCGTCTGATTCTGCACCTTTTAAGAAAAATTTACGATTGTTTCTTAAGATTGAAGATTGATACTCGTGGAAAATCTTTTCAGTAGCTTCCTCGTCTCCTTGTTGTGCTAATTTAATGTCTCTAATTTCTATCATGGCTTTCGTCCCCCGACTTTCTTTGATATGTTTCTTACTCTGTAATGATATCAAAAAAGTAAAAGAAAATAAATATTCCAAATTTTTCTTTTTTTATTTATTTTTTGATATATAAACACATTTTTTGAAAATCGGAAAACTAGTGTTTGCAAGGTGAACTAAATAACTACTATTTTGGTATTTATTACAAAAGGAAAAAAATAGTAATTTCTTTGAAATTAAGAGATAATAAATAGGTCAGTTATACGACAGTAAAAAAATAATATTGTAAATATTCAAGGAAAATAAAGGTGTTGTAAAAAAAAGTTGACAATATCCTAAAGTGAACAATATCATAAATTCAATTGTTAAAATAATAACAATAAAGATGGAGAAGAGAAAGATATGTATGAAAAAACTATACAAGTAAGAAAAGAAAAGAAGTTAACTCAAAAAGAATTAGCAAAAATGTCAGGAGTTAGTATAAAAACTATAAATCGTTATGAAAATGGAATAAAAATAAGTTTTGATTCTGAGAAAAAAATATTAGAAGCTTTGGATATAGATTTTATAAATTATTGTAATATAAATAATGAACGAAATAAAATGTCTTTTGATAAACAAGCAGAGGAGTATGAAGAATCAAAGTATATAAATCAGAAAAATAGTGTTCTTCAACTTATAAATAAAGGATATCCATATAAAGAAAAAAGAGTTTTAGATTTAGGTGCAGGAACTGGATTTGTCTCAAGAGAGATTTCAAAGTTTGCAAAAGAAGTATATGCAGTAGACATAAGTGACTTGATGATAAAAAAAATAGAAATATTAAATCAAGAAAATAATCTAAAAAATGTGATTCCAGTTAAAGGAGATGCACATAATTTAAAATTTGAAGATAATTTTTTTGATACAGTTATAACTAGATTAACTTTTCATCATTTAAAAGATGTAAAAAAAGCTTTAAAAGAGATAAAAAGAGTTTTAAAGAATTTTGGTGAATTAATTATTGTGGATATTATTACTTCTGAAAAAGATGATGAAGCTGAATTGCAAAATAGTTTCGATAAAATAAGAGATTTTTCACACAATAAATTTTTGAAGTTAAATGAATTGAAAAAAAGTATAAAAGAGGAGAATTTTTACAATGTAGAAATTGATATCTGGAAAGAAGAAAGAGTTTTTAAGGATTGGATAAAATTAGCAAAGTATAAAGATGAAGGAGAAGTACTTTTTAATTTAATGAAATACTTTGCAATAAATGGCCCAAAGTTGGGATTAGATTTAGAATATAAAGATTTAAAATTAACATTTAAACAAAAAATGGTTTTAATAAAAGTTATAAATATAAAATAAAATACACTTTATAAAAAATATCACGGGAGGAACAATGAAGTACAATTTAGAAAAAGCATTTAAATTTATTGAAGAGAACGAAAAAGAGATGCAGCAGGTATGGATAGACCTTTGTAAAGTAGAGAGTCCATCAATTGATACAGAAGGAGTAAATCAGGCTGTAGAGTTTTTAGGAGAAAAGCTAAATGGGTATGGGATGGAAACAAAGATTCATAAATTTAGTCAAGGTCCAAATAGTATAACAGCTTATTTTAATAATGGAAGTACTGAAAAAGAGATGGCAATTTTAGGGCATCTTGATACAGTGCATAAAAAAGGGTTATTTGGAGAAGAGGTTGTTAAAGTAGATATAGAAAATGATATGATTTATGGACCAGGAGTTTTAGATTGTAAAGGAGGAGTAATAGTAGGAACTTTAGTTGCACGTGCTTTAAATTCTATAGGATATGACAAAATGATTAAGTTAGCTTTTTCAGGAGATGAAGAGGTAGGCCATAGATATACATTAGGAGAGGGGAAACAATTCTTTTTAGATGAGTTAAAAGGGTTTAAAGCATGTATTGATTGTGAAACAGGATTTGTTGACGGGAGAGTTGTTGTAGGAAGAAAAGGGACTACAAATTTCAAAATTGCTATAAGGGGAAAAGCAGCTCATTCAGGAAATGAACCGCAAAATGGAATTAGTGCAATAAAGGAAGCTGCATATAAGACAATCAATATAGAAAAAAATAATGACTTTAATTCAATACATTATAATGTGGGAGTGATAGAAGGTGGAACTAGCCAAAATACAATACCTGAATTTTGTACTTTAACTGTTAATGTTAGATTTAGAAAGTTAAGTGATTTAGAAAAAATTAAAAATTTTCTAACAGAAATAACAAATACATCTTTTGTTGAAGGAACAACTGCAGAAATAACTCAAATATCGTTATCTGATCCAATGGAACAAACAGAAAAAAATATAAAATTATTTGAAATATTAAAGAAAAATTCAGAAGAATTAGGATTTGGAACACCGTATTCTTGTTATTTAGGAGGAGGCTCAGATGCAGCTCATAGTGTTACATTAGGAATTCCAACTCTTTGTGGAATGGGAGTAAAAGGATATGAAAATCATACAATAAGAGAAAGAGCAGTATTAAGTTCTCTAGTTGAAAGAGCAAAACTAATTGTAAAAACTATATTAACATTACCAGAAAATTTTGAGGGGGAAAATTAAAATGTTAACAGCAGAACAAAAAAAATCGATAACAGGATGGACATCACTTTTTATATTAATGGTTATGTTTTCAGGATTATTAAAAGATCATGAAACATTAAGAGCTTTTGACTTTAGCTACCTTTTAGGTAAGTTTGGAACAATAACAGATAAAGTTAACTTTACAGGAAAAGGTGGAGATGGGACAAGACAAGGATTTTTAGTGGCGTTAACACTAGCTCCTTCATTAATGTTATCATCTGGACTTATAACAGTAGCTCAAGAGTTAGGGGCATTAGATGCAGCATCTAAGTTTTTTAGTCCAATATTAAGACCGTTAATGGGAATTCCAGGAAGTGCTGGATTGGCCTTTGTAAGTTCTTTTACTTCTTCAGATGTAGGAGCAATAATGACAAGAGAGTTATATGATGATAAATATATAACAGAGGAAGAAAGAGCAATATTTGTAGCTTACCAATATGCATCATCTGGAGTTGTAACAAATACAATATCAGCTGGAGGACCACTTTTAGGAATTTCATTACTTCCTTTAGGAGGAATTATTATGATTCAGTTTGTGATGAAAATAGTAGGAGCTAATTTAGTTAGATTAATTGTAAAAAGAAGCAGAAAAAATGTTGAATGTGTGGCATAATAGGGGGAAGAAAAGTGGAACAGGTAAAAAATAAGCAAAGTGTTGTAGAGATATTTATGAAAGGAGCCAAAAAAGGTCTGAATATAACTTTAGAGCAAATAGCTCCAGCAATGGTTTTAGCATATGCGTTAATTGTTTTTTTAAGAACAACAGGATTAATGGATGTTATAGCAAAAATTTTAACTCCAGTTATGGGAGTATTCGGTCTTCCGGGAGAAGCTGCATTGGTTATAATAGCAGCCTTCTTTGCTAAAGCTGCAGGAGCGGCAACAGGTTTGATGCTGTTTCAGGAGGGGGTATTAACTCAAGAACAAGCAACAATATTATATCCAGCAGTTATTTTAATGGGGACACTTGTTGGACATTATGCTAGAATAGTTATAATATCAGGTGTTTCAAAAAAGTATTATAAATTATTGTTAATGGTTCCTTTAGTAGATGCTGCATTGGCCATGTTTGTAACAAGAATAATACTGCAAATATCAAGATAAAATAAAAAAAGTATACTTATTATAAGTTGTATGAGATAACTCATACAACTTTTTTTGCTAAGTAGAAAAAGGAGAAAAAAATTGATAAGTAAGAGAGATAAAGAGTTTAGTTTAATAAAAATAGTTGAAAAATGGGGTAATAGATTGCCTCATCCTTTTGTCTTATTTGGAATTTTTATACTAATTATACTATTATTATCGAATGTTTTAAATAAAATTGGGTTTGGTGTAGATGACACGTTAATGTCTAATAAATATATATTAGTAGAAAACTTATTAAGTTTCAATCATCTAAGAGAGCTAATCGAAAAAATACCAGATATATACATAAGATTTCCTTCTTTAAAAATAGTTCTTTTAATGATGATGGCGATAGGATTGGTAGAAAAAGTAGGTTTTTTTAATGCTCTTATGAGAAAATATTTATTAGGAGTACCTAAAAGTTATTTAACAGCAGCTTTAATATTTACTGCAATTAATGCTAATGTTATGTCAGATGCAGGAACAATTTTTGCAATAACAATGGGTGGGATATTGTTTTCATCTGTTGGAAGAAGTCCAAAATTGGGGATAATAGTTGGATTTGCTGCAGCTAGTGGGGGATTTACAGCAAATATATTTGTAGCGGGAACAGATGCTTTACTTGCAGGAATAACTCAAGAAGCACTATTAACCATTGGAAAAGAAGAGGTTATAAATCCATTATGCAACTACTATTTTATGGTTGCTTCTACAGTAGTTTTAACGATAACTTTAACACTTTTTACAGAAAAATTTATTGTAAAATATGTAGATAGAGATGTAAGATTTGAAGATTTAGATAGTTTATCTAAATTTAAGTTAAATATAGATGAAGAAAGAGGATTGAAATATTCTTTTTATTCAATAATAATATTTTTTCTAATAATGATTTTTTTAACGGTTCCACAAAATAGCTTTTTTAGAAATCCTCAAGGATCGTTTTTACCAACATCTCCATTAATGACGTCAATAACAACAATAATATTTTTTCTATTTTCAATTATTGGGATAACATATGGTATAGGAAAAGGTGCTATAAAAACGTCAAAGGATGTGGCGAAATTATTTCAAGAGGGAGTAATTCAAGCTGCTCCATTAATGGTAACTTTATTATCATCTTCTATTTTTATATATCTTTTAAATAAATCTAATATTTTTAAGGTGTTATCAATAAAAGGAGCGATGCAGTTAAAAGATTTAAATATGAATTCCTATTTGTTATTAATTATGGTAATTTTAATAACAACATTGATAAATCCAATAATGACTTCAGGATCAACTAAATGGGTTTTATTAGCACCAATGGTAGTTCCAATGTTTAGTATTTTAGGAATCTCACCAGCATATGCTCAATTAGCTTTTAGAATAGGAGATTCAGCAACTAATATAATCTCACCATTACAACCAGCATTACCAGTTGTACTTGGATTACTTTACCAATATCAAGAAAAAGATAAAATAGATGGAGAGGAGGGATCAGGATTTGGTAGTGTATTCTCACTGACATTACCATATTCAATAGTTATATTATTTTCATTGATAATTTTATTAACAATTTGGTATCACTTAGAACTTCCAATAGGACCTGGAATTTATTAAATTGTTGTATTTAAAAAATATGTTATAATATACTATACAAATTAAATGTAATAAAAGGTGAGAGATGGAAAAATACTTAGTAGAAAGTTTAAAAACGAGCTCTATTAATTTTGGAATAGAGTCAAAAAGTGAATATCAACATAAACTTTTATCAAATAAAGAGAAAAAGATAGTTACAGATATAAGAAAAGAACTTGAAAATTGTGATGAATTTATAATTTCAGTAGCTTTTATAACAGAGGGAGGGATCTCCTTAATATTAGAGCAGCTAAAGGAGTTAGAGAAAAGAGGAGTTAAAGGAAAAGTTTTAACAGGGGATTATCTAAACTTTACCCAACCAAAAGCTTTAAAAAAACTACTTTCATATAATAATATAGAAGTAAAACTTTTAAGCAATGAAAAGTTTCATGCTAAAGGATACTTTTTTAGAAAAAATGATATTTGGACACTAATTGTAGGAAGTAGTAACTTAACTCAAACAGCTTTAACTGTAAATTTTGAATGGAATTTAAAAGTGAGTTCTTTAGAAAAGGGAAAAATTGCCAATGAGATACTAGATGAGTTTAATAGAACTTTTAATACTCTACCTAAATTGACTTTAGATATGGTTAAAGAGTATGAAGAGATATACGACTTAAATAGAAAGATGGTAAAACTTCAAAAAGAAAGAGCTATAAAAAATATAGAGATTAAACCTAACTTAATGCAAATAGAAGCTTTAAAAGCTTTTAAACTCTTAAGAGAAAACAAAAATAAAGGATTACTAATAAGTGCTACGGGAACAGGAAAAACATATTTAAGTGCTTTTGATGTAAAAGCAGCAAACCCTAAAAAAGTTTTATTTTTAGCACATAGAAAAACAATACTTGAAAAATCTAAAAAAAGCTTTGAACTTATAATGAAAGATAAAAACATGTGTATATATGGTGAAGATATATTAATAGATAAAGATATAGTTTTCGCAATGGTTCAAACATTGAGTAAGGATAAACATTTAGAGTTATTTTCAAAAGAAGAGTTTGATTACATAGTTGTAGATGAAGTGCATCATAGTGGAGCTAAAAGTTACCAGAAAATCTTAAACTATTTTAAACCTAAATTTTTATTAGGTATGACTGCTACTCCAGAAAGAAGTGATGATTTTGATATATACGCTTTGTTTGATCACAATATAGCTTATGAGATTAGACTTCATGATGCTTTAAAAGAGGAGTTATTATCTCCCTTTCATTACTTTGGAATCTCAGATATATCTATAGATGGTAAAGAGATTGATGAAAAAACATCAGTAAAAAACTTAGTGATAGATGAAAGAGTAAATCATATAGTTGAAAAAAGTAGATATTATGGTTATAGTGGTGATAAACTTCATGGACTTATATTTGCATCAAAAGTTGAAGAGGCTATGGCTTTAGCAGAAAAATTAAATGAAAAGGGTATAAAGAGCAAAGCTTTAAGTGGAAAAAGTAGCGATTTAGAAAGAGAGAGCACAATAGAGAGCTTAGAAAAGGGAGAGCTTGAGTATATAGTAACTGTAGATATATTCAATGAGGGTGTAGATATACCATGTGTAAATCAAGTTATTTTTTTAAGACCAACTGAGTCTTCAATAGTATATATTCAACAGCTTGGTAGAGGTCTTAGAAAAAGTGAAAATAAAGAGTATGTGGTAATATTAGATTTTATAGGAAATTATGAGAAAAACTTTTTAATACCAACAGCTATATCACAAAACAATAGCTTTGATAGAGATTTTATGAAAAGATTTCTAATAAATGGAACAAATATGATTCCAGGAGAGAGTAGTATAACATTTGAGACTATTGTAAAAGAAAGAATTTTTGAAAATATAAATAAAACAAATTTTTCAACTAAAAAAAATATAGAGCATGATTTTAATCTTTTGGAAAAACAGTTGGGAAGAATACCTCTACTTAATGATTTTTTCCAAAGAGATATGATAGAGCCTAGTGTTATATTAAAGTTTAGAAAAGATTATGATGAGATTTTAAAGACATTGAGACCTAAACTATTTTTAGGAGAACTTTCAAAAGTTGAAAAAAATTATCTAACATTTTTATCAAGTATTTTTACTCCAAGTAAAAGAGTTCATGAGATGGTTATTTTAAAAACATTACTATTAAATAAAGATGTGTCTATAGAGGATATAGAAATTATTTTAAAAAGAGATTACTCTTTAGTAGAACAAAGAGAAAATATTGAAAATGCTATGAAGCATCTATCTAAAGATATTTTTACAAGCTTATCTACAATAAAGGAGTTTGAACCTATAATTGAATTAGAAAAAAAATATAGTTTAAAAAAGAGCTTTAAAAGTAGCTATGAAAAAAATAGTTATTTTAAGATGTTAATAGATGATCTTATTGATTATAATTTAAATTATGTTTTAAAAAATTATAAGCAAAGTACAAAAGAGACAATATTAAAATATAAAGAGTACACAAAGCAACAAGCTTTTTGGAATTTGAACTTAGATTTTAATAATGGTTATCAAGTAAGTGGTTATACAATATTTGAAGAGCAAAAAAAAGTAATAATATTTATAACTTTAGATGATTCCTTACCATTTGTAGCATATGATAATGTATTTTATGATCAGCAACGATTCACTTGGTTTTCTAAGAGCAATAGGTGTATTAATAGAAATGGTGTTTTAACAGGAGAGGGAAAGATTGCAAACAACTGCTACACAATAGAGGTATTTTTAAAGAAAAAATCAGGAGAAAATTTCTTCTATTTAGGAGAGGTTGAAAAAGTCTTAAGTTTTAAAGAGAGTGTAGGAAAAAAAGGAGAACCTTTAGTAGAGTATGAACTAAAGTTAAAATATGAGATAGATTCAAATCTATTTAGCTATTTTAATTTATAAAATGAAATTGACAAATGAATTAAACTATACTAAAATGTGCATATATAAGAAAATGTAATTTTTCTTAATCTATGTACTTAAAAGGAGGACACAAAAATGTCAAGTTGTAATTCATGCCCATCTCAAGGGTCATGCTCAAAGGAATCTACAAGTTGTGGAATTGTTAATAATCCTGCAAATAAAATAAAAAAAGTAATAGGTGTTATGAGTGGAAAAGGTGGAGTAGGGAAGTCTACAGTTTCAACTTTATTAGTAAAACAGTTAGCTGATCAAGGATATAAAGTAGGTATTATGGATGCTGATATAACAGGACCAAGTATACCAAGATTATTAGGGTTAAGTGGAGAAAGAGCTGGAGGAAAAGGTAATGATATATATCCAGTGGTAACAAAAGATGGAATAAAAGTAATCTCTTTAAATTTCTTAGTTGAAAATGAAAACGATCCAGTATTATGGAGAGGACCAATAGTAGGAAGAGCTGTAAAACAGTTTTGGGAAGATGTTATCTGGGGAGAGCTTGATTATTTAGTAATAGATATGCCTCCAGGAACAGGAGATGTAGCTTTAACTGTTATGCAATCTATTCCATTAAATGGAATAGTGATGGTTTCAGTACCTCAAGATATGATATCTATGATTGTTGCAAAAGCTGTTAAAATGGCAAATCAAATGAATGTAGAGGTAGTTGGAGTAGTTGAAAATATGAGTTATGTAGTTTGTCCAGGTTGTGAAACTAAGATCAAGCTGTTCAATGGAGAGTCAACAGATAGCTTCTTAAAAGAGAACGGATTAGATTTATTAGGAGAACTACCTATGGTATCAAGTATTTGTAATCTTTCAGTTGAAGGATATGAGGCAAATAAAGAGGAGATAAACAATATTTTTAGTTCAATTACTAAGAATGTATTAAATAAAATCTAAGTGAAAAAGAGTCTATTTAGACTCTTTTTTTTTACAAAAAAAGTACAAAATATGTTCTATGTAGAAGTTTTTGTGTTATAAATATTTAAATTTTTCATATATTTTTTTTATATTAACTGTGTTAAAATTTACACTAAGGAGGTGATTGTTTTGAATTCTACAAATGTAGGAATACTAAATTTATTATACCATGGGCGTTTTTCCCAAAATGACTTAGCTTTATACTTAGATGTAGACAGTAAAACTTTGGTTAAAAATATATCTCAATTAAATAGTAGTCTAAATGATTTAGGTTTAAATTTGATAGAAGTAAGAGATGGAAAACATCAATTAAATTTAGAAAAGGATCAATGGAGTTATATTTTAAATGCTAAAGAGTTTATGAGTTCAGAGGATATTATAGATTATTTATATATAAAATTTATTTTTAAAGGTTTTATAAATTTGGAATCAGAGAAAAATGAGTTTCAAATTTCAAGAAGTTCTATAAATAGATATTTTTTAGTAGTAAAAAATATGTTAGCAGAAAACAATAGTAGCTATAAATATGAAAATGCTAAAGGACTAAGATTAATTCACTTGTCTCTTCAAGATAAAAATCTATTTTGTAAAAAACTTATAAAACTATTTGTAAAATGTGATTTTATAATATCCCCATCAACAATTTATTACAATCTTTTTAAAGACTCTCAAGTTAATGAACTTTCAGAAAAACTTTATAAAATATTTACTTTTTCAGAAGTTTCAGCGACAAAGTTTATTGTAGCGTTTTCTTTGGCTTTAAAAATTTGTGTAGATACTTTTAATGGTTTTGAATTTGCTGATGATTATGATAAATTAGAGCAGTATGCTGAAATAAAAAAACTAGTAGAAAAAGAGTTGGAAAGTTATTCAAAAGACTATAAACAACAGATTTTCTCATTTTTATTAAATTTAAAAAATAAAGAGAACTTTTTTGAGCAGGGAATAATAGAGCGTGCGAAATTATTGATGAAAGAGTTAAAAAAACAGTTAAATATTGAAAATATTGAAAAAGGATTTAAAGAACTTTTATTGAAAAAGCTTTATATGTCTCTATTTAAA
>SKEK01000141.1_pt1 | contig 47365 bp, 36 predicted proteins | sample 4826761 | NCBI WGS metagenome assembly SKEK01 (sample SAMN11008811, study PRJNA524170) | human gut metagenome | biome: Human fecal sample; material: Feces; isolation source: fecal sample from pouch patient p32 | host: Homo sapiens | place: Israel: Tel-Aviv | collected 2015-10-13 | reverse complement strand
GCTCGACGGTGCCCCGATGATCTGTGGATCCTGGGGGAGCGCGCAGTGACCCGAGCCCGCCGGTGGGCTGATGAGTCTGCTCACGAGCCCACGCCACGGTCGGCCAAGCTCCTGTCCCGCATTCTCGCGGATCCGGATGGTCTGACGTTCACGACCCGATTCGTCGACGACGTCGTGCGCCCCACGGACCTGGACGTGGCCAGCGCGGCCATGAAGCGTCTGTCGGCTGGCCGCAAGAACTTCCTGCCTCCGGCGCTGGCGGCGGCAATGGGGCTGGGATCAACGGCGTCGCGCCTGGCACCGCGCACCGTGACGGCCACGGCGCGTCGCGTGTTCCGTGAGATCGTCGGTGACCTCGTCGTCGATGCAACGGACAAGGGACTCGGCCCGGCGCTCGCTCGCCTGCGTAAGGGTGGGAACCGCCTGAACGTCAACCTCCTTGGCGAAGCGGTTCTCGGTGAGAAGGAGGCATCCCACCGTCTGGCCGAGGTTTCGCGCCTCGTGACGCGCGAGGACGTCGACTACGTCTCCATCAAGGTCTCTGCAGTGACTGGCCCGCACAATCCTTGGGGCTTCCAGGAGGTCGTTGACCATGGCGTGAGTGCACTCCTGCCTCTGTACCGCCTGGCCCGCGATCACGGGACCTTCCTGAACCTCGACATGGAAGACTACAAGGACCTCGACCTGACGATTGCGGTGTTCACCGCCATCCTCGACCAGCCGGACATGCGCGGCTACGAGGCCGGCATCGTTCTTCAGGCCTACCTGCCCGACTCCCTCGGTGCCCTTCAGCGCCTCCAGAAGTGGGCGCGCACGCGCGTGGACGCTGGCGGTTCACGCATCAAGGTCCGCATCGTCAAGGGCGCGAACCTGTCCATGGAGCGGGTGGATGCCGAAATTCACGGGTGGGAGCTCACCACGTGGCCTTCCAAGCAGGCTACCGACACCAACTACAAGCGCATGCTGAACTGGGCCATGACGCCCGAGCGTACCCGAGTGATCCGGCTGGGCGTGGCCGGTCAGAACATCTTCGACATCGCTTTCGCTTACGAGCTGCGCGCAGCACGCGGCGTCGAGGACAGCGTCGAGTTCGAGATGCTTTCCGGCATGGCGACGGGCATCCAGGAAGTCGTGCGTCGCGATGTTGGTTCGCTGCTCCTGTACGTCCCGGTCGTCAACCCCCGCGAGTTCGACGTCGCCATCTCCTACCTGGTGCGTCGCCTCGAAGAGAATGCTGCACCCGAGAACTTCATGTCCGGCGTCTTCGATATCGCCACAAACGAGGACGTGTTCGCCCGTGAACGTGACCGCTTCCTCGCCGCCCTGTCCGACGTCGATCCCGACGCTGCGGTGCCCGTACCCAACCGCGGTCAGGACCGCCTGGCTGAGCGTGCGGCCGGGGTGCCCGCCGAGCAGGGGAGTGTCGCCGAGCGCGCGCGTCGTCCCTTCGCCTCCGAGGCCGACTCCGACCCTGCGCTGGCGGCCAACCGCCAGTGGGCCCGTGAAATCGCTGCGGCTATCCCGGCGTCGACGCGCGGCGTCGAGGCGGTTCGTGCCGGTGCGCAGGCCCTGGCTACGAACGAGGCAGTGGATGCGCTGATCGAGGCGAGTGCCAAGGCAGCCCACGCCTGGCAGGCTCTTGCCCCCGAGGAGCGTGCAGCTGTGCTGCACCGCGTGGGTGATGTCCTGGCTGCGCGGCGTGGCGAGCTGATCGAGGTCGCTGGATCCGAGGCCGGTAAGACCATCGATCAGGCTGATCCTGAGGTCAGCGAGGCCATCGACTTCTGCCACCATTACGCTGCAGCCTCCCTGGAGCTGGCCGACGAGGCACACATGGCGGGCGCGCGATTCGTCCCCGTGGATGTCACCGTCGTCGCCTCCCCGTGGAACTTCCCCGTCGCCATCCCGGTCGGTGGCGTCGCCGCAGCCCTTGCGGCGGGTAGCGCGGTCATCCTTAAGCCTGCCCCGCCTGCCAAGCGCTGCGCGGCCGAGCTGGTCGCCGCCTTCCATGAGGCCGGGGTACCCAAGGATCTGGTGGCGCTGGCCCCGCTTGAGGACGGGGATGTCTCCCGGTACCTCGTGACCCATGAGGGTGTCGGTCGCGTTGTGCTGACGGGTTCCTACGACACGGCTCGCCTGTTCCGCTCGTGGAAGCCCGACATGCACCTGCTGGGCGAGACGAGCGGTAAGAATGCCATCATCGTCACGCCCTCGGCCGATCCGGATCTGGCCGTGCGCGACATCGTCCACTCGGCGTTCGCGCACGCTGGACAGAAGTGCTCGGCATCCTCCCTGGTGATCCTCGTCGGCTCGGCCGGTAAGTCCGCGCGTATCGCGCGCCAGCTGGTGGACGCAACCGCGTCGCTGCGTGTGGGGCTGCCGGCATCGCTGGATTCCCAGGTCGGTCCCGTCGTGGTTCCCGACGATGAGAAGGCTGTGCGCGGCCTGACGACACTGGGCGAGGGGGAGCACTGGGTGCTTAAGCCCCGTTACCTGGGCGATGGGCTGTGGACTCCGGGTATTCGCGCGGGCGTCGTGCCCGGCAGCGAATTCCACCTGACCGAGTACTTCGCGCCCGTCCTTGGCGTCATGCGCGTCGATACGCTCGAGGAGGCCATCGAGGCGGTTAACGACGTCGACTACGGTCTGACGTCGGGCCTGCACACCCTCGATACCGAGGAACTCGCAACGTGGTTGGAGGGCATTGAGGCTGGCAATCTCTACGTCAACCGCGGCATCACGGGTGCCATTGTGCGTCGTCAGCCCTTCGGTGGGTGGAAGCGCTCGGCTATCGGCTCGACCACGAAGGCCGGTGGCCCCTCCTACCTGCTGGGGCTGGGAGAGGTCGAACCCGTGCGTGACACCAGCGCGTCGGGCCATGCCGTGTCTACGGTGCCGGTTGACCCGCGTGTCCTCGCGCTGTGCAACGCAGCTGCTCCTCACATCGACGGTGCCGACGCGGCCGAGCTAAATCGCGCGGTCGCCGCCGACGCCGCTGCCTGGGCCAGCGACTACGGTGCCAACCGGGACGTTACCGGCATGGCGTGCGAGCGCAATATCCTGCGCTACCGCCCCACACCGGTCCTCGTGCGAGCCGGGAGCGGAACTGCCCTGGCGGATACCGTTCGCGTCCTCGCGGCGGGCATCCTCGCGGGCGGTCCCGTCGGCCTGTCCGTCGCCGACCAGCTGCCGGGCGCGGTGCTGGAACTGGCGGAGGCTGCGGGCATCGAAGTGACGATTGAGGATGCGCGCTCGTGGGATGCTCGCCTGGCGATGGTTGCGACTTCGGGTGGTCTGGGGATGCGCGTGCGCGTCCTCGGACCGCGTGAAGAGTCCTCGGCGCAGCGGTGGGCTCACGCGACCCGCGCGAGCTGGGGCAGCCCCGACGTTGCCCTGTACACGGGTGCTGTCACGGCATGCCCGCACTCGGAGCTGCTGCCCTTCCTGCGTGAGCAGGCAGTCTCGATCACGAACCACCGCTTCGGAACGCCGCTCGACCTGGCTGCGAACCTCCTCTGATCGGTGCGTGCCCCGCGGCATTGACCCATCCGATGGGTCGATACCGCGGGGCACTGCTATCCTTCAGCCGATGCTAGGGGCGCTGGCAACGCGTGAGGGAGCGGTGCCCAAGAAATAGGTAGGCAACAAAGAACGCCCGCGACTCTTCGTCGCGGGCGTTTGTCCATGCCCACGTGGGGCAGGTAGGATCCGTCAGATCGCGCGAGCAACCTTGTCGGACTTCAGGCACTTGGTGCACACGTTCAGGCGCTTGGGCGTCCCGTTGACCAGGGCGCGAACGCGCTGGATATTCGGATTCCACCGGCGGTTGGTGCGAACGTGCGAGTGCGACACGCTCTTGCCGAAGCCGGGTCCCTTACCGCACACGTCACAAACGGCAGCCACGATGTTCTCCTCGGTATGTCTTCCAGTTCAGTCTTTGGCTCCCCGCGGTCGCGGGGAAACGCATCCTTCGGTGCTTGAACCGAAGGCAACCATGACAGAATAGCGGATGATGTGCGCTGTCAACAACTCGCACGAGCTTTTGGTCGTGTCAGGTCGCACACAGCGTGCACGGTGGGGACAATTGAGAGTCGTGAAAGGGGAGCCATGGAACTGAATGCATCGGTGATCATTGCGGCATGTCGGGCGGGTGCTGAGGAAGCTGCCAGGCTCGCGCCCTTCCTTGACGACCTGGACGGGTGGGATGGCGCGGACTGCGACACCGGCACAAATGCGGCGGCGACGATGGCTGCGCTGGCGGCGGCCATGGACTCCCTGGAGCCGCGCGCGCACCCGCGCGTCGCGCTTGAGGTGGGTGTCGAGACTCTGATCCGTCGAGGCGTCGGGCACAGCAGCGTCGCGCTCGCAGCCCTGTTCGAGGCCTGGGTCGCTGCTCTGGGTGATGATCGGGAGGTGACGCCCGTCGCGATGCGTCGCATGCTGGCCTCCTCGCTGGTTCCCTCCTCCTCCTTTATTCAGTGGTCCGATGCCCTGGTGGAGATGCTGGGTGGCGCGGTACGGGAGCTCGCGGAGCTAGGGCCGACGCTCCCCGACGTGGAAGACATCTTTTCCCGTTTCTCCACCCAAGCTCAGATCGGCCTGGTCGATGCCACGAATGAGCTGACGGGACGCATTGATCCGGGCGGCGCGTTTATCGCCCTGGTTCTGGCCTGCATTGATGCATCCATGAGGGATGATGCGGGCATCCTGCAGTCTTTCACGGCGATGCTCGCCGATCTGGCGCGTCGCCATTCGCGTGCGCCTGAACCCGCCTCCCCGCCGCCGGGGCGCGATTTCACGGTGGATATCATCCTGGAAGGCACGCAGGAGGACCTGCGCTGCCTTCTGGGACGCCTGGCTGGCCTGGGTGCACGCCTGTCCTACGTGGGGCGCGTCGACCTGTTCGGCATGGGGGAGTGGCGCCTGCACGTGGATACCTCCGCGCCGCTGGCGGCGCACCCAACATCGGGGCAGGTCGTGCGCTTCCAAGTCAGCGACGCGCGGCCCGACGATCAGATCGGCATCGACGAACTGGCGGACGAAGGCCTGACGCACCGTGGGGTGCGTCTGCTCCAGCGTCGTCCGATGCGTCGGGTCGAGCGTGCCCGCGTCATCGCCTGCACGCGCGCCCCCGGCCTCGTAGAAGACCTGGCGCGCGCTGGCGCGGTTGTCTTCCTGGAACCGAGTGCGGTTGATGCGGCGGGGATCGTGTCGGCCGCGGTCTCACGCACGGGCGTGACACTCGTGGCCCCCTGCGATGATGCCAGCGCCGCCCTGGTAGGTACTGTGGCCTCGGTCTTGCCCTCAGTGGCACCGGGTGTGCCCGCGATCCTGCGGGCGGATAGCCGCGACGACCTGGGAGTGCTGGCCGTGGCTCGCGCCTGTGCACCGTTGTTCGTGCCCCAGCCGGGTGGGGTGGAGTCAGCACCGACCCTCGCCCGGATCCTGCGCGACAGTGCGCATGAAGCACTGATGACGAGCGCTAGCGCGCCCCTGCCTCGTGACGGGGATCCCGCTGGCATCGCCGAGGCCTTGGCGGAGGTCACGCAAGAGCGACCGTGCGCGTGGCGCCTCTTGATTTCCCGGGAGGACGACGGTCCCTACACGTTGGCGACCGTGCGTCAGCTGCTTGCGACGCGTGTCCCCGGTATCTTGATCGACCTGGAGACATGGGATGGTGGGCAGGCGGGGCCGAGCCTGGTGGGGTGCACCCTGTGAGTGCACTGGATGTCCCGCTGTCGCTACGACTGCCCAAGAAAATCGCAAAGGCCCTTCACAACGCTGACATCGTCACGGTCGGCGACCTGCTCATGGTCGCGCCGCGTCGCTACTACCACTGGGGTAGGCTCACCCCCCTGTCCTCCCTGCGTGAGGGCGAGGATGTGACGATCCTCGCTGAAGTCGCCGGAGCGCACCTGGTCGCCAACAGAAGCGGCTCAGGAGTACGCCTGGAGGTGAGCCTCACCGACGGCGTCCAGTATCTGTCGGCGACGTTTTTCGCGAAGAGTCAATTCAAGCTAGCCCCCATCGAGCGCCTCCTTGTACCGGGCCAGTCTTTCCTCTTCGCGGGCAAGGTCGGTGCCTACCGCGGCAAGCTCCAGCTCACACACCCGTCTTTTGAGGGCGTTGACGGGGAAGACATCGAGCGCATCGCATCCCGTCCCATCCCGATCTATCCCGTGACCGGCACACTGACCTCATGGGCGATTGCTCGTGCTGTCGGCATGGTGCTCGACCACCTCGACGATTCCGACGTGTCCGACACGGTGCCCGCCGCGATCCGCGAGCGCCAGCGCATCGGCACCTACGCTCAGTGCCTGCGCCGGCTGCATCAACCGGAGTCGGACGAGGACTACCAGCAGGCACGCCGAGCGCTGGCGTTTACAGAGGCCTTTGTTCTTCAGGTGGGACTGGCCGCCCAGCGTCGGGGTGCGCGCTCGATCCCGGCCCTGGCCTCGCCCGCTGACGTGCCGCTCGTTGACCGTTTTATCCAAGGCCTGCCCTTCACGCTGACGGACGCTCAGCGGGGTGCGGTCGACCAGATCGGGGCGGACCTGGCGGACGAGGTCCCGATGCAACGTCTCTTGCAAGGAGACGTGGGTTCCGGCAAGACGGTGGTCGCACTTATCGCCTTCTTGCAGGTCGTCGCCGCAGGCCACCAGGGGGCCTTCGTCGCACCCACCGAGGTGCTCGCCGAGCAGCACACCGCATCCCTGCGGGCTTTGCTCGCGCCCCTCGGCGACGACGCGCCCGACGTGTGCCTGCTCACCGGGTCGACAACCCCCGCCGCGCGCCGAGAAATCGCCCAGGCCATGGCCTCGTCTGCGCCCCTCATCGTCGTGGGCACGCACGCGCTCTTCCAGGAATCCGTGCGCTTTGCTGACCTCGCCCTAGTTGTCGTTGACGAGCAGCACCGTTTCGGTGTCGAGCAGCGCGCCGTCCTGCGAGGAGCGCGCGAGGACGGACGCGGCGTCCACGAGCTGGTCATGACGGCCACGCCCATCCCGCGCACGATCGCCATGACCGTTTTCGGGGACCTCGACGAGACCCGCATGGGGGGCATGCCTGCTGGGCGCACCCCCGTGGCCACCTATCTCGCGGACGCGGCCAACGCCGCCTGGGTGGAGCGCACCTGGGCGCGCGCTGCCGAAGAAATCGCTCAGGGGCGGCGCGTCTACGTCGTATGCCCGCGCATCGATGCCTCCGATGAGGTCGCCGACGCCGACGATGAGGGAGCGCGACCGCTAGCATCGGTCGAGCAGGTCGCCGCCTACCTGCGTTCCCACCCCGCGCTTGCGGGCGTTGCCATTCATGAGCTGACGGGGCGCACTCCTTCCGCGCTCAAGGCGCAGATCATGGAGGACTTTTCCGCCGGTCGTGCCCCGCTCCTGGTGGCCACGACCGTCATCGAGGTCGGGGTGGATGTATCCGAGGCGACCCTCATGGTGATCCTCGATGCCCAGCAATTTGGCTTGGCTCAGCTGCATCAGCTACGCGGGCGCGTCGGGCGTTCCTCCCTGCCCTCCCTGTGCATTGCGATGCACCGTCACGAGCTGACGGATGCGGGCAGGGCACGCCTTCAGGCGTTCTCAGGCACGACTGACGGCTTTGAGCTGGCCGAGGCCGACCTGCGCCTGCGCAAGGAAGGCGATGTACTCGGGGCCGGGCAGTCGGGGACTGCGACGCACCTTCGATTTTTGTCGGTGCTCCGCGACGAGGCCCTCATCCGAGCCGCGAAGGACGAGGCCGAGGCTCTGCTGGCCGAGGATCCGACGCTGCGCTCTCACCCCAACCTGGCGCGCGCCCTGCGTCAGGCGTCCGATGGTCAGCTCGAATGGATGCAACGCTCCTAGGTACAGGCCGGTAGGGTAGAGGCATGACCAGAATCGTCGCAGGTAGCGCCAAAGGCAGGACCCTCGCCGTACCCAAGTCGGGCACACGCCCCACGTCCGAACGAGTGCGCGAGGCTCTCTTTTCGCGCCTGGATCACATGAACGTCCTGGAAGGGGCGGTCGTGCTCGACCTCTACGCCGGCACCGGGGCTCTCGGCCTTGAAGCGCTCTCCCGTGGTGCCGCGACCGCGACGCTCGTTGAGAAAGCGTCCGGAGCCGCCCGCGTCGCCACGTCCAACGTGCGTTCGACCGGTCTGAGTGCCCGCGTCGTGACCGCCGACGCTCGCGCCTACCTGGCCGCGCGCAGCGGCCAGGTCCTGAGTGGCGAGGTCGACCTGGTGTTCATCGATCCGCCCTACGATATCGCCGAGGCTGACATGACCGCCGTCCTGGAGGGCCTCGCCCCGTGGATTGGACCCGACGCTCTCGTCGTCGTCGAACGCTCCACGCGCGCGCCCGCTCCCACCTGGCCGACATTCCTGATCCTCGAAGACGCGCGCGCCTGGGGAGAGACGGTCGCCTACTTCGCGGGTCCGCCCCTACCCGAGGCGGAACTCGAGGATACTGACGAGTCCGACGGCACCCCGGCCTCGTCGATGAACGACGGGAACGCCCAGTGATCGCTCTGTTCCCCGGCTCCTTCGACCCCTTCACCCTTGGTCACCTCGACGTGGCCGAGCGCGCCGCCGCTGTCGCTGATCGCCTCATTATTGGAGTGGGAATCAACCCCGCCAAACGTGGACTCATCTCGCCCGAAGACCGCGTCGACCTAGTCCGGGAGGCGACCGCGTACCTGCCGGGCGTGGAGGTCACCCTTCTCGCAGGTGCCACCATGGACGAAGCCTCCCGCCTGGGTGCAACCCTCATCGTCAAGGGCGTTCGCGGCTCGCAGGACGCGGATTTTGAAGCGCCGCAGGCCGCCCTCAACCTTGAAGTCGGAGGCATTGACACGTGGTGGATTCCCACGCGGCCCGGACTCGGCCATGTGTCGTCGAGCGCCGTGCGCGAACTTCTCAGCCTCGAAAAAGATGTGTCACGGTATGTCCCACCAGCGATTGTGCGCTATTTGACGGACAATAGACAGTGAAGTATGCCCGGTGAACGCAGGAGGGATTCATGGCTGACGTACCCGCAGACAAGAACCAGGACGAGTGGAACGAGGAGACCGTCTACGGCCCCTCCACCGTGATCGCTGCCCTCGACCAGATCGAAGACCTCGTCGAGTCCTCCCGCTCAGTTCCCCTGTCCGCTTCCATCATGATCAACAAGGCCGAAATCCTCGACCTGCTGGATCAGGCGCGCGAAGCCCTGCCCGAGGACCTCGTCGCCGCTGATGCCGTCGTCGCCGACGCGGACGCCGTCCTGGGACGTGCCGATTCCGCCGCTGAGACGCGCATCGCCGAGGCCAACTCGCGTGCCTCCTCCACCCTCGACCAGGCCAACGAGCGTGCCGCCCAGATCCGCTCTGACGCCGAAGAAGAGGCTGAGCGCACGCGCGCACGTGCCGACGCTGAGGCTACCGCCCTGATCTCCCAGGCGCGCGCTGACGCCGAAGCCACCATTGCCGACGCGAACGCGCAGGCCGATCGCATCGTCTCCACCGAGAACATCGTGCGCATGGCCGAAGACCGCGCCCGCGAAATCGTCTCCGAAGCCAAGCGTTCGGCGACCCAGCTGCGCGAGGGTGCCGACGACTACGTCGCCACCTCCCTTGACGAACTCGCGCGCCTTATTTCCGACGTGTCACGCCGCACTGAGGCCGGTCGCCGAGCGATCGCTGAACGCCGCGGCGTCGACGTCACCGATGTGGACCTGAGTGATGAATGACAAGACCTTGACCCTCTCCCTGGCGCGCCTACCGCGCGCGCTGGGATCCGCGCTCCACGAAGACATCGTGTGGAGCGCCCCAGACGACCTGGGCACCCCCTCCATGGCGGTTGCCCCAGGCACGCCCCTGGACGTGTCCGTTGACCTGACCAGCGTCGAGGACGGCATCCTTGTTCAGATCGCGACGTCCGTGGACCTGGTGGGGGAGTGCGTGCGCTGCCTCGACGAGGTGCGCGACCACCATGACGTGTCCAGTGCGGAGGTCTACTTCGAACCCGGTGCTCCCGCCTTGACATCCTCCGACGAGGAGGACGAGGAAGCCGACGACCTTTTTGTGATCGGTGAACGCGACACGATCAACATCGACACGCAGCTGCGCGATGCCATCATCACCCTCGTCGACCCGCTTCCCCTGTGCAGCCCCGACTGCGCGGGCCTATGCGACGTGTGCGGAGACAAGTGGGCTGACCTGCCCGCCGATCACGAACACTTTGTCGTCGATCCGCGTCTGGCCTCCCTGGCGTCCCTGCTGGACGAGCACACCGAGTCGGGGCGATCCTGATGGCCCGCTCAAAGCACCTTCCCGTTCCGCCGCGCACCGACACCGACGCGCTCGTGGAGGCGTGGGGCACGCGCATCGATGCTCCCTTGTTGCAGCTCGCGCTCGTGCACCGCTCCTACGCGAACGAGGCCGGAGGAATCGCGAACAATGAACGCCTGGAATTCCTGGGTGACTCGGTGCTCTCGATCATCATTGCGCAGAAGCTCTACGAGCAGTATCCGGACGTGGCCGAGTCGGACCTGTCGCGCATGCGTGCGGCTACCGTCTCCCAGCAGCCCCTCGCGGCGGCCGCCCGCCGCATCGGCTTGGGCGACTTCGTGTTCCTGGGCAAGGGCGAATCCATGCATGGGGGACGCGAGAAGGACTCGATCCTGTCTGACACCTTCGAGGCGCTCATCGGCGCGACCTACCTGACCAGCGGATTGGAGGAGGCACGTCGAGTCGTCCTCGAGCGCCTGCGTTTCCTACTGGTGGACGCTCCCTCGCGCGGCCATCACCAGGACTGGAAGACCCTTCTCGTGGAGTACTCACAGTCTGAGGGGCTGGGCGAAGTCACCTATGCGGTGGAGGGCGAGGGACCCGATCATCAGCGTGTGTTTACCGCCCATGCCTTCGTTGCCGAGCGCTCCGACGCGGTGGGATCGGGGCAGGCCTCGTCGAAGAAGCACGCGGAGAATGCGGCCGCGCAGGACGCGATGAATCGGCTGTCCCCGGAAGAAGAATAGGTACCCGAGGGCACCCGCCCTCCTAACAGTTAGTATGAACTCGTGAGTGAAAATACTTCCGCGCGCACGCGCGTTATGATCGTCGACGATCATGAGATCGTCCGGCGCGGTATCGCCGAAATCGTCGACCGCGACGAGTCTTTGGAGGTCGTCGCCGAGGCCGGTTCGGTCGCAGACGCGGTGCGTCGCGCCGACCTCGTGCGCCCCGACGTCATCCTCGTCGACCTGCAGTTGCCCGACGGCACCGGCATCGACATTATGAACAGTCTGCGCGCCTCCCACCCGCAGATCCTCCCCGTCGTCCTGACTTCCTTTGACGACGACGAGGCCTTGGCTGAGTCCCTGGAGGCGGGTGCCCGCGCGTACATTCTCAAGACCGTGCGCGGCGCTGAGATCACCGACGTCATCAAGGCGGTCGCGGACGGCCGCGTCCTGCTCGACGAGCGCACACTGACACGCCGCCGCGTCGATCACGAGGACCCGACCGCCGACCTGACGCCGTCAGAACGCAAGGTCCTGGACCTTATCGGCGATGGCCTGTCCAACCGCGAGATCGGAGAGAAGCTCGGCGTCGCGGAAAAGACCGTGAAGAATCACATCACCTCTCTTCTGTCGAAGATGGGTTTGCAGCGACGCACGCAGGTGGCCGCGTGGGTGGCTGGGCAGAGGGCAGCCGCGTGGCGTAACTGAACCCAGGCCCCGCCTCAACATCCACGACCGAGGGAGAGGTCGCCGCCTTCATGGTCGTCGTCTCCGGTCGCACGCTCGCCACCATCCAGTGGTACCGCATGCCTAAGGACGGGACGGAGGTCACGATGATCGAGGGACCCCGATGCCTCGTACTCGCTGGAAACGACGCTGGCCGCTGACGGTACCCAGTTCTACGCGGCGGCGACGAACGCTCTACTCCAAGGGCGCGATCCAACGTAGCACCGTGCCAACCCCGCCCTCGCCGGGTCCCGCGTCGAAGCTACCTCGGTGGCGACGGGCACGCTCGGTCATGTTCGCTATGCCTGAGTTGCGCGTGCGATTCGGATCGATGCCCCGGCCGTCGTCGGTGATGAGGATGCGCACGCGACCGCACTTGCCCTGCCCGGACACGTCGACGTTGACGGTCGCCGCCGTCGCGTGGGCGTGGCGGGCAATGTTGGACAGGCCCTCGCGCACGATGGCGACGACGTCGTCGGATAGATCGGGGTCGACGCGGCCATCGAACTCGTCGATGACGACCAGTTCGTTGTCCAGGTCAGAGTTGATCGCCTCGCCGTCGAGTGTAATGAGCAACGAGGGCGCAAACCCCAGCGCTGAGCGCGTCAGGGAGGACTCGCGGCGGATGCGCTCGACCAGGCCGACGGCCTTATCCCGCTCGCGCAGGTTGTGCACGATCGTGCGGATCTGGCGCACGGCCTCGTCGATGGACGCCAGCGAGTCGTCGATGAGGGACTCGATGGCCACGGGATCAGCCTGTCCCTGAGCGACCTTCTGCTTGGCGGCATCCAGGGCCATACCGGTCGCGAAGAGCTGCTGGATCGCGAAATCGTGCAGATCGCGCCCGATGCGATCACGCTCGTCGAGCAGGGCAGCCACGTCCTGGGCGTGGCGCGCGGAGGCCAGCTCGAGGGCCAGCGTCGCCTGGGAGGCCAGCGATTCGGCGAGGGAGAGCTCGGAGGCATCGAACTCGGGAGCCCCGATCTGTCGCAGGAGGATGAGCACGCCGGAGGAGACGCCGCGCGAGCGCAGGGGAGCGTAGAGCGCGGAGCCAAAGGCTGCCAGCTGGGGGACCCGCAGGGTCTGGGCGCGCGACATTGAGTCCACGATCATGCCCGTTCCCTCGTGCAGGACGCTCATCGCGCGGCCCTCGGGTGGGAAGGTCAGGCCCAGCAGTGCGGAGGCGTTCTTGCCGTCGGTGATCTCGGCGGCCCATGTGTCGCCCACGGACTGTAGAACAATGATCGCCGTGTCGGCGTGGGAGACCTCGCGCACGGTCTTGGCGATGAGCTCGAGGGCTTCCTCCTCGTCGGCCCCCTCGAGCATCGTCGTCGTGAGGGACTGTGAGGCACTGATCCATCGGGCGGTGCGCTTCGAATCCGCGTACAGGTGCGCATTTTCGACCGCGATGCCGGCGGCGGGTGCCAAAGCTTCGACGACGGCTGCGTCCTCGTGCGTATAGCCGCCGGGCTTACCCGTGAGGTAGAGGCGCCCATAGACCTGTTCGTGCACCAGGACCGACACGCCCAGGAACGGCGGAGCATCCGCGGGCAGGTTTAGATCGGGCGCGTCCGCAGGGGAGTTGACGAGGAGTGGGCTAGCCACGGGGATGGCCGTCGTCAGTGCGTCGGGAACAGCGGGAACCGGGCGGAAATCGTGGTGCTCGAGCTGCATGGTTGTTGCACCCCAAGTGTCGAGCACGGCGAGCGTCGCGTGCGGCGAGGATGTCAGTGCACAGGCCTGGTTCACGAAGTTCTGCAAGCCTGCCTTGAGGTCCAGCGAGCTGGTCAGGTCCAGCGCGGCCTTGAGCAGGGTGAAATCGGTGTGATCGGGACTCATTGTTCCTCCTGATCGAGGGCCCATCGGTAAGTGGGGAGGGCACGAAGGACATCACTGTGGGTTCCCTGGGCGGCGACGTGTGCGCACGCTCCGGGCTGCGTCGCCGCGAGCACGAGGACGTGGTCGGCTTGATCGAGAGCGCTGAGCCGGTGCGTGACGACCAGCGTCGCGCGTGTCGGCGAGGGGGCCAGGAGCGTATCCATGAGTGTGTCGGCGGTGGCCGCGTCGAGATGTTCCGAAGCCTCGTCGATCGCCATAATGGGGGCGGGGGCGGCCAGTGCCCGGGCCATGAGACGGCGGCGTCGCTCGCCGCCGGAAACAGTGGTGCCACCTGAGCCGACGAGGGTGTCGATCCCCTCGGGCAGGGAAGCAATCCATTCTTTCAGGCCGGCGCGAGCGAGGAGGTCGGTGGCCTCGTCGCGGGTCAGGGAGGCGCGCGCGACGCGCAGGTTCTCAAAGATGGTCGTGGCGAAGACGTGGGCGTCTTCGGCTGTCATCGTGATGTGGGCGGCAACTTGGTGGCGCTCCGCTCCCCAGGCGGGAACGCCGTTAATGAGTGCCTGGCCCGACTTGGGAGGGATGACGCCGGTGAGGGTTGCCAGCAGCGTGGTCTTGCCGATGCCGGCCGCTCCGACGATGGCCAGGGAGGATCCGGGGCGCAGTGTGAACGAGACTCCGGTGGCCAGGGTGGGGCCGCCCGGCCAGCCAATCGCCAGGTCGCGCGCTTCGATGACGGACTCACCCTGTGGAATCTCGTGGGTCGGGGCGGGTTCCTCCTCGCTCAAGAGCGCGCAGATTCGTTCGGCTGCCTGCGCACTGCGAACCAGTTGCGCGGCGGCGGGGGCCAGCTCGGCGGTGCCCTCGAAGGAAGACAGGGGAACGAGGACGATGACGGCCAGGAACACCTGGGCCAGGACACCCGACGTGGTCTGTGGGATGCCAATGAGGAGTGCGCCGATGACGGCTGCACCCATCGCGCACACGTCGAGGGCACGTGCCAGGGCTGACAGCTTCGCCGAGCGGGTGATCGCATTCGCCAAGATGGCCTCGGCCTCGTCAAGGGAAGCACGCGCGTGGGGGAGTGTTCCTGCGAGGGAAAGCTCGGTGGCTCCCTCGAGCATAGCGAGGGTCGTAGCTGCGATGTCGGTGCGTGCGTCCGCCCCCTGAGTTTCCGCCAGACGCACTGAGCGCGCGATGAGTGCGGGCGCAATGATGCCGGAGACGATGAGGGTGAGCGCGAGGACCAGCCCGGCCGCCGACGAAATGAGGGAGATGACGCCAACCGTTCCCACGCCAACGACGAGGGCGACGAGGGAGGGCAGCAGTGTCTTGACCACGACGTTGCCGACCTCGTCGACGTCAGAACCAGCGCGGGTCATGAGGTCGCCGCGGCGCAGGCTCGTCAGGGATGCGGCGGGTTCCTCGCACAGACGGTCGTAGAGGTTGCCGCGCAGCGCATCCATGCCCGCCAACGCGACCTTGTGTGAGGCCAGGCGCGACAGGTAGCGTGCGAGTGCGCGCGAGACACCGAAGAGACGCACGGATGTGGCCGCGACCGTCAAGTAGAGGACGGGCGGCTGCTGGGAGGCGCGCGCGATGAGCCACGCGGCTGTGCCGCCCAGGGCGATGGCCGAGCCGAGGGCGGTGATACCCAGCAGAAGGGCCAATGCGAAGCCCGAGCGCGACACGTTCAGCATGGAGATGCACCGGCGCAGCGCGGCGGATTCGGAGCGGGTCAGAAAGAGCCTCATGCCAGTGCCTCCTCGTCGGCGGACACGACGTCAATGATTGCGTCGGCGACCTCGATGATGGCATTGCGGTGGGCGATGACGATGACCGTGCGGCCTTCGTCGCGCATGGTGGTAATGGCGCGCACGACGGTCTTTTCACTGACGGCGTCCAGGTGGGCGGTCGGCTCGTCCAGGATGACGATCTGTGAGTGGGCGGCGAGGGCGCGGGTGAGCGCCAGGCGCTGGCGCTGACCGACGGACAGGCCGATGCCGCCGACGCCAATCACGCTGTTCCAGCCGTCGGGGGTGGTGTCCAGGACCGCATCAAAGCCGGTCGCCTGGGCTGCCTGCTCTAGGTCAGCCAGAGGCAGGCCACCCATGTTGTCCAGAATCGATCCCGGGACCAGTGTGGGAGACTGGGGGACCCACGAGAGCGCGGAGCGCCAGGAATCGGGATCCACGTCTGCCAGAGGGAGACCTTCCTCGGACGAGGTCTGGGCGCGCAGGCGGATCTGGCCGACGTCGGGCGTGATGTCGGCCAGGAGGCAGGCGACGAGCGTCGACTTGCCGGCACCCGAGGGACCCGCGAAGGCCGTGACCGTGCCGGGGCGAATGACCCCGTCGGTGGGAGCAGGACCCCAGGCTCCCCGTGCACGCACGCCGACACCGTCGATGACGATGTCAGTGCTGTTCATATCCGGACAGAGCATGGAGCCGGGGTGCGCCACATCGTCGGCCGCCTCGATGATGTCGAAGGCCGCTCGCGAGGCAGTCACGCCGTTGGCCGACGCGTGGAACTGAGCGCCGACCTGACGCAGGGGTTCGAAGAATTCGGGGGCCAGCATGATGACGGCTAAGCCATGGAAGAGAGAAATATTGCCAAACACGAGGCGCATGCCAACTTCGACAGCCACGAGGGCCACCGACAAGGTCGTCAGGAACTCCAGGACACCACCGGAAAGGAAAGCGACGCGCAGGGTCGACATGGTTGCTTGTGTGTTCGCATCGCCGAGTGTGCGCAGGTGGGCGCGCGGACCCTTCTCACGACCGAGGGCTCGCAGCGTTGGCAGGCCCGACATGAGGTCCAGGAGCTGGGCGGTCAGGCGCTTCATGGAATCCAGTTTGTCTTGGGAGGCGGCCTGCGTGAATCGACCGATGAGGATCATGAAGATCGGGATGAGGGGGACGACCAGGAGAGCGATGAGAGCCGACCAGAAGTCGAGGAGAAGGATCACGCCCAGAGCGGCGGGTGTCACCGTCGAGACGAGGACCAGCTGGGGCAGGAAGGAAACGAAGTAGGGGCGCAGATCCTCCAGGCCGGTCGACAGCAGCGTCGCGGTCTCGGCTCCGTTCATGGCTCGCCAGCGCGGACCCAGCGCGATGGCGGCATCGATGACGCGCCCGCGCAGCTCGGTCACGGCCTCGGTGGCGGCTCGCGCAGCGATGGCTTCGCGCGCCGCCACGATCACGGCGCGGCAGGCGAAGACAGCAGCGATGCCCACGATGAAAGGAATAACGTCTCCCAGCGTCGCCGTTCCCGAGACGATGGGAGACAAAGCCGCGGAAATGAGCAACGCCTGGGCCAGCACCAACAGCGCCGTGATGGTGCCCAGCAAGGCGGTCAGGGCGATGGGAACGCGGGCCGAACGGGCGTAACGCAACAAGCGGGGATCAAAGGGACGCACGGTACTATTGTGCCCCAAAAGGCCACGTCATGGGTCGAAAGTCCCCGGCCTCGTCTGTGTTGCGCATACGACTGCGCCCGGCCCCTCATCGAAGGACCGGGCGCAGTGAGCCGGATGAATCAGCCGGCGAGGAAGTTCTCGCCCAGGCGGATCTTCTTCATGAGGAGACCCGTCTTGGTGGTGACGTCCTCCGTGCCCACGCGGGAACGGAAGGTCCAGTAGGACCAGATGACGTACGCCAGGACAATGGGGAGCAGGCAGACGGTCACGATCGTCATGACGGTGAGCGTCGCGGTCGTCGACGAAGCCTGATCGATCGTCAGCGAGTACGCCGGGTTGATCGAGGACTTCTGGACGGCGGGAGCCATCGAAGCGAAGACCCACGCCACCGTGCCGGCAATCGCCACGGAGGAGGCCACGAAGGACAGGCCCTCACGGCGCAGCGTCGCCTGCGATAGGACGGTCGAGGCGATGATCGCCAGGGCGGCCACCACGAGCGGGATCCACGCCAGGACATTCGTCGTGTAGGAGAACTGGCCCCACATCAGCCAAGCGGCGGCGAGCACGGTCGCGGCGATAGAAGCCGGAGCGGCAATCGCGTTGGCGCGGTCGTGCACGTCACCCGTGGTCTTCAGCGCCAGGAACTGGGCACCGTGAGCCAGGCAGACGGCCAGGACGGCCAGGCCACCCAGGATTGTGAACGGGGTCAGCAGCGAGAAGAAGCCGCCGGTGAGCTGATGGGTGGCGCTGGACAGCGACTGGTCAACCAGCGTCGGGTCAACGACGGTGCCGGTAGCGACGTCGATGACCTCAATCTTCATGCCCTGCACGAAGTTCGCGAAGGCCACACCCAACAGCAGCGGGACGAGCCATGCGGAGATCGTGTGCGCCCAGTCCCAGGTGAAGCGCCACTTCTCGGTGGCGACCTTCGAGCGCCACTCGAGTGCCATGACGCGCACAATCAGGGCCGTCAGGACGAGGAAGAGGGCCAGGTACATGCCGGAGAACATGGTCGCGTACCACTCGGGGAACGCGGCGAAGGTTGCGCCGCCCGCAGTGAGCAGCCAGACCTCGTTACCGTCCCAGTGGGGGCCGATGGTGCGCACTGCCTGAGTGCGCTCACGGTCGCCCTTGGCAACGAAGGGGAGGAGCATACCGACGCCGAAGTCGAAGCCCTCGAGGATCAGGTAGACCGTCCACAGAACGGCGACGAGAATGAACCACAGGATTGACAGAGTCATGATCGTTGTTCCTTTCTCAGTATCCGAAGGACAGGTCGGTCGGAGCCTCATCCGCGGCCTTGTCGGCCTTGGAGGAGTGGATGCCCTCAAGCGCGTAGCGCTTCATGAGGACGAACCACATGACGCCCAGCACGCCGTACAGGAGGGTGAAGAGGATCAGCGTCACCAGCACCTGTCCTGCGGGGACGTTAGGGGAGACGCCGATTTCCGTCAGCATGTTGACCGATCCGAGGTCGGAACCCATGGACAGGGCATCCAGGTTCGGAACGACAACCCACGGCTGACGACCCATCTCTGTGAAGATCCAGCCGAAGGAAGCTGCCAGGAAGGGCAGGGGGAGGTTGACGAGGGCAAGGAGGCTCAACAACTTGTTGGAGGAGGCCTTGCCGCCGCGGGTGGCCCACAGGCCCCAGGCAGCCAGCAGGAAGGCCACCATGCCCAGGCCGATCATGAATCGGAAGGACCAGAAGGCCACCATCTGCGGGGGACGGAAGTCGAACTGTGAGGCATCACCGTACTTGGCGGTGAAATTCGGATCCGAGTTGAGCAGCGTCACCATGCGCTCCTGGACGTCCGCGACACCCTCGGAGGTGGCGGTGAAGGAGTTATGTGACATGAAGGAGGCGACGCCGGGAACCTTGATGAACTGGGTCGGCTGAGTGCCGTCGGTACCCAGCGGGCAGGAGCCGAACTGCGCGACCGTGAAGGCGGCGCCGTCGGTGTCCACGCAGATGCCTTCGGCGGCAGCCATCTTCATGGGTTGCACTTTAACCATCTCCTGGCCCTGGACGTGGCCGCTCAGGGCGGTGCCGAGGCCGCCGATGAGGACGACGATCAAGCCGAAGCGGGCGATGGGACGCCACACGTCGCGTGCCTGAGCCACGGCCTCGTCACTGCCCTCGCGGGACGCGCGGACCATCCACCAGATAGCGATGCCAGCCACGAAGGAGCCGGCGACCAGCCACGCGGAGGTGATGACGTGGGAGTACTCGGACAGGTAGACGCCAGAAGTGATGAGCTTTAGGAAGCCGCCGACACCGTCGAGCTCGGCGCGGCCCGTCTCGGGGTTGAAGCGGGCACCCACGGGGTGCTGCATCCATGCGTTGGCCGCGAGGATCCAGGCGGCGGAGAGCATCGTGCCGATAGCGACGCACCAAATGGTCGCCAGGTGGATGCCCTTGGACAGGCGGCCCCAGCCGAAGATCCACAAGCCCAGGAAGGTGGATTCGAGGAAGAAGGCCAGGAGGGCCTCGACGGCCAGGGGAGCGCCGAAAATGTCGCCGACGAAGCGGGAGTACTCGGACCAGTTCATACCGAACTGGAACTCCTGGACAATGCCAGTGGCGACGCCGAGAGCGAAGTTAATAAGAAGGAGCTTGCCGAAGAAGCGGGTAGCTTGCAGCCAGTACTCCTTGCCGGTGCGGTGCCATGCGGTCTGCATGATCGCGACCAGCAGGGACAGGCCGATCGTCAGCGGTACGAGGACGAAGTGGTAGACGGTCGTGATACCGAACTGCCACCGTCCGACCGTGACCGCGTCGAGCGCTGTTTGCGCGAGGGTCATGATGGGACCTTCCCGTGTAGGGATCGGGGATCGAGTATGCCCCGCAGCGAAGGCCGTAGGACCTACGTCACGGGCTGGTTTTAATGTAGCTCAAAAGACAGAGGTGGAACGCCTGAAATGCCGGTTATGTGACGGTTTTGTGACATATGTGTCCGATTGTTTTGGAGGGATTGTTCCCTGCGGTTGTTGGTGTGTGAGGTTGAACGTGTCTCCCATCAGTTGATGGAGGTCCGTGTTGTGCGACAATTGAGGTGAATGGATGTCGCGGGCATGCCCCCGCGACGAGCGCCGAGCGATGACCCTATCGACGAGCCGCCGGCACCTGCGCACCAGCGCTCCACTAAGTTTCCGCCCCCTCGCGGGCGATACAACGGGCGCGTCTCGGCATGGGGCGCGCGCCCCACCATTGGAGAATCGTGACAACCGAATCAAACGCGCCCGTGGCTCCCGCCGCGTCGCTACTCTTCCAGGCACCCGTCTTCCAGGCCGCGCCCGAGGTGGCCTCGCCTGCCGCCTTTGAGGAACCTGAGACGAAGCCGAAGCGTCGCCGTGTTTCCTCCGACGACGAGGCCAGTGCCTCGCAGGAGGAGACGGCACGCAAGCGTCGCCGTCGTTCCAAGAAGTCCGTCGACGAGGCCTCGGCCCCCGACGAGGACAGCACGCCGAGCACGGATACCGAGGAGACTCCCTCGGAACCCAAGGTCCGCCGTCGCCGCCGTTCCAAGAAGTCGGACGAGGCTTCGGCAGCGACCGAGGAGAGTGCTGAGCAGTCCGATGCGCCCTCCGGCGAACCCGAGGGCGGCGACGAGGAAGAGTCCTCGAGCCGTCGTCGCCGTCGTCGTCGCGCGCGCAGCTCCGCCTCCTCCGACGAGGGCGGCGATCCCGCGGACCAGGTGCAAGCCCTCAAGGGGTCCACGCGCCTGGAGGCTAAGAAGATGCGCCGCCGCGAAGGACGCCGAGAGGGGCGCCGCCGCCACTCGATCTCTGAGTCTGAGTTCCTGGCGCGCCGCGAGTCCGTTGAGCGCACGATGGTCATCCGAGACCAGGATGGCCTCGATCAGATCGCGATCCTCGAAGACGGTCTGCTCGTCGAGCACTACGTCGCCCGCCGCACGCAGTCCTCGATGGTTGGCAATATCTATTTGGGCCGCGTCCAGAACGTGCTGCCCTCGATGGAGGCCGCGTTCGTCGACGTGGGCCGCGGACGTAACGCCGTCTTGTACGCCGGCGAGGTGAACTGGGACGCCGTCGGCTTGGAGGGTAAGCCCCGCCGCATCGAGTCCGCGCTCAAGTCTGGTGACCCCGTCCTTGTCCAAGTGACGAAGGATCCGATCGGACACAAGGGTGCGCGCCTGACTTCGCAGATTACGTTGGCTGGCCGCTACCTGGTCCTGATTCCCGGCGGCTCCATGATGGGTATTTCCCGCAAGCTCCCGGATAAGGAGCGTGCTCGCCTGAAGAAGATCCTCAAGGCCGTCGTGCCCTCGGGGTCGGGTGTCATCGTGCGCACCGCCGCCGAAGGCGCGACGGAGGAACAGATCCGCGACGACGTCGCCCGCCTGACCCGTCAGTGGGAGGACATCGAGAAGAAGCGCACCAACACGAAGAGCGCCCCGACGCTGCTGCGCGGCGAACCCGAGCTGGCCGTGCGTGTCGTGCGCGACATCTTCAATGAGGACTTCTCGAAGCTCATCATTGAGGGTCGCGACACTTACGCGACCGTCAAGGAGTACGTGGACGAGCTCAGCCCCGAGCTGTCCGACCGCGTCGAGCAGTGGGTGGGCACGGAGGATGTCTTCCACGCGCACCGCATTGACGAGCAGCTGGCGAAGGGTATGGATCGGAAGGTCTGGCTGCCCTCGGGAGGCACCCTCATCATTGACCGCACCGAGGCTATGACCGTCATCGATGTCAACACCGGTAAGTTCATCGGTGCCGGCGGCACGCTGGAGGAGACGGTTACTCGCAATAATCTCGAGGCGGCCGAAGAGATCGTCCGCCAGCTGCGCCTGCGCGACATCGGCGGCATCGTCATCATCGACTTCGTTGATATGGTGCTGGAATCCAACCGGGACCTCGTGCTGCGTCGCTTGGTCGAGTGCCTGGGACGCGACCGTACGCGCCACCAGGTCACTGAGATCACATCGCTGGGCCTGGTGCAGATGACCCGCAAGCGCGTGGGCGAGGGCCTCGTTGAGGCGTTCTCCTCCTCATGTGAGGCCTGCGAGGGCCGCGGCTTCATCGTTCACCACCACCCGGTGGAGACCTCCGGGGCTGACAACTCCCCGAAGTCCTCCAAGGCGTCGAAAAAGCAGCAGAAGAAGGCCGAGGCGCGCCGCATCGAGGATAACGCCGAGCATGAGCGCGCCAAGGAAGCGCTGAGCGCGATCGCTGCCGCGTCGACGCGCAAGGATGACGAGGCATCGGCGCACAAGGGCGACGAGGCATCGGCTGAGCACGAGAAGACGCCCGCCAAGAAGCACCGCCCGCGCGGCGCGAGCGCCGAGTCTGCTGTGCCTGCTCAGGACAGTGGTGCCGTGTCCGAGTCTGCGGACGAGGAGTCTGCGGCCGACGCGCCGACGGTTGAGGTTCCCGCAGCCTCCGTCACGGCGGCCGCCGAGGACAGTGGGACTAAGCGTCCCCGCCGCCGTCGCCGCGTCGCGGAAACCACGCCCGTGCCCGAGCTGCCGATCTACATCGACCTGCCCGCCCCCGTTGAGGCCTCCGATAAGCCCGCGATGCCCCTCAGGGATGCCTCCGATATCCAGCTGCCCGAGCAGCATGAGAAAGCGCCGACCACCCGCCGTCGCGCCTCCCGTAAGGTGGTCACGGCCTCGTCCGCCGAGCCTGCCGCGGCCCCTGCTCCCGAGGTGTCACCCACGCTGCCTGCCGAGGCGCGTACCCCCGAGGCTCCGGCATCTCACGCGCTCGTCGAGGCAGCCGCTGAGCAGGACGTCCAGGCGCCCGCGCCGCGTAAAACCCGCAAGCGCCGCGCCATCGCGTCCTCGGGGGTCATTGAGCCCGACGCTGCACCAGCCCCCCTCGTCATTGAGCTGCCTGCCCGTACCGAGGCCGCCGCGCCCGCCGCGCCGACGCACTCGACCGACGACATCCTGCTCCCCGAGGCGTCTGAGCAGCCGCGCGCCAAGCGTCGCCGCCGCGTCGTGTCCACGGGAATCGTGGATGCGGGCTAATCGATGAGCGTCGACGGGAGGGCCCTGTGGGTTCTCCCGTCGCCTCGAGGTGTGGAATCGCACAGCTATTCCACCTGGCCGGTGGCCATGCCGGGTTGCACTCGGGCGTGTCAATCGGCTAAATTTGATCGTCGGCGCAACAAGCGCCAACGGAATCGTGAAAACAGACAAGCCCTCGGCAGTTTCGAGGCGAGATTCCGGTTAGGAATACGAGAAGAGATGAGCTCCAACGTGGTCTACGCGATCGTCAAGGCTGGCGGCCGGCAGGAAAAGGTGTCCGTCGGTGACGTCGTCGTCGTCGACAAGCTGGCAGAAGAAATCGGTTCGAGCATCGAGCTCCAGCCGCTGATGCTGGTGGATGGCGACGCCATCACTGTTGACGCAGCCAAGCTGGACAAGGTTTCCGTCAAGGCTGAGGTTGTCGACTCGGCCAAGGGCCCCAAGATTTCCATCATTAAGTACAAGAACAAGTCGGGCTACCGCAAGCGCCAGGGACACCGTCAGAAGATGTCGGTCGTCAAGATCACCGAGATCGCCTGAATCCGACGGACCCACGAGCAGAAAGTAGCAACTGATGGCACATAAGAAGGGCCTTGGTTCCTCCCGTAACGGCCGCGACTCCAACGCGCAGCGCCTCGGCGTGAAGCGCTACGGCGGCCAGCTGGTCAACGCTGGTGAGATCCTCGTTCGTCAGCGCGGCACCCACTTCCACCCTGGCGACGGCGTTGGCCGTGGCAAGGACGACACCCTGTTCGCCCTGCGTGCGGGTGCGGTCGAGTTCGGTCGCAAGCGTGATCGCAAGGTTGTCAGCGTTTCGCCGGTCTCTGCCTGAGACCGCGCGCATGAAGGGCGTCCGGCGTTGCCGGGCGCCCTTTTCAACATTCATTTTCAGTCATCAGGAGCACCAGTGGCAGACTTCGTGGATCGCGTGACGCTGCACGCGGCAGGCGGTAACGGCGGTAATGGCGTTGCCTCGATTAAGCGTGAAAAGTTCAAGCCGCTGGCTGGCCCCGATGGCGGCGACGGCGGCAACGGCGGCTCGGTCATCCTGGAGGTGAGTGAGCAGGAGACCACGCTGCTGAACTACCACCGCAGCCCGCACCGCCGCGCAGACAACGGAACGCCGGGCATGGGTGACTTCCGCCAGGGGAAGACCGGTGCGGATATCATCCTGCCGGTCCCCGAGGGCACGGTCGTGAAGTCGATGTCGGGCGAGCTGCTGGCCGACCTGACGGGCGCTGGTGCGCGCTTCGTGGTCGCTGAGGGCGGTCGCGGCGGCCTGGGCAACGCGGCGTTGGCCTCGAAGGCTCGCAAGGCCCCCGGATTCGCGCTCCTGGGTGAGCCGGGCGAGGAACGCGACGTCATCCTGGAGCTGAAGTCCGTGGCGGACGTGGCTCTCGTCGGTTTCCCGTCGGCGGGTAAGTCCTCGTTGATCGCGGCGATGAGTTCGGCTCGTCCGAAGATTGCCGACTATCCGTTTACGACGCTGGTTCCGAACCTCGGCGTCGTCTCCGCTGGCGACACGCGTTACACAGTCGCTGATGTTCCCGGCCTTATTCCTGGTGCCTCCCAGGGCCGAGGCCTTGGCCTGGATTTCCTGCGTCACATTGAGCGCTGCGCGGTTATCGTGCACGTGCTGGACACGGCCGCTTTCGAGACTGATCGCGAACCCGTGGAGGATCTGCGCATCATTGAAGCCGAACTGCGGGCGTACCAGGGTGACCTCACCCAGGTCGAGGGCTACGTGCCGATCATGGAGCGCCCCCGCGTCATCGTTCTGAATAAGATCGACATCCCAGATGGCCGTGACCTGGCCGAGATCACGCGCCCGGACCTCGAGTCTTTCGGGTGGCCTGTCCTCGAGGTTTCCGCCGTGTCCCACGAGGGCCTCAAGGAGTTGTCTTTTGTTCTGGCCGGCATCGTCGAGGAGGAGCGCGCGAAGCGTCCCGCCCTCGAGGTCGCCCGTCCCATCATTCGCCCGAAGGCCGTGGGCCGCAGCGTGGAGATCACGGTGCGCAAGACCCGCAAGGACGGCGAGGACGTCTTCCAGGTGCGCGGCGACAAGCCCGAGCGCTGGGTGCGTCAGACGGACTTCGCCAACGACGAGGCCGTGGGGTACCTTGCAGATCGCCTGAACGCCGCGGGCGTCGAGGACGAGCTGATGAAGGCTGGCGCGGTCGCTGGCGACACCGTCGTGATCGGCGACCTGGATGGAGGTGTCGTCTTTGACTGGGAGCCGACCCTGACGACCGGTCCCGAGCTGCTGGGTTCTCGCGGCACCGACCTGCGCCTAGATCAGAACACCCGCCCGAGCCGTAAGGAGCGCCGCGAGGTGTACCACCAGGTCATGGATGCCAAGAGCGCGGCCCGTGAGCAGCTGTGGACTGAGCGTGAGGCCGGTCATTGGACGGATGCATCGGATCAGTCATGAGCGGAGTGACCGCGGCTTCTCGCATTGTCGTCAAGATCGGATCCTCCTCGCTCACGCGCGAGGACGGTGGTCTGGACCTGAACCGTATTGACGCCGTCGCTCGCCTCGTGTCCCGCTGGCGCGGGCGCGACCGCGAGGTCGTGATTGTCTCCTCGGGCGCTGTCGCCGCGGGGCTGGATCCGCTCGGTTTTTCAGCCAAGCCGAAGGACCTGCCGAGCGTGCAGGCCGCCGCCGCGATGGGCCAGGGACTCCTGATGGCGAGGTGGACCGCCGCCTTCCAGGCGCATCACCTCGACGCCGCCCAGGTGCTGCTGACCACGGACGACGTGATGCGCCGCGACCACTACACGAACGTGCGCGCGGCCCTCTCGCGGCTCCTCGGCCTCGGCGTCGTGCCAATCCTCAACGAGAACGACGCGGTGACCACCCGCGAGCTGCGTTTCGGCGACAATGATCGACTTGCTGCGCTCATCGCCCAGATGATCAAGGCCGACGCGCTCGTGCTGCTGACGGACGTTGACGGCCTGTATACGGCTCCTCCGGATCATCCGGGTTCGGAGCTGATCGAACGCGTCGCCAGCGCGGACGACCTCATGAGTGTGCTCGTGACCGGCGCGGGTTCTCGCGTTGGCACGGGCGGCATGGCGACGAAGGTGCAGGCCGCGATGCTGGCGACGGCCAGCGGCATCGGCGTGCAGCTGGCCAGCGCAAACGACCTGGGGCCCGTCCTGGAAGGCCGCCGCGTCGGCACCTGGTTCGAACCGTCGGCCCAGCGTCCGGCCTCTCGTCGCCTGTGGATCGCACACGTGGCACCCTCTCGCGGCGAGATCATTGTCGACGAGGGAGCTGCGCAGGCGATCACGGTCGGCAAGAAGTCTCTGTTGGTCGCTGGCGTGCACTCGGTGCTCGGTCATTTCGAGGCCGGGGACGTTGTGGACGTTGCCAGCCCGACCGGACTCATCGCGCGCGGCGTGTCCGGCTACGACTCGGACACACTGGGCCAGATCGCCGGCGCGGGTATGGAGCAGCTGGTGGCGGCGGGATACGAGCATCCCAGGCCAGCAATTCACCGCGACGACCTGGCGGTGTTAGGCGACGCATTTTCTGCGCTGAGCGCTGACTGACAGGGACCGCCCCGCACTCGTGTGACATGATGTGCGAGTGGATACTGCTGCTGATATTTCCCATGTGACCGATGCTGCCCGCGACGCGGCACGCGTGCTCGCAAACGCGACGACCCAGGTGAAGAACCGCGGACTTGAAGCGATCGCGGCGGCGCTCATCGAGCGCTCCGACCGGATCCTGGCCGCCAACGCCGAGGACGTGGCGCGCGGCCGCGCGGAGCAGATGAGCGAGGGCCTCCTCGACCGCCTTGCCCTGACAAAGGACCGCATCCGATCCATCGCTGACGCCGTTCACGAGATCGTTGCCCTGCCCGACCCGGTCGGCCAGGTCGTGCGAGGAACCCGCACTGACATCGGCCTGCGCGTCACTCAGGAGCGCGTGCCCCTCGGCGTCGTCGGCATCATCTACGAGGCCCGCCCGAACGTCACCATCGACGCCGCGCCCCTGGCGATCAAGGCTGGTAACGCGGTCATCTTGCGTGGCGGGAGTGCAGCCCAGGCCTCGAACCGGGTGCTCATCGAGGTGTGCTGCGACGCACTGACCTCCGTCGGCCTGCCCGCTGACGCGATCCAGACTGTCGACCAGTGGGGTCGCGCGGGTGCACGCGCCATGATGCGTGCGCGCGGTGCGATTGACGCACTCATCCCGCGTGGGGGAGCGGGCCTCATCAACGCCGTCGTCGAGGAGTCACGCGTACCCGTTATCGAGACGGGCACCGGCAACTGCCACCTGTACGTCGACGCCTCCGCCGACCTTGAGGCAGCGGAAGCCATCATCATGAACGCCAAGACGCAGCGCGTGGGCGTGTGCAACGCGGCAGAGACCCTTCTGGTTCACGCCGACGTCGCCGCCCGCTTCCTGGTCGCCGCCATCACTCGCCTGACGACCGCGGGCGTGACCATCCACGCTGACGGTGCCACTCGCGCCATCGTGGACGACCAGCCCTCCATCGACGCCGACATGATCGTGGATGCCACCGAGGCCGATTGGTCGACCGAGTACTTGTCGATGGACCTCGCGGTGCGTGTCGTCGGCAGCGTGGAGGAAGCGACCGAGCACATCCGCCGCTACTCGACCGGCCACACCGAGGGCATTGTCGCATCCGATGTCGCCGCTATTCGCGCTTTCCGCGCCGGGGTGGACGCCGCCGCGATCGCGATCAACGCCTCGACGCGTTTCACCGACGGCGGCCAGCTGGGGCTGGGAGCCGAGGTCGGCATCTCCACTCAGAAGCTCCACGCGCGCGGCCCCATGGGGCTGACGGAGCTGACGACGACCACCTGGATCTACGAGGGAGAAGGAACCATCCGCCCGTGAGCACGCAGGACAAGGAAGCAGGCCCGGCCTCGGACGGGGAGGCGATCGAAAAGACCACGGAGGCCACCGCGGGCGTGACAGCCGCCCCCGCGCTGCCCCAGCATCCTCCGCGCGCCCTGCGCAGGAGGCGGGCAATCGGCATCATGGGCGGCACCTTCGATCCGATCCACCACGGACACCTCGTCGCCGCCTCCGAGGTCATGGACGTATTCGGACTCGACCAGGTTGTGTTCGTACCCGCCGCTATGCAGCCCTTCAAAGCGGGGCGGCGTGTCACCTCAGCCGAGCACCGCTACCTCATGACGGTCATCGCGACCGCCTCGAACCCACGTTTCGCAGTCTCGCGCGTCGATATCGACCGCGGGGGCACGACGTACACGATCGACACGCTGGCGGACCTGTCGCGCGAGTACCCGGATTCGGATTTCTACTTCATTACGGGTGCCGACGCGCTGGCGCAGATCGCGCAGTGGAAGGATGCCGACAAGCTCTTTGAGCAGGCACACTTCATCGGCGTGACGCGTCCCGGGCATAACCTGTCGGACCCCGGCCTGCCGCACGAGTCCGTGTCGCTGCTGGAGGTGCCCGCCATGGCGATCTCGTCGACGGACTGCCGCACGCGCGTCGAAGAGGGCAAACCGGTCTGGTACCTGGTGCCCGACGGCGTCGTCCAATACATCAACAAATACGGCCTGTACCGGTTCTAACTCAAGGAGAAACGTGAGCCTTCCCGACGCTACCGCAGAACTGGCGAGCCTGGTTGCTCGCGCCGCACACGACCGCGGCGGCATCAACCCGGTGCTCGTTGACGTGACCAGCAAACTCGCCCTGGCGGATGCCTTCGTGGTTGTCTCGGCCTCGACGGACCGCCAGGTACGCGCCATCGCCGAGGACATCATGGACCGCATCTGGGCCGAGCAGCATCGCCGTCCCGCCCACATCGAGGGGCGCGCGGAGGGCACCTGGGTGCTCCTCGACTACTCGGATATGCTCGTGCACGTTCTCTCCGAGGAGGAGCGCGAGTACTACGCGCTCGAGCGCCTGTGGGGTGACTGCCCGGCGGTGCCCATCGACGTGGATACGGAGGAGGCCCGCGCAGCCGCAGCTGAGCGTGCCGCGACCCATGGCGCGGAGTCCGCGCAGTGAGCGCGTCGCGTATCGTCCTGCTGCGCCACGGCCAGACGGACTTCAACCTGGCGCGCCGCTTTCAGGGGCGTATCGACGAACCCTTGAATGACTCGGGACGCTCCCAGGCAGCCGGTGCCGCAGGTGTGCTCGTGTCGCGCCTGTGCGAACCGAGCGCCGAGGTCGGTATGGTCGCCGCCGAGACCTCGCGCAGCTATGACGACGGGGGAGTACGCATCGTGTGCTCTCCGCTGGTGCGTGCGCTCGACACGGCCCGTATCCTCGCGCGCGTGTTCGACATCGCCGGCTATCCCTGTGAGGGTCCGGTCAGCGATGAGAGGCTCACGGAGCGCTTCTACGGCACCTTCGAGGGGAAGACCTACGAGGAGATCGCCCGCGAGCAACCCGAGGCCTACTCCGAGTATCGAGACACCGGTGAATGTGGGTGTGCCGAGGTTGAGCGCTCCGAGATCGTGGGGGAGCGATTCCGCGACGCCGTCCTCGAGGCCGCGGCCGCGTGCCGGTCGGATCAGTCTCTCATCATCGTTTCGCACGGCTCCGCTATCGCGCGGGGCATCGTCTCCCTGCTGGGGCTCGATCCCGCGGACTTCAACGGCCTGCGCGGCGTCGATAACTGCCACTGGTCGGAACTGGTGCCCGTTGGTGTCTCAACCGCGAAGAGCGCAGCGCGCACCGGATGGCGCCTGGCATCGCACAACATCGGGGCTCGCGAGGATATCCTGGGGGCGTAACACGCCTCCGGGGGTCTCGTTTACCTAGTATTTCAACAATTTCATGATGCTGTGATCAGCGACACTCGGTTTCGATTTGCGTGCCTCTCGAAAAGAGGGCTATTATTTATCAGGTCGCCGGGGGTGACGAACTAAATAAAGGGGCTATGGCGCAGTTGGTAGCGCGCTTCCATGGCATGGAAGAGGTCGGGGGTTCGAATCCCCCTAGCTCCACCGAAAAAACCGACACTCAGCTTGTGAGTGTCGGTTTTTTATTGCTCCGAGAGCCTTGTGGTCGCTTTCTTTTCTCTGGCTTGCTCGCTGCTGCGCTTCTCAATTTCTTCGGGGTCTGTGGGGTGCTGGTCGATGTTGGCCTGCCTCTCGCCGTCGGTGTGTGTGCTGCTGCCAGTGTGCCTAGACGTTGCGGGGTGCATCGCGTGAGTGTGGGGGCGAGGGGCCGTGTTGGATTCGAAGTGGTGGGTGCTCCTGTTGGTGTTGCTCATGACCCATCTGTGCTCAGCACATGGACAGTGTCGTCCAGCTTTCGCTAGGTGGGCCTACGTGCGCGCTGATGGCTTCAAGCATCATGGGGTGAGGTGAGTGGGGGAGTGCTGTCTGCCTCGTTGCTACAAAGGTGTTGTTACGTATAAATCGTACAAGGGGTCAGTATCTAACTTGCTCAGCGGTAAGCCATCAGGCGGTTAATATAACGTTTTGGTATCGGCATGTGGGATGTTCAAAATCTGTGAAACCGAGAAAACGTTGCAATTTCAGAGAATTGCATGTAATTACTTACTCGAAAAAGTTTGAAATCTCGTAAACCGCATGGAAAGATTTACCTGTCTCTGTTCCATAGTGTTAGGCCGATAGTTAATGTCGTTCCAACTCACCCGCACTCACGCCACGGTGGTGCTCGCCGCCACCACGATCGCGGCATCTCTCGTTGTGATCCCCTCACTGGCCGAGGGAAACCACGCCACCGAGGATCCCTTCTGCGCGTCCCTCACCGGCGCAGACGCTCGCATCACTGCTGAGTACAACCCGCTGCTCGCCCAGTATGCCGACGCGGCTGCGGGCAATTCGGCCGGTAACAAGGCCGACCCTGAGCGTGAGGCTCAGCTTCGTAAGGACCTTGCCGACGCTCAGGCCGCCCTGGAGGCTGCCAAGCAGGATGCCGAGAAGCCTAATCCCTCTGTCGGCGATGCTCCCGCCGCCGGAGATGCGCCCGCTGCGGACACTACTGTTGACCGCGGTCTTGACTGGGTTGATTGGTCCAAGGTCGATTACGAGACCCAGGCCAAGATCATTGAGGCCCTCATCGTTCAGAAGATGAATGCCTACCGCGCCAACGTTGGCCTGCCCGAGTTGGTCGTGTCGGACACCGTTACTGTCGATGCTCGCTCGTGGAGCAAGCACATGTCCGATACCGATTCTTTCGAGCATGATCAGTCCTACAAGAACATGGGGCAGGGAGCTCTCGACGGAGCAGATACCATGTCTGCTGCTGAAAATATCGCCTACAACCACCTTGAGAACTTCTCTGCCGGCGGCGGCATGAAGACTCCTGCGCAGGCTGCTGCTGATCTCTTCGATCAATGGAAGAACTCTAAGGGGCATGACCGTAACATGCTCGGTGCGAGCAACACTGTTGGCGTCGGTGTGTACATTGCCAAGGGCAGTGAGGGTACACGCGTCTACGGCACGCAGAAGTTCTATGGCGTCACCGGTGGTTCGCCGAACTTGTCGCGCTTCCACACGACCGGTGACACGGCCTCGGCCTACGGCTTCGACGGCAAGGCCTTCAATACAGACAATACGAACTACGTCTCTGGCCTTGCTGGATCCGGCGATGAGCAGCGCGCAAACTCCTGGGAAAAGATGGTTGGAGCGCTCCCGGGTTCTGCCCTCCCCGTGGATGTCTCGACTCTGCCCGCCAAGAATGGTGCCGCGGCTCCGGCGACCCCCGCGCCCGCTCCGGCGACCCCCACTCCTGCTCCCGTCGACGATAAGCCCTCGGTTGATGCCGATAAGGCCGTTGCTGACGCTCAGGCCGCTGTCGATGCTGCTCAGAAGGCCCTGGATGACTACCTGGCCTCGGTCTCTGAGGATAAGTCTGCTGTGGACCTCGAGGAGCTCGACGCTCAGCTCGATAAGGTTGCTGACTCGATCGCTGCTGACACCTCCGTGCGCCCTGAGAAGGATGGCGGCGTGACCGTCCTTGAGGGTGACAACAAGGCTGAGCGTTACCTGACAGCCGAGGAGTACCGCGCCGCGCTGACGAACTGCACCGCTGCGGAGATTCCGAACCCGGTGATCGGTCAGCCCTCCGCTCCGGCACCGGGACCCGAGACTCCGGCGACTCCTGAGCCTTCCGCTCCCGCGCCTGGCCCGTCGACTCCGGCGACGCCTGAGCCTTCCGCTCCCGCGCCTGGCCCGTCGACTCCGGCGACTCCTGAGCCTTCCGCTCCGGCCCCCGGCCCGTCGACCCCCACCACCACGGCTCCGGTTGTTCCGGCACCTGCCCCGTCGCAGCCTTCGACCCCGTCGAAGACTCGTCCGCAGACCATCGCCTCCACGGGCACCACGGCCATCTGGGTTGCGGTTGGTGCTGTCGCGGTCCTGGTCGCTGGCATTGGTGCGCTCATCGCATCGCGTCGCGCCAAGAACTGACGCTGTGATTGAAGCCCCCGTCGATGAGTTCGCTCATCGACGGGGGCTTCCCCTATGCGGTAGCCGTCAGTTTGCCAAGGGATGTGGTTGTGTGTTGGTGTTGCGTTCAGTGAGTGAGAGCATATACTCGGTAAATGAGTGTTGCGAAACTGAGGCCGTGTCGACACGGTGACACCCGTTCCGTTGAGGGAGCGGGTTCGTTCGCTCCTTCTATCGAGAGGAACATGCATGCGTCCCATCCGTGCGTATCGAAGTGCGGTTGCAGCGCTTGGTGCTGCTGCCCTTGTTGTCGGTGGTGTCATGCCTGCCTTTGCAGCAGATGCTGATCCTAGCCCGAAGCCGGTACCAACCGTTCAGCCGACCGCTGATCCGCAGCCGGACCCTGCACCCAACCCGGACCCTGCACCTGATCCCGCTCCGCAGTCGGACCCTGCACCCGCGCCTGACCCCAAGCCCTCCTGGAAGCAGGACGCTGTTGGATGGTGGTATGACCTGGGCAACGGCAGCTTTGTGCATAGCGAGGTGCGCGAGATTGGCGGCAGTACCTACCGCTTTGACGCCAATGGCTACATGGTCACCGGTTGGTATGGTGTTAACGGTGCGTGGGAGTATTACGGCACCTCGGGTGCGCAGGCGCGCAGCTGGGTGCAGGTGGGGAGTTCCTGGTACTACCTGGATCCGGAAACTGGCATCATGCGTACAGGTTGGCAGAACGTCGGTGACACCTGGTACTTCCTGGATGCCTCGGGGGCCATGGCGACCGGCTGGATGAGTCAGGGCGGTGCGTGGTACTACATGGACGCCAATGGTGCGATGCTGACGGGCTGGAACATGGTTCGTGGCTCCTGGTACTACTTCAATGACGCTGGCGTCATGGCTGATGGTTGGGCCAAGGTTGGTAGTTCCTGGTACTACCTGAGCGGTGGTGCGATGGCGACCGGCTGGGTGAGTCAGGGCGGTGCGTGGTACTACATGGACGCCAATGGTGCGATGCTGACGGGCTGGAACGCTGTTCGGGGTTCCTGGTACTACTTCCGCGGCTCCGGTGAGATGGTGACCGGCTGGCTCAACCTCGGAGGCACGTGGTACTACCTGAACGGATCTGGCGCGATGGTAACGGGTACGCAGTGGATTGGCTCTGAGCGCCACTGGTTCTACGACTCGGGTGCCTGGTGGGGGCTGTACCCGGAGCCCTCGCGTGGTGGCGGTTCTGGCAATGCGCGTACGTTCAACAACTGTACCGAGGCGTGGAACGCGGGTGCTGCTCCACTACGCCGTGGAGATCCGGGTTATAGCGCGGATCTTGATCGTGATGGTGACGGTGTCGCCTGCGAGGTGCGTCCTCGCTGAGCGTGTTCCGCTTCCCTTGACCCCGGCCTCGTTCATTTGTTTCGACGAGGTCGGGGTTCTTCTGTGTATGTGGTGCGTGTGAGGGGGGAGTGTCTTGGTGAGTGTGACGGTGTGGTGATGTGTTGAACTGCCTATGCGTGCGCGATGTTTGGTCAGATCTGGCAGATGTGAGAGTGACGGCTTCGTATATTTTCAATATATCCAACCATAAGTAGTTTGTCGTGTGAATGTTATGGAATGTTTTTAGGCGATATGCACCACTCATTTAGTGTGATTTGGAACATAATGGATGTTCCATGGTTGATTATCGACAAACTGTTATATATACTCAGTAATGCGTTAGCGCGAAACCATCGCCGACTTCAGTGCTGGACGACCAATGGGGCCCTTCAGTAGCTGTGAGTAAGACGCCACCACATCTTGAGAGGAACACGCAGATGCGTCCCATCAATGCCCGTCGTACCATGATCGCCGCCCTCGGTGCTGCCGCCGTCGTCGCTGGAACCGTCGTCCCCGCCTATGCGGCCCCCGTCACCCTCGAGGAGGGTACGCCGGGTGATGCTGCTGCTGCGGTTGAGCAGCCTGCTGCTGAGGACCCCATCCCCGCCACAGACGAGAAGCCCGCCACGGACGAGAAGCCCGGTGCCGAGGATCCCGCCGCGGATGAGAAGCCCGCCACGGACGAGAAGCCCGCCACGGACGAGAAGCCCGGTGCCGAGGATCCCGCCACGGAAGACCCGGCAGCTGGCGACCAGGACGGCGAGGAAGGCCCCGTTGCTTCCTGGAAGCACAACGATAAGGGCTGGTGGTTCGACTTGGGTGACGGCGAATACGCCAAGGATGAGCAGGTCGAGATTGATGACCAGATCTACCGATTCGACTCCGACGGCTACATGGTGACCGGCTGGCACCAGGAGGAGGCCGGCTGGGAGTACTTCACCCTCAATGGCCAGCAGATCTTCGGTTGGGCCAGCTGGAACGGATCCTGGTACTTCCTTTCGCCCGAGAATGGCATCATGCAGACCAGCTGGATCAATGTTGATGGCACCTGGTACTACCTGCACCACTCGGGTGCCATGGCCACCGGCTGGGTCAAGCTTGGAGGTGACTGGTACTACTTGAACGAGTCCGGTGCGATGGTCACCGGCTGGGCCGAGATCAACGGCACCTGGTACTACATGGACAAGAACGGTGCGATGGTCACCGGCTGGGCCGAGATCAATGGTTCTTGGTTCTACATGGACGAGAACGGCGCGATGGTCACGGGCATCCAGACCATCGACGGCAAGCGTCACCTCTTCCACGATTCCGGTGCCTGGGCTGGCCAGCTCTGAATCGCTGGCTCAGTGGCGGTGCCTGTGCCAGCGGCGCACTGAGTCCATCACACGCGCATAACGGACCCCGACCTCGACGAGGCTGGGGTCCGTTTCCCTCTTGGAGGCGGTATGCGGGTGCCGAGCGGGCACATGCGTGACAGGAAGGGCAAGCAAAAACACGGTGGGGGCGTGGTCAGTCGGCCACGCCCCCACCATCTCTCAACGAGCAGATCAGCCCGCGTCGACCGCCTGGTTGGCGATCTGGCGCTCACACACGTCGATGAGCTCGCGGATGATGCGCAGCGTACCGGCAGAGGCGTCGGCGTGAGCGTCGATCCATGCCTTGCCCGACGCGACCACGTCGACCTCGGTTGTGTAACCGGCCAGAGCGGTCGGGAACAGCAGCGTGGTCAGGTCTTCGGCGGTGTGGAAGGTGAAACGCTCCCAGATGCCCGCCAGTGCGTCGAAGTATTCTGCGACGTAGGGGGCGTAGGCCGAGGGGTTGGTGCGTGCCTGTGCCCAGAAGCCTGAGATCATCGCCCAGCGGGTGTCGTTGGGGATTGAGGTGTCGGTGAGGACCTTGTCCCACACGTCGGCCTTGATCCATTCGCCTGCGCGCGCGGCGCGGCAAGCCGCAGCGTTCTGATGGCCGGTCATCGTGTCGTCCTCGGCCTCGAGAGCGTCGATGTCGGACTCGGTGGCGACGCTGCCGCGCACGAGCGAGACCAGGAGATCCCACTTGAGGTCGACGTCCAGGTCCAGGCCGTCGAGGGTCTGGGTGGCGTCGAACAGGCCGCGGACGGCCTCGAACTGCTCCTCAGAGGACGCATTGCGCGCGGCTGCGGCCACGAGCATGCGCTGCGCGTCCGAGCCGGAGGCGGCGGTGCGAGCCAGGAGCAGCAGGCGACGGCCCGTGTCCTCGGCTGCCTCGGGGCGAGCCTGCGGTGCGACGAAGGTGCGCACGGCCTCGTCGATGTGGCGCAGGGTCAGCATGAGCAGGCTCATGTTGTCCTCAACCGGAATCGACGTCAGCGCGAGGTTCAGGTAGTCGCGGGCAGCCATCTCGCCGTCGCGGGTCATGTCCCACGCCGAGGCCATGACGACGCCGCGCGTGAGGGAATCCGTGAACTTGGTGATGTTAGCGACCGCGAAGGCCAGGGACTGCTCGTCCAGGCGCACCTTCGCGTAGCCGAGGTCACCGTCGTTGACAAGGATAAAGTCCGGACGAGCGATGCCCGCAGCGGCCTCGACGACCGTGGACGCGCCGTCGACATCGAGCTCCTCGCGGAAGACCTGGGTGAGCGTCCCCTCCTCGGTCAGTGAGTAGCCCGCGACGCCCAGGCGATGCGGACGCAGGGAGGCGCCCTCGGAGAAGGCTTCCTGCGTGATTTCGAGGCGCTCAATCGTGCCGTCCTCGGCGGTCGTGACGACCGGACGCAGGAGAGTCACGCCGGCTTCCTCCAGCCACACCTTCGACCACGAGGCCAGGTCGCGGCCCGACGCAGCGGCCAGCTCGGTGAGCAGGTCGTCCAGGGTCGCGTTGGCGTAGGAGTGCTTCGTCAGGTACTCGTGCAGGCCCGCGAAGAAGGCGTCGCGTCCCACGTAGGAGACGAGCTGACGTAGCACGGAGGCACCCTTGGCGTAGGTGATGCCGTCGAAGTTGACCTCGACGTCCGCCAGGTCGCGGATCTCAGCCGTGATCGGGTGCGTCGTGGGCAGCTGATCCTGCTTGAGGCCCCAGTCTTTGCGGACCATGAAGCCGGTCCAGCCTTCGGTGTACTTGGTGGCCTCGGCCAAGGCCAGGTGGCTCATGAATTCAGCGAAGGACTCGTTGAGCCACAGGTCGTTCCACCATTTCATGGTGACCAGGTCACCGAACCACATGTGCGCCAGCTCGTGCAGGATCGTGTTGGCGCGAGCCTCCATCTGAGCCTCGGTGGGACGGGTACGGAACACGTAGGCGTCGCGGAAGGTCACGCAGCCCGCGTTTTCCATGGCACCCGCGTTGTACTCGGGCACGAAGATCTGGTCGTACTTCGTGAAGGGGTAGGCGATACCGTAGGCACCCTCGAAGAACTCGAAGCCGCGACGGGTGATGTCGATGATCTCGTCGGCGTCCAGGTGATCGACGATCGAGGCGCGCGCGTACACGCCCAGGTCGATCGTGCGGCCGTCGGAGGAAGTGAGCGAGGCCGTGGTGCCCTCGTAGGGGCCGGCCACGATCGCGGTGATGTACGTCGACATCTTTTCCGTGGTCGCGAAGCGGTAGGTCCACGCGTCGCCGTCTTCCTCGGGGGAGGGGGTGGGGGCGTTGGAGAAGACCTTCCAACCCTTGGGGACCTTGACGGTGAGAGTAAAGACCGACTTCAGGTCGGGCTGCTCGAAGGTCGTGTAGACGCGGCGCGCGTCCGGGACCTCGAACTGGGAGTAGGTGTAAGCCTGGCCGTCCGCGGGATCGACGAAGCGGTGCAGACCTTCGCCCGTGTGCATGTACTGGCAGGACGCGTCGACCTCGAGGACGTTGTGCTCCGCCAGGTTGTTCAGCGCGATGCGGTTGTCCTGGTGGGTGGAGAACGGGTCGAGGCCGACGCCGTTCAGGCGAATCGAGTGCACGTTGTTGGACACGAGGTCCGCGAACGTGGACGCGCCTTCGCGCGCGTCGAACTCGATGCGGGTGAACGATCCGAAGTCGGTGTCGCCGCGCGTGAGGTCCAGCGAGATCTCGTAGCGTGTCACGGAGGAGATGACCGAGGCGCGCTCGGTCGCTTCCTCGCGAGTGAGGTTCAGGCCTGGCATGGGGTGCCTTTCCGTCGATGGAATGGGGGCGCTGTCGCGCCAAACATTCCTATGGTGTCATGTGTTGCAGGTGAATGCGCGGGGCGCGCCGAAATGTGTCCGCTGGGACACGCTTTTACCAAATGGTGACGCGTTCGGCCGGATCGAGCCACATGCCGTCCCCGGGCTTGACATCAAACGTCTGGGCGAAGGCATCCAGGTTGCGCAGCACCTGGTTGCATCGGAACTCCGCGGGGGAGTGGGGGTCGACTGCCAGCATCTGTCGGGCGAACTGGGGGCGGGTCGCGGTCCGCCAGGCGCGCGCCCACGAGAAGAAGAAGCGCTGAGCTCCGGTGATCTCGTCGATGACCGGGGCCGTTCGCGGGGTGAGTCCCTGCTCGGCCAGCGCGGCCACCCACGCCTTCCATGCGATTGTCATGCCGCCCAGGTCGCCGATGTTCTCGCCGATAGTCAGGGCGCCGTTGACGTGGGGGAGCGAGCGCTCGGTGCCGTTTTCGCTGTCGTCGGCCACGGCCTCGTCACTCTCGGTGGGCAGGAGGACGGAGGGCGTGAGAACGTCGTACTGTCCGATGAGGGCGTGGGTGCGTTCCTCGAAAGCGGCCCGGTCCTCCTCGGTCCACCAATTCGACAGGTTGCCGTCGCCGTCGTATCGGGAGCCCTGGTCGTCGAAGCCGTGGCCGATTTCGTGGCCGATGACCGCGCCGATCGCGCCGAAGTTCACCGCGTCGTCCGCCTGCGCGTCAAAGAACGGGGGCTGGAGGATCGCGGCGGGGAACACGATCTCGTTCTGGGTGGGGTTGTAGTAGGCGTTGACCGTCTGGGGAGTCATGTACCACTCGTCGCGGTCGACGGGGCCGCCTAGCTTGGCCCACTCGCGGTCGGTGGCGTGCGCGTTGGCGGCCCGCACGTTGTCCACGAGCGTGGCGGAGGAGTCCAGGTGCAGTGTCGAGTAGTCGCGCCACTTCACGGGGTAGCCGATCTTCGGGTTGAAGGTCGCCAGCTTGGCCAGCGCCTTGACCTTAGTGTCCTCGCTCATCCAGTCGAGGCCTCGGATCGACTCGCCGTAGGCGTCGAGGAGGCGCTGGACGAGCGCATCCATCGCTTCCTTTGCGTCGGGCGGGAAATGGCGGGCGACCCACGCGCGGCCCATGGCGTCGCCCAGGTAGGACTCGATGAGGGACAGCGCGCGCTTCCAGCGGGGGCGCAGCTCCTGCGTGCCGGAGAGAGTGCGGCCGTGGAAGTCGAAGTTCTCCTCCACGAAATCAGCTGAGAGCAGGGAGGCGCGCGCGTCGATGATCGACGCGCTCAGCCACTCCTTGAGGGTGGCCAGGTCGGTGCTCTGCCACAGGGAGGCCGCGCCGCGCAGGAAGTCGGGCTGGTCCACGTTGACGACGAGGCCGCAGACGGGCATGCGGACTCCGCGCGCCCAGGCGTCCCAGTCGAAGCCGGGGGCGAGCGATGCCAAGCGGGTCCACGGCGTTGGGTTATCTGACAGGAGTGGGTCGCGGTTGGACACAGAGTCACGGTGATGTGAAGCCAGGGCCGTCTCCAGGGCCATGATGCGCTTCGCGGCACCTTCGGGGTCGGCCACGCCCGCGAGCGCTAGGAGGCGTCCGGTGTGGGCGACGTAGGCCTGGCGAATTGACTCGTAGTCCTCCTCACGGTAGTAGGCCTCATCGGGCAGGCCAATGCCGGACTGGACGAGGGAAACCATGTAGGAGGAGGAATCATGAGGGTCAGTACCCACGTAGGCACCCACCAGACCACCGATGCCGGCGCGCATAAGCGCGCCCATGGCCTCGGCTAACTCCTCTCGCGTCGCGCAGGCGTTGATCGCGTCGAGTTCGGCGCGCAGGGGAGCGGCACCAGCGGCCTCGATAGTGTCCTCGTCGAGGAACTGCGTCCACAGGGTTGCGATGCGGTCCGCGTCCGGATCGCCGAGTCTGCCGGCGGCCGCGTCCTGCGCAATTGCGCGGGCATATTTTTCGGATGCGTCGCGCAGCGCGTGGAAGGCGCCGTCCATCGGGCGGTCGGCCGGAATTTTGTGGGTCGCCAGCCAGGTGCCGTTCACGTGGCGGTAAAAATCGTCTTGGGGGCGCACGGAGGGGTCCATGTTCGAAGATTCGAGGACGCGTGCGAGCAGTGTGTTTGTCATGCTCTCACTCTAGGGGGTCTGGTGCCTGTGGCGTGGATCGTAGCGATGTCGGCGAGGCGCAAACGGAATTACGTGACACGTATTGGTTGTTATTCCCGGTTTTGCGGGGTATTTAAGGCAAAGACGTGCGAATGAAACTTTGGCGCACGCCGCGGATGCACATATGTGCATAGGGGTCTGCGAATTCGTTCAAATGGGGGCGTTTGGGGCAGAATTGTGAGCGCAATGAGGCACATCCTCATGAAGACGTGAAGGGAAAAACACGGTGAAGACACTTCGCACTGACGTGTGCGTCATCGGTGGCGGATCCACCGGTGCCGGCGTCGTCCGCGACGTCGCAATGCGCGGCTTTTCTGCCGTCCTCGTCGACCGGGCCGATATCGCTCAAGGTACGTCCGGTCGCTTCCACGGTCTACTCCACTCCGGTGCGCGCTACATCGCCTCCGACCCCGAGTCGGCCACCGAATGCGCCGAAGAAAACGAGATCGTCAAGCGCATCAACTCCAACGCCATCGAGACCACCGGCGGCCTCTTCGTGGTGACCGCTCACGACGATGAAGATTACGCGGACCAGTTCCTGGCCCGTGCTGCCGCTGCAAAGGTGCCGGCAGAGGAAATCTCCATCGCTGAGGCCCTACGCCGCGAACCCCGTCTGGACCCGCGCATCAAGCGTGCGTTCGCAGTCGAAGACGGAACAGTCGACGGCTGGCAGATGACCTGGGGAGCCATCCGCTCCGCACAGGCCTACGGTGCCCAGATCCTGACCTACCACCGCGTGACCAATATTGAGCGCGACGGTGAGCGCATTTGTGCCGTCATCGTTCGCGACGAGCGCGGCGGCGAAGACGTGCGCATCGAATGCGGATTCGTCCTGAACTGTGGCGGCCCATGGGCTGGAAAGATCGCTGGCCTGGCCGACTGCCACGGCGTCGACGTTGTCGCCGGTGCCGGCATCATGATCGCCATGAACCACCGCCTTACACACTCGGTCATCAACCGCTGCGTGTGGCCCGCCGACGGTGACATCCTGGTGCCCGACCACACGGTGTGCATCATCGGCACGACGGACCTCAAGTCCGACGACGCCGACAACCTGCCGATCCCCGCTGACCAGGTCCAGCAGATGCTCGACTCCGGCGAAGCCATGATTCCCGGCTTCCGCAAGGCTCGCGCGGTGCACGCGTGGGCGGGTGCTCGTCCCCTCATCAAGGACTCTCGTGTGTCGGAGACCGACACCCGTCACATGGCGCGCGGCATGAGCATCATCGACCACAACTCGCGAGACGGCGTCTACGGCATGCTCACCATCGCGGGCGGCAAGCTCACCACCTACCGCCTCATGGCCGAGCGAATCGTCGACATCATGTGCACTGAGATGGGGGAGACCCGTCCGTGTAAGACCGCCGACGAGGCTGTGCCCCCCGCCAAGGAAGCGCGCCTCTACACGATCGGCCACCGCCTCGAGAACGTCGAGTCCCGTAACGAGGGACCCACGCACGAGCAGATCATCTGCGAGTGTGAGATGGCCACCCGTGCCATGCTCGAAAACGTCATGGATACGCTGCCCAAGGGCCAGCTGGACGACGTGCGTCGCCAGATGCGCCTGGGTATGGGGCCGTGCCAGGGTGGCTTCTGCTCCCAGCGCGCTGCGGGCATCGCGCACGAGCGCGGTGATATCGACTCGGAACGCGCCAACGGGCTGCTTCGCCTGTTCTTGAAGAACCGCTGGATCGGTCTGTGGCCCATCCTGTACGGTAAGCAGGCCAGGCAGGCTGTTCTCGATGCATGGATCCACGAGGGCACGCTCGACGTCGAGCACCTGCCCGCAGCCAAGGAAGAGGTCGTTCGATGAGAGACGTCGTTGTTATCGGTGCCGGCCTGGCCGGTCTGTCCGCCGCGATCAAGGCCGCCGATGCGGGCCTGAGTGTCACCCTCATCACCAAGGGTGTGGGCGGTATTCAGCTCGGCACAGGCACGGTCGATATCCTCGGCTACGGCCCTGACCTGATCGACAAGCCTCTCGAGGCGCTGGAAGCCCACGTCGCCTCGCGTCCCACGCACCCCTACGCGCACGTCACCCCGGCTCACGTCGGTGCATCCGTCGCGTGGCTGCGCGACACGGTTGGCCCAGACGCCCTCATCGGCGATGAGACGCGCAACGTGCGCATCCCCACCGGCATCGGCGCGCTGCGCCCCACTTGCTTGATCCCGCCCTCCATGGAGGCCGGTATCCCTCAGGCGGGCGTACGCTACGCCATCGTGGGACTGAAGCGACTCAAGGACTTCTACCCCAGCCTCGTCGCCGAGAACCTGTCGCGTCAGACCGGCCCCGACGGCAAGGCGATCACTGCGCGTGCCCTGAGCGTCGACTACGTCGTGCGTGACGGTGAGGTTGACTCCGTGGGCACAGTGCACGCTCGCAGCCTTGACCACGAGGAGAACCGCGCGCGCCTGGCCGCCCAGATCCGTCCTCTCCTTCAGGACGGCGAAATCGTTGGCCTGCCCGCCGTGCTCGGCCTCGACGATTCGAACGCGTGGCGCGACCTGGCCGACAAGCTCGGTCACCCGGTCTTCGAGATCCCGATCCAGCCCCCGTCGATTCCCGGCATGCGGCTGAACGCACAGCTGACCCGCATGGCTTCCGCCAAAGCGCGTGTCATCCTCGGCTCGCCCCTCACAGCGATTCACGCCGCGGATGGGCGCATCCAGGCCGTCGACTACGCCAGCGCTGGACGCGCCACACGCGTCGAGACGCGCGCCGTCATCCTGGCGGCGGGCGGCTTCGAGTCCGGTGCCCTCGAGTTGGACTCCTACGGTGCCGTGGCCGATACCGTATGCGGCCTGCCCGTCATGGGCCCCACCGGCCAGCTGCTGCACGCCGATTTCTGGGGCGACGAGCAGCCCCTGTTCCTGGCAGGCCTGGCCGTCGACGACTCCATGCGCGTCGTCGATGACAATGGCACGCCCGTGTACACCAACCTGTTTGCTGCGGGCGGCAACCTGGCCGGTGCCACCCGCTGGCGTGAAAAGAGCGGCGAAGGTATCGCGCTGGCCAGCGCTCTGGCCGCCGTCGACGCAATCGTGGAGGAGCTGAAATGACCCTGGAAATGTCAACGCTGATGGGACCGGGCGTGGAGGAAACCGACGTGCTCTCCCTGGAGGGCGACGCGGCGCTGCGCGCCAGCCTGGACGCCTGCGTCAAGTGCACGATCTGCGAGACGCAGTGCCCCGTCATGCGCGTCACTGACCTGTTCGGTGGCCCGAAGTACTCCGGCCCGCAGGCCGAGCGCTTCCGCAAGGACGGGCAGATGGTGGATAAGTCCATCGACTACTGCTCCTCGTGCGGCACCTGTTCGCTCGTGTGCCCCCAGGGCGTGAAGGTCACCGAAATCATTCACCACCGTCGCACCGCGATGAAGGAAGCGCACGGCATTCCGTTGCGCGACCGCCTCATCGGCCGCACCTCACTGATCGGCACCATGATGACCCCGGTCGCTCCGATTGCGAACTGGGCGCTGGATGTCAAGCCGATCCGCATGGCGATGGAGGCCGTTATTGGTGTGCATCGCTCGGCCCCCATGCCGCGCGCCTACGGGCGAACCTTCGAGTCCTGGTTCAAGAAGCACACGCCGCTGCCCGGCTCGGGCACGCGCGGCCAGGTGATCTTCTTCCACGGATGCGCCGGCCAGTACTTCGAGGTCGAGACCTCCATCCACTCGGTCATGGTGCTTGAGCACCTGGGGTACGAGGTCTTGGTCCCCAAGCACGGCTGCTGCGGTCTGGCGCTACAGTCCAACGGCCTCTATAAGGATGCGCGCAAGTACGTCTCGAAGCTGACCAACGACCTGCGCAGCGTCAACCGCGATGCGCCGATCATCTCCGCGTCCGGTTCGTGTGCGGGCATGCTGCGCCACGAGGCGCACGAGATCCTGGAGATGGACACGCCTGAGCTGACGGATGTGGGTAGCCGCATGTGGGACATCAGCGAGTTCTTGCTGCACCTGTACGACAAGGGCGAGCTGGATACTAACTTCCAGCGCATCGACGTCACTATCCCGTACCACGCGCCCTGCCAGGTCAAGTCTCAGGGCCTGGGCAAGCCGGCCATCGAGCTCATGAGTTTGATTCCCGGCGTGACCGTCAAGGATTCCGAGCAGCCTTGCTGTGGCATCGCGGGCACGTACGGTATGAAGAAGGAGAAGTACGCGATCGCCCAGGCCGTGGGCGCTCCCGTCTTCGACTTCATCAAGCAGGTCAACGCCGAGCTGGCGGCATGCGACACGGAGACGTGTCGCTGGCAGCTGCGCACGGCCACGGGCGCGAATGTCGTTCACCCGATCTGGCTGATTCACAAGGCTTACGGTCTGCCCAACGGCTGAGACGCGAGCGAATATCCCCGGGCGCGCACGACGATGCGTGCCCGGGGATATTACTGTGTGCTCATGAGCATCTCTCGCCGCGTCGTCGTCACTGGAGCCTCTACCGGAATTGGGCAGGCTACCGCCCGCCTGTTGGCGAAGCGGGGGTGGAGGGTCGTTGCGGTGGCCCGTCGCCGCGAGCGCCTGGAGGCTCTCGCCGCCGAGATCGGTTGCGAGTACTGGGCGGCTGACCTGAGCGATGAGGCGCAGGTGGAGGAGATGGCCGCCCGCGTCCTGGAGGGTGGCCCCGTGGATGCGCTGGTCAACAACGCGGGTGGAGCTATCGGTGTGGACAGCGTCGCCGACAGTGACCCTGCCAGGTGGAGTGCGATGTTCGACCGTAACGTGCTGACCGCTCTGCACTGCTCGCGCGCTTTCCTGCCGGGTATGCGCGAGCGCGGGGGAGACCTCGTGTTCGTGACCTCGACTGCTGCCCACGACACGTATCCGGGTGGCGCTGGCTACGTGGCCGCCAAACACGCTGAGCGCATTATTGCCAATACCCTGCGCCAGGAGCTGGTGGGCGAGAGCGTGCGCATCATCGAGATCGCGCCCGGCATGGTGCGCACCGAGGAGTTTTCTCTCAACCGCCTCGGCTCCCGGGAGGCGGCCGACCGCGTCTATGAGGGGGTTGCTGCCCCGCTCGTTGCCGAGGACATCGCCGAGGCGATTGTGTGGACCCTGGAGCGCCCGTCCCACGTCAACATTGACTCGATGATCGTGCGCCCGGTGGCTCAGGCGACGAATACTCTCGTGGCCAGGAACGCCCCCGAGGCGTAGGCGGCGAGGCCGAGCACCGAAGTGGGACGAGGCCGGGGTGGGGTGGTCCGTGGCGAGCGGTGAGCGTGCCCGGCCTCGCGCCACTCATGCGAGCGTGGCCGCCAGCGTTGATGCGGCCACGATGATGAGGAGGGCAGCAAAGACTAAGCCGAGGACACGATTCGACACGCGCGCAGTCAGGCGCGCTCCCACGAACCCGCCCACCATCGAGGCACCGGCGAACAGCGCGACCATTGCCCCGGCCTCGGCGGTGATCGTCAGAGTTCCGGAGAGTGTGCGCGAAGCCAAGCCGAAGGTAGCCGTGATGACCATGACCAGCAGGGATGTGGCCGAGGCGCGCCTCATCGGGTATCGCAGCGCGAGGTGTAGGGCAGGCACGATCGCGAAGCCTCCGCCGACGCCGAAAAATCCCGTGAGGAAACCCGTTAGCGTCGCGAGCGCGACGACCCGGCCCACGGTCGCGAGCGTCCACGAGCGTTGATCACGTGGCTGTGCCCCGGCCTCGTGAGAAGAGGGCGAGGTGGATGGGTGCAGCTGGGAGCGAACCATGAAGATCGCGACCGCTACCAGAAGAGCGCAGAAGGACAGCATGAGGGTCCGGGCTGACACGAGCGGGGCCAGCGCCGCTCCCGCCCACGTGCCCGCCAGGCCAGCGAGCGCGAAGATCGTTCCCTCACGCCACGCGACGCTCCCGCTGCGAGCGCGCGTGGCCAGGGAGACGGCGGCTGTCAGCCCCACGATGATGAGGGACAAGCCCGTCGCCTGGTGCGGGTTTTGGCCGAGGATGTAGACGAGAATGGGGACGGAGACAATGCCACCTCCTGCGCCGAGCGAGCCGACGACGACGCCGACGAGTGCGCCGATGAGGAGGGCGTGAAGGATCATCAGACCCCCTGCCCGGGTGCAGGCGTGGGAGGACGGACCCCCAGGGAGGCCGCGAGCGCGGGTTCCATGATGTCGCAGGCCTGCCTGCCCGCCGCGATGAGCATGCCGATGGCTCGCAAGGCAGGGGTGGCGTGCTCGTAGAAGGCGCGGTAGCCCTCGCACAGGTAGTTGTGCGCGCGCTCGCCCCGGCGGACGAAACGGTCTTTCGGACACCCGCCCCAGCACAGGCGCAGGTACGCGCACGCGCGGCACTCCTCGTCCAGGTCGGGCTTGAGGCGCGCAAAGTCGCGCATCTTATCGGAGGCGGCCAGCTGCGACAGCGACGAGGAGGTGATCGAGCCGACCAACCAGTCCGGCTCCACCCAGTGATCGCAGGCGTACACGTCGCCGTTAAACTCCATCGCCATATTCGCCCCGCACACCGGCGCGTGCACACACACCGACGCCGACCCGAACATAGCCGACAGCGTCGAATCCACGTCCTGAATGAAGACCTCACCCACGTCGGAGGCCAGCCACTGGTCGAACACCTCGCACAGGAAACGCCCGTAGGAGGCGGGGGACGTGGAGCGGCTCGTCACGCAGTCCCCGTCCTGCCGATACAGGAGCGCCGAAGTCCCGGAGCGCCAGCCGCGCTCGGCCTGAGCCAGGTCGGCGGCGCGCACACGCTCAACAATGGGAATGAACTGCAGGTAGCGAGCCCCAAGCTCGTCACGGAAGTAGCGATACACCTGCGCCCCGTGCTCCTCGTTCGCGGCGTTGACCGTGCACAGGATGTTCGTTTCCACGCCCGCGCGAGCCAGAGCCTCCCAGCCGCGTACAACCATCGCGTGGGTACCGCGCCCACCACGGTTAAGTCGGTAAGCATCGTGCATGTGAGCGGGTCCATCGATGGAAACTCCCACGAGAAACTCGTGGTCAGCGAAAAAACGCGCCCACTCATCACTCACCAGCGTCCCGTTCGTCTGCAGAGCATGGCGCACACGCTGGGTGGGGCGACGGTAGCGCTCACACAGCTCCACGAGGCGCTCGAAAAAGCCGAGGCCGCGCAGGGTCGGCTCCCCGCCCTGCCACAGCATCGTCACCTCGCCGTCGGGGCTCGACTCAAGGAACGACTGCACGTAGCGCTCCAGCGTCTCCTCCGACATGGTCTGCGCCGCCGCATCGTAGAGCAACTCCTTAGACAGGAAAAAGCAATACTGGCAGTCCAGGTTACATGCCGCACCCGTCGGCTTCGTCACCACAGAAAAGGGGATCTGGGCGCTCACGAACGCTCACCCCCAGCGCGCACCCCCACCC
>SKEK01000117.1_pt1 | contig 54447 bp, 46 predicted proteins | sample 4826761 | NCBI WGS metagenome assembly SKEK01 (sample SAMN11008811, study PRJNA524170) | human gut metagenome | biome: Human fecal sample; material: Feces; isolation source: fecal sample from pouch patient p32 | host: Homo sapiens | place: Israel: Tel-Aviv | collected 2015-10-13 | reverse complement strand
GATTATTGCTGGTATGTCTCAAACAACAGAACGACAAAAAGCAGTAGATTTTTCAAATCCATATTTATATTTTAAATCTGAGCATCTTGTTTTAGTTAATAATAAAAGCTCTTTAAATAATAAAGAAGAATTGAAAAATAAAATTGTTGGAGTTCAATTAGGTTCTCTTCAAGAGGAGTTTGCTACAAAGTTAGGAGCTGAAGTTCGACCATATAACTCATTTTTAGGTGCTCTTATGGATTTGGAAAACAATAAAATTGATGGTGTTATTATCGCTGATAAAACTGGATATGAGTATTTAAAATCTATGAAAACTTTAAAAATATTAGATAAAATTACAGATAATTACCCTGGTGCATCTATTGCTTTAAAGAAAGGAAGCTTGGAAAAAGTTGAAAAAATTAATGATATTTTAGAAAATTTAAAAAACACTGATGAGTATAACAATTTAGTGATTAAATATTTCCCTGAAAAAAATAATTAATTTTTTTGTTGACATTTGATTTTTTTTTATTTATACTTAACAAAATAAAAAATTTAAGGGAGGTTACAAAATGACACTATTTATATTTAGCTTTAGTTTCTATCTATTTCTGCTGCTGCTAGCATTTATTTTTATACTAGATAAAAACTATATTTTCAATTGGCTAAATATAAATTCACAAGTAAACTCTTTTAAAAAATTAAAAATGAATGCTATTTATTTTCGTAGTCTTCTCTTTCTCTAATTTTTGATTTAATTTAAAATAGTTGTGTTTATGACAGCCAGAAATGGCTGTTTTTTTTATATAAAATTTTAAGGAGATGATTCTATGAAAAACATTTGGTTTATTTTTACTATTTACCTTTCTCTATTCTCTACTAATACTTTCGGTAAGGTAGAGAGCCAATTTAAAGACACCCTTGTTATTGCCCAAAGATCTGATGTGAAAACTTTAGATCCTCAAAAAAGTATTGATACTGTTTCAAATAAAGTGATAAACCTTATGTTTGAATCTCTTCTTACTTTAGATGAAAATTTAAATATAACACCACAAATTGCCACAAGTTGGGAGCAAGTTGATGACCTAAATACCATTTTCCATCTAAGAAAAGACATTACTTTTCATAATGGAGAAAACTTAACATCTGAAGACGTAGTATTTTCATTAAACCGAGCTAAAGCTTCTGCACAAGTTGGGTATAATTTTACACCTATTATAAATGTTCAAGCTATTGATAAGTATACAGTACAAATAACAACTGATAAACCTTTTGGTGCTATGCTTAAATATTTAAGTAGTGTTGGAGGAGCTATTGTTAGCAAGAAAGCTGTGGAGGAGCTAGGATCTAATTTCTCACAAAATCCTATTGGAAGTGGTCCATATAAATTTAAAGAGTGGATTCCAGGAGATAAAATTATCGTGGAAGCGTTTAATAATTATTACGGTGAAATTCCTAAAAATAAAACTCTTATTGTTAGAAGTATTCCTGAGGTTACAAATAGAACCATCGCTCTTGAAACTGGCGAAGTTGATATTGCCTTTGATATTGGAATCATGGATAGAGAAACTATTAAAGATAGTAGTGATTTAGAGTTGCTTGAAGTAGAGGCTCCATCGACTCTTTACCTAGGCTTTGATAATACAAATCCATTATTTCAAAATAAAAAACTTAGAGAAGCTATTGCTTATGCAATTGATAACGAATCTTTAGCTGAATTTGTTTTTAGAGGAGCTGCTCTTTCTGGAGACTCCCCTATTCCTCCAGTTATAGATGTTTATAATCCAAATGTTAAAAAGTATCCACAAGATATAAATTTAGCCAAACAACTTATGAAAGAGGCTGGATTTGAAAATGGACTTAGCATTGAACTTTGGACATCAGCACAATCAACATGGATAGATATGTGTACTATTATTCAAGATCAATTAAAAGAGATTGGAATAACTGCTGAAATTAAAATTTTCGAGTGGAGTACATATGTAACTATAACTTCTCAGCCAAACAAAGCTTTATATCTTCTTTCTTGGAACATCTCCTCTGTTGATGGAGATCCTGCTTTATACCCACTTTTCTATTCAAAGGAAAAAGGAATGTCTGGAAATAGAAGTTTTTATGACAATAAAGAGATTGATTCTTTATTGTTAGAAGCTAGAACTACTGTTGATCAAAACAAAAGAAAAGATCTTTATTTTAAAGCACAAGAGATAATTCAAAACGAATTACCACACTATACATTAGTATATCCTCATTATAATTTAGGGGCTAGAAAAGCTGTTAAAAACTTAGTTTTACAAAAGAATGGTTTCACTGACTTAGCAAAAACATACGTGTTAAAATAAATTTATTGGGAGGTTTTTATGAAAACAAAGGAGTTGGCTAAAAAATATAAAGATTATGTTATCTCTATGAGAAGGGAGTTTCACAGATTTCCAGAAGCTAGTCTTGAAGAGTATCGAACATCTAAAAGAATTAAAGATGAGCTTGAAAAATTTGGTATTGCAGCTGAAATTATAGGGGACACTGGGGTAGTTGCAACTATTTCTGGTAAAAATAATGGTAAAACTGTGGCATTAAGAGGTGATATTGATGCTCTGTCTGTAACAGAGGCAACAAATACCTCGTATAGCTCTGAAACTCCTGGACTTATGCATGCATGTGGTCATGACACTCACGCTGCAATGCTTCTAGGAGCTGCTAAAATTTTAAAAAATATGGAAAATGAGCTAAATGGAAATGTTAAACTAATTTTTCAACCAGGAGAGGAAGTCGCTCGTGGAGCTTTAAAAATGGTAAACTGTGGTGTTTTAAACAATGTTGATAATATCTTTGGAATGCATATATCTTCAGACCTCCCAGCTGGAAGTGTTTCGGCTGATGCTGGTCCTAGATGTGCATCTGCTGATATTTTTTCCATAAAAATTACAGGAAAAGGTGGACATGGAGCTCGTCCTGATCAGTGTGTCGATGCTGTTGTTGTGGCTTCTGCAATTGTTATGAATCTACAATCTATTGTAAGTAGAGAATTCTCTCCTTTAGAACCTGTGGTTCTTACTGTTGGATCAATTGTTTCTGGAAGCCGTTTCAATGTTATCGCTCAAACTGCGACTTTAGAGGGAACAACTAGATGCTATAACCTTTCAATCAGAGAAAATTTTCCTAAGATAATCGAAAGAATAGCTAAAAGTACTGCTGAAGCATATCGAGCAACTGCTGAAGTTACTTATACTCTTGGTGTTGGACCTACAATTAATAATTCAACATATTCAGATTTAGCTAAAACTTCTGCTAGTAAATTAGTTGGAGAATCTAATGTAATTTATAGACCTCCTTCAACTGGTGGAGAAGACTTTTCAGAATTTTCAAATAGAGTTCCTGGAGTTATGGTAAATCTTGGAGCTAGAAATGAAGAAAAAGGTATTATCTATCCACATCACCATGAAAAATTTGATGTAGATGAAGATGTTTTTGAAATTGGAAGTGCTTTATATGCTCAATATGCAATTGATTATCTAAATCAGTAAAGAAAAAAAAATCCCTTCTTAATTTTATAGAAGGGATTTTAATTTATATCTCTATTTTTTCCTAAATTTGATAGAAACTCATATTTTTTTATAATATCGATTACTTTCTTTTTACTTGGATTATTTTCTAATTTTTCTAGAAATTTATAATTACTAACTAAATCTAGAAAATTAGATAGTGCATCTAAATGCCCGTTTTCATCTTGAGAAGTAAAAGTTAGCATAGTTTTCACAGGGGTTTCCTCTGGAAAAAGTATATCATTTCTAAAATTCATTAAAACCATCTTACTTTTAAAGACATTTCCATTATTTTTACTATGTGGGAGAGCCACTTTATTACTCATTACCATATAGGGACCAAACTCTTTTACTCTTTCTATTATATTTTCAATATACGTTATATCGCAAATTTCATTTTGAATCATTATCTTTCCAGCCATTCTGATAGCTTCTTCCCAACTTCCACACTCTACATCTAAAATAACCTCTTCTAACATATCTGATAACTTTGGCTCATCTTCATGAATATCATTTATTAAAATCTCATTCATCAATAGAGACAAATCTTTTATCAAGATATTTTCATTTTTTATTACTCCACTTCTTTTAAAAGTTTCTAATAGATCTGATAAAAAAATTCTACTTTTTCTTTTACTTAATCCAATATTTTCAAGTAATACAATATCCTCTTTTGATAATATTGTATTTATAGTTATACAGGGTTTTTTCAGGTCAACTTCATCCATATTGATTGTTCCTACAATAAGATCTATGCTATCTAAACTATAATCTTTTAATCTATAAAATGGAATAACTTCTACAATATTTACTGAAAAATTTTCATTTATTTGCTGCGATAATAACTTTGATGTTCCGTATCCTGAACTACAAACTACTAGTATATTATTTTTTCTGTTTTCAAGTTTATTTGCTCTATCTAGAGCAGCTTTAAAATGAATAGCTAAAAAAGCAATTTCATCTTCAGTTATCTCTAAATTTATAAAATTCTTTAATGGTTTGATAGATTTTTTAGTTCCCATAAATATTGGTTTGTATAGTTTTAAAAAATCTTTTAAAATACTATTTTCTAAAATTTGTTTATTTTTTAATCTATGAATAGTTGGTTTCAAGTGATTAATAATTCCTTTTAATAGCACTTTATCTTTTGATAAATCCACTCCCATATTTTCTGAAAAAATTTTAATTATTTTTTTAGCTATTATATCAATCTCTATCCAAAATTTGTAACTACTATTTTCAGCTGAATAGCAATGACTTCCTAAAAAATAATCTGTCAATCTTACTTTCTCATTTAATTCAATTTTTATCTGGTACTCTTTCTCTAAGATATCTAAAAATCTACTTATTACCTTGTACTCTTTTAACCCTTGAAAAAACACTTGATTTTCAACTTCTAATATAGATTTTCCTTTTCTCAATCTCTCTACCATTATTAAAATATAATGGTAAAGATTTGTATATGGTTCATCTGATATTATATGTTTTGTGTTATCTATTATTAGATTTAAAAATTTTTCTATTTTTTCTCTATTTATTCCTGCATAATATTTTTCAATAATATTTGAAAAGTAAATCTCTTTTGAATAGGTTAATATAAATTTCAATTGAGCTTTTCTAATATTCTCCTCAGTTCCAACTAAAATTAAACCTTTTTGTATTTCAATCTCTAATTTTAATTCATTCAATTTTAATTTCTCTTTAATCACTTTTAAAATATTTTTTACACTAGTTCTACTAACTCCAAGCTCGTCTTCTATATTTTTTAAATTTATTCTTTCTAAAAATAAAACTTTAAACAATATAATTTCATCTTTATACTCTGTTAAATCTATACATCTTATAAATTTATCAATTACTATAGGTAAAATATCTAAGTTTTTATATTCAACTTGACCTTTTTCCACCTTTTCAATTTGAGGATAGTTATTACTTTTTAATATTTCATTTATTTTATCTATATCATATCTGATACTTCTTTCATTTATGCATAAAAATTCTGAAAGGAGTTTATAACTGATTTTTCCATTATATTTTATAAAATACTTAAGAATTTCTAGCTCTCTTTTAGTCATTATCACTCCTCCCTTTATTTTTTTTAATTTTATCATAATTTCTACATTTTTTCTAATTTTAAAACATATGTGGGCAAAAAAAATCATTTTTTTTTGAAAAAATATGATTCTATTCTTTTTATTTTCAATCTGTTATTATAAAAGAAAAACAAAACTTAGGAGGTTTTTATGAATTTTAGTAATTTAATAGACAAAAATTTAATTGTTTTAGATTTAGATTCTTTAAACAAAAATGAAGTTATTGAAAAATTAGTGGATTTACTTGATGAAAATGGTGCTCTTATCAATAAAAATGAGTTTCTTGAAGCTGTTTTACTTAGAGAAACTAAGTCTCCAACTGGATTAGAGGATGGCTTAGCTATTCCCCACGGGAAGTCTCCTTCTGTTAAAACCCCTAAAATTGCTGCTGCAAGATTAAAAAATAAAATTAAAGATTGGGAGTCTGTTGACGAAAGTAATGAAGTAGACCTTATTTTTTTAATAGCTATTCCTGATGCTGAAAAGGGAACAACACACATTGAAGTTCTTTCAAATCTTACAACTCTTTTTATGGAGGATGGATTTATTGAATCTCTTAGAGGCGCTAAAAATAAAGATGAATTTTTAAATATTATTTTAAAAAACGATAAATCAGCACCTTTAAAAACTGAAACTATAAATAAAAAAGAAAAATCATTTGAAAAATCAACTGAGGAGAATAAATCATTTAAGTTTCACTTAAATAAACTAAAAGAACATCTTCTTTTTGGAACTTCACATATGATTCCATTCATTGTTGCTGGAGGAGTTTTACTATCTCTTGCTGTAATGTTATCTGGAAAAGGTGCTGTACCTGAAACTGGATTTTTAAAAGATATGGCTGATATGGGAATAGCTGGACTTACTCTTTTTACAGCTGTTCTTGGTGGATATATTGCTTACTCTATTGCTGATAAACCAGGTTTAGCACCAGGTATGATCGGTTCATGGATAGCAGTTCAAAATTATAAAACTGGATTCTTAGGAGCTATTATCGTTGGATTTATAGCTGGTTTCATTATCAACCTTCTTAAAAAAATCAAGCTTCCTGACAGCATGAAATCTTTGGGGTCTATATTTATCTATCCTTTAATTGGAACATTTATAGTTTGTGGTATTGTAATGTGGGGAATAGGTATTCCAATAGCTGCTATGATGACAAGCATGAATACTTGGCTTGCTAGTATGGCTGGTAGTGGTAAAGTTGCTCTTGGAGCTATTCTTGGTGGAATGACAGCCTTTGATATGGGTGGACCTATTAATAAAGTTGCTACACTTTTTGCTCAAACTCAAGTTGATACACAACCTTGGTTAATGGGTGGAGTTGGAATAGCGATTTGTACTCCACCTCTTGGAATGGCTTTAGCTACTTTCTTATCTCCTAAAAAATATACAAAAGATGAAAAAGAAGCTGGAAAGGCTGCTGCTATAATGGGATTAATTGGAATTAGTGAAGGGGCAATTCCTTTTGCTGCTGCTGACCCTATGAGAGTTTTACCTGCTATAGTTGCTGGTGGAATTGTTGGAAATATTATTGGATTTTTAATGAACTGTATCAATCACGCTCCTTGGGGAGGATGGATTGTTTTACCAGTAGTTGAAGGGAAGTTTGGGTATATCCTTGGAACTATTTTAGGAGCATTAACTACAGCTTTAATTGTTAATACTTTAAAACCTATCGCTCCTGAAACTTTAGAAGAAGAGATGGAAGAGTTAAATTATGAGGGTGTAGTAGATGAAGGTGAAGCTGATGTTTTAGCTATAACATCTTGTCCATCTGGAGTTGCTCATACATTCTTAGCTGCTAAAGCTTTAGAAAAAACAGCTGCTAAGATGGGTATTAAAATAAAAGTTGAAACTCAAGGAGCTAACGGTATTGTAAACAGAATTACTCAAAAAGATGTAGAAAATGCTAAAGTTGTAATCTTTGCACATGACGTAGCTATAAAAGAACCTCAAAGATTTAAAAATATAAAAACATTGGATGTTAAAACAAAAGTAGCAATTCAAGACCCTAAAAAATTAATTGAAGATAGTTTAAATATTTAATTTAAAAGAAGCCAACTAGAAAAAATTTTAGTTGGCTTCTTTATATTTTATATATTATTCTTTTCTAAAGATACTTGATTGTTTTCATTCACATTATTTTTAACTGATGATCTTGATTTCATTATTATAAAAACTCCACCAGCTGCAAGAATAAAGTATACAACATTAATTACTGTTAAAGAATTTCCACCTGCTAATCCAATTTTTGATAAAATCGTATATACATATGCTAATCCTAACATTAAAATATATGATACTGGAATAGCATATTTCCAATTTGATAAATCTACATGAGATTTATTTTCTTTTGGTAGCTCATAAGGAATCTTTCTTTTCATAAAACTACCTAATATAACCATAAGAATTATATCAAATACAAATAATCCACCCATTACATGAACAAAGTTAAGATTTATTTTAAATATCCAAACTAAAGAAAAATACAGTGTCACATGAGCTATTACTGTTATTCTTGCTGCTAAACCATTTATTGTTTTGTTTAAAAAACCAACTGCTACAAGAGCTATTATAGGAATATTAAAGAATCCAGCAAATCTTTTTAAAAGTAAAAATAATCCATCTGATCCAGATTGTAACATAGGAGCAATAATCATTGATATAATAGCTATTACTGTTCCTGATATTTTAGCAACTCTTATTAAATCATCATCTGAAATATTCTTTTTAAATATAGGTTTATAAAAATCATAGCAAAATAAAGTTGCTGCACTATTTAAGAAAGAATTAAAAGTACTTAATATTGCCCCAAATAAACATGCCGTAAAAAATCCTAATAGTGGCTTTGGTAAAACTTCTCTTACAAGAGTTGGGTATGCTAAATCAATATTATTTAAAGAGTTTCCAAATATATGAAACGATACTAACCCTGGTAAATTTAACATAAATGGTAGTGTTAATAAAAATACTCCTGCTATCAAAATACCTTTTTGTCCTTCAGCTAAACTTTTTGCTCCTAAAGCTCTTTGAATAATTGCTTGATTTGTAGCCCAGTAAAAAAAGTTAACAATCATTATTCCCGTGAAAATAGTCGTCCAAGGAACTGGATCAGTTGCTGCTCCCCAAGCGTTTAATTTATCATAGTGAGTTGTTGTTATTTTAGTAACTCCATCTAAAATACTTCCATCTCCTAAGTATTTTAAAGCAAAGAATGGAATCATTGCTCCACCTATAATTAAAGCTAATCCATTTAACGTATCTGATACTGCTACCGCTTTTAAACCACCAAATATAGCATATATTCCTCCAATTATTCCTATTAGCCATACAATAACCCAAATAGACATATTAAAGCTTATATTAAAAAGACCTGGAATATCAAACATCTGTGAAAAAGCTATTGCTCCTGAATATAATGCTCCCGGAATTAAAATAAATGTATAACCAACCATAAAAAGAAATGACATCATCTGTCTTGTCTGTCTATCATACCTAGCTTCAAAAAATTCTGGAATTGTTGTAAATCCACCTTTTAAATATCTTGGTAAAAGATAAAGTGCTAAAACACATAGCGGAATAACTGATTGAACAGTCCATGCCATAATTGAAAAGTTACTAACATAAGCTGACGCATTTGTTCCTATTAGTTGCTCTGTTGATAAACTTGTTAAAACCATTGAAAATCCAATAACTACTCCTGACAGTCCCCTACCTGCCAAAAAATATCCTTGTGCTGAGTGTTCTTCATCCTTAGTTTTTAAATAAGATATGAAACCGATTAATGCTGTGACAAATACAAAACTTAAAATTGTCATTAACATACTTACACCTCCCATTTTTTATTACTTTATTTATACATTCTTTTTGAAAAACAAACAATATCTTAATTTTAACCACTATTTTTTTATAAAAAATGTAATACTCTAAACTTCATATTAAATAGACACTTCTTATAAAGTTGTTATATTTGTTATGTTTATAAAAGACAAATAATTCTTGAAAAAAAATCATTTATATGATAAAAAATGAGCATAACAAATAATACAAATTTTAATGCTCGAGGTGAGTAAAATAAAGAAAAATAACAGTCATTATGAAAAAATTTATAAAGAGCTAAAAAAAAGCATCGAAAAGGGAAAAATAAAAGAGTTTGAAAAACTTCCTACTGAGATGCAATTATGTGAAAATTACGACGTAAGTAGAATCACTATTCGTAAAGCTCTCGAAAAACTTGAGCAGGATAATCTTATACAAAAGATTAGAGGAAAAGGAACATTTGTTACACCAATGCCTATCGTTCAAAATAAGTCAGGTTTAAATAAACTTTTTGATGATATAAAAAAATCTGGTAAAACACCATACTCCAAAATTTTGTCTATTGGAATTTTTTCTCCAACAGAGGAAATACAAGAGCAAATGGAGATTACAACTGAAAATGTTCTTATCATTGAATGGGTTAGATATGCTGATAATGAACCTATACTTTATGAAAAAATACATTTTTTAGCTGAAAAACTTCCTGGATTAGAAAAAATGGATTTATCTGATAAAAAACTTTATGATATTTTAGAAAAAAAATATGGAATAGTTTTTGAAAAAGGAATTGAAAAGTTTAGACCTTGTATATTAAATGATGATTTACAAAAACTTATGAAAATCAAAAATTGCAATTTAGGTATGGAAATTGAAAAAAAACTATGGTTCAATAATAAAATTTTTGAATATACTTTAGCATACATAAGAGGGGATAGATTTATATATACGACAGAATATAAAAAATAAGTTTAAAGGAGTAGTAAATGGAAAATATAGCAATTATTTTATTAGATCAAATTCGTACTGATATGTTAGGGTGTTATGGACATAATATTGTTAAAACTCCTAATATGGATAAGTTAGCTGATGAGGGAGTTATTTTTGATAGAGCATATACTCCTGCCTCTGTTTGTTGTCCAGCAAGAACATCACTTTTCACAGGGCAAATGCCAACAAATCATAAAATAATTAGAAATGTTGAAAAAGCTGAGGTACAAGATCCTAGCTTAAATAACCCAAATATAATTTCAGACTTAAAAGACCATAAAAAAATATATATTGGAAAGTGGCATGTTGGAGGAAATATTTTACCTAAAGATTTTGGATTTATTGGTCATAATTTCGATGGATATGGATATCCTGGAAGCAATGTTTATGAGAACATGGTTTTTGATCAAGGACCTAAAAAAGAGGATAGATATGTAAAATGGCTAGAAGAAAAAGGATTTGAAACTCCTAAAGTTACAGATGAATATTTCGGAGAAAACCCTCATCTTAGAGTTCAAGAACTTTGTGGAAAACTTCATTGTCCTAAAGAAGCCACTCTACCATTCTTTGTAATTGACGAAGCTAAAAAAGAGATTTTACAAGCTAAAAAAGAAGGAAGACCATTTTTTATTTGGATGAACTTCTGGGGACCTCACACTCCATGTGTAGTTCCAGAACCTTATTACTCTATGTATAATCCTAATGATGTAATCCTTGATAAAAGTTTCTATGAACCTTTAAAAAACAAACCAAACCACTATAAAAATATCTCTCAAATGTGGGGAATGTGGGATGCTAGCGAAGAGAGATGGAAAGAGGTTATAACTAAATTCTGGGGATATATAACTCTTATTGATGATGCTCTTGGGGAGTTCTTCCAATTCCTAAAAAATGAAGGACTTTATGATGATATATTTTTGACAGTTACTGCTGATCACGGAGATGCTATGGGAGCTCATAAGATGATTGAAAAAGGGGAGTTTATGTTTGAAACTACCTATAGAATTCCAATGATTATAAAAGATCCTAAATCTCCTAGAAAGGGAGAGAGAGAAAATGCCATGGTTTATTTACATGATTTAACTCCTTCATGTAGCGATCTTATCAACGGTAATTATTCTGATTTCTTCGATGGAAAATCTCTTCTTCCATTACTAAGAAACGAAGCATATGATAAAAGAAATGGAATTTTAGGACAACTTTCTGGTCACTTCGTATCTTTTGAACAAAGAATGTGGAGAAATGAACGATATAAAATTGTTTTTAATGCAACTGATCTTTGTGAGCTTTATGATTTAGAAAAAGATCCTGAAGAGATTAATAACCTATTCTATGATGAGCAATTTAAAGATCTTAAAAAACAAATGTTAAAAGAACTTTATTGTGAAATGGTTGAAATTAAGGATCCCCTAGCAAATTGGCTTTATAGAATCATTAACTATCTATAAAATAATTTTTAGAAGAGTTTTTTTAAACTCTTCTATTTTTTTATTTAAAAATATCTTGATTTTCAAAATATTTTATTATATAATCATATCAACAATAATTAAGGAGGTTTATTTATGAATATTGGTGTATTTTATGGAAGTACTACTGGAGTTACTGAACAAGTTGCTGAAAAATTAGGAAGTTTATTAGATGCAAAAGTATTTCACGCAGGTGATATCGAAAAGATTTCAGAATTTGATACTGCTATATTAGCAACATCTACTTGGGGAATAGGAGATATACAAGACGATTGGATTGGACCTTTGGAAAAATTAAAAAGCTTAAATTTAACTGGAAAAAAAATTGGAATTGTTGGGGTTGGAGATCAAGAAGCTTTCTCTTCTAGTTTTGTTAATGGAATGAGGGATTTATATGTTGCTGCAACTGAGGCTAACGCAACTATTGTTGGATCAACTTCAACTGATGGATACTCTTTTGATGAATCGACAGCTATTGAAAATGGTAAGTTTATTGGTTTAGTTATTGATGAATCAAATCAAAGTAATTTAACAGATGAGAGAATTGAAAAGTGGGTTGTTCATTTTAAATAATTTATGGGGAGTGATTATATGTCAAAAAATAGATTTATTGAACTTTTGAATAAAGATATCTCTTCTGTAACAGATGATGAGAAAAATGAACTTCAAGAGTTTTTAAAAGAGATGAAAAAAAGTAGTTTTAAAGGGGCAAGTAATTAATATAAAATGGCGTGGATATCCACGCCATTTCTGTATTATTCTCCAAAATAAATTTTCAATAAAAGTTTTATATAATCCTCGTCAGTCAATCTATTGGGATTATACTCTGTGCATATATCTCCTTTTATATCTTCTAATATCTCTGGAATTTTAATTTTGAACTCTTCAAAATTTATACCTAAATCTTTCAAAGATTTTTCTATTCCTAAATTTTCCTTTAGTTTTTTTACAAATCCATTAAATAGATTTTTTCCATTTTCGTCATCAGTTGGATTAAAATCTAAAAGCTTTGCAAGTTCGCTATATTTCTTCCAAGCTTTTGTATTAACTTCAATTATATATGGCATTATTATAGCGTTAGCTCTTCCATGAGATATATGAAACTTTGCTCCAATAGAGTGTGCTACACTATGGTTAATACCTAAAGATGAATTATTAAAAGCTATCCCAGCCATACAAGAAGCATACTGCACATTTTCTCTTGGAAGCAATAACTGTGGATTATTAAAATGATTTACTAAATTCTCTTTAATAATTTTTATGGCTTCTTTAGCTGATGAGTCTGTAAATGGTGTTGCTATTGTAGAAACATAAGCCTCTAGTGCATGAGTTAAAACATCCATACCTGTATCTGCAATTATCTTAGATGGAAGTGTTTTCATAAACTCTGGATTTAATATTGCTAAATCTGGTAACATCTCCTCATTAGCCAGTGCAATTTTTTTATCCCCTTTAGTTATAACACTATATGATGTCACTTCTGATCCTGTTCCACTTGTTGTTGGTATTGCAATAAAGTATGGCTTCTCTCTTTTTATTTTCAGTTCGTCTTCTATTTTCAAATTAAAATATAAAATACCTTTACAAGCGTCTATTGGCGAACCACCACCTAAACCAATTACACACTGAGGAGAAAAATAAACAATCTCTTTTAATCCTCTTTCAACTATTTCTACTGTTGGATTAGGAGTTACATCTTTAAATATTTTTATTTTTGAATCTTTAGGTAATTTTTCTAAAATTTTATCCACTATTTTTAAATCTACCATAGCTTTATCTGTTACTATAAGGTAACTTGAATATTTTAATGTTTTTAAACAGTCTAAAGAATCTTCACCTGATTTTATTTTTGGTTTTATGAAATATTCTCTCATAACCCCACCTACTTCTGTTCCATCCAGTTAGCTGGATAGACAACATAGATAAACTTAGCATATTCTGTAGCTTTAAACTTTATACTTGATCCCTTTGGAATTAAAAGGACATCTCCTTTTTCACCTGTAATTGTTCTTCCATCTATTACAATTTCTAATTTACCCTCTATTACATAATCAATCTCATCATAATTTAATGTCCAATCGAAAGTACTTTTTGTCATCTCCATCATACCCGCACCAATTCTAGGGCTTTCTTCTAAAGAGAATAAATCTGTTACATAAACTTGATCTTGAGGATTTCCTGTATCAAACTTAACTTTTTCTATCTTTTCAGCTTTTACAACAGCTACACCAGATGGATCTACATACTTTATACTTTTTTCTCCTCTTAACTCTTTCTCTATAACTTTTCTAATTATTTTTTCTAGTTCTAACTCATCTATATTTATCATTTTGCTTCACCCTCTATATTTCTGAACATAAATTTTGCTAAAATAACTGCTGTTACTCCTCCAACTAACTTTCCAACAACCATTGGGAATATCATTTGTGAATCTACTCCTGCAGTAAATCCTAAGTGATCTCCAAATACGAAAGCCGCACTTACAGCAAATGCTACGTTTATTACTTTACCTTTTTTATCCATCTCTTTCATTAATCCAAACATTGGGATATTGTTAGCAAGTGTTGCTACTAATCCTGCTGCTGCTTTTTCATTCATTCCCAATGATTCTCCAAGTTTTGTAAGTGGTTTATTTAAAACTTTAGTTAAGAATAATACTAATGGGAATGCGCCAGCTAATGTAATTGCAATGCTTCCTACAATTTCAATACCATCTGTTATTGGAGCCATTCCTGGGATAACAACAATTCCTGTTAATGTTTCAATTATTGATGCAGCTAATCCAATTGTTATAACGATAACTACTCCTTTTCCAAAAATTGTGAATCCACTAGTCATCTTTTCAGGCATTTTCCAAAGACCTAAAGATATTAATGCTGAGAAGATTATTATTGGAAGTATATTTGAAAGTACTAACTCTAATGAGAATCCTGCTGTTAATCCACCTGCTAAACACCCAATTGGAATTGTAATCATACCTGCTAATATACCTTTTGCTAAGTATGGTCTATCCTCTTTTTCAATTATTCCAAGTGCTACTGGAATTGTGAAAACAAGAGTTGGTCCCATCATTGCCCCTAGTATTAGCCCTGCAAATTTTCCAGCTTCAGGTGAAAGTGCTAGCTCCATTGCTAGTGGATATCCACCCATATCATTTGCCAATAATGTCGTAGCAAACATTGCTGGGTCTGCCCCAAGCATTGTATAAGCTGGAGAAATTATTGGACGAAGTATCTTGGCTAATACTGGAGCAAGTGATATTACTCCAACCATTGCTAGAGCTAGAGCACCCATTGCCATAATTCCCTCTTCAAACTTCTCACCATAACCAAATTTATTTCCTAAACACTTATCAATTGCTCCAATTACCATAAATAAAACCATTATATAAATGATAATCTCATTAATACCCATTATTTATACCCCCTTTAACTTTTTTTAAGACTTCACCGATTACTCTTTCATCTGATATATTAAAGTCTTTAGTCAAAATCAATTTAATTCTTTCTTCTAAACTTTTGCAACTATCAGATACATATCTAATTTTTACCCCTTTGTTTTTTAAATAATCATTTACTTTAGGAAGAAGAATCATATCTTTTGACATATTTAATTCATCTCCAACTATAAACTCCTCTACATTTTCCAAGGTAATAAGTTTCTTTTTCATCTATTCACCTTCCTCAAATCCATCTATAATACCAATTGTTACTGCATCAATTGGTATACTTTCATTTTCTAAAACTTTTCTTGCTCCACTTCCTTTTGTTATAAGAACCATATCTCCTGTTCCAGCCCCAATATAATCACATACAACTATTTTTTCTCCGTTTTCAAGTTGAGCTATCATAAATTTCAAACCATTTAAAGACTCATCTTTTCTTGTTGCCCAAACATTTCCAATAATCTTTCCTATAACCATAAAATCACCCTTTTTTTATTTCTAAAGCTGAATTTTTTAAATATTCTTTGGCTGAGTCTGTTATAAAGATTTTATCTGAAACAACTATTTCATCTGCTGCTTCTCTTTCAATCTCTTTAACATCCTTTAAAGTCATCACTTTTTTATCAAAATATTTTTTCCTTTTAGTATTATCCAAATAATCAAGAACTTCCATTTTTTTAATAATTTTTATCCCCATATCTTTCAGTTCTTTTTCATAACTTAAATACTTATCGGCTATTTTTTTAACTTCACAACTGTAACTTCGCCAAGATATTCCCTCCTCTATTAAATATATATATTTATTTTTTAATAGAGATTTTATTATCAACTCTGTTTTTGGATTTATATATGTTGCATTTGAAATGGAAAATAACTCATCAATTTCCAATGAAAAAACTACTATTTTATCGCTTTCATCTGAAATCTCAAATCTTTTTTCTAACTCCTCTTTAAGTACTAAATCCTCTCCTAAAAGAGTTATTTTTTCTTTTATGTTTTGTTCTTGTGAACTATTTTTTTCTCTTATATACTTCTCTATCTCTTTTCTTATAATATCTAATAAATCATTTTCATTCATAAATCTCTCCATAAGAGTCTTTAGTTAAAAAACAAGCATTGGCTTCATCATAGTCTATATGCATATTTAGAGAAAATCTATTATTCACTCTCACAACAACATCTTCAAAAATCATTGGTCTTAAACTACCACAAATTTTTACTTTTACCTTATCCTTATCTTTTAAGTTTAACCTTCTTGAGTCTTCTTCTGTCATATGAATATGATTTTTAGCTACTATTACTCCCTCTTTTAACTTTAAGTATCTATCACCATTTGTTATTAAAATTCCTGGAGTATCCTTTGTACTTCCTGATTCTCTTAAAATAGGAGTTACACCTAAAGTTCTAGCATCTGTTAATGAAAGTTCAATTTGAGTACTTCCCCTAAATGGTCCTAAAACTATTACTCCTTCAATTACTCCTTTTGGACCAACTAGTCTAACTCTTTCCTTACAAGCATATTGTCCAGGTTGAGATAGATCTTTCACTTTATTAAATTGATATCTCTCTCCAAATAAAACCTCTGCATCCTCCTCTGAAAGGTGAATATGCCTACCTGAAGCTTCTATTGGAATTCTTTTCATATTTTTATACTCTTTTTGATTCAACTCTTTTTCTACAGCATCCTTTACTAATTTTACAATCTCATCGATTTCCATACTCTCCTGTCACCCCTCTTAACATCATTATATAGATAGCACTACTTAATCTATTTAGTGCTAATAGGATGTCTCTTCTTTCGATTGTTCCATTCTCTTTAACAAAAGCTTCTACACCTTTAATCTCTAACTCTCTAGATAGTGCTCTCATCTCATTTAATTTTATAACTGGATAACTATCCTTTGAACATATTCCAAAGAGATGCTCTCTATTAAAATATTTTTTAGGATTATGAGAGATATCTCTAATCTCATCTAAACTTTTTTCTAAAACCTTTATATCAACTAATGCCTCTCCTATAACCTCTGAAACTAAAATGTTTTTTATAAATTTTTCAATACTTTCTAAATCTTTTTGGAATTTAACATTTTTAATCTCTTCTAAATCTTTCATTAAAACTAGCCAACGACTTTGAAAAGAATCTATTACACCTCTAAAAATTATCCTTTTATCATCTTTTTTTACTAAAACATTTCCATATATTTGAGTCATATACTCTGGTTTTTCAACGTAAAGCTCTCCTAATATTCCTTTGTACTTAGGTTTTGATTCTTCATTTCTTATCTCTTTAAACTCTCTAGCCTCTTCGGTTTTTCCAGCTATTTTATCAACTACTTTTATATCTTTATCTATTAAAAATTGTCTTGCTGAAGGAGTTAAAATTGTTCCTTTTTCTAAAGAAATCTCTTTCATATTTTCATCTTTTTTATAAAGAGATCTTAATTTTTCCTCTGTTAGAACCATAAGTACCTCTCCTATCTATTTAATATATCTGCTACTATTTTCTTTACCATCTCTTCTAATTTATCTTGTGATGTTTCACAGCTTTTCTTTTCTCCTTTTATATCCTCTAGCTCTCTGACTCCCCAAGCCACTCTTCTTATATTTATAAGATTTAATGGTGTTATATTATCAGAAGTTGAACTTCCTCCAACTGCACCACATCCTAGAGTTAGTGCTGGAGCAAGATTAGTTGTTCCACCAATTCCACCTAAAGCACCTGGTGTATTAACTAAAAGTCTTGAAACTGGTTTTTTTAGAGCAAACTCTCTTATAACCATCTCATTCTCAGAGTGAATAACCATAGTATGTCCTTTTCCTTCTACATTTAATATCTCAATAGATCTTTCACACGCTTCTTCCCAACTATTTTCAACATAAAATGCTAAAATTGGAGCTAATTTCTCTCTAGAGTATGGATTTCTTTTTGAAACTTCACACTCTTCTGAAATTAAAACTTTAGTGTCACATGGAACATTTATTCCTGCCATCTGTGCTAATCTTAAAGCATTTTTACCTACAATTTGTGGATTCATAGTTCCATTACTTCTTAAAATGAAATTAGCAAGTTTTTTAGATTCTTCTGGATTTAAGAAATATCCACCTTGAGCTAATAACTCCTCTTTCACTTGTTCTCTTATCACTTTTTCTACAATTATAGATTGCTCAGAAGCACATATAACACCATTATCAAAAGTTTTACTATCTATAATTCTTTTCACAGCTAATTTTATATTTGCACTTTTCTCTATAAATGCTGGTCCATTTCCTGGTCCAACTCCTATTGCTGGATTCCCTGAACTATAAGCAGCTTTTACCATAGCTTCTCCACCAGTAGCTAAAATCAGTGCTGTATCCTCATGTTTCATTAATTCCTCTGTTGCATCCATAGTTACTGTTTTTACTACACCTATTAATCCTTCAGGTGCTCCAGCTTTTTCTGCAATCTCTATCAATAGATTAGCTGTTTCAATTATACAATTTTTAGCATTTGGATGAGGACTTACAATTATTCCATTTCCAGCTTTTAATGATATTAATGTTTTATAAATTGTTGTAGATGTTGGATTTGTCGATGGAATTAATCCAGCTATAACACCTAAAGGAACACCAATTTCTAAAACTCCATTTTCATTTTTTAACTCACCAATAGTTTTCATATTTTTTATATACTCATATACATATTCTGAAGCGAACTTATTTTTTAGAACTTTATCTTGCCAATTTCCAAAACCAGTTTCTTCAACAGCCATCTTAGCTAATTTTTCACTGTACCCTTTTATTCCCTCTACCATAGAACATATAATACTATCTATTTTCTCTTGAGAAAATGTAGCATATATTTTCTGAGCTTCCTTTGATTTTCTTATTAAATCTCTTACCTCTTGTCTTGACATCAAATCTCTATCCATTTTGCCTCCCTATTAAAACTTAAATATAATCAAGTATGTTTTCAACTGGGTTATTTATTTTACTAATATCCATATATTTATAAGATGATCCTGTAACTAAAACTATTGCCTCATCTATAGAACTCGTTTCTCCTCCTACAACAAAATAACATTTTCCTGCTAGTGTCCATCCTAAAACTAATTTAACTATATCTACATCAACACTTTTAATCACATGATCTAAAACTTTAACACCATCAGCTATATTCAAAAATTCAACTACACCTATTGCTTTAAATTTTTTATCTTCTCTTTTTCTATTTAATGCTTCTAAAAGCTTTTCACTTACTCCAGAGATAACTTGTTTACAACGTTCCCCTGTTAAATCTTTTAATCCATCTTTAACTGAAGAGTTATCTCCATAAACTATAAAATAATATTTTCCAGGACAAGTTACTCCAGCCTTATATATTTTTAATTCATTAAATTTTATAATTTTATCTAATTCCTCAATTCCCTTTGGAATACTATTGAATTCAACTATACCTAACGCTTTCATCTCTTCTCCTTTCATTTTTTTTAGGGAGTGACTAGCACGTCACTCCCTAATATATTTTACTACTTTGCTTCTTTTGGTAAGATTGCCTCTACATCTGAGTGTGGTCTTGGAATTACGTGAACAGAGATTAACTCTCCAATTCTATCTGCAGCTGCTGCTCCAGCATCTGTTGCTGCTTTTACAGCTCCAACGTCTCCTCTAACTAAAACACTCACAAGTCCTCCTCCAACAATCTCTTTTCCTATTAAAGTTACGTTTGCTGCTTTCACCATTGCATCTGCTGCCTCTATCGCTGCTACTAATCCTCTTGTTTCTACCATTCCTAATGCATTTAAAGTTGCCATAAATATCCTCTCCTTATCTATTTTTTAGTTTTATCTCTTCTATTTACTACTGGTTTTGCTTCTACTTCATCTACTATTTCTTCTACTATCACTTCATTTTCTTCTGGAAGCTCTACAATTATCTCTTCCTCTACTACCTTTTCTGTTGGAACCTCTTTTTTTTCTAACATATTGTATACTTCTTCAGTTGGTCTTGGGATTACATGACTTCCCATATAAACTCCTAATCTTTTAACTGCTTCAGCTGCTGCTTCTACTGCAACTTTTACAGCTCCAACATCACCAACTATTTCAACTGTCACTATTCCACCTTTTACAAGATGTCTATTTAGCACCTCTACATCTGCCGTCTTACACGCCACATCTACAGCCTCTATCGCTCCAACCATTCCTCTTGTTTCAATCATTCCTAACGCTTTCATAATTTAAACAACTCCTTTTAGAACTTTAATGGATTTTGAGCAACATATTTCACAGCATCAGCAAAAGCATCACATGCTGCTTTACATGCTGATTGACTACCTGTTAAAAGTCCTCCTCCAAAGTTAGTTTCTGATGGTGGTCCAAAGAAAGCTGCTAATCTTACATCTGCTGCTTTTAATGCTACATCAAGTGCATACATAGCTTCTAAAGGTGGTGCTATTAAATATGCTAAAGCTTCTCCCTCTGGTACTCCTGCAGTTTTTGACAAATAAGTTCCTGTTCTTGAAACACAGTGAGCATAATATGCAATTGTATCATCATCATTAGCACTATAGAAACATGCTTCATTTTCTATAAAGTCTACTATTGCATTTAATCCACTTTTTACTTCAGCAGGTGTAGGTCCAGCTATTATTCCAATAACTTCTCCAGCTAATTTTGTATTTGCATTTGCTGCTCCACCATAAAATGATCTACCATAAACTACTTCAACTTCTGACATTTTTGTTGCATAATCTAATGCTGTATATGTTACATCATCACAATCTGCTGTAACTATTCCAATACTCTTATACCCTTTTGGAAGTTTGAACTCTTCCGCCATTTTATCATCTACATTTGGTATTAGCTTAACTGCTAAAACACTTGGTTTTATAGGATCGTTTGTCATTTTTTCCTCCTTATAATTTTAAATCTTGTCCGCTTGCTTTAGCGTCTAATATTTTCTTAATTATATGTGCCACATGTGCTCCTGCTTCCACTGCTGGAGTTCCTTTTTCATGTATATTTGATACAACTGTTCTCTTAGCTTCTGGTATTCCTACATATCCTTTATATGTTATATATGCACTCATACTTTCTGCAGTTGCTAGCCCTGGTCTCTCTCCAATTAATACACAAGTTACTGTTGCACCAAGTGTTTCAGCTACGTCATCTGAAGCAGCAACTCTTCCATATTTCAAGAAAAATGGTGTTCCTGTATCTATTCCATAAGCTTTTAATCCATTTAATAGTGCTGGAAGTATATTTTCAACGTTTGCTTCTACTGCTGTTGAACTAAGACCATCTGAAACATAAACTTGAACTGTTGGATTTTGTTTACATCTCTCTTTTAAAACCTTTACAGCTTCATCTGATAATCTTCTTCCTAAATCTGGTCTTGTTATATATTCATCTTTAGAGTTACATCTTGTTTGAACTGTAAATAGATTATTTTTAGCTAATATTTCATCTGAAACATCAGTAAATACAGCATCTTGTGCTGAAGCGTGGTCAGCTCTAAATCTTAACATTGTTGATGTTGTATATCTTGTTCCAGCTCTTCCAATTCCAACTCTTGCTGGTGTTTTTCTTTTATACTTTAATAACTCCTCTCTATTTTTTGGATTCACTACGTCTATAACTTCTCTTAAATCAATTTTAGTTATATCCTCTACCTCTTCCAAATTAGAAAGTGTTTTTTCAACTCTCTCTTTTACTTTTTCTAAAGCCTTTCCCTCTCCATCCATCTCTTTTAAAACTTGTGATATTATATCTTTCAACTCTTTTTCAGAAATCATTATTCTCTCCTCCTATAAAAATAGTGATGCATCTCCTGCAAGATTAGTTAAATTTCCATCCTCATCTCTGATACCTACTTTTTCTAGCCACTCCTCAAACTCTTTTATAGGCTTAACATTTAATGTTTCTCTTAAAGTTTGAATATCATGATATCCTGTAGTTTGGTAGTTTAACATAATATCATCTCCAGCTGGAACTCCCATAAAATAGTTACATCCAGCTGCTGTTAATAAAACAGCTAAGTTTTCAATATCGTTTTGGTCTGCCTTCATATGGTTTGTATAACAAACGTCAACTCCCATAGATAATCCATGAAGTTTTCCCATAAAGTGGTCTTCTAATCCAGCTCTTGTAACTTGTTTACTATCGTAAAGATACTCTGGACCTATAAATCCAACTACGGTATTAACTATAAATGGATCGTATTTTTTAGCAAATCCATAACATCTTGCTTCCATTGTTAATTGATCCACACCATTATGTCCATCTGAAGAAAGTTCAGAACCTTGTCCTGTTTCAAAATACATTACATTTGGTCCAGCTGCTGTTCCATGAGTTAAAGCTAACTGTCTTGCTTCCTCTATCATATCTCCTGTTATTCCAAAAGCTTCATTTGATTTTTGTGATCCAGCTATACTTTGGAATATTAAATCTGTAGGAGCTCCTTTTCTTATAGCTTCCATTTGAGTAGTTACGTGAGCTAGTACACATATTTGTGTTGGTATATTAAATTTTTTCTTTATCTCATCAAATCTTTGTAAAACTCTAACAACACTATCTACAGTATCATCAACTGGATTTAATCCTATTAAAGCATCTCCAACTCCATAGCTTAATCCTTCTAACAATGAAATCATTATTCCATCTGGATCATCTGTTGTATGATTAGGTTGCAGTCTAGCTGCTAGAATCCCTTTTCCTCCAATTGTTGTGTTACAATGTTTTTTTACTTGAATTTTACTCGCCGCTCTAATCAAATCTAAATTTGACATTAACTTTGTAACTGCTGATATCATCTCTGAAGTTAATCCTCTTCTTATCCACTGAATCTCTCTATCTCCATTTTCAGTAGCTAATAACCACTCTCTTAATTCACCAACAGTCCATTCTTTTATCTCTTCATATACCTTTAAGTTTAGAGCGTCTATTATAATTCTTGTAACCTCATCTTGATCATAAGGAACTGCAGGATTCTCTTTAAACTCTTTAAGTTTTATATTAGATAATACCTCTTTTGCTGCCACTCTTTCCTTTGTACTTCTTGCTGCTATTCCAGCTAACTCATCACCTGATTTTTCTTCATTTGCTTTAGCCATAACATCATATAAATTTTCAAATACATAGTCTTGGCCAAAAAGTCTTGTGTGTAATCTCATCAAACTCACCCCAATCTATTTTTTTTATTTAATAACTTAAAACTAATGTCTTTACAATTACTGGTAATACACTTCCACTTCCAAGAGGAAGTCCAATATCTACAAAGTCACCATCATTAACTTTTATACTGTCTATACAAACTATTGGAATCCTATTTTCAGATTCTAATATTAAGCACTGTCCTAAAACTTTTCCTATATCTTCCTCTACTATAATCACTAGCCTTTTAAATCTTTTCATCACCTCGTAAATATTTTTAGACATCTCTTGTATATCTTTATATTTAAGTCCTTTTCTACCGCTTAATCCAATGGCTACATCTTGATATCCATCATCTGCTTTAAACCATTCTATTTTTTTTTCTAAAACTTTTACTAAATCTTTATAATCAAAATTTTTATCTGCATCATTTATTTTCAATATAGGAAGATTTTTTATTGGAAGAACCTCTTTAGCATAACTTATTGTACTTCCACTTATCTCAGTTGTATGAGAACCTGCTCCTACAACTGTAGCTCTTATAGTTTCTCCTAATCTCACTGTATTTATTTTTTCTTTTTCAAATTTTCTTTTTATACAAACTCCTAAAAGTGGACCGATATCATCATAGGTATAGTAATCTTTCTTTTCAGGTTCAGTGTAGATAAAATCAGCTACACCTCCTGAGAAACTAATAAACTCACCTTTCAATAGAGTTCTATAGTCTTTATCTGTTATTAGTAATCTGTAATCTTCACTTTTAAATTGAGTATTTCTTACTGCTTCTAAAAGAATTTCAGCTATTTTATCACATAAAATTTCTAAATCTCTTTCACTAGCAATCTCTCCAACTTTTAAACTCCTTAAATTCAATCTTTCAATAAGCTTTTCATATTTTTTAAAAATATATGCTATCTTTAAACTATTTTTTTCAAACTTTATTAATCTACCACCTATATCTAAACAAGTTGTGTCTTCAACCTCACCCTTATCAAATAAAGAGATATTTGTTGTTCCACCCCCTATATCTAAATTATAGATACTTGTATTATTCTCTTCTGAAAACTTCATAGCCCCTGAGCCTTTTCCAGATATTATACTTTCTAAATCTGGTCCAGCTGTTGCTACGACAAAATCTCCAGCCATTCCACTTAAAGCTTTTAGTACCTCTCTAGCATTACTTTTTCTAGCTGTTTCTCCAGTTATTATCACAGCTCCTGTACTTATCTTGTCTCTAGGAACTTTAGAAGCTTCATACTCATCTTTTAATATTTTTTTTAAAGCTTCTATATCAATTTCGTAAGAATTTACAAGTGGTGTTGTATAGATTTTACTTCTATAAAAAATCTCTTTGTCCACAATTTTTATTTGAGGAACTCTTGCTCCAGAAGATAGATTTTCTAAAGTTATTTTCGAAAAAACTAACTGAGTTGTAGATGTTCCAATATCAATTCCCACACTTATAATCTCTTCCTTCACTAAATTTACCTCCTAATTAGAACAAAAAAAGCTAAAGAAATATAGTTACCCACTATATTCTTTAGCTTCTTTGCTATTTCAAAATATACAACCTTGTATATTTAATATTCATTTTTTATTTCAAACTTAACTGTTGTACCTTTTCCTACCTCACTATTAATCTCAAAACTACCTTTTAACTGCTCTTTTATTATTTTTTCCACTATCATTAGTCCCAAACCAGAAGATGATATCTTTTCTTGAGGAATTCCGACCCCATTGTCAGAAATTGTAATTCTTGAAAAGAAGTGATCTTTCTGAATAAATATTTTTACCTTTCCAGCTACATCGTCTGGAAAAGCATAATCTACTATATTTTGGATAATTTCATTTATAACTAAAGCAATCGCTGTAGCTTTCTCAGATGAGATATTAAAGTTATCTCCAATAATAGTAAACTCTATTTTTTCTTTTTTGTCAATAGTTTTTGTTGAATAATTTTTGTATATTAAGTCAACTATTTCTCTGATATTAAGATTATCGAATCCTTTTTCGGACAAAACCTCATGTGTTATAGCTATACTTAAAATCCGACTGATAGTTTCATCTAAGATTTTTTTAACCTCTCTATTTTTAGATCTTCTACTTTGAATCCTTAATAAACTAGCAATTGTTTGCAAATTATTTTTTACTCTGTGGTGTATCTCTTTGATTGCCACAGATTTCAAAATTATCTCTTGCTCTTTACTTTTCTCTTGGGTTATATCTCTAACTATCATAATCACATTTTGCCTTTTTTTATTTTCTAGAGTTGCGAAATAACTAACTGATAAAACCATATCTAATATACTTATCTCAACTACATCTATCTTTTTATTTTGTAATATATTATTAAACTCCACGCTGTTGATAACTATATTTTGAAATGTTTCACCTACAATATTTTTTCCAAATCCCATTTTTTCATAGATAGATTTAGCTACTCCATTGGCATAAGTTACAGTTTCATTATTATTAAATATAACTATTCCATCTTTTATAAGCTCTGGTATTGTATATCTACTTTCTAAAAAGTTACTCATTAACTCCTCAGGAGTTTCTACATCTCCTATTTTTAAAAGGGTTTTCTTTTTATCAGAATGCTCTAATATCAAAACACCAATAATTTCATTACTCTCATTTTTTATAGCAATTACATTTTGTAAAACTGTTTCTCCCTCTTGAGTTATAGCTTTATAATTTTTAGATGGCATTCCAGTTTGTAAAGTTCTTAAAACAGCTGGTTCATTTTTATAAAGAGCTACCTCTCCAGCTATATTTTTAGAATACATACTTCCTGTTTCAGGTTTCGAATGATGTACTACTAAAGCTTTCTCTCCATCTTTTGTAGGACAATCTATAAATGTGTCCACACCTAAAACGTTACTCAAAATTATAGCTGTTTCCTCTAATTTTTGTATTTTATCTATATCTTGCGTTGTTAGAGTAGCACACATTTTACAATAAGTTTTTATCATAACAGCTCTCCAGTAGTATTTATAATTTCAGATAGCTGACAGATTGAAATTCTCTTTTCCATGCTTATTTTTCTAATTTTTGTATATGCTTCATCCTCAGTTAAAGAGTATTTACACATTAAAATACCTTTGGCTTTCTCTAACATCTTTCTCTCTTTTAGTTTTCTTTCACTTAACTCTAAAGCATTTTTTAGTTTTATTTTTTCACTATAATTTTTATACAACAAATCCATCTGTGACAAAAGAATCTTTTCATCTAATGGTTTTATTAAATACCCTGACACATCATATTCAGTAGCCTCTTTTATATAGTTTTCCACGCTATAAGCTGTTAGCATAATTATGCAATTTTTATACTCCTTTTCTTTTAAAATTTTTGCCACATTTGTTCCTAAAAGAAAAGGCATCTTCAAATCTAAAAGTAAAATATCTGGAGTATGTCTAAGCGCTAGTTCAACAGCTTCTAATCCATCCTTAGCTTCCCCTAAAACATCGTATTCATTTTCTTTTAACATCTCCACAAGATCCATTCTTATCAATGAATCATCCTCTGCTACAACAACGGTTTTTCTCATTAACTCACCTCAAAAAAGTTTTTAAGCACTCCACTCCCTTTAAACTTTTCAAGTCCAAAGGAAAGATCTTTTCAACTCCTGCATTCTCTAGTATCTTTTCGGCATCTTTACAATTTTCCTCTAAATCAATTTTAGTTATTGCCCCCAAGACTTTTTTTCCTAGAAACATACTTGCAAAATTTGGTGGATATAGATTTTCCTCATCTGTTGCTGATTGAATTAATATTATGATATCTGCATCTATAGAAACAACATTTAAAGCTTTATAGTATACTTTATTTTCTAAATACTCTCCTGGTGTATCAATTATCTTTCCAATATAATCTACCATCTGTGTTTTTTTGTACTCAACTTTTTGATTATTTAAAATTTGAGTTAATGTTGTTTTTCCACTTCCAGTTTTTCCTACTAACATTATTTTCATATCTTAAGACCTCGAAATATTTGTAATCGAAAAATTTAAAGATGTTTTTAAGTATTCCATAATTGCTTCTAAAGAACTTTCTATACTTGAAACATCTCCTGTTATAACTAAAGTTCCACTAAATCTGTCTAAAAATCCTATCTCTATTGCTCCTGATTTTGTTGCTATATCTGCTGCTATTATTGCTGCTTCTCCTGGAGTTATTGTCAATATCCCTATAGCATTTTTATTTTCAACATTTAGCCCCATTTTTTTATAGATATCTATATTTGGATGAGCTATTAGATGTGCTAGTGTCACTTGCTTTCCTGGTACATACTCCTGAATCATTCTAACTTTTTCCATAGTTATACCTCTTTTGTTTTTATTTTACTTCATTTGTTTACAATTAAATCACAAATGTCCATTTTTTTCAAGGATAAAAAAATTGCAACTTCTATAAAGTTGCAACCTACATAGTTTTTATATCAAAATATTTTTAGCTTTTAAATTCAAATTGATTTTTTTTAGGAAACAATCCAAATAAACCTCCAGTATGAACAAATAAAATATTTTTAGAGTTTTTGAAACTTCCTTTTTTTATTTCTTTATGAAGTCCAAACATAGCTTTCCCAGTGTACACAGGATCTAAAATTACTCCCTCTTTTTTTGCTAAATCCCATATAAAATTTAATTCCTCTTGAGTACTTAAAGCATACCCATCTCCTACATAACCATCAATTATATCCATATTCTCAGACTTTACTTTTTCTAAATCTTTTTCATTTAAATACTCCTTACTCTCTTCAATAATCTCTTTTACTTTTTCTTTGAAAAATTCAGCAGTATCACAAACATTAAATCCTACAACTCTTCTTTTTCCATCTAAATATATATCATTTCCCATATGAATTCCAGCATATGTCCCACCAGAGCCTACAGCTACTACAATAGTATCAAATTTTATATCTGATTTTTCCTCAAATTCTAAGACCTCTTTTACAAAATTTATATACCCTAAACTTCCAACTCCATTAGATGCACCTTCAGGTATTATATAGCCTTTTCGTCCATCTTTTTCCAGCTCTTTTACTATATTTTCCATTATCTCTTGTCTACTATTACTATATTCATCTGATGTTATAAATCTAATATCAGCTCCTAAAAGTCTGTCAACAAAGTAGTTTCCATCTACCTCAGGTTCCTCATTAGTTCTTAAAACTAAAACTGATGAAAGTCCTGCTTTTATGGCTGCTGCTGCAGTTGATCTAGCATGATTTGATTGTATTCCACCACAAGTAATTAATGTATCACATCCCTGGTCTATAGCCTCTTTAATTGAATACTCCAACTTTCTAACTTTATTTCCAGATACTTCACTTCCTGTTTGGTCATCTCTTTTGAAAAAAATATTAACTCCCAACTCTGCTGAAATTTTTTCTAATTTTTCAATCTTTGTAGGTAAATTTGCAATATTAATTTTGTTGTTCATTAAATTTCCCCCTTTTTATTATAAGTTCTGATTTTTTAAGATTATATCACATTAATTTTATATAGGTAAAAAACTTTATTTAAAATAAAATTTTTACTATTGACTTAACAATACATTGAATGTAAAATTATTTCATAATAGTTTAAGAAAATACAAAAGGAGTGAAATGTGAATAATAAAATACCTAACGATTCAATTACAGCATCAGCAAATTTATCTCATTTTGGTAATAATGAAGTTTCTTTAGTTCTTGACGGCAATTTAGAAACTGTTTATGCTTCTAATGGAAGTTATCCTACTGGTTCTTACGGTGATATCTATTTTAAACTACCTCAACACAGAGTACTTGAAAAAATAGATTTTTATACAAGTAATCTTAGAGGATGGGGACTCATTCAAAGTTTTGAAATTCTATATAAAAATAATATATCTACAGCAGACTGGATTTCTGTATTTAGATCATCTAATTGGGAAACAAGTGAAGGTTTAAGAACAGCTGAATTTTCTCCAATTTTTGCCAATGAAATTTGTATTCGAGTTCATGGAAGTAACGGAAGATTTATTACTATGAATGAAATAATTTTTTATAGTAGTTTAATGCAAGAGCTTAATATGCTCACATTTTTCGATGAAATCAATGGTGATTTTATACTTTCAGATTTTTTAACTTTAGCAATAATTGATGAAGTTCAAAATGATATAAAAGATTTTCCAGAGTTATACAGTGTTAGTGAAATAGTTAAATACCTATTTTTCTCTAAAATGACTACAATTAAATATAATGAAGTGGCAATCTCTAAAAACAACGCAATCACTACTGGTGAGTTTTGTAATACTTTAAAAATTGTTAAAACAAGCAAACTTAACTCTTTAGGAATGTTTGTTAAAAATAGTAAAAATGTAATATTCATATCTAACTCTGATTGTGAAATAGTTTGTTTTGAAGATAGAAAAGATTTTCATTACAATAAAACTATAAAATTAGCAAGAGGAATAAATAAAGTTTTTATCCCTAAATCTGGAGAACTTTTTCTAATAGGTGACCTTAATGAAAATATATATATTAGAGGGTATGGATTTAATGAATCAAGTGTATTTAAAATGGGAGAAAGTAAATTCACACAATTTTTAAACTTACAAAATAATAGAAAAAATATGTTTATAGAGGGTAAAAACTTTATTGCTAATATTGATACTAATTGGATTAAAAACAGTTTCGATGAACATCGTTTTTTAGATGCAATTATCACTATTGATGCTTACTATGACTACTTATATGCAATCTTAGATACACCTTTATATTTTGATAAAAATATAATCAAAAGATTATTATGGCAGGGAGATTCTGAAGAAAGAGTTGGAATAAAAAATACAGATATTGGAAGTATTTTAAACTTTGGTGGAGATGCAAGTTTATTTTTCAAAAATGGAATTCACAATTTTGCAACACCTTTAATTTGTAGATTAACTGCTGAAGAAATAGTTTCTAATAAATTTTTCTCTAAAGAATTAGGTGACCTTTTAAAACTTGGATTTTATAAAACTTTTGAATTTAAATACAATAAAGTTTTAGCTCTAACAGGAGAAGATAAAAAAGATATATTTATAAAAATCATGCTATATTCAAATTCTGATAGATTTATAACTAGACTTTTTAGAAAATACTATACATATGAATTTTCTGAAAATGAGAATCCTCTAGACAAATTAACTCTTTGGTTAAGTGAGTTAATTTGTAGAAATGTAGCTTCTCTTTTCATACAAAAAGGATATACTCTTTCACAAGACACTATTAATCTTTGCAATAAATATCCTAATCTATTTTTAGATGTAGATAATATAACTTTTGAAAATCATAAGGAATTTTTTAGAAGAGAAAGAGAGTTGTTCAATCAATATTACTTAAATAGAATACAGCAGGAGGCGACAAGATAGATATGGATTTAAAAGAGTTCGTTCCAGAATTGATTTTTATTAGAAATGGTAATGCACCTAGTTCAAAAACTTTCACTTTAAAACTCAACGATTACTCAGTGGTTACTAATTTAATTTTAGAGAGCCAAAACAATATTTTTCCTTCATCTTTAAATATTCAATTTAAAGATTTTTTAAATAATACTATAAATCTACATGCTAGAGAAATTAGTGAAGAAGGAAATATTCAAAAATGGGAACTTGATCCTGTGTTAACAAGAGAGGTTAAAGTTTTAATAGAAGATGACGAAGCCTCTATTATAAATGTTACTCCTGTTATTGTAAACGGAAGAAAGTATTATAAAAATGAAGATGTTGATACAAGAATAAAATTAAATGAAGTAGAGATTAGTTCTGAAAACCAAAATAAAGAGTTTTATTTTAAACTTCAAGAATCAAGAATTGTAGATAGAATAAAGTTTATTCCTAATGGAGAGTTCGAATTATTTTATTCATCTGGTGATAACCAAGATTTTGTAAAAATAACTGTTGAAGCTGATAGCAGTAGTGGAACTTATAAATTTTTACCTATTATGATGAAAAAACTATTTATAAGAAGTAGTAATCCTCTGACAGTAAACTTTTTAGAGAATACAAATATATTCATCTTTAACTACATCTCTTATGAAATAGACTCTCTTTTCACAGATAATACCTTTACAGCATTAAATGAAGGTATTACCTATAATACAATAAAAGCTATTAGCTCTAAAGTACATACTACTGAAGAGTATATTTTAAAGTTAAATTTAGCTAAAAAACTACTAACTGGAAAAGAGGATGGAAAAACTATGATATATAGAAATGACAAGTTTGAAATGTGGAAAGAGTTTTCTCTAAGCGAAAACCTAGCTCATGGTTATATTGAAGTTGAATATACTGATAACTATGGAAATATTTTTACAAAAGTTCCTCTATCTATTGATGAAAATAAAGTTACATTTAAACCATTTTTTGCAAAAGATATAACTTTTAAAATATATGGAGCAAACCAAGAAAATCTTACTATTACTGGTGCTCCTTTTAGAGAGGATTATTACTCTGAAATCGATGAGGATACTAGAATAGATAAATCTACAATTACAGCTACATCTGGTTGCGGTCATTATGCACATCTTGTAGCTCAAAGAGCTGTTGACGGAGATGAAGCAACTCAGTTTCATAGTAATCCATTTACATCTATAGGTTATGGAGATGTATATTTTTCTTTTAGCCAAGAAAAAGTTATTGATAGAGTTCATGTTTTAACAAGACCTAACTCTTTAGGAAGAATTCAAAACTACACTTTACTTTATAAAGAAAACTCAGAAGATGAATGGATGGAAGTTGCTCAATGTTTAATGGATGGGATTTCTGGTAACTGGAGAAATGTTCACTTTAAACCAATCTTAGCTAAAGAACTTTGTGTTAGAGTTACAAAAGGAAATGATGACCATGTTTTAATATATGAAACTGAATTTTTCAGATATAATCGTCTTTACGATACTTTAATGGAATGTTTTACAGATGAAACTAAAACATCTTTAGTTGATAAGGTTGACTTAGAATATTTAAAATATTTAAGAACACTTTTAGCTGACACTGCTGAATATAACTCTATTTATAAAGAAATTGAAGGCCTTTATTTAGAAAGTATTGAACCTAACGTATTTAAAGCTGAAAATCTAAAAGAATACTCTGTAGTTACAGGATTACAATTTGTTGCTTTAGAAAATATTTTAAGAGCGGATATTAGATATTTCGATAAGCAAGAAAAAGCATTTAAGCTAAAAAATATTGAGATTAGTCATTTAGAAAACAATCAAAAAGTTGTTAATTTTACAGAAATATACACAGATAACTTTGAACTTTTAATCTATGGAACTTACGAAATTTATGGTGTTGAAGCAATTATAGAAAATATTGAAAACTACTCTTTCAATACTGATGAAGATACAAAATATAATAATGACAATGTAATAATTGATTATTATGCAGTAGATAATGTAATCTATAATATGATTAAATTCTCTGAAAAAAAATTAATTTCGAAATTTTTAACAACTTTTGAAGATAGATTCTCAATTTATTGTGAAAACCCATTGACAAAAGAAAGATATCTTTATAATGAAAATAATCAGTTTAATTCTAGAATTGAACCTATGTTTATTTCAGAGCTTTTTATTAAAACTGCAAATCGTAGAATAAGAAAAGATGAACTTTCTACTTATATCCATAACTTTTTAGAAGACGATTTAAATGAGCTTTTTGTTGATAAAACTTTTACATCTCTAAAGGATGATGTAACATTTGAAAAAATACTAAAATTAGAGGAAAGAGTTCTCGTAACTCAAGAGTATATAGATAAAATTCAATTGGCTAAAGATTTATTCAGAGAAAGGTTTTTTTATAAAGATATCGATTATTCTAACAATGATTTAAGAGTTATTAATCATCTTAAACTTAAATTAAAAAATAAAATTAACACTTTATATGGCGTTGAAATACTTTATGTGGATAGCTTAGGAAATAATAGAGTTTTAAAAACTATAAACTATACACTAAAAGAGAATGAAATTGATATAAATTTCTCTTCTATATACACCCAAGACTTCAAAGTTAGAGTTTTTCTAGAAGAGATTGAAAAATGGAAACCTCACTATATCGAAATTATTCCATGTACTCAAAGTGATTATTACGTAATAAACGACTTATTTACTGAAATTCCACAAAATACAATAAAAGGTATATCTAGATGTGGTTCACATAAACCTATTGAAAATGCTCTTGATGGAGATTTAGAAACTAATTTTTATGGAACCAGTATAGGAGATATTGAATTTATTTTTGAAACGCCTAAAGTTGTGGATCAATTTAGATATGTTTGTAAATCTATAAATGGTAATATAAAAAGTGGTGAAATTTATTATAAAGAAACTAGCAGTGACCAATGGAGATTTGCTACTACCTTCTCAATAGGTAACTCTGCTAATGATGAAGTAAAAATTTTAAAAATTCCACCTGTTTTAGCTAAAGAGGTTATGATAAGAACTTTAGAATCAAGTAGTAACTCAGTATCTCTTTATGAAGTAAATTTCAAAATTTACAATCCTATTCATGCTAGAATAAAAGATATATTTAATGATGATTTTACAAAAGTAAAACCTGGAATCGGAATTAAAGATATTGAAGAGATTGAAAAATATGTAACTGAAGACAAAGAGTTAATTGTAGCTTTAGAACTAGCAAAAGTTTTTATAAATAATAATGGATCTAATCCTTTTGAAATTTTTTCAATTAAAGCTTTAGAAAAAACTAATAGTTTTTACTTTAATCGAATAAATGCAAATAGTACTGGAAATCTTTATATGACTCCTCACTATTTAAAACCAAACCAAGATTATATATTTGTCTTTAACAGAGCTATTACAGGAACTTTAACTAGCTTCTTAGGAAAACCAAATCCTAACTGTAACTTTAATTTTAAACAAGGAATAAATATTATAAATCCTGGTGACCAACAGGGACAACTATTTTTACAAGGTTCTAGAGAATCTGAAATTAGAATGTATACTTTAAGTGAATTAGATAACGGATTAACTTATCGTTATGGATATGATTCTTTTAAAGAGTTTTATCAAAAATCTAAAATAGAGAGTATTATGCCTGAATATCACAGTTGTAATTTAGCTTATATTGAAGGAGTTAATACAATAGCTGCTTTTGACATCGATTGGTTAAAAAGTAATATTAAACCTGAAAACTTTTTAGATGTTCTAAGAACTAGAGATGAATATATTGACTTTTTATATAATTTAGTTGGAGCTAATAAAGCATTTGATGAGCCTATCCCTTACAAAAGATTAATGTGGACAGGATTAAGCACAAATAATCCTCACGCTGGTGTTGGTACTGGAAATGGATATACAGCTTATAGTGGAGGCCCTTTAGCATTTAATCATTTAACTAAAGAAAGATATGCACATCACTGGGTTGTTGGACACGAAGTTGGACATGAGCTTGATAACAATGGTTATTTAATGGGATTATTCGGTGAAGTTTTCAATAACTGGTTTGCTGAATCTGGAATATTAGAGTATATCCATGGCGGTGGATGGTCTAATGACAACATCATTACAAATGAAGAAATCTCAATATATGATGCTGACTATTGGGGAAAGCTTGCTTTCTGGTTTAAAATGAGATATTTCTATAATGATAAAGAGTTTATAATAAAAATGAATGAGTATATGCAAGCAAATCCTACAACTTCAAATGAAGATGCTGCTTCTAAACTTGCTATGTTCACTTCAGATATATTAAACAGAGATACTAGTGACTACTTCTTACGTCATAGTTTCCCAATTTCTCAAGAAGCTATCGATGTTTGTAAAACATATCCACCTTTTGCTATTCCTATTTGGCAAATAAATTGGAATAATAGAGAGGAGTTTATAGCTGAAGAAAATAGATTATTCTTAGAAAAACTTATAACTGTATAATTTTAAAATAAGCTTTAAAAGAGTTGTGGAGCAGTATTTCTTCATAACTCTTTTTCTATATTAGTATAATTTTTTAAAACAATTTAATTTATTTGTATTTTTTTATTGACACACTCTAAGTTACGTGTTATACTTATTTAGTAAAGGTAACGCGGGATAGAGCAGTTGGCAGCTCGTCGGGCTCATAACCCGAAGGTCGTTGGTTCGAGTCCAGCTCCCGCCACCAAAATTTAATATATGAACTTTTAACTGTCAGTTTTGGCAGTTTTTTTTATTTTTTGTAAATTTATTATAAAAAAATTGCAGAATAAAATCTGCAATTTTTTAATCTATTTATTTTTTTTATAAGCTGAGTATAAAGATAATATTGTCAAAATTAAAAATACTATAGTTATTGGTCTTGTCCATAAAAAAGAATATGACCCTTCATACATTAAAATTGATTTTCTCAAATTAGTTTCTAGCATAGGACCCAAAATTACTGCTAAAACAATTGGAGAACTTGGCATTTTTATTTTACTCATAATATATCCAATAATACCAAAGCTCAATGTTACAATAACGTCAAATATGCTATTATTCATAGAGTATGATCCTACTGTTGATAAAATAAGAATACTTGGTATCATTAATAACTTTGGAATCTCTACAATTCTACTATAAAACTTAATTCCTCCTAAACCTACAAATAAAAGAATAATATTTCCTAAAATCATAGCACTAAATAATCCGTATACTATCTCTGGATTTTGTTCAAATAAAAGTGGTCCTGGTGTTAATCCCTGAACTATTAATGCTCCTAATAAAACTGCAGCTACAGCATCGCCGGGAACTCCCAGCGTTAACAAAGGTACTAATGCTCCTCCTGTTACCCCATTATTTCCAGCTTCTGGTGCTGAAATTCCAATTAAACTTCCACTTCCAAATTTTTCATTTTTGTTGCTTCTTTTAGCTTCATTATAGCATACAAAAGCTGCTATATCTGCTCCCGCTCCAGGTATAGACCCTATAAAAGTTCCTAAAACTCCTGATTTTATCATCGTTGGAAGAGATTTTTTTATCTCTGAAAAAGTCATATAATTTTTATCCATTTTTATGTCATTTTTTATATGCTTTTCTTTTAACATAATTTCTATTTGATTAAAAACTTCTGAAACTGCAAATAAACCAATTAATACTGGAATAACAGATAGTCCATTTAATAAATCCACTATGTCGAACGAGTATCTTGGAAAACTTGTTATTGGATCCATTCCCACAGTAGAAATTAACAATCCTATAAATCCTGCTATAATTCCTTTTAGAAAGTTTTCAGAAGATATACTTGCAATTATTGTAAGTCCAAATAATGCCAATGAAAAATATTCTGGTGCGCTAAACTTTAAAGCAAATCTAGCCAAATATGGTGAAATTGTAACTAACGCTAAACAACTTATTAATCCCCCAATTACAGAGGCTATTGTTGATGCACTTAGTGCTTTTGCTGCTTGCCCTTTTTTTACTAATGGATATCCATCTAAACAAGTTGCTGCTGATGCAGGTGTTCCAGGTGTATTTAAAAGTATCGCTGATATTGATCCTCCATAAATAGCTCCTATATATATTCCTACAAGCATAATAAGCCCTGTAACTGCATCCATTCCAAAAGTAAATGGTAGAAGTATTGCCACTCCCATCGTTGCTGTTAATCCTGGAAGAGCTCCTATAACAACTCCTCCTGTTACTCCAGCGATAAGATAAAATAAATTTCCTAATTGTAACGCTGTTCCAAACCCTTCTAATAAATGATTAAACATAACTTCCTCCTATAAAATTCCTGTTGGTAGAGAAACATTAAATACCTTTGAGAATAAGTAGTAAATTCCAATAGGAAAAACTATTGAAAATATTATACTCGTAATTATATTCTTTCTATCCAACGTCATTATTACACTAATAGAGAAAATTATTGTAGCTAATAAATAACCTATTTTTTCCATCAAAAATAGATAAACAACACATAAACCTATTATTATAAATGTATTTTTATTATCTTTGCTAAATTTATATATATTTTTATCTTTAAAACTTTTTATAAACATCAGTACTGAAAGAATTCCTAAGATTATACAAACTAATTTTGGAAAAAACCCAGCTCCTAACCCATTATCTGTCATAAATCCACTTTCAAAACCTCTAGCTAAGTAGTATCCTATTAAACTTACAAGTAAAAGAAATATTGAAAATACTTTTTCTATCATTATTTATTATACTCCTTCTCTTCTTAATTTAAACTTTCTATAATTTTATTTATAGTCACTGTATCTTCTTCTATAAATTTTCCGAAATCTTCACCATTTAAATACTTAATTCCGAAGTTTGAACTATCCATAAACTCTTTAAACTCTTCTGAGTTTGCTGCTGTTTCAAATGCCTGATTTAATTTTGTTATAACTTCTGGAGATGTTCCTTTTGGTACAGCTAATCCTCTCCAAGTTCCTGAAACTATATCATACCCTTGCTCTTTTAATGTTGGAACTTCATTTAAATTTTCTAATCTCTCACTAGCCATTATTCCAATAGGTTTTAATTGACCACTTTTAATTTGTCCAATAGCTTCTCCTGGATTTACTATCGTTAAATCCGCATGATTTCCTAATACTGCTGGAATTGCTTCAGATGCTCCATTATATGGAATGTGATTAAACTTAACACCTTCTTCGATTTCAATTGCTAAAGCATAAAAGTTTGGTTTTGCTGTACTTGCAAATTTTAATTTTCCAGGATTAGCTTTTGCATCATCTAGTAACTCTTTTATCGAATTATATTTTGAATCTTTATTTACTAATACTATTGCTGGATCCATATTAATTAAGCTAACTAAATCAAAATCCTTATATGAAATAGGTGATAATTTCATAAGTGGCAATGATATTATCTCCCTTGTTATCATTGTTACAGTATAACCGTCTTTTTTTGACTTTGCCCCATAAGTCATTCCAACAGCTCCTGCTCCTCCAGTTTTATTAACTATAATTACTGGTTTTCCTAATTCTTTCTCAGCTATATTTGATAATTTTCTAGCAACTGCATCTGTTCCTCCACCTGCACCAAATGGTACAACTAAATTTACATTTTTTGTTGGAAACTCTTTTCCAAATGTAAGTAATGATGCCCCTAAAAATAAAATTGACCAAATTTTCTTTTTCATTAAAAACTCCTCCTGAACTTAATTTTAATTATTTTTATAAAATAACTTTTCATGTTAATATATACACTAATTTGTGCATAAAATAAACATATATAATTGTAGAAAAGTTTCGTATATGAAATTTTTATGTATATTTTTTATATTTTTTTGTCCTTAAATATGTATAATCCTTATATTCTAATAAAATTTATCACTATTTATTGTTTCGTATATGAAATATAATTTGTATACATTTTATTTTTTTATTACAAATTTTTATACTTTACTCTTGTTTATTAGAAAAAATTAAGGTATATAGAGATTATTATAAGTTTTTTTGGGAGGTATATTATGAAAAAAATTTTTACACTTTTAATCTCTTTACTTTTATCTATTGGTATTTTTTCAGCCGAAGAGAAAGAAACTGGTGAACTGCTTATTTATGCTGGACTTATGGAAGACCACGCAATTGCAGCTGCTAAAGAATTTGAAAAAGAAACTGGAATCAAAACAAAATTCGTTAGAATGAGTAGTGGAGAAATTTTAGCTAGAGTTAGAGCTGAAAAAAATAATATGACTGCTTCTGTTTGGTATGGAGGACCTATCGATGCTTTTGTAGCCGCTAATGAAGAAGGACTTATTCAGCCTTATAAATCTCCAAATGCTGCTGATATTGGTGATAAATTTAAAGATCCAAATGGAGTTTGGACTGGAATCTATGTAGGATATTTAGGTTTTGTTGCTAATAAAGAAATTTTAAAAGAACTAGGAATTGAAATGCCAAAATCTTGGCAAGACCTTTTAAAACCAGAGTACAAAGGAGAAATTGTTACAGCTCATCCTGGTTCATCTGGTACTGCATATACAATGTTAGCTACTGTTATCCAACTTATGGGACCTGAAGAGGGAATGAAATATATGCAAAAACTTAATGGGCAAGTTAGACAGTATACAAAATCTGGAACTGCTCCTGGTAGAATGGTTGGTCTTGGAGAAACTGCTATTGGAATCACTTTTCTACACGATGCTATAAAATATAGAAAAGAAGGATATGAAGATATTATAATGGCTGCACCTGCTGAAGGAACAGGTTTTGAAATTGGTGGAGTTGCTGTTTTAGCTAATGGTCCAGATCAAGTTTCAGCTAAAAAATTTGTGGATTGGTCACTGTCTAAAAAAGCACAAGAGCTTGGACAAACTGTAGGTTCTTATCAATTTTTAACAAATACAACTGCTGTTCCTCCTTCTGAAGTTGAAGAGATTAAAGGAGCAAAACTAATAGAGTACGACTTTGATTGGGCTGGTAAAAATAGAAAAAATCTTTTAGATGAATTTAGTAAAGCTACAAAAGCTGAAGTTCCTACAAAATAGTAAGGAGATAACTATATGAATGTACAAAATAAAACAAAGGTTCAATTAAAAATTTCAAATGAAATCAAAAGTTTCAAAAAAGTTTTTAATGACCCTATTCTTTTCTCTACAATTATTTTTGTAATAGTTATTATATTACTTTTTACAATACTTCCTTTATTCAATATTTTAAAGGAAAGTTTTACTGCTAATAATACTTTTTCTTTCCAACATTATATAGAGGTTATGAACCTTCCTGAAAGTTTAAATATCATCAAAAATACCATTTTGCTAGGTGTTGTAACTTCTATTTTTTCTACTGGAATTGGATTTTTCTTTGCCTATGGTATGACCTATTTAGAACTGCCTCTTAAGAAAATCTTTAATAGTGTCGCTATTCTTCCTATAGTTTCACCACCTTTTGTTGTAGCTTTATCTGCCATTTTGCTTCTTGGAAGAAGAGGTTTTATAACACGAGGAATTTTAGGAATAAAAAATGCTGATATCTATGGTTTTCACGGATTAGTTTTAGTACAAGTTTTAACCTTTTTTCCTGTTGCATATTTGATGCTAATAGGTTTATTACAAAGAATTGATCCATCTGTAGAAGAAGCTGCTAGGGATTTAGGTGCATCTCGGTGGGATGTTTTTAAAACTATAACCTTCCCTCTAATGATTCCAGGAATTGCCAATGCTTTTTTAGTTATTTTTATTCAAACTATAGCTGATTTTAGTAATCCTATGGTTATTGGTGGAAACTTTACAACTGTTGCTGTTCAGGTTTATCTTCAAGGGATAGGAAACTATGATATGGGAAGTGCCACTGCTCTTTCTATAATTCTCGTTTTAATATCTCTTTCTATATTTGTAACTCAAAAATATTACATAAGTAAAAAGTCTTATGTTACTGTAACTGGAAAAGTTTCTAGAGAACGTGAAAAAATAAAGGAAAAATCTATAACATTGCCTATTTTTATAATTATGTCTCTTTTAACTATTTTTGTACTTATGATGTATATCACAATACCTATTGGTTCTCTTGTTAAACTTTGGGGAATAAACTACTCTCCATCTTTAGATCATTATAAATATGTTTTTGACTTAGGTATGAAACCTATTATTGATACAACTATTTTATCCTTAATATCTACTCCTATAACTGGAATCTTAGCTATGATTATTGCATTTTTAATAATTAGAGGAAAGTTTATTGGAAAAGGATTTATAGAATTTTCTACAATGATGGCTATTGCAATTCCTGGAACTATAGTTGGACTTGGTTATGTTATCACGTATAATACCAAACCTTTTATTTTAACTGGAACTGCAACTATCTTAATAATAGCTTTTATCATGAGAAATATGCCAATTGGAATTCGTTCTGGTATGGCTGCCCTTCAACAAATTGATCCATCTATTGAAGAAGCTGCAATGGTTTTAGGTGCAAATAGCAAGAAAGTATTTACTTCTATTACTCTTCCTATGGTTAAACCTGCATTTTTTAGTGGATTAGTCTACGCATTTGTTAGAAGCATGACTTTAGTTAGTACTGTTATATTCTTAGTTTCTGCAAATTATAATCTTCTAACAGTTGCTATTATGAATCAAATTGATGTAGGAAAAATAGGTGTTGCTTCAGCATATTGTACAATTTTAATCATCGTTGTTTTCTTGGTTATTGGAATTATGAAAATGGTCTTAAAACAGATGGGAATCGATGAAATTACAGAATAATAGGAGATAGAATATGGGTGCTAAAAGAGTTAAATTTGAAAATTTAAATAAAATTTTTTTAACAGATGATGATCGACAAGTTAAAGCTGTAGATAATTTTAATTTAGATATTAATCCTGGGGAGTTTGTTTGTTTACTTGGGCCATCTGGTTGCGGTAAAACAACTACTTTAAGAATGCTTGCTGGTTTTGAAATTCCAACAGATGGTCATATCTACATTGGAGATGAAAATGTTGAGCGAATAACTCCTGATAAAAGAGATACTGCAATGGTTTTTCAGAACTATGCACTGTTCCCTCACATGAATGTTTTTGATAATATCGCTTATGGATTAAAGTTACAAAAATTATCTAAAATAGAGATTAATGAACGAGTAAATAAAATACTTTCTCTTATGAAAATGGAGGATTTTGCCAACAGAGTTCCATCCCAAATGTCTGGAGGTCAACAACAAAGAGTTTCTTTAGCTAGAGCTTTAGTAATGGAACCTGGAGTTTTACTATTTGATGAACCTCTTTCTAACTTAGATGCTAAACTTCGTATACATATGAGAGACGAGATTAGGAAAATCCAACAAGAAGTTGGCATAACATCAATATATGTAACTCATGATCAATCTGAGGCAATGGGACTTTCAGATAAAATTGTTATAATGAAAGATGGTAAAATTCAACAAGTTGGATCTCCAATAGAGGTTTATCAAAGACCTATCAACGAATTTGTTGCCAACTTCATTGGAAAAGCAAATATTTTTCCAGCTATTGTTTTAGAATCTTCTGAAACTTTTACAATTGTTAAAATTTATGAAAAAGAGTACAAGGTAGAGCACAATGAAAAATTAGAGATAAACTCTACGGTAAAAGTTCTAGCAAGACCTGAAACTATTTTAATTGGTGCTTCTGAAATGAATGGACTAGTTACAAGAAGTATGTTTATGGGAGGACATCATGAGTATGAGATTCTCATTGATTCTAACTTTAAAATTGAAGTTTCTTTAAATAATCCCATGAATAAAAAAATATATAAAGTTGGAGAAAAAATAGAGTTTGGATTAGATATTAATTCTCTTCATATAATTAAAGAGTAGTAGTATTTTCCTCTCATAAAAAGTAAAAGGTGCAGTTCAAAACTAAGCGAACTTGCACCTTTTTAATTTTTTTAATTCTTATGAGAACTGAGCATCACATAGTCCACAACCTGAGCAAACATGTCCATTGTAAGAGAATGCAATTTTCTGAGCTCTTTGTTTTTTCCTTAACTCTGCCACATGTCCCTCTCCCTCTCCATTAACATGATACTTTAGCATTTCAACTAAATTATCCATACATGAAGATAACCCTTTTATTGGAGCTCCTGAACATGGATTATCATCTAAAAGAGCGATAACTTTATCTACTTCCATTCCAGGTAGCAACTTAGATATTGCATTTAAGTTTCCTGGACATCCTTTCACTGCTGAAAATGATGCTATTTTCCCATCTTTTACCTCTACAGTCATCTCTTTAGAGCAGGCTCCATAAGGTACCTCTGTAAACTTAACATCTTTTTTTACTTCTGCATTAGCAAAAGTACCCATCATTAAAGCTCCAGCTAATAAAAATAAATTTCTTTTCATAATTTTTTCCCCCTTGTATTTTTATATTGTTAATATAGCTATATAGCTCATTATTTTCAATATGTCAAATAAAAAATTACTGTTTTTCCTTAATTTGTATTACATTTTATATATACCCTTTCTATATCATTTATATAGCTTTATATATCATTTTTTTGTCTTCTTAACTCTAACTAGGTCAATTTCAAACGAACGCCTTAAATCTCATTTAATAGCGTCATTTTTCTGTACTTTTGTTTTCAAAATAGTAACTCTACATTTTTATACCTATTTTTAAGTCTTTTTTTATATAAACTCCATATTTTAAATACTTTAGTCTAGTTTTTACCTCTTTCCTCTTAATTTTGATTAAAAAAAATTGCAGATTTTACTCTGCAATTCCTTTATTTTACAACTATTCTTCCCTCTAATTTAGGGTTTAACACCTTTATTTTTTTCACATAATCAATAAAGATATCTGAATCAATATTTTTTTCTGAATCTATCTCTACTACTCCCATAGTATTTTTTAACATTTGAAACCCGTCTCCTCCATTTTTTATGTATAAAGGAAGAGCAACTGTATAAATAGTTTCTAATTGAATAGGTTTACCATTTATAGTAACATTGCTTACTCTTGATCCCACTTCATTTTTGGGGTTATAACTATATTCCATTCCTGAAACCTGCAAAAATCTTCCAGCTTTCTTATCCACACTACTAACTCCATGTTCCAATGCTTCTACTATAGTTTTTCCACTATATTTAAAAGCACCAACTTTATTTGAAAATGGAAGAATTGATATTGCATCTCTTAATCTAAAATCTCCAGATTCTATATTTGCTCTAATTCCTCCACCATTCATAAATGCAATCTCTGTATTAAAGTGATTTTTATAAGCATCTGCTATTAGATTTCCTACATTACTTTCCTCATATCTAGCATGATGATTCTCTCCAAATCCTGAATCTAGTTTTACATTGTTTTTTGCAATAACAGTTCCTAAATCTCTATCTAATTTTTCTTTATAAAACTCTTCCAATTTTAACATCTCCTTATCTGAAGGAACAGAATTATCCACTGGCAAAAATTCTAGACTTTGTTTTATTTTTCCATCTTTATTTTTAAATATATCAATTTTTACAATAGATCCCATATTTCCTTGTGGAGAGACAATTGGCTTTTCTCCTACATATGTCACAAAATTATATTTTTCAGATTTTTCTTCTGCTAATACTGCATTTATTTCTGGATATTTTTCTAAAATCTCTATATTAAGCTCTGGTTCTGATTGAGTTAAAAGAACTATGAAATCAACTTTTTCTTTTTTTAGTTTTTCTAAATTTTCTCCAATGCTTTTTATTATATCCTCTTGATAAATTTCAGTTGTTTGAATTGTTGTTTCCATTCCATCAGTAGTTCCTAGAAATCCAACTTTAAAATCTCCTATCTTTTTTACAATATACTCTTTAGAATTATTAAAAGGCTTTCCTGAGCTTTCTTTTAAGTTAGTACTTATCCATTGAAACTTAGATTTATTAACTAAGTTTCTAGCTTCAGTTACTCCAAAATCAAACTCATGTTGTCCAAAATTTGAAATATCTATAGGCATTTTATTAAAAGCTTCAATCATTGGAAATCCATGATAAACAGCTCCAAATAAAACTCCCCCTCCTAAATCTCCACCTTGAAGCACTATAGTATTTTTATTTTCTTTTTTTACAGAATCAACTAAAGTTTTAGCTCTAGCAACTCCTCCTCTCTCTCCATGCTTATCTACAACTGGATAAATCACATGAGAGTCATTAAAATATAGTAGTGTCGCTTTTTCTTGAGCAACAACCAATGACGAAATAAGTAAAAAACTAAGTAATAATTTTTTCAAAATACACCCTCCAATAAAATAATTAAATTTAAATCTGAAGTATTATATCACATATACCAACTATAAAGCAAAAAGCTGTAGATTTCTCCACAGCTTTAACCATTAATAATTACACCTTCACTATCTATATTCTCTTTAAAATCTTGATTGCTTATAGATATATAATTTACAACATCCACAGTATATATTATGCTACTTTCCTCAAAATAATCTCTTATTTTATACATAATTTTATCTACATCACCTTTTATCGCAATATCTATATCTGAAACTCTACTGTAATCTCCTCTTGCTCTAGATCCAAATATAACAATCCCATCTATCTCAGGAAATAGATAATACAAAACTTTTATCTCATCTAACTCTCTTTCCTTCAAACCAAACTTCATTTAAAAGTTCATCTCCTTTAAAAAGTGAAATAACAAATATAATTCTTTAAAATATTTTTTTGTTATTCTTAAATATATATCATCTGCCATTGATTGACTATAAATATGTGATGTTAAATTTCTATCATCTATCATCTCTATCCAAATCTCACCACTTTTTATAATTCCAGCTTTATATGCTTCTCTCACAACACTTTTTGGTGTATTCACACAATCTATTCCTTCATTCACTAGATATGTTTTTAGTATTTTCCAAGATAACTCTAACGTGAATTCAAATCTTTGAATTACTCCATCCTTTAGTGTTGATAACTCTATTTTTTTACTATCTTTTATGGCTTCATCTAATCTTGAAACAGCGTTCTCTAAATCTTTAATTTTTTCACTCCATCTCTTTCCCATAAAAACATCACCCTATTCTAACTTTTTTATATATTGTATCATATCTATCTTGCTTAAGCAAAAAAGCTGTAGATTTCTCCACAGCTTTAATATTTTTTATTTATTTTTTATATCCTCAACAGTTATTGATTTTATATTTGTAGCTCTCCCCTCTTTTGGTAGAGTTATTTTTCCTTCATTTATAAGTTCAACTGCAATAGCTTGATTTTTATCTCCAGGTAATCCTATTATTTCCCAGTTATTATCTGGCAATCCATCAATTACCTTTTTCTCTTGGACATATTTCATAGATAGTTGTTGAATAGTCCCCTCTGTTTTTCCATAAGCAGTTTTAGAATCCCACAAAACAGGTATATTTCTATTTTCAAATATTCCACCTTTTTTAGCTAACATATCGAATCTATATGAATTCATTCCAACTTTAACTTTCATATCATCTGTTATTGGAGTTCCATCCATAAGTTTTAAATCTTTTATTCTATTTCCTTTTTCCTCTCTTAAATCAATCTTATATTGTGCTCCACCAAATTGATCATATAAGCTATATTTAAAAGATCTTTTATCTAAATCAAAACTTATTGTTAAATCTCCAGGTTTTAAAGTATTGAAATATTCAGCTGACCACTCCATATAATTTTTTAGGTCTTTCCCTGTAAATTCATATACAGTAATCTCTCCACCTGTATAACGATAGTTATAAGCAATATCTTTTTTCTTTACCTCACCTGCATCCCATTTAGAGTCATCTCTATCTAAAGAAAGTGCAACAACTTGTGCATCACTATAATTTAACATAACATTATGTAAAAAAGTAGCAAGTCCTGTATCCTCAACATAGATACTTGGAATTCCTTTTACCTTATCCTTTGGTACAAGAGGATTAGTTGCTTTTCCTATAACTATATTAGCTTCCTCTCTTAACTTTTCATGATAAGGAGCATATATCTTATCTACTCTTTCACTATTTTCAACACCTTTTAAAGAAACAGTTTTAGCCTCTTTTGATACAAGTTTTGATTTTTTATTAGTGTCAAACTTTAAATCAACTATTGATAAGTCTTGTCCATATTTATAAGGTGCTGTTATTACCACACCATTTTCAACTATACTTGAAACCTCTTTATGTGCATGCCCTGATAGGATAACATCTATTTCTGGAATTGCATTTGCTATATCTTTAACTCCACTTCCAGGAACACCATTCTCATTATCATATCCCATATGAGCAACTAAAACTATAGCATCCACTTTTCCTTTTAATTTTTCAACCTGTGCTTTTATAGCTGGAATTGAATCCATCACTTCTAAATCTTTTACATTTCCTGTATCTGCTTCAAACTTTGTAATAAGAGGAGTTGTTACACCAATAAATCCAACTTTAATTCCATCTTTTTCCATTATTGTAGATCCTTCTAAAAACTCTTTCCCATCTTTTTTATAAAAAAGATTTGAAGCTAAAGATTTGCCTTTAAAATCTTGTGTGTACTTTGATAAAACATCTAATCCAAAGTTAAACTCATGATTTCCTGGAACAAATACATCATACTCCATTACATTCATAACTTTTGCTACTGGATTTGGAAAAACTTTTGAGAACTTTTCAACAGAGTTATCTTGAATTGCATCACCAACATCAACTAAAATAACATTGTTACTCTTTTTCTTTTCTTTAGACACATATGTATCTATTTGGCTAAAACTTCCAGAAACATATGAATCTCCTGAATATTCCCAAGGAATAATTCTTCCATGTACATCTGAGCTAGATATTATTTTTATATCCACCTCTTTAGCCAATAAAAACGATGTTGTTAAAGTTCCTATTAGCACCACATTTTTTAATCTCATTTAATCTCCTCCTGATTTTGTATTATACAGATTAACACTATTGTAATTCTTTTTTTTATTAGTAGCAAGTTTTTGTTAAGAAATAAAAAAATTGCAGCATAAAATCTGCAATTTTTTACTCTTATTTTTTTTACTTTACCTCTTTAGCTGCGTTTTCTCCAGCTATTTTTCCAAATACAATTATATCTGTAACAGCATTTCCACCTATTCTATTACCACCATGTACTCCACCAGTTATCTCTCCTGCTGCATAAAGTCCCTGGATTTTATCTCCATTTTTATCTAATACTTCTGCATTTTCATTTATTTTAACTCCACCCATTGTGTGGTGTATTGCTGGTGAAACTTCTATTGCATAAAAAGGTGCTTTTACTATCTCTCTAGGTAATCCCTTTTTTCCAAAATCTGAATCTTTTCCATTTTTAACAAAACTATTATATTTAGTTATTGTTTTTTCTAACTCTTTAGAATCTACTCCAATAATTTTAGATAATTCTGAAATATTATTAGCTTCTTTTGTTAATCCTTTTTTTACATAACCATTTATAGCAGATAAACTCTCTCTCGTTTGTTGATCAAAAATAAGAAAAGCTGATTTTCCTTTTTGCTCTAACTCAGCTTTAGAAACAACATCTCTTGTTTCTAACTCATTTATGAATCTTTTTCCATCTCTATTTACAAGAATCGCTCCCTCTCCTCTTACACTCTCTGTAATCATATTAGGCGTTTGATGGACAACAGTAGGATGAGTTTGAATCTGTTTCATATCTACAACATCTCCACCAACTTCTTGAATAAGTTTTATTCCTTCACCAGTAATTGCAGGGTTATTTGTAGTTCCAAATCCTTTTAAGTTAGGATTATATTCACTAACCATATCAGCATTTGCTCCAAATCCACCAGTTGCCATAATAATAGCTTTTGCATTAATCTTATACTCTTTACCATTATTTTCAACTAATACTCCGCTTACTTTATTATTTTCCATTAAAATTTTTACTACTCTATTGTTTGTTTTAGTTTCAACTCCCATATTTTCAAGAGTAGAATTTAATGCATCAACTATAACAGGTCCTACTGCTTTTCCTCCTGTAGGTCTATGTATTCTCTTAACACTTTGTCCTCCAGAAAATGATACCTCTGTTAAATCAGTACCTTTAGAAATTAACCAGTCGATAGCATACTTAGATTCTTCTGTTAATTTTTTCAAAAGAGATGGATTATTCAGATTTTTACCACCCTTCATTGTATCGTTATAATATAATTCAGCTGAATCTTCTATTCCTAATTTTTTCTGAATACTTGTATCTGCTGCATTAATTCCACCTGTAGCATAATTAGTGTTTCCTCCAACCATAGGCATTTTCTCTAGTAAAATTACTCTAGCTCCATTTTCTTTTGCAGCAATAGCAGCTGAAAGTCCTGCTCCACCACCACCTACAACAACAATATCTGTTTCCAAATCTTTTAACTCTTCATTTATTGTAGCTTTTTTAGCAACTTTATTTAATATCACTCCTGATGAAGCAATAGCTTTTCCCACAGCTTCTTTTATTCCCTCACTTGTATAAGTTGCACCTGCTATATTATCAACATCTAATGATTGTGAGCTTAAAATTTCATCATTAATTTTTTTCATAGCTCTTCTTGTAAATCCAGATTCTTCGTGTTTAACTACTTCAATATCAGTTATTTTTTTGTTCTCTACAGAAACTTTAACCTTAATATCACCGTTATACCCTTTTCCACTTCCTACAAACTCCTCTTTAGACGCCATAACTAAACTTGACACTAAAGATAACATAATTAAACTCTTTTTTAACATCCCCTTAATTTCACTCCTTTTATAAATTTCTACTTTGTATACAATATATTATACTTTCTTTTTTATTGATTATCCAATAGGAAATACTATATAATCTTTATAAGATATTTTAATAAAGTTTACAGTTTATATAAAAATATTTTATATAAATTTTAAAAGGAGATTTTATGGATTTAAATAAATTGAACTATATAATAGTAATTGCAGAGGAAAAAAGTTTTTCTAAAGCTGCTAAAAAACTTTTTATATCTCAACCAGCTCTAAGTCAATATGTATCAACCATTGAAAATGAACTCAATATGAAAATATTTGATAGAAATAAATATCCTATTAAATTAACAGTAGCTGGAGAAATTTTTATAAAAAATGCTAAAGAGTTATTAAATTTAAAAGCTAAAATGATAAGAGATATAAATAGTAGTACCAAAGTATTTTCTGGAACTTTAAAAATAGGAATCTCTCCTTTTAGGAGTCCCTATATACTTCCGAATATTCTTTCTCAAATGAAAAAGCTATATCCTGATATCAAATTATTCATAGTTGAAAAGTATGCTAAAGAGTTAGAGAAACTTTTGGAAAAAGGAGATATAGATATTGCCATAATGTCATTACCTTTTACTAGTAAAACTCTTTCTTTTAAAGAGTTTTGTGATGAAGAAACTTACATAATAACACCTAAAACTGAATATTATTCTAATCTTTCAGAAAATGGTGAAATCTCTTTAGAAAAATTAAAAGATGAACAATTTATACTTCCTTCTAAAAAAATTAAGGCTCGAGAAAAAATAGATTTATTATTTTATAATAACCATCTCTTCCCACAAATATTTTTAGAAGCTGAAACACAGGAAACTATCCTATCATTTGTACATGTTGGTTTAGGAATCGGTTTTGCTTCAAAAATGAGTCTAAATCACAGAGATTGGAAAAAGGATTTAAATGTATTTTCAATAAAAGAGGAAAAAATTTTCAGAAAATTTGCTGTAGTTTATAGACAGGATAAAATTTTAAATGAAGTAGAATTACAATTAATTGATTTTATTCATATGAACATAAAATAAGAACCACTTTCGTGGTTCTTATTTATTTCTATTTTTTATTTATAAACTTTACTGCATTTTCTCCAGCTACACGTCCAAATATTACAGAAGCACTATATGCTGCACTTGTACTTGTTACTTCTCCAGCTGCAAAAAGTCCTTTCACTATTTCTCCATTATTTTGAATAACCTCAGTTTTCTCGTTAGCTACAACTCCACCTCTTGTCATATGAACAGCTGGCTCAACTAAAACTGCATAGAATGGTCCACTCATATCAAACTCTCTTTTTGCTTTAGCCTCTCTAAATGAATCTTTTACCTCTCCACGTACTCCTTTATTATAAGTTACCACTGTTTCTTTAAATGTTGCCACTGGTACTCTCATTTTCTCTGCTAACTCCTCTATTGAGTTCGCAACTAAATGGTATCCTTTTTTTGTATGTTTTTGTAAACGATAGCTTGAATCATATAACTTTTTATCAAATACATAGAACACTTTAGCTTCTGGTTGAGCTAACATTTTTTTAGCCATATCCATTCTTTCATCTTTAGTTATATGTTCCTTTGTAAATCTTTCTCCATTTATATTAACTAACATCATTCCATCACCATTAGGACCTGCTAAATCTCTTGTTGATCCTAAAATAAATGGTATCAGATTCATTACTTCTAAATTAGCTAATTGAATATTATTTTTTTCAAATACTGGAATTAAATCTCCTGTAGCACTAATTTGATTTGAGTGCTGTAATTTCTCTGTTCCTGGAGCATATTTTGCCAATAACTCTGGATTAGCTGAGAATCCACCTGTTGCAACTACTACAGCTTTTGCATTTATATCATAAAAATTATTTTTATTTTGAACTTTTACCCCTGTTGCAACACCGTTATTTATAATTAAATCTAAACCTTTTGTTGAAGTACGAATATCTACTCCTAACTCTTTTGCTCTAGCTTCCATTTTATCTTGTATAACTTCACCAGCATACACATTCTTTTCAGCCATGTGCCCTCTTTTTCCATAATGGTAATTTAATTTAATCCCCATCTCTCTTAACCATTTATCTAAAACAAAAGCTCCTTCAGCTTGAGTTTTTGTACGTTCTGGTGTATCCATTGGATTTGTGTTGTCCTTTATTAAATTTTCTACTGTATCATTCATTCCATTAGCTTTTTGAGCCTCTGAATTTATTAAATCATAGAAGTTCATATCAAACTTTCCATTACCACTTAGCATATCCATTTTTTCAATTAAAATTACATTTTTTAGACCCTGCTCTTTTGCTGATATAGCTGCTGCTAATCCAGCTGGTCCTCCTCCTACAATTACAAGATCTGTAGATACAGGCTCTAAATAGGCAACTGGTAACTCAGGTCCTTTTGTTCTTGCTGTAATTCTTCCATAATCTTTTCCTAGTTGTTTATAAACATCATTTACCGCTCTTTTTATAGCTGTAGATGTATGTGTCGCTCCAGAAACACTATCTACTATTGGTGATTGAGCCTCTAAAATTCTCTCTTTTAGCATAGGAAACGCTCTTGTCATAACAGGAACTGTTTCATTGTGTGATACAACTTTTATATCTTTAACTTCTTGTCCCTCTGCTATAACCTCTAACTTTATTTCACCAGAATACCCATTGGCCTTTGTTAAAAAAGTACGTTCCTTTGATAGTGTTGCTTGACTTAAAACTAGTAATGATGCTGCTAGTAGTACGATTCTTTTGTTCATTTATTGTTTATCCCCCTGTGTGTGTTTTTCGATATATAATAACACTTTTTTCACATTAAAACAAGTTTTTAGTTCACACATTCTACTTTTTACCAAAATTACTTAGAAATTCATACTTTTTAATTGTATCTATTATTTTCTTTTGAGATTGTGTAGTTGATAAAATTTTATCAAATTCATATTTTTTTAACAATTCTACAAATTGCACTAAAGCATCTAGATGCTCTTTTCCATCATATGAACAAAAAGCTAGTATATATTTTGCAAATACTTTTCCAGGAAATTCAACAGGTGATGAGCATATAGTTAATGACATTCCTGTTTTCAATACATTATTTTTATTTTTAGCATGAGGTAAGGCTACTAAATTATCCATTACTATGTAAGAACCATTAATTTTTATAGCTTCTATCATGTCCTCTGTATATGATGATAAAGTGCAATTATTTTTCTCTAATAATTTTCCAGAAGCTTTAATTGCCTCTTCCCATGTATATACATTACAGTCTAAGGAGATACTCTCTTTTAATAAAAATGAGGAAAGAGGTTTGTAATTTTCTTTTAAATCATCAATTATCAAATCATCATACTCATTTTTTAATTTATTAATAAGAACTTTTTCATTTTTAATCTCTGTTTCCTCTTTTATAATTCTCATAAGATTACTTAAAGTTATTTTTTTCTCATATTTTGGAAAATCTAACTTATCAAGATTTGAAAAATCCTCTCCATTTAATAAAGTATTAACTACAATAACTGGAAATTCCAAATAGTTCACATCTATATTATTTATATTTGTAATAATAATATCTACATTTTTATTTTCCAAATATTTATCTAATTGATTTAAAGGAATCGTTCCAATTATATTTACATCATACCTATTTTTTATTTGTTGAGCAATTAACTTAGATGTTCCAAATCCTAATCCACAAACTATTAAAAGGTTTTTCAATTCTTTTTTTATGGACTTATTTCTATCCATAGCCGATTTAAAATGCACGCCTATAAATGCAATTTCGTTATCGGAAATAGATTTGTTTAAAAAATCTTCAAGATAAGATAAAGATAGTTTAGTTTTTTCAAAAATAACTCTATCAATTTTTAAAAATTCATCAACTATAGAGTTTTCTAGTTCAATATTATTTTTTGCTCTATAAATAGTTGGTTTTATATGATTAATTAGCCCTTCTAACAATATATTATCGCTATTTAAATCAATTTCTATCGCCTCAGAAAAATATCTGATTATTTTTTTTACTAAAATTTCTATCTCTATCCAGTTTTCATATATAGAAAAACTTGTTGAGTAACTATGACTTCCTAAAAGATAATCTGTAAATTTAATAAGTTCATATCGATTTAAACTAATATTTTCTGAAACTTCAATTAGTGATACCGCTTTACTTACGAGACGATACTCTAAGGTATTCAAAAAAAAGTTTTCATTTTTGCAAGTAGTTAAACAGTTCTTATATTTTAATCTATTAATAAGTACAAATGTATAATTAATTAAAATATTGTATGCTTCATCAGAAATCACTTTATTAAGAGAGTTGATTAAATAATTAATAAACACTTTAACTTGATTAATATTTATATTTTTAAAGTATTTATTCAAGCTCTTTCTAAAAAATTCTAATTTAAAATCTATTATTTCAGAGTTATATTTAAATTGATTTAACAACTTCAATTGTATTTTTCTAATAGATTCTTCTTCTCCAACTAATTTTAAACCTTTTTGAGGATTTAAAACTAATTTTAAGTTATAGTTAGCAAGTATATCCTCACTATTTTTTAAAGTCACTTTTATACTTGAACGACTTAAATCAAACTCTTCACATAAATCTGATATATTAATCTCTTCTTCAAAAACTATTTTAATAAGAATTAGTTCATCTCGATATTCGCTTTTAGAAAAAGAGTTAGTACTATTAAGTATTTTTAACAATTCTATTAAAGAGGTCTTTTGAAATTCTAAAACACCTTTACTTAGTTTATTGATAATTGACAAACTGTTTTTTTCTAAATATTCATTTATTGTTTCTAAATCATAACGAATACTTCGATCACTAACATCTAACATTAAACTCAATTCCTTGATAGTAA
>SKEK01000115.1_pt1 | contig 54539 bp, 56 predicted proteins | sample 4826761 | NCBI WGS metagenome assembly SKEK01 (sample SAMN11008811, study PRJNA524170) | human gut metagenome | biome: Human fecal sample; material: Feces; isolation source: fecal sample from pouch patient p32 | host: Homo sapiens | place: Israel: Tel-Aviv | collected 2015-10-13 | reverse complement strand
CAAGTTCCTTACGCGTTACTCACCCGTCCGCCATCCTCAATACCCGAAGGTAAATCGAATCGACTTGCATGTGTTAAGCATTCTGTCAGCGTTCATCCTGAGCCAGGATCAAACTCTTCATTCAAATTTATTTAAAGTCCTAAGACTTACGTTTACACCATTTATTGGTTTGCCATTTCTGGCATTTTGTTATTTTCATAACTTCTGACTATTTTCTCTATTCGGTTGTTAATGTCCTTTGATTTTCATCGTGGCGGTTGTTCCCGCTACAAGAAGTATAATACCACAATATTTATATTCTGTCAACACTTTTTTTATTTTTTTATTTAAATTTTTTCTTTATTTAAAATGAATTTATTTTTTCCATCTCTTTTTAAAATTTCATCTTCAACAAATTCACTAATAACTCTAGATAAAGATGGTCTACTTACTCCAAATAATTCAGCTAATTCTTTAATAGAATGTTTAAATATAACTTTATTGCTTTGAGTATTTTCCAGTATATAGTCTAACATTTTTTCTTTTATTGTTTTATTATTAAAATTTTTCCATACTTTGTTCGATAAAAATTGTGTTTTATCTGAAATTTCATTAAGAAAATTTATTAAAAATTTTTCATTGATATTAAATCCTTTTAGTAAATTTTTCTTATCTATATGTAATAACTCCCCCTCTTCTAAAACAATTAAATCAACAGGTAAATTATTATCTTTTCCGAATATAAACGCCGAACCTATAATATCTCCATTTGATAGATTTTCAATTTTTTGTACATCTCCGTTATCTTTTAACATTTCAGCACTTAAAAGTCCCTTAATAACTATAAATAATCCATCTACTTTTTCATCCCTAAAAAATATTATATCATTTTTTTTAAACTGCTTTATTTCACACTTTATTTTTTGAAATAATTTATCTAACTCTCTTTCATCTATTTCTTTAAATAATTTAAATTTAACTAATTTTTTCAAATTAACCATAGTTTTCCCCCTTTGCAATTATCTGTAAAATACTTTTAGTATTATAATACCATTGTTTATTAGAAAAAATAATACTATAATTATAATATGAGGTGATTTTATGAAAAAATTTGGTTTATTAGGAAAAAATATTTCTTACACATTCTCACCAATCTTACATGATAAGATTTTTGAATTATATGATATAAATGCACAATATGAAATCTATGATTTAAAAAATGAAAATGAAATTAAAGAATTTTTAGAAGTTTTAAAACAGAAAGATATTTTAGGAATTAATGTCACAACCCCATACAAAACATCTATTTTAAAATTTGTAGATATTTTATCTCCAGAAGTTCAATCTATTGGAGCTGCTAATTGTATAAAGTTTGAAAATGAAAAACTTATTGCCTACAATACTGATTACTTTGGACTTATAAAAACATTTGAAAAAATGGGGCTAATCTTAAAAAATAAAAAAGTAGTTATTTTAGGTACTGGTGGAGCATCAAAAGCTTGCATTAAGGCCCTTTCAGATTTGGGTGCGATTATCTATGTTGTTTCTAGAAATATTATTAATGCAGAAAATGAATTAAAAAATGTATTTTTACTTTCATATAATGATTTAGAAAAAACTTCTGGTTATTTACTTATAAATGCCACTCCTGTTGGTACTACCCCTAATATTAGAGTCTCACCAGTTAAGAAAAATATCATCCAAAATTTTGATTTTGTTTTAGATCTAATATATAATCCTAAAGAGACTTTATTTTTAAAATATGCTAAAGATTTAGGGAAAACCTTCGAAAATGGTTTATATATGCTAATCTCTCAAGGAATAAAATCTCAAGAAGTTTGGAATGAAAGAGAATTTAACTACGAACAAATATATAATAAACTCATTAATATAATTTATAAATAACATTGGAGGCTTTTTAAATATGAAAAAAATTATTATCACTTGTCCAAAGTGTAAAGAAAAAATGAAAATAATGGATAAAATTGCAAAATATAGATGTCCAAATTGCAAAGAAATCTATAAATTTACTTGGTACAAAAGAATAATTCAAAAATTTGTTGGTTTTTTTCAAGGAATTGTTCAAACTTTTATTGATATAAAAAATAATTTTATAACAAAATATAAAAATACAAAAGCTACCTATAATTATATGAAGCAAATGAAAACTAACATGAAAAATAATCCAAATTGGTCAAATTATCATAGAGAACAAGCAGAAGAGAAAAAAATGAAAAATGCTCAAAAACCTAGTTTTTGGGATAAATTTAAAAAATAAAATTTTAAGAAAAAAAAGGAGAGTTTTTCATACTCTCCTTTCTTCTTAAATTTATTTTACTACAATATTTACAATTTTACCTGGAACAACTATTATTTTTACAACAGTTTGCCCTTCAATAAACTTCTTAACATTTTCTATTTCTAATGCCTTCTTTTCCAACTCATCTTTAGAAACAGTTCTCTCTACTTCTAAAGTTCCTCTTAATTTTCCATTAACTTGAACAGCTATTGATATCTCATCTGCTACAGTTAATTCTTCTTTATGAGTTGGCCATAATTCTAAGAATAACATACCTTTATTTCCCATCTCTTGCCATAACTCATCACAGAAATGAGGCGTAAATGGCGATAACATAATAACAACATTTACCATCGCTTCTCTAAATATCTTTTTAGATTCTGATGTTTCTTTATCTGTTCCTAAAACTTGAGTTCTAAAATCTTGCATCTCATTTAATAACTCCATAGTTGCTGCTATCGATGTATTAAAGTGGTAGTCAGCTTCGATAGATTCAGTTACCTTTTTAATTGTTTGATGTAATTTTCTAACTAATCCTTTATCTTCTTTACTTAATTTTACATAATCAATTGTTGTTGAATCTGTTAAATATTCTTTATTTTCAAGAACTAATCTCCAAATTTTATTTAAAAATCTTGCTGCTCCTGCTAATCCATTTTCATTCCACTCTAACTCTCTCTCAGGTGGGGCAGCAAACATAATAAATAATCTTGTTGTATCCGCTCCATACTTATTTATCATAATTTCTGGATCTACACCGTTATTTTTAGATTTTGACATCTTTTCAACTTTAACTTGTACCTCTTCACCTGTTGCTTTTAAGAAAGCTTGAGATCCTTTCATTTCAACTTCATCAGGATATAAGAATCTATTTTCATTTGCTGAGTAATATGATGGCCCTAATACCATACCTTGAGTTAATAATCTCTTAAAAGGCTCATTTGATGATAATAATCCCATATCTCTTAAAACTTTTGAGAAGAATCTTGAATATAATAAGTGCATTACAGCATGCTCTATTCCACCAATATATTGGTCTACTGGAACCCATCCATCAACAATATCCTTTTCAAATGGTAAATTTATATTTTTAGGATCACAATATCTTAAGAAATACCATGATGAGTCTACAAATGTATCCATTGTATCAGTATCTCTTCTTGCAGGTCCACCACAACAAGGACATACTGAATGCTTATAACTTTCTGATGTTTCTAAAGGATTTCCATTACCTGTGAATTCTACATCTGTTGGTAATAATACTGGCAGATTTTCATCTTTTTCCATAACTACTCCACATTTTTCACAATATAAAGCTGGAATTGGTGTTCCCCAATATCTTTGTCTTGAAACTCCCCAATCTTTTAATCTATACTTTGTTGTTCTTTCTCCAAATCCTTTTGCTTCTACATATTCTGCTATTTTAACTAAAGCTTCTTTTGAAGATATTCCGTTGAACTCTTCAGAATTTGTCATTATTCCAGATCCAACAAAAGCATTTTTCATCTCTGAAGCTTCTATCATAATCTCTTTTTTTGTTTCTTTATCTATTGGATTAATTACAACTTTTATTGGCAAATCATATTTTTTAGCAAAAGCAAAGTCTCTTTCATCATGAGCTGGTACAGCCATAACAGCTCCAGTTCCATAATTCATTAATACATAGTCAGCTATCCATAACTCAACTTTTTCTCCATTTACAGGATTTATTACATGCCAACCTGTATTTATACCATTTTTTTCTTTTCCTTCAGCTGTTCTTTCAATCATATCAGTATTCTTCATCGCAGATACAGCTTCTCTTATACTTGGATTAATTTTTATAATTTCATCTACTAATGGGTGCTCTGGAGCAATTACAGCATAAGTAACTCCAAATAATGTGTCAACTCTTGTTGTAAATACTGGTAAATTTTCATCTTTTTCAACCAACCTGAAGTTTACTTCTGTTCCAAAAGATTTTCCAATCCAGTTTTTTTGCATTGTTAAAACTTTTTCTGGCCATCCATTAACTAACTCTTTGTGTCCTTCTAATAACTCCTCTGCATAATCTGTTATTTTAAAGAACCATTGCTCTAAATCTTTTTGGATAACAGGAGTTTTAGAGTGTCTCCAGCACATTCCATCTTCAACTTGCTCGTTTGCTAAAACTGTTTGACAATCTGGGCACCAGTTTACAGTTGATTTTTTCTTATAAACTAATCCCATTTCAAACATTTTTTTAAATATCCATTGATTCCACTTATAATACTCAGGAGTATAAGTAGCTATCTCTCTATCCCAGTCATATGATAATCCCATCATTTTTAACTGTCTATTCATATTATCTATATTTGATTTTGTCCATAACGCTGGGTGCGCACCATTTTGAATTGCAGCATTTTCTGCAGGTAATCCAAAAGAATCCCATCCCATTGGATGTAGTACATTATACCCTTTCATTCTTTTATATCTTGCTATAACATCTCCTATTGTATAGTTTCTAGCATGACCAACATGTAGTTTTCCAGATGGATATGGTAACATCTCTAAAACATAGTAATTTTCTTTTCCTTCAACTTTATTTTCAGTTTTAAATATATTTTCTTCTTTCCATTTTTGTTGCCATTTTTCTTCAATTTGGCTAAAATTATATTCTCTCATCTCTTCACCCCATTAGCTTTAATTTTATCTCATAATATAGCATAAAAAAACCTGTACTTCCACAGGTTTATTTATTTAATATAAATTTTTTGCTATCTCAGAAAGTATTATTCCTCCAGCTACAGAAACATTTAATGAGTTAATTTTTCCATGCATTGGTATCTTAACTAAAATATCACAATTCTCTTTTACTTTCTTTCTTATACCTTCACCTTCACTACCTAGTACAAGAGCTGTCTTATTTGGATATTTTTCTTCATGATAATACTTGCTTCCAGATCCTTCAGCACCGTAAACCCAGAAATCTAACTTTTTTAACTTCTCTATTGCGTCAGATATATTTGTAACTTTTACTATATCAACATGTTCTATGGCTCCAGTTGAAGTTTTAATAACAGTTTCATTTATTTTAACTGAATTTCTTTCTGGAATTATAATTCCTTTTACTCCAAATATTTCAGCACTTCTAATTATTGCTCCAAAATTTCTTGGATCTTGAACTCCGTCTAAAATTAAAACTATTGATTTTTCATCTCTAGCTATCTTTTCTAAAAATTCTCCTAACTCAATATAGTAGTCATAATCACTTAAATATGCCACTACCCCTTGAGAGTTCTCCTCTTTTTTTCCAACTTGAAATAATTTTATATTTCTAGCTGAAGCCAAAGCCTTTAATTTACCTAGCTTTTCTTCTCTCATCCCTTTAAATATTTCAATTTTTTCAATGTTGTTAGACTTATTTTGTAATAACTCTATTACAGGATTTATTCCTATTACTTTTTCCATTTTCTCACCCTTTTATATTTCTACTTTTATTCTTTCTATATCTGCACCTAACGCTTTTAACTTTACTTCTAGGTTTTCATATCCTCTATCTACATGATAGATTCTATTTACTATAGTTTCTCCATCTGCAAGTAGTCCAGCTAATATTAAAGAAGCTCCTGCTCTTAAATCACTAGCCATAACCTCTGCTGATGAAAACACTTCTATTCCGTCAATCCTTGCTATATTAGCATCTGTTGATATATTCGCTCCCATTCTATTTAATTCAGGAACGTGCATAAATCTATTTTCAAATATTGTTTCCTTTATCTCACTTGTTCCTTTTACTAAACACATTAAAGTCATCATTGGAGATTGTAAATCTGTTGGAAATCCTGGATGTGGCATTGTTGTAGCTTTAACTGCTTTTAAATCTTTTAATTTAGTTTTTGTTGTTAAAACATCTCCATCAATATCAAACTCTGCTCCCATCTCTTCAAGCTTTGATATAAAACTCTCTATATGATCTCTTATAACTCCTTTAACAGTTATAGCTCCATCAAACATAAGTGATGCAACTATAAAAGTTCCAGCTACTATTCTATCTGGAATAATTGAATATTCACAAGGTGTTAACTTCTCTACTCCTTCAATTTCTAATCTTCCAGTTCCAATACCCTCTATCTTTGCTCCCATTTTATTTAAAAAATTACATAAATCATCTATTTCAGGTTCTCTTGCTGCATTTTCAATAACTGTTTTCCCCTTTGCTTTTACAGCTGCCATAATAACATTTTCTGTTGCTCCAACACTAGGAAAATCAAATACAACTTTTCCACCTATAAGTTCTTTTGCTTCTCCTTCAACATATCCGTGATCTATTTTAATCTCAACACCCAATGCTTCAAATCCTTTTAAATGTAAATCAACTGGTCTTGAACCTATTGCACACCCTCCAGGTAATGATACTTTTGCTTTTTTCTCATGAGCTAACATCGGTCCCATAACTAAAAAAGAAGCTCTCATTTTTTTTACTAAATCATATGATGCAACAAGTGATTTTAGTCCATTATTAACTACTTTATATGAATGTTCTCCCATTTTTTCAATTTCAAGTCCTAAGCTTTCTAAAAGTTGAACAAGAGTAACTATATCTCTTAAATTTGGAACATTATTTAAAATATAAGTTCCTTTTTCAATTAATGTTGCTACAAATATTGGTAAAGCAGCATTTTTTGCTCCTTCTACTTTTAATTCTCCACTTATTTTCTTTCCACCTATTATTTTAAATGCCTCTACGCTCATGTTATCTCTCCTTTTTGTCAAATCTGTCTATTGGGCAAACCTTTCCAAATAATCTATCAAAAAAATTCATTTCTTGAAACTTATCCAATCGTTCTGGCAGTTTTGCTTTTAATTCTTTATAATGCTTTGGACAAATTTTATGCCCTTCACCATATATAAAAGCTTCACTTAATCCAGCATCAGTATATATTTTAGTTGCACTCTCTAGTACAACATCTTTATTTTCATTATCTAATGGTTCTTGAGAAACAACAACTAATCCAATATTTCCTCTAAAAGTAATATCATCTACAAGTGTATATCTTAGACCTATCTTTTCAGCTTCATCTATGTATGGTTTAATTGAATCAAAAGGAATATCTCTTCTAATTTTTAGTAAAACAGCTCTTGTATCTTTCATCGCTTCTTTTATTTCATTATGAATTAAATTTCTTTCAATCTCTTGTTTTTCCAGAGCTGCTAAAATATTTTCTTTAAATTCCCCTAAATAAATTAGCTTTTCTGTTTGAGTTTTTAAGAAGTGTAACTTTGCTTTTTCTCTTTCGTTTATTATATCATCTACCAACTAAAATCACCTTCTATAAAAAATTTATTTTTATTAATAATTATAGCATATAAAATCAAAAAAGTGATATAATTAAATATAACATTAATACAACGGAGGTTCTATGAGATTTAGACTTTTTCTGTGTTTTATCTTTGTAATTTCACTTAATATTTTAGCACAAAATAAAACTATTACTATTTCTGGATTTGTTACTGATAAAGAGTTTAGATTAGGAGATGCCACTGTATGCTTTTTTAATAGTTCTAACCAAGTTAAATGTATAAAAAGTGATATTAATGGAGAATTCTCTATAGAGTTACCTGAAAATAAATATAGAATTACTGTAAAAAAAGATGGGTATACATCATTAGTTGGAGATAATTTTTTTGTTGATTATATTTTTAATCCTCCGCAAAGTTTAGTTTTAAATATGACTGATAATAAAATATCAATTTACGGCAAAGTTATAAATAATTTTGGAGAACCGATTAATGATGCTCAAGTTAAAGTTAAAATTGGAGAAAATCTCTTAGATATAAATACAAATACAAATGGTGTTTTCTTTTTTCAAGGTCATGTTGGATTAATATCAATTTTTGCTCAAAAACCTGGTTTTTATGGAAATGGTGTTTCTATGTTAATTCAGAATGAGAAATTTATTAATGATATTTCAATTGTTCTCGAAGCTAAAACATTCTATATATCTGGTGCTTTAGTTCAGGGAAATAATTATCTAAAAGAAGTTGAACTAGAGTTAATAAATGGTAGTAACAATAAAATTATAGCTACATTAAAAACTTCTAAAGATGGACTTTTCGAATTTAGAGATATTTTAAACTATGAAAATGCATATTTTAGAGTTCCTAGTCTAGGATACCAAAGTGCTCCTTTTACCATCAATAAAGACTTAAGACAATTTAATATATTTGTAAATTAAAAAGAAGCTCAAAAATGAGCTTCTTTATTTTTATTACTTTTTTAATCTCTTATTTAATTCTTCAGCTTGCTTTTCAAACCCTTTTTTTCCTAATAAAGCAAACATATTAGCTTTATATGCTTCTACTCCAGGTTGATCAAATGGATTTACTCCAAGTAAATATCCACTTACTCCACAAGCTTTTTCAAAGAAATAGAACATATATCCTAAATGATATGGTGTTGCTTCTGGTAAGTTTACTATTAAATTAGGTACTCCTCCATCTACGTGAGCTAAAACTGTACCTTGAGCTGCTTTTTTATTTACAAAATCCATTCCTTTTCCTGCTAAATAGTTTAATCCATCTAAATCTAATTTATCAGCTTCTATTATCATATCGCATTCAGGTGTTTCTATATTTACTAATGTCTCTATTAAAATTCTTTTACCATCTTGTATAAATTGTCCCATAGAGTGTAAATCTGTTGAAAAGTCTGCTGCGGCAGGTAATAATCCTTTTCCATCTTTACCTTCTGACTCTCCAAATAATTGTTTCCACCATTCACCAATATAATGTAATCTTGGTTCATAGTTTATCAACATCTCTACATCTTTACCTTTTCTATTTAAGATATTTCTTATTGTTGCATATTTTAAACAATCATTATTCTCATAAGGAGCTTTATAATCCTCTTGAGCATCTCTTGCTCCAGCCATTAACTCGTCTATATTAATTCCTGCTGCTGCAATTGGTAATAATCCAACTGCTGTTAAAACAGAAAATCTTCCTCCTACATTATCAGGTACAACAAATGTTTCGTACCCTTCATCTGTTGCTAACTTTTTAAGTGCACCTTTGCTTGCATCTGTTGTTGCATATATTCTTTTTCTTGCACCTTCAACACCATACTTTTCCTCTAAATGCTTTTTAAATACTCTAAAAGCAATAGCAGGTTCTGTTGTTGTTCCTGATTTTGAAATAACATTAACAGAATAATCTCTATCTCCAATTATTTCTAATAAATCATTTATATATTTTCCTGAAATATTTTGTCCTGCAAAATAGATCTCAGGTCCTTTTCTTTTTGATTTCGGTTGATTATTATAAAAAGTATGCGATAAAAATTCAATAGCTGCTCTAGCTCCTAAATAAGAACCTCCAATACCTATAACTATTAAAACTTCTGAATCATTTTTTATTTTTTCTGCTGCATCTTTTATTCTATTAAACTCTACTTTGTCATAATTAGTTGGCAAATCAATCCAACCTAAAAAATCATTTCCTGCTCCTACTCCATTCATTAAAGTTTCTGTAGCAAGTTTACATTGAGCTTCCATTAACGATAATTCATTTTCCTTAAAAAATCCTAGTGCATTTGAATAATCAAATGATAACTTTTTCATAATATATAACCTCCATATTAATTAGATACCTACATTTTTTTCTAAAACTTCTATTCTCTTTTGTAATTCATTTACTTGTTTTTGAGTTTCATCATTTTTTTGTCGAATCACTTCAATATCAACTCTCATATTTTCTATTTTTCCATTAAATAAATCTGTATCAAAACCAATTTTTGTTAGCTCTCTAGAAAATTCATAAACTAAACTTTCTAAAATAACTAAATCACCTCTATTAGCTTTTTTTTCATTCAATGTATTGAAAGCTCTATTTAATCCTTCTGCAAAACTATACCTTGAAACAGGAAACTCTCCTTTAAACAAAAAACTTTCTTCTGATATAACTCCTTCATTTACAAGATTTTGAATCGCTTTGTATGCCCAATGATTTTTAGGAACATCTTCGAATATAAGTTCTTTTCCTTGTCCATATGCTAATGCTATCAGTGTAAAGTATATCACAATTATTTTCTTCATACACTACCTCTTTATGGTTAATTTTTTTTCAATTATAGCACAAAGAATAAAAAAAAACAGCCCTAAAGCTGTTTGAATTCTTATTTTGGAGGCGACGACCAGATTTGAACTGGTGAATAGAGATTTTGCAGACCTCTGCCTTACCACTTGGCGACGTCGCCTTCTATAAAATTGAATGGTGCCCAGAGGCGGAATCGAACCACCGACACGGGGATTTTCAGTCCCCTGCTCTACCGACTGAGCTATCTGGGCAATAATGGCGGGAGTGACGAGGGTCGAACTCGCGACCTCATGCGTGACAGGCATGCGCTCTAACCAACTGAGCTACACCCCCATTATATGGTGGAAACAACTGGACTTGAACCAGTGACCCCCTGCTTGTAAGGCAGGTGCTCTCCCAACTGAGCTATGCTTCCTTGAAGACAACACTAGTATAGCACAATCCATTCACTAACGCAACTATTTTTTTATATTTTTTATTTTTTTTGTAAAAGAACAACACAATAAGATTTTATTCCTTCCTCATTGCCTGTAAATCCTAGTTTCTCTTCTGTAGTAGCTTTTATACTAATATTTGAAATTTCAGTTTCTAGTACTTTAGAAACTCTGTTTCTCATCTCATCTAAATAAGGTTTTAATTTAGGTTGTTGAGCAACAATTATACAATCTAAATTTATAATTCCGTATCCTCTTTCTTTAATTAAGCTAAATACTCTTTCTAAAAGAATCATACTGTCTATATCTTTATATTCATTTGATGTATCTGGAAAATGCTGACCTATATCTCCTAAAGCTAAAGCTCCTAAAAGAGCATCCATTATAGCGTGAATTAACACATCACCATCTGAATGACCTAAAACACCTTTTAGGTGGGGTATCTCTACTCCACCTAAAATTAATTTTCTTCCTTCTACTAATCTGTGAACATCATAACCATTTCCAATTCTCAACATAAATACTACCTACTTCCACTCATTATAAATTCTATTGTAAAAATCTAAAATCTCTTCAGTTGTAACTGTTGATGTTCCCATTTTTCCTACCACTACACCTGCTGCAGTATTTGCTATCTTAGCAGCTTCGTGTAATGTTACACCTGCTGCACTAGCTAGCGTAAATACAGATATAACTGTATCTCCTGCACCTGTTACATCAAATACCTCTTTTGCATATGTTGGAATATTTATTACCTCATTATTTTGAAATAAACTCATTCCCTCTTCACTTCTTGTTAAAAGAAGATTATCTAATTCTAATTTTTCTTTTAACTCTTTTCCAACCTCAATTATATTATCGAAACTTTTTTTACCTAAACACTCAATAGCTTCCTTTCTATTTGGTGTCATTGATGTAGCTCCAATATAATTTAAAGCATTTTTAGGTTTTGGGTCAACAGTTACTATTATCCCTCTTTCTTTACATAATGATATTATCTTTTTTACAACTTTTGGTGTTAAAACTCCTTTGTCATAATCAGATAAAATTATTGCGTCTAAACCATCAATTTGTTTCTCTATTTGCTTTAATAAAGTTTCCTCTAGATTTTCAGTAATTGGTCTTGCATCTTCCCAATCTAATCTTAAAAGTTGTTGATTTCCACCTATTATTCTTCTTTTTACAATAGTTGGTCTATCATCACTTCTTACAATTCCCATTGTTTCTATTGATTTTTTTTCTAACTCTTTTATTAATCTATCTCCATCAAAATCTTCTCCAACGACTCCAAAACAAACTGCTTTAGCTCCTAATGTTGATAGATTATTAACTACGTTTGCTGCTCCACCTAATACAAATCTTTCCTCTTTTATTGAAACTACTGGTACTGGTGCTTCTGGAGAAATTCTTTCAACTGATCCAATTAAATAATCATCTAACATCATATCTCCAACTACTGCTACTTTTAAATTTTGAAAACTTTTAAGTATCTCTTCTAATCTACTTTTTTCCATTTTAAATCTCCTCTATTACTTCAGCTTTTAATTTTATGTATAAATCTGTATGTTCTAATCTACTTGATTTACTCTTAAATAAAATTCCTACAGCTGGAATTTCACTTAAAATAGGAACCTTACTATTAATTTTTTGATCTATTTTTCTTTTTAAACCACCTATTAAAATTACATCATTATTTTTTAATCTAACTTTTGTTTGAAGATTTCTAGATATTTTAGAACCTCCATCTGCATTAAATGTTCCAGAATTAATATCGCTAGGTTTTAAAGATTTTTTTAGTTTAAAATCACTTGCTTCTAAATTTAAATCCAGATACACACTATTATCTTCTTTTATGTACGGTAAAACTTTCAATATAATTCCAGCTTCTTTAAATATAGGGGTATATGTAACAGTATCATTATTCGTGTTTTCCTCTTTATCTTGACCAACAATAACTTCTTCTGTCATTTTTAAAACTCCAGATTCACCATTTAATAATATTATCGATGGTAACGCATTTATTGTTAAATCTTGAGTTGTTTCTAATAAAGTCAAAGTTAGGTCTAAAACATCTTTTCCACTGTTAAATTTACTTATAAAATTTATAGAACTTCCCATTATTTCACCTAAACCATCTACTGTCCCAGATATAAGTGTTTCTAAATATATACCGCTACTTTTATCAGATAATTTTCCTTGAGTATCATATGCCCAATTAAAACCAAGCTCTTCAAAAAGATTTTCTTTTACATCAATTATCTCTGCAGTAACTCTAACTTGCTTTTTTCTTTTATCTAATTTCTTTATTAAACTTTTTGCAGTATAAACTATATCACCTTTTCCAAAAAGTACTATAGAATTATTTCCAGAACTGATTGAAACTTTTAATTTATCTTCAAAAGTTTCTTTTATTATTTTTTCAATCTCTTCATGATTTAAATTTTCCAATGAAATATTTTCTATTATATCATCTTTTTTGTTTTTTTGTTCCCTTTCTTGAGGTATATTTTTAGGGAAATTTAAATTTTTTCTCTCTACATAAAAATCAAATCTATTAACTCCATCCTTTATTTCTAAAAAATCACCATTATAAGTATAATCATCAGATAAAATAGAGATGAAATAAGTTCCTTTTACAATACTATCTATTAAATATTCTCCATAAGTTCCTGAATAAGCTTCAATAGTTTCTCTTTTTTTTAAAATTATTTTTACTCCTTTTAACTCTTTATTTGTATTTTTATCAAATACCTTTCCAACAAGCATATCTTTATCTTCTGATTTTCTTCCACGAAATATTAATGTTTTTCCATTTTTTATTTTAGTTAATCCATATGTTACTTCCATTACACCTAAAATTTCATCTATAGATGTCCCCTTTTTAAAATATCCATCAACTATTATATCTTTTACATAGCTATCTCCAATCATTGTATATTTAGAATATTTTGAAAGATGAGCAAATAAATCTACAATAGGAACATCCTTTAAATCTAACTCCTTTGGATATGTTTCCATTGAGAAATTAGTAAAATATATGAAAATAAATAATATAAAAACTTTATATTTCATTTAAATTTACCTCCTTTTTTTACCAATTTCTCTTGTTTTATTTTTTTTAAAAGTCCCATCATTATAATAATCATAATCTAAATTTTCTTTTTTATTATTGAATATATACATAATATTCATTTTTAAATCTAAAATATTGTTATTTATTTCTATGAGTATAGATTCATCTTTTAATGTTATATATCTTTTCTCTTCTTCTAGTTGTAATATAAAATTATAAACATCAACTTCTTTTCCTGTACCATGATAAAAAAAACTTCCCTCTATATCATCTAAACTTTTTATTGCCTTTACTTCTCTTCCAATTACCTCAATTGTTAAATTATTTTCATTTGAAATATCATCTATAAATTTAAAAACATCATATTCATTATTAAAAATTAATCTTTGTTTCTCTTCTAATAATTCATCCTTTTTTGAAATTAAATTTTTTTCTTCGACACTATTTCTCTTCAATATTTTTTGTTTTTCTATTTCTATACTCCGCAAATCCTTAAGCTCTATTTTTAATTTTTTTCTTGTATCAAATTTATTTTTTAAAACTAATATTGGTTTAAACAATAAAAAATATATTATTAAAAAATTTATTATTGTAAGTATAACTTTAATTTTTAAATTAAAATTTTTTAACTTGTCTCTAACTCCATTAAAAAGTATAAAATCTCCCCCTCTTTTTTTATAAAATCAAATTTTGATTCAATAATTTTTTTATCCATTGAGAAATATTTCTTCAGCTTAAATATACTATTTATATTTTTTCCTGTTCCATTTAATATTATTTTATTTTCTAAAAACTCTATCTTTTCTAAGTTTACATCACATTTTTTACATGCTTTTGACAAAAAAACTAAACTATCCCCAATTTTAATTTTTTTAAATTTTAACCCTTCATCCTCATCTAAGGAAATTTCAGAAAGTTTAATATCTAACTCTTTCAAATTTTTCCTATAACTAACTATTTCTTTTTTTAAATTAAAACTTTCTGTATCTAACTTATAATTTTTTAAATAAACAGATAAACCAAAAATAAACTCTATTGTCATTATTATCAATAATAATACTTTAATCTTTTTCGTTATTACTTCAGGTTCTTTTAATGACCATCCCTTCTCACTAATAACATCCTTTATTTGAAGAATTATTTCATTGCCTAAAACAATTTTTATTTTTAATGTTACTTCATCAGAAACTTCATATATAGATAATAACTCTTTTATCTCTCTTGGGATATCTTCTTCATTTTGAAATAAACCTTGATTAATTATTTCCCCATCTTCTAATAATTTTATTCCTCTGTCATTAATCTCTAATATTTTCATTTTTTAATCTAGCTTCAACTCCTCTTATCTCTCTTTTATAGCTTTTAAAAAAATTAGACTCGCCCTGTAAATATTCATAAAACAAATCAATTTTAATTTCTATTTGAATTTTTTCTATATCTATAATCTTAACTAATTTTATTTCAAAAATATTTTTCGTAAATGGAATAAACTTTAATTTATCTTCTATCAGTTTTTCATTTTGTTTAACTGTATCTCTTTTATAACCACTTTTAGAAGTTTCATTAATGTCAATCCAAATAAGAGTTTTATCTTCAAAATACTCAATTATATCTTTATAATCACCATTTTCAATTGAATTATTTCCTTTAAAAACTTCATATTCTGCTACTGTAGAAAGATTTTCTGTAATCCAATAGTCATCATTTGATATTTTTAAAAAGGATAAACTATCAATTTCATTTCTATAACTTAATAAACTCATGGAAAATAACCAAACTAAAAGAGTAAGAATAAATAAAATACTTGGAAGAATATATCCATTATTTTTTGAACTCTTTTTTAATTTTTTCATTTAAATAGTATCCCTCCATTGAAACTCCATAATTTTCTAAACTAAAATTTACTTTTATATTTTTTATAACGTTCTCTCTACTTTCTAGCTCTACATTTATCATATTTTTTCTTTTGTATTTTCCAGAAAAAGATGTGATAGTGCTCTCTTCTGAGTAATATATCTCTATATCTGAATAAGATTCTTCTCCATGAATATATTTTTTAACTATCAGTGTATTTCCATTCTTTAAAGATGGCTTAGAGTAATCAATATAAACACTTATTCTCTCTAAATTATATATTTTATATTCCAATGATTCATATATAGATGTATTTATACTTTCTAATATTAATTTCATATTTTTATTAAAACGAAATCTATTCATTTCTATTTTTCTTTCAATGTTTATATATTTTAAATAATAAAATAAAATTTGGAAAATAATTGTAATTACTACTAAAGTAGATAATATTTCTACTATTGAAAATCCTTTATTTTTGTCTATATACATATAATTTACTCTCTCTTTTGAAGCTATTTTTTTCCACTTTTATCTCTAACTCATATACTTTTTCATAAATTTTCTTTCTCTTTATATCTATTGCATACTCTTCATTTGAAGAAACATAATCGTTTATATTTAGCGGATTTTTATAAAATGATCTAATTTTTTCTATTTCATCTTCTAAATTATTAAATTCATTTAATCTATTAAATCCTTTTTTTAAATATATCAGAGAATATAATAGTGGATTTAAAACTACTAAAAGTACAACTAGACTTATCAAAACCTCTAAATATGTTCCTCCTTTTTTACAATTTTTCATAATTTTTCCTTAATTATAATTAAAATATATGACAAAATTAAAAATGGTCCAAAAGCTATATCTTTATCCAATTTTTTAAAAAAAATATATTTTCCTCCTAAATAAATTAATGGAGTAATAAAACTTATATTTAAAAAAATTAATATATCAAAAAAGGTATTAAATTTTAGAAGAAATCCTAAACTCGTAACTAGCTTTACATCTCCCATTCCTATACATTCCTTATTTAAAATGTCACTTCCATACCCATATATTAAAATAAAAGGCAAGGTATATAATGCAGCACTTAAAATTCTTTCTTCTAAATCTCCTTCTAAAAAACCTAAAATTCCTCCTAAAAAAAGTAACCCTAAATTGCTTTTATTTAAAATTATTTTTTCTCTTACATCTCTTATTATTACCTCTAACAAAATTATTGCTATAAAAAAATAAACTATAACTTTGACCATTCATCTCCCCTTATATTAAAATTAGATGTATCCCCATGAGGAGTTAATATAAACTCTTTACTACTATTTAAATCTACTTTTACTTTTCCACCGTATTTTATCTCTTTAGTTTCTGCACTTTCTTTGCTTCCTCCAATATCTATTAAAAGCTCATTTTCTACTAACTCAAATTTATCTCCTACATATTTTGATAATTCTACTAAAATCTCACTCATATTATTATCTTTTGAACTTGGATAATTTCCATTTTCCAAATAATAAGTTTCATTTGCCATTCTTAAACTTTGAAGTATATTTATTGCTTTTGAATCCTTTGCAAGAGCTAAGTAATCCCTTACTTTTGGAGCTATAAAACTACTTAAAATACCTATTACACCTAAAACTAAAACTATTTCAATTACACTAAATCCTTTATTTTTTTTCTTTTTCATTGAACCTCCTAAATTTCAAAAATATCACTCATATTCAATATAGGTAAATATAAACCAATTACAAATGCACTTATCAATATTCCTACAAACAATAATAAAATAGGTTCTGATAATTTTAAAACTATCTTTATCTTTTTATTTAACTCCTCATCTCTCACTAAAGAAATCTCTTTCAAAACCATCTCAACAGTTCCACTTTCCTCTCCAACTTTAATCATATCAATCTCCTCTAAAGATAATATATTGAGCTTTTTAAAACATTCTGAGAGCAACTCTCCTTTTTTTATATTTTTTAATATAAACATCCTATTCTTTAAATATCCACTATCTAAATTCTCTAAAATAATATCTATTCCCTTATCTATAGATATTCCTGATTCTAATAATAGAGACAGATTTTCCAAAATATTTATTATATATTTTTCCAATAAATATTTTTTTATAAAAGATACTTTTTGTAATTGTTTTTTTAAATGAAAAAATTTTATAGAAAAAAAAACTACACAAATTATTATAATTATTGTGTAGGGAAACTTATTCAAGATATGTTGAATATTTAAAATTATTCTTGTTAAAAATGGTAATTTATTTATTTCTATTTCGTATAATATTTGAAAATTAGGTACAATAAAGTAAAAAATTAAAAGTATTATTATTGTTGATATGAATAAGATAAAAGTTGGATATGATAAAGCTATTTTTAACTCGTTTTTTAATTTTTCTTTTTTTTGTTTCAAATAAGCTACTTTTAAAAAACCATCGCCTATTTTTCCAGCATTCTCTGAAACATAGATTATTAACATTTCTCTTTCTTTTATTAAATTTTCACTTCTTAAAATTTCATATATATCCTCTCCTTTCTCTAATTTTTTATAAAGATTAAAAATTCTAAATTTTAAACTTAAATTTTTACAACTACTTTTTTGAAACTCTATAGATTTTTTTAAAGAAATTCCAGCATTTAATAGTCTTCCTATTTTAAAATATATCTTTTCCAAATCTTTTTCTTTAATCTTTCTTTCTAATTGTATTTCTAAAATTTTTATTAATTTTTTCTCCTCTTTAAACAACTTATTTAAAAGCATTTTTTTATTTCTTTCTAAATATATATCTTCTATCTGCTTCTTTTCTTTATTCAGAATAAGGCACCTATATAACTTCATATTAAACACTCTCTTAAAACTTCAGATTTTGTTGTAATTCCAGTTTCGACTTTTATAAAACCATTATCTAAAAGTGTTTTAAAACCTTTTAACTTTAAATAACTCTCTAAATCTTTTATACTTTTATTTAAAATAATATCTCTTATCTCCTTATCAAAAAATATTATCTCTTCTACAACTTCTCTGCCTTTAAACCCTTCATTGCAACAATTACTTTCAGTTTTACCACCACATATTTTACATACTTTTCTAACTAATCTTTGACTTTCAATAGCATTTATAGCGGCTGCAATAATAAATTTATCCACTCCAAAATTAATTAATCTATCAATAGCTGATACTGCATCTTTCGTATGAAGAGTAGTTATGACCAAATGACCAGTTAAGGATGCCATTAGTGCTATTTCAGCAGTTTCTTTATCTCTTATCTCTCCAACTAATATAATGTCTGGATCTTGTCTTAAAACACTTCTTAATATTATAGAGAAATCTAATCCTATCTCATTTTTACATTGAATTTGATTAATATTTGGAAATTGATACTCTATTGGATCTTCTATTGTAATTATATTTAATTTTTCATTATTTAAATAATTTACTATTGAATAAAGAGTTGTTGTCTTTCCACTTCCAGTTGGTCCACAAAATAATAATAATCCATTTTTTCTATTTAAAAGTTTCTTTAATTTAATTAAATTTTCATTTGTAAATCCTAAATTTTCTAAAGAAACTTCAGATATATTATTTTTCAATATTCTTAAAACACATCTTTCTCCAAATATAGTTGGAATCAATGAAACTCTAAAATCTATTTTTTCATTCTTATATTGCGCTTTAAACCTACCATCTTGAGGCAATCTTTTTTCTCCAATATCAAGCTCACTCATTAATTTCAATTTAGTCATCAATTTTAATCCAAAATTTTTATTTAAATCTTGGTAATATTTTAAGATACCATCTATGCGAACTCTTATTTTAATATCACTTTCTTTTGATTCTATATGTATATCTGAAACATTCTCTTTTAAACTATAGAATATTAATTCATTTAAAAATTCTAAGATATCTTCTTTATTATATTTTATTTCATTAAAATCTCTTATTTCAAAAACTTCTCTTTTAAAATAAATATTCTCCCCCATATCATCTCCTTTCAACTTTTAATACTCTAAATTGAAGTTTGTTTTCACTCGTAGAAACTTTTACATATTTTACTAAAACTCTATTCCTGTATGTTGTTTTTATTGGGACAATAGTCAAAATTATAATCATTAAAAAATAATTTTTTAAATTCATTATTCCTCCATCCAGCCAATTCTATTTTGACCATTTTGTGAATAGTGATAATTTAATATATTTTCATAATTGACATCCTTTACATCTCTATTTAAATATATATTTATTTTTAAAACTCTCTCTTTCTGAAATGTATAAAATGCAACTCTATTTTCAACTTGATTACTATAACCAAATATATACATTGTAAAAGCCTTACTTAGATTTCCATTTTTTGTTGTATCGACTTTAAATTTTTGATTCCTACTATTATCGTAAATTATTTCATATTTTAGTTTTTCAGGAAGATATAATTTTTCTATAATTTCGCTATTTAATTTTTTTACATTTAAATTCTTATTTAACATGTCAATTTCTATCTGATATTTACTTTTTTCATATAGCGATCTCATAGTATATTTAATAAAAAAAGTTTGAATGATACGTCTACTTTTTTCAAGGTCCATTTTCTCATTATATTTTAATATTTTGTAAAATAAAAAAGAGCTAACTATAAAAATAATAGCAACACACGCTATTGTCTCTAAAAAAGTTAGCCCTTTGTTCTTTTTATTTTTGTTCATACTCACCTTCTCTTAAAGAAAATTATTTTATTTTTTTAAAAGATACATCAAGTTGGTCAAAAGATGAAATATATTTCACTCCTATACTTTCTAAAAAATCATACGCTTTTTTAAAATCTTTGCCTAAATCTGATGCTTTGTGTGAATCTGAACCTATTGTTAGAATCTCTCCTCCTAGCTTAAAATAACGTTTTATTATATCATCACAAGGATAAAATCTATTCTCATTATATCTTATTCCAGAAGTATTAATTTCAATACCTTTTCCTTTAGAAATAATTTTTTTTAAAATCTCATCGATTATATCTTGATATCTTATATAATCTATAAAACCTTTTTTGTCAATACCGCCATATCTTGTAATAAAGTCAAGATGACCTTGAACACTAAACCTATTGAAGTTTTCTACACTTTTTAATATTTCTAAAAAATATTTATCATGAGCTTGTTCTCTCGTTTTATTTTCCCAAAACTCCTTTTGATCTAAAAGTAATTTATCCACACTATGAACAGAAGATATTATAAAATCAAATGGATATTTTTCTATAATTTTATCTCCAACTTCTCCTAGATGTCTTTGAATTCCAAATTCCATCCCTAATTTTATATCTAAGTCATCCTTATATTGATCTTTTAACTTTAAAATCGTCGGAACGTATTCATCTAAATTTAACATAAAATCATTACTATTAGTTGTCCCAATTACATCTAAATCCATATGATCAGTTATTGCAATCTCTTTAATACCTAATTCTTTTGCTTTTCTACAAATTCTATCTAAATCTTCTACAGAATCTCCAGAAAAACTACTGTGTATATGATAATCACTAATAATCACTATTTTTCCTCCAAAATCTATTTTATAGTTATAAGTATAACAAAAAAAACTGTAAATACAAGTTATTTAACTTTATCTTTACAGTTTTTATTATTGTCCGTAGTACTATTATTTTTTTAAAGTTGCTAAAAGTAACGCTATATCATTTCCTGTTACTCCACTTATTCTTGAAGCTTCTCCTATTGAAAGAGGTTTAATCTCTTTTAATCCAGCTTTAGCTATATTTGAAATACCAGTTACAGTATCAAAATCAAAATCTTCTGGAATACTTAAAGCTTCTAATCTTTTAAATCTTTCTATCTGCTCTCTTTCTCTTTCAATAAATACTTCATACTTTATCATCGTCTCAATTTGATTTTTTACAAATTCAGGATATTCAGGAATATGTAACAAATGAGCTAAATCATCATATGAAACCTCTTTAAATTTAAGAAGTTCATTTGCTTGAACACCTTTAGTTAATCTTTGTTCCGCTCCCTTTTTTTCTAATAATTCATTAGCATCTTTCATAGGAACTTTTGTTTCTTTTATTCTCTCAATCTCTTTATATACATCTTCTCTACATTTTTTTAAATAATTAATTTTATCTTCTGGAACAATTCCAATCTCCTCAGCTTTATCTAATAGTCTCATAAAACCATTATCAAATCTAAGTGTCAATCTATACTCTGATCTAGACGGTAAGACTCTATAAGGCTCTGGTGTCTTTTTATGAATGATATCATCAACTAGTACTCCTATATATCCTTCACTTCTATCAAAAATTACAGGTTGTTTATTTAATGTTTTCCTTGCTGCATTAACTCCAGCAATAAATCCTTGTGTTGCTGCCTCTTCATATCCAGATGTACCATTTATTTGACCTGCAAAATATAATCCTCTTATTTTTTTGCTTTCTAAACTTGGATATAATTGTGATGCAGGTGCATAATCATATTCTACTGCATAACCATATCTCATTATTTTAGCATTTTCTAGACCTTTGATAGATTTTAACATAGCTTCTTGAGCAAACGGTGGCATTGCTGTCGTTAATCCATTTACATAAAGCTCATTTGATTCACTTGATTCTAACTCTAAAAATATCTGATGATCATATTTATCTGGAAAGTTTAAAACTTTTCTATCTAAAGATGGACAGTGTCTAGGTCCATGTGTTTCAATTATTCCAGAAACTATTGGAGAAAATTTTAACATCTCTTTTGTTACATTTAAAGTTTCCTCTGAAGTATGAGTTAACCATGTTGGAACTACATTATTTTTTTCTTTTTGTGTATATATAGAAAAATATCTAGGATGTTCCTCTCCATAAAGTGGCTTCATAACAGAAAAATCTACAGTTCTCTTATCTATTCTTGGAGGAGTTGCTGTTTGATATCTTTCTAAATGCACTCCATTTTTTTGTAAACTATCTGATAATTTTTCAGCTGAATTTTCACCCATTCTTCCAGCAGGATATTTTACATCACCTATAACTATTCTTCCTTTTAAGAATGTTCCTGTAGCTAATACAACTGTTTCTGCGAAATATTCAATTCCTAAAGCTGTTTTAACACCTTTTATCATATCATTTTCAACTAAAAGTTCATCTACACTATCTTGCATAATCTCTAAATTTTCAGTTTCTTCAAGTAATGTTTTCATTTTTGTTCTATATAAAAATTTGTCAGCTTGTCCTCTTGTTATTCTAGCAGCAGGACCTTTACTTGTATTTAAATGTTTTAATTGAAGATTATATTGATCTGTATGCCTTCCCATCTCTCCACCTAAAACATCAATCTCTGCAACTAAATTACTTTTTCCAGGTCCACCTATAGATGGATTACATGACATCATTCCTATATTATCTAATGCCAATGTAAAAAGTAATGTTTTTCTATTCAATCTAGCACTTGCTAAAGCAGCTTCAACTCCAGCGTGTCCTCCACCAACAACTATTACATCATATTTAAAAGTCATATATTTCTCCTTTTATTTTTGTCCATATACATAAATAAACATCAAAAAAATTATAGCCACAGACAATAAATCTGTGGCTAATACCTTTTATTTTCCTACACAGAAATTACTAAAGATATGATCTAAAAGATCTTCATTACTAATCTCTCCTGTTACCTCTGACAATGAATCTAAAGCTTCTTTTAAATCTACAGCTATTAAATCCATTGGTAATCCCATATCTATTGTTTCAAATATATTTTCCACTGCTTGCTTAGTTTTTTCTAATGCTGACTTATGTCTAACATTAGTAATAACTAATTTTTGTGAACTATCTTCAACTTGACCAGAAATAACATAATTGTATATCTCTTTCTCCATTGAATCTATTCCTATTTTTTCTAATGCAGAAATTTTTATCCATTTTTTTATTTTTGTTAATGGTGTTATATCTAATTTAGATTCAACATCTGTTTTGTTTATAAGACCTATAACTTTATCAGCATGAATTCTTTCGTGTATTTTTAAATCTTCTTCATCTAATTCTCTAGAGTTATCAACAACAAATAAAACTAAATCTGCCTTTTCAATTAACTCTTTTGATTTTTCTACACCTATATTTTCTACTAAATCATCTGTTTTTCTTATTCCTGCAGTATCCACTAAAACTAAAGGAATTCCATTTAAATTAACAACTTCTTCAATAACGTCTCTAGTAGTTCCAGCTATATGAGTTACTATAGCTCTCTCTTCTCTTAGAATAGAGTTTAATAAACTTGACTTTCCAACATTAGGCTTTCCTACAATAGCTGTTTTTACACCCTCTTTAATCATTTTTCCTTTATTATAAGATTTAATTAAAGTATCTGTTGTATTTACAACGTTATGTAAATTTTCAACTAAGTCATGTGGTAATGGATCATCTATTCCTTCTTCAGGATAATCTAAAACTACATTAACATGTGCAGAAACATCTAAAAGTTGTTTTTTTAATATATCAATTTGCTCTCTTAAATCTCCTCTAAGTTGATTTAATGATAATGATATACTTTTATCAGTTTTTCCATGTATTAAATCTATTACAGCTTCAGCTTGAGTTAAATCTAGTCTTCCATTCATGAAAGCTCTTCTAGTAAATTCACCTATTTCAGCTATTCTAGCTCCACTTTTTAAAACTAATTCTAAAACTTTTTCTGTAATTAGAAATCCACCGTGACAGTTTATTTCTACAATATCTTCTTTTGTATAAGTGTTAGGTCCTTTCATTATTGAAACTAAAACTTCATCTATAATTTCATCTCCATCATAAAGATGACCATAGTTAATACTAAAGTTTCTAAGCTCACTAACTTCTTTCTTTGATATAGGTTTAAATATTTTTGTTAGTATACATAAAGAATCACTTCCTGACATTCTAACAATTCCTATTCCACCTTCTCCTCTTGGAGTTGAAATGGCAGCAATAGTATCAAACATATAACTCACCCCTATTTCTTTTTTCTAATAACAATATATCTTTTAGGGTCTTTTCCTTCGCTATAAGTATCTAATTCCGAATATTTATTAACAACTTCATGTATAATTTTTCTTTCTCTTGGTGGCATCGGATTTAATTTTATTGGTTTAGTAGTTTTCATAGCTTTTTCAGCCATTTTTCTTGCTAAATCTCTTAATGTTACATTTCTTTTTTCTTTAAATCCTTCTACATCAACATCTATTCTAACATCTTTAATTAAAGTATTTAACAGATATTCATAGCTATTTAATGTTTTACCTTTTTTTCCAATAATTATTCCATTATCTTCACCGTAAAGGTTTATAACACAATTTCTACCCTCTAATCTTAAAATTTCAACTTCTAATTCAAGTCCCATTTTATTTAATAACTCTTGAGATGTTTTTATTATCTCTTTTTCTCTATTTTCTTTTAACTCTTTTTTTGATTCTTTTTTTTCTTGTTCTGCTTCTATGTCAGTTTCTGATTTCTCTGTAGTTTTCACTACTTCATCTTTTTCTGGACCTGAAATCTTAATCTCTTCAGCTTCTACTTCTCTGCTAACTTCAACTTTATATAATCCATCTTTAGCAAAAAAACCAAAGAACGACTTAGGCTTCTCTAATTCAGTAACTTGAACAACTTGATCAGCAGTAACCTCCAATATCTTTATAGCTCTAGCAATAGCAACTTCTCTATTACTCGCTTTGATTTCAATTATATTTTCCATAACTCTAGTCTTAGTCTCCTTTTTTCATTATGAAATATTGCTGTACGATTCCCACGAAGCTTGATGTTAACCAATAAACTTGTAGTCCTGCTGGCATTTTATAAGAAATAAATACCATCATTACTGGGAAAATATACATCATTTGTTTCATTTGTGGATTACTATCTGTTCCTGTTAATTTTTGTTGAATAAATGCAACAACTCCATTTAAAACAGGTAATATATAATAAGGATCCGGTTGTAATAAATTCATCCATAAGAATGATTCAGCAGGAACAATTCCTCTTTCAGCTCTTAAAACACCAAATAGTGCCCATAAAATTGGTAATTGAACTAAAAGTGGTAAACATCCTCCAGCCGGATTTACATTTTTTTCTTTGTAAAGTTCCATTGTTTTCTGGTTTAATAAATTTTTATCATGACCATATTTTTCTTTGTATTGCTCTAATATTGGTTGTAACTCTTTCATTTTTTTCATTGATTTATCTTGTTTCAATGTTAACGGTAATAATATTATTTTTATTAATATTGTTAATCCTATTATAGCTAAACCGAAATTTCCTGTAATTCCATTTATAAATAGCAATATTTGTTCAAATATTTTGTATAAAAATTCCATTTTATTTTTTTCCTCCGCATTTTTTAACTGGTGGCACAGGATCATATCCGCCTTTAGAATATGGGTGACACCTTAAAATTCTTAATATTCCCAAATACACTCCTTTAAAAACTCCATGCATTTCAATTGCATCATACATGTATTTTGAACAAGAAGGTTGAAATATACAGTTTTTCCCCAAAAATATTGAAATATATTTTTGATAAAATCTTATTAAAATCAAGATAGTTTTTTTCAAAATATAAACTAAACTATTTTTTAAATAATTTAGAATTTTTAAGAACACGGTCAAGATCTTTTTTCATCTCCTCAAAACTTAAAGTCTTAAATTTTTCTCCAGCTGTTCTTTTTGCAACAAAAATTATGTCATAACCTGTTATTAGGTTTCCTTCATTTAAACGACAATACTCTCTAAATAATCTTTTTAATCTGTTTCTACAAACTGCATTTCCAGTTTTTTTACTTACAACAAATCCAAATTTGTTTTCATTAGTTTCATTTGCTTTAAAAAAAATAAGAGAGTAATATCCAAATGATTTTTTTCCATAATTATAAACATTTTGAAACTCCCTATTTTTTTTTAAATTAATCATAATATTTAACTCCCTAAAATAGTCCTTAAATCTTTAAAAACCCGGTGTTTTAGATCACCGGGTTTTATGCTGATAATACTTTTCTTCCTCTTGCTCTTCTTCTCTTTAATACTTTTCTTCCGTTTTTAGTTGCCATTCTAGCTCTAAATCCGTGATCCTTCTTGTATTTTCTGTTATTTGGCTGATAAGTTCTTTTCATTTTTTCACCTCCTAAAAATATCTATATTTCAGATAAATATTTTAGAAGAAATTTTGAGTTTTGTCAAGTAAATTCTAATAAATAAAAAATTAATCTTAAAATTCAAAGAAAATAATAAATTATAAGGGGATTGATTGTATTCGCGCATATAGTTGTTTTTTGTTTTTTGTATAATGTTATATGTACAGACTAAGTTAAAAAAAAAACATACGTTCAACCATTGATTTTAAAGAATTTATATAAAAAAAAATATTATTGATTATATACAATTGGAATACTATTGATTTTATTGCTTATTATGAGTACTTAATTTATTAAAACCTAATTAAATCAAGACTCTTTAAATATTATTGATTATATACATAATAGAGAAGTCCAATTTTAAAGGAGTTTAGTATATTATTAAATTTATAAAGCTAGAAAAATCAGTATGTTTATTAAAAAAATAAATATTATTGTAAGTATACATAAAAGAAAACGTTATTTTATAAGAGTTTTTAATTTTAAAAATAATAAGAACTTAATAAACATAAGCTTTTTAATAATTTAAAAAATATTATTGATTATATACATCAAACAACCCTTTTATTTTTATACGTTTATACTTATTTAAAAATTAAAAAACCTTATTTTATAAGGGGATTAAAAAACAAAAAAATATTATTGTTAATATACAGAAAAAATGGTATATTATATTACGCTAAATATATTTATTATTGTTAATATACATATTTAGTATTATAAAATTATAGAGAGGTTTTTAATGGAAAAGAAGGTGAAAAAAGAAAAAGATGATATCGTAGAGAATTTTAATATAACATCTACAGGATCACTTTTAACAGATATAACAAAAATTGATATAAGATTAAATCAATTGCCAGATATTGAAGTTAGAGAAGTTATAATAAAAGAAACTGGAAATTTTTTAAATTTAAAAGATAATGTAATAAATATACCTGTCGAAATGATTGTTTTTCCATTTTTTACTCCTCAAAAACAAAATAAAAGAGTAAATTTTCAATATTCTTTTGAAGATTTGGGTGTTACTATGTATTGTACATTAGTAGCTAAAGATTCAAGAGATAAAGTATTTCAACCATCTATTTTTGAAGAAAAAATATATACATATTTAATTTCAACTTATGAAGCTAAAAAAGATTTAGATGATGAAGATGAATATATTGAATTTGAAATTTCAGACTTTATAGTTCATTTTTTAGGAAATAAAATGAATAGAACTTATTATACAAAAGTTGAGCAAGCTTTAAAGAATTTAAAAAATACAGAATATCAGTTTATAGTTTCAAATCATACAAAATTAGGGAAGTATAAATTTGAAGATGAGGAGTTTAAACTTTTAACTTATCAAAAATTAAAAAAGGGTAAAAAAATATATTATAGAGTTACTCTTAATAAAAATATAAGAAAAAAAATAAGTGATAAAAGATATATAAAATATAATTCAAAGGCTTTAATGGAAATTTTAGCAAAAGATCCTATAGCTGGAAGAATTTATAAATACATTAGTAAAATTAGATATGAAAAACAAGAAGATAGAATAAATCTAAGAACAATTGCTGCAATTATCCCATTAAAAACAGAACAAACAACAGAAAGAGTAAATAAAAATGGTGATACAAAAACTTATGTTCTTTGCAGAATGAAACAGGTATTAAAAAGAGTTGAAAAAGCATATGATGTATTAGTTGAGCTTGGATATGTAGAGTATTATAAATCATATCAAGATAAAAGTGAAGATACATATTATATAATTTATAAATTTAATAGTAAAAAAGATGGTGAATGTCATGTTTCATCATTTATAGAAAATTCAAAGTCAAATAAAACTAAAGAGATTACTTATTCAAAAGAGAAAGAGAGATATGTAGAAAAATCTAATTTTAATTCTGATGATATAGAAGAAGCTGAAATTGTTGAAATTATAGATGAAAAACCAAAAAAAGAAGAAAAATTAAAGATAGAGAGTAAAAAAGAAATAAAAAAAGAAGTTGTAAAAAAATCTGAAAAAAATAATGAATTTATTTATCCAGATGAAGTAATAAAATATATTCAAAAAGCCAAGAAAAATATTTATGTTTCAAGATCATGGGATAAAAGAACAGACACAAAGATAAAGAAAATTTTTATAGAAGAAGGAGAGATTATTCTAATTGAAGTCTTGAAAATTATATATAAAAATTTAAATTCTAATATTAAAACAACTTTAGTTCAATACATAAACGGTGTTCTAAAAAATCTCTTAAGTCAAGAAAATGATGTTTCAAAACAAAACTTAACTTTATTTAACAATATTGTTAAAGAAAAAGGATTAATAAGTAAAAAGAAAATAAATCAAGCAAGAAGAACAGTTAAAAAACCGGTTATAAATAGTTTAAAAGAATTGATTGATGAAACTGATATCTCTGTAGATATATTAAAGGTTTTTGACGAATATGATGAGTACGAAAAATTAAAAATTGAGGAGCAAGCTATTAAACTTTGTTCTCTAGAAGAAAATATAGATGTGAATTTTTTACTTACTATGAAAAGAAAATCAAAAAAAATCTATTTTAATACAATAAAAAAATATATTGAGAGAGTTATTAATGAGTAGATTTAACAAAACGTTAAGTATGTTAAATCAGAGTGTATAAAATAGTTAAAATATCATAAAATACACAATTAAAGACTTAAAAATGAACATTTTTTGACAAAAAAACAATTCAAAATAAAAATTGACAAAATTTTGAAAATTAAGTATTCTATATTAGAATAATAGATTTAAACTTTATGTTTTTATATAATAATAAACAATAAATGTAGAAAGGTGAGTAGGATTATGGTAAGTAAAACAGTTGAAATTAAAAATGAAACAGGACTACATACAAGACCTGGTAACGAATTTGTAAGTTTAGCAAAAACATTTACATCTCAAATTGAATTAGAAAATGAAGAAGGAAAAAAAGTAAAAGGAACATCTTTACTAAAATTACTTTCTTTAGGAATTAAAAAAGGTGCAAAAATAACAGTTCATGCTGCAGGAGAAGATGAGAACGAAGCAGTTGAGAAGTTAGCTCACCTACTTGAAAATCTAAAGGACTAATAAATAGGACGATAGTTTAAAGTGTGAGAAGGATGGGGGTGACTCTGTCCTTTTTTTTGTCAAAAAATTAAAGTTTTGGGAGAGATAAAATATGAGAAAATTTGTAAAAGGTATAGACGCATCTCCAGGGGTAGCAGTAGGAAAAGTATTTTTATATAAAGAAGAGGAGCTTTTCATAGATAAAAGCGAATGCTCAAATATCGAGATTCAAAAAGAAAAGTTAATCGAAGGTAGAGAAAAAACTAAAGAGCAATTATTAAAAATTAGAGAAAAAACAGCTAGACAACTAGGTGAAGATAAAGCGGCAATATTTGATGGACATATAACATTATTAGAAGATGAAGATCTATTTGATGAAGTAACAGAGCTAATTGAAGATGAAAAAATAACAGCAGAAAATGCTTTAGAGCAAGGTATCAGCGGATATTGTGATATGTTAGCAAACTTAGAAGATGAGTATTTAAGAGAAAGAGCAGCAGATTTAAGAGATATAGCTAAAAGATGGTTATACAACATAGTAGGAATAGATATTGTTGATTTATCTTCACTTCCTGCAAATTCAGTTGTAGTAGCAAGAGATTTAACTCCATCAGATACTGCTCAATTAGACTTAAAAAATGTTGTAGCATTTATAACTGATATTGGTGGAAAAACAGCTCACTCATCTATTATGGCTAGATCTTTGGAGATTCCAGCAGTAGTTGGAACTGGAAATATAACTGAATTAGTAACTAATGAAGCTTCGATAATAGTTGATGCTTTAACTGGTGATGTTATAATTGAACCTACACAAGAGGATGTAGAAAAGTATTCAAAGAAAAGAGAGAAATATTTAGAAGAAAAAGAGTTATTAAAGCAATTAAAAGATAAAACAGCTACATCGAAAGATGGAATAACTGTTGGAGCTTGGGCAAATATAGGATCTCCAAAAGATGTTGCAGGAGTTCTAAGAAATGGTGCTAATGGAATCGGTCTTTATAGAACAGAGTTTTTATTCATGGCAAATGATAGATTCCCAACAGAGGATGAGCAATTTGAAGCTTATAAAATTGTTGCTGAATCAATGAAAGATGAAAATGGAAAATCATATCCAGTAACAATTAGAACAATGGATATAGGTGGAGATAAATCATTACCGTATATGGAGCTACCACATGAGGAAAATCCGTTCTTAGGATGGAGAGCTTTAAGAATATGTCTAGATAGACCTGAAATCTTAAAAACACAGTTTAGAGCGCTTTTAAGAGCATCAGCATTTGGATATATTAAAATAATGTTACCTATGGTAATTTCAATAGAAGAGTGTAGAAAATCAAAAGCTTTATTAGAAGAGTGTAAAGCTGAATTAAGAGCTGAAGGAATAAAATTTGATGAGGATATTCAATTAGGAATTATGATTGAAACTCCAGCTACAGCATTTAGAGCTAAATGGTTTGCACAAGAAGTTGATTTCTTCTCAATAGGAACAAATGACTTAACTCAATATACATTAGCAGTAGATAGAGGAAATGAGAGAATATCTCACTTATACGATACATACAATCCAGGAGTTTTAGCAGCTATTAAAGCAGCAATAGATGGAGCTCATGAAGGTGGAATCTCTATATCAATGTGTGGAGAGTTTGCAGGAGAAGCTAGAGCAACAGCTTTATTATTTGGAATGGGATTAGATGCATTCTCAATGTCAGCTATTTCAGTTGCAAAAGTAAAGAAAAATATAATGGCTATCGATAAAGCTTCAGCAGAGGCGTTAGTTGAAAGAGTAATGTCAATGAGTACAACAGAGGATATATTAGCAGAAATAGACAAATATAATGAAGAGCTATTAGGATAATACTTTCTAAAAAAGGTGAAACAATGTTTCACCTTTTTTTGTTTTTAGAGTATACTATTGTAAAAAAGTAATAGGGAGAGTGTTATGGGATTAAAAGATTTTAAAATAAAAGTTTCTAAAGAAAATATTCTACATAACTATCACTATTTAAAAAAACTTAGAAATAAAGAGATAATAGCTGTTGTAAAAGCTAATGCTTATGGGCATGGAATAGAAAATATAGTTAGATTTTTATCAGAAAACGGTTGTAAATATTTTGCAGTAGCTAGAGAGTGCGAAGCTGAAAAAATATTAAAGTTAAAAATAGAAAACATAAATATTATTATTTTAGAAACAATAGATGAAATAGAAATTTTAAAAAATAATAAAAATATTCATATGGTAATAAATAGTTTTAAAGATCTTTTAAATCTTTTAGATAAAGGAGTTTCAACACAACAATTACATTTAAAATTAGATTTTGGATTTGGAAGAAATGGAATTTTAGAAAAAGACTTTTTTAAACTAAAAGAGCTAATAAGAGAAAAAAATTTAAAATTTAAGGGTCTTTGTACCCATGTTTTTGCTGCAGATTATGATGATATGATTTTAATAGAAAAAAGATTTTCTCAGATGTTAAAAGAGTTAGGAGATGAGAGATTTGAGATTATTCATATGCAAAATAGTGCTGGAGTTATTTCAATAGAGGGTGAATTTTGCACTCATATACGGTGTGGAACTATTTTATTTGGACTTCAAGAAATAGGATACTATGATCCATGTATAAAAAGAGCTTTTAAGCTAAATGGTAGAATATTAGATGTAAAAGATATAGATGATTTAAAATATATAGGATATGAAAAAAAAGAAAATTTAAATATAGGAAAATATAGAAAAGTAGCAAAAATTCGTTTAGGTTATGGAGATGGCTTTTCAAAAAGAAGTGAAGGTATTATGTCTATAATCAATAATAAAAAGTTTAAAATAGTTCATATCAGTATGGATAGTTCATTTATTTTAGTTGATGATTCAGTAAAAGAAGGGGATAATATTGAAATATTTCATGATTTAGAAGAAAGTATAAATCATTTAAAAGTTCCTCATTATGAATTTTTATCTTGTATAAATGACAGAATAAAAAGAGAATTAATATGACTATAAACAAAAATAAAATTTTATTTTAAAAAAATATTGACATTTTTTTTCAAATAAGATATTATACAGCAAACCATCAAGAGAGACCGAGGGACTGGCCCGATGACGTTTCAGCAACCTACCATTATGGTGTGGTGCTAACTCCAGATAGATGGGAGAAGTAGAAGTCTTGTTTACTTACTCTCATCTTAATTAAATATTAAGATGGGAGTTTTTTTTATACGGGAGGATAAAATGATTACTTTAGAAAGAGTGAATAAAATTTATAATAATAAGTTTCATGCTGTAAAAGATGTTTCTTTAAAGATTGAGAAAAGTGAAATATTTGGAATTATTGGATTAAGTGGAGCTGGAAAATCCTCTTTAATAAGATTATTTAATGGGTTAGAGCCATTGACAACAGGAAAAATAGAGATTGAAGGAGTAGATTTATCAAAACTTTCAAAAAAAGAACTATTAAATAAAAGAAAAAAAATTGGAATGATATTTCAACATTTTAATCTATTAAAATCTAGGACAGTTAAAGAAAATATAGCATTTCCTTTAGAAATTGATGGTTGGTCAAAAGTAGAAATTGATGTAAGAGTTAAAGAACTTTTAAAGTTAGTAGAACTTGAAGATAAAGAGGAATTTTATCCGACTCAACTCTCTGGAGGACAAAAACAAAGAGTTGCAATAGCTAGAGCCTTAGCTAATAATCCAGATATTCTCTTATCAGATGAAGCAACATCCGCTTTAGATCCAAAAACTACAAAGTCTATATTAAAACTAATTAAAGATATTCAAAAAAAAATGGGATTAACAGTTGTCTTAATAACTCATCAAATGGAAGTTATTAGAGAGATTTGTGACAGAGTAGCTGTTATGTCAAATGGTGAAGTTGTAGAAACTGGAAAAACATATGAAATATTCTTAAGTCCAAAAACAGAGATTACAAAAGAACTAATATCATATGTTCCACCTCAAGAAAAAGAGGAGATTGATTACATAAAAAAATCTGGAAATAAAGTTATAAAATTAATGTTTTTAGGCTCAGTAGCAGGAGATCCTATATTATCTAAAGCTGTAAAAAAGTTTAATATAGATATAAATGTCTTAGGTGGTGCAATTGATCTTTTATCAACTATGCAGGTAGGACATTTAATGGTTGAATTAATAGGGGATATGGATAAACAAAATGAAGCAATAGCTTGGTTTCCAAGTTTAGATGTAGGAGTGGAGGTTATTTACGATGGTATTTAATATGTTAATACAAGCGACGATAGAGACAATATATATGGTTTTATTATCTGCTGTGGTTTCATTAGGAATAGGATTTCCTTGTGGAATTTTAGCAGCAATTACATCAGATGGACATATATTTGAAAATAAGGGAATAAATAGAATTTTGAATGGAATTATAAATATAACAAGATCATTTCCTTATATAATTTTAATGATTTTATTATTACCACTATCTAGACTTATAATAGGAACGACAATAGGAAGTACAGCAGCAATAGTTCCTCTTTCTATATCGGCAGCTCCCTTTGTAGCAAGAATAGTTGAAAATTGTGTTTTAGAAGTGGATAGAGGAGTAATAGAAGCAAGTGAAAGTTTAGGAGCTAATAATTTTACAATAATAACTAAAGTAATGATTCCAGAATCGTTACCATCTCTAATCCAAGGAATAACACTATTAGTTATTAATTTAATAGGTTTATCTGCAATGGCTGGAGCTATTGGTGGTGGTGGACTTGGAGATTTAGCTATCAGATTTGGTTATAATAGATTTAAGTTAGATATAATGATTTATTCGGTTTTAATTATTATAGTTTTAGTTCAAGGAGTTCAATTAATTGGAAATTTAATATCAAATAGATTGAAAAAAAATGGGAGGTAGTTATGAAAAAATTAGTTTTAGTATTAGGTTTATTAGGATCAGTTATAAGTTTTGGGGCAAAATTAAAAGTTGGAGCTTCTCCAGTTCCTCATGCACAACTTTTACAATTAGTAAAAGATGATTTAAAAAATGAAAATGTAGAATTAGAAATAATAGAATTAACAGATTATGTAACACCAAATTTACTATTGGATTCAAAAGAGTTGGATGCTAATTTTTTCCAACATAAACCATATTTAGAAACTTTTTCTAAAGAAAAAAATTTAAAATTAGTATCAGCAGGTAATGTTCATGTAGAACCTTTAGGAGTTTATTCTAAAAAAGTTAATAAAATAGAGAATTTAAAAAAAGGTGGAGTGGTAGCAATACCAAACGATCCAACAAATGGTGGAAGAGCTTTAATTCTTTTACATAATAATGGTATTATAAAATTAAAGAATCCTCAAGATTTATTAGCTACAGAGTTTGATATTGTAGAAAATAAAAATAATTTAAAATTTAAGTCTTTAGATGCTGCTCAAATACCAAGAGCATTAGAAGATGTTGATTTAGCAGTAGTAAATGGTAACTATGCAATCGAAGCAGGACTTAATCCTTTAACAGAAGCTTTAATAATTGAAGGAAAAGAATCACCTTATGCTAACTTAATAGCTGTAAGAGAGGGAGATGAGAAAAAAGAGGATATCCAAAAATTAGTAAAAGCTTTACAAAGTGAAAAAGTAAAAGTTTTTATAGAAAATACTTATAAAGGTGGAGTAGTTCCAGCTTTTTAGAATAAAATAAAAAAGTGAGTTTAAACTCACTTTTTTATTTTATATCTAATTTGCAAACTTTCCTACATTTAACTTTCTTTTTTGTACAAAATATATCTTCTGAATTACAATTAGGACAAAAATCTAAATCTTTTTTTAATGTGGGAATAAAAGTTTGACCACAAGAGTTACATATAAATTGACAATGAGGAGTTTTAAAATCTCCTCCCTTTAATTGAATTCCATATCCCATAATAAGAGCTTCGGTTATTTTAACTCTTGCTGAATTAAGTATATTTTGAAAAGTTTGTCTTGAAACTCCCATTTTTTCAGCACACTCTTCTTGAGATAAATTTTCTAAATCTTTAAGTCTGATTGCTTCTAATTCTTCAATTTTTATATTATTAAAATGAATATTACAATTTTTACTTCCCTCAGGGATAAACTTTGTTTCATTTGGAATAAATTCTACACTTCTAACTTTAGTAGGTCTAGCCATATTTATTTTCCGCACTTACAATTACAAGAGTGTCCGTGTCCATGTCCATGATGATGTTCGTGGTGATGCTCATGACTATTACATACTGCTTCTCCGTTAACTAATATATGTTTAAAGAATCCATCAGCTATATCGTCACAAAATCCTTCTAGGCCAGAAAAAACTTTAATATCAAGAGATTTTAAGTTGTTTAAAGCTCCTTCACCAATTCCACCACAAGCTACAAATTCAACGCCTAATTCCTTTAATTGTCCAGGAATAGCTCCGTGTCCATTACTTTTATGGTAATCTTTATTTGTACCATCATAAACAAAAAAACCTTCTGCTCTTCCAAAATGTTGACTAATTTTGTTATTTTCAGAAACAACTGCAATTTTCATAAAAACACCTCTTTTTTTAGTTATTGGCATATGCTATAATTAATATTAATTTTTTTTAGTAAAAAAGTCAAGAATTATTTTTTTAAAATTGACTGTTACGATTATTTTTGATAATATACATATATAAAAATGGTATAAATTAAAGGGAGTATAATGAAAACTGATTTATTAGTAATAAAAGATGAGTTAAAAAAATATGCAAAAACAATATCGAAACTATTTGCAATGGATGTTGGGATTTGTGATAAAAATCTTATAAGAATAACAGGAAGTGGACCTCAAAAAATAGGTGAAAAAATAAGAGGAAGAGCTAATAAAAAAACATTAGAAACCAAAGAAACAACAGTTATTTTAAATCCTAGAGAGGATGAGATTTGTAGTGGTTGTTCAGAAAAAGATTGTTGTTTAGAAGTATTAGAAATATCAACTCCAATAATGTATGAGGGAAAATTAATCGGTTTAATAAGTTTAGTTTCTTTTGATGAAAATCAAAAGAAAAGAGTTTTAGAAAATTTAAAAAATTATTTAGATTTTGTTGAACAAATGGCTGAACTGATAAGTATAAGATTTATTGAGTACAATGAAAGTTTAGAAAAAACAGAAAGAGAAAATGTTCTTACAACAATATTGAATACAATTCAAAAAGGTGTTTTGAGATTTAATAGTGAGGGGATAATAACAAGTATTAATAATTTTGCTTTGAAAAAGATAGAATCAGATAGTAGAATTCTTGGGAAAAAAATACAATTAAGCTCACAAAATGATTTTCTTATGGAAGAAGAGATATATAAATTGAAAGTTCAAGAAAAAGAGTTAACAGTTCTTGGAAAAATATTACCTTTTGAAGCTTTTGGAAAAAATGAAAAAATTTTTATTTTTGATGATATGAATAAGGTAAATGATGGAATTAGAGGCCTAGTTGAAACATCAAATAGTGTTTCATTAGAAAATATAATAGGTGATTCAGAGTTTACTAATCTATTGAGAGAAAGAATAAAACATGTTGCACCTTCAAAGTCAACGGTGTTGATAACAGGAGAAAGTGGAACAGGAAAAGAGCTAGTAGCGAGAGCTTTACACTATCATAGTTCAAGAAGAAATGCCCCCTTTGTTGTTATAAACTGCGCAGCAATTCCTGAGTCTCTTTTAGAAAGTGAACTATTTGGATATGTGAGAGGAGCTTTTACAGGTGCTGACAAAAATGGGCGTATGGGAAAGTTTGAGTTAGCAAATGGAGGAGTTATATTTTTAGATGAAATTGGAGATATGCCTTTATATTTGCAAGCTAAAATATTAAGAGTACTTCAAGAGAGAAAAGTAACAAGAGTAGGTTCAAATAGAGATATAGAGTTAGACATTAGAATTATTGCAGCAACAAATGTAGATTTAGAGAAAAAAATTCTTGAAAAAGAATTTAGAGAAGATCTTTATTATCGATTGAAAGTTATTCCTTTTGAAATAGCACCTTTAAGGGACAGAAGAGAGGATATTTTACCAATAACAAAAAATCTCATAAAAAAATATAATAGAATAACTGAAAAATACATAAGCTTTATTGATATAGAAGTAGAAAAGTTATTTTTAAATTATTCTTGGCCAGGAAATATAAGAGAATTAGAAAATGTAGTAGAGTTTATGTTTAATCTTTCAGATAATAGTGATATTTTAAGTTTATCCACAGTTCCTGAAAAGCTATTAGAAAATAGAAGAATAAATAATGAAATAGTTGTAGAGAAAAAAGAATCAAAAGATGTATCTTATATGGAAGATTTTCAAGTTGTGGAAAAAAGTTACATTGAAAAAGCACTCAAAATTTTTGGAAGAGATACAGAAGGAAAGAAAAAAATTGCAGATAAAATGGGAATAGGATTGACAACTTTATATAGAAAAATACAGAAATATAATATTTAGAATTTTCAAAATGAAAAAAACTATTTTCAAAATGAAAAATTTTTCAAAATGAAAAAAACAAAAATTAAATTTATATAAATATTGTTAAACTATATTTAAAGTTTACAGAAAATAATACAAAAAAAAATAAAAAATTACATAAATTTAATAAAAATATCTATTGGAACGAAAATTGCTTATTATATACTTGTATATTATAAAATAATTAGGTATTTAAAGGAGGAATTGAGAGTTATGATAGATAAAATTTTAAGTATTTTAAATGAAGAGATAGTTCCAGCAGAGGGGTGTACAGAACCGATAGCTTTAGCATATATAGGAAGTAAATTAACATCAATATTAGGTGGAGTTCCAGAGAAGGTTGATATCGCTTTATCAGGAAATTTAATAAAAAATGTTAAAAGTGTAAAAATACCAAACTCAGAAGGAATGGTAGGAATAGAGGCAGCTGTAGCTCTTGGAACAATTTTAGGAGATTCTAAAAAAGAGTTAATGGTTATATCAAGCGTTGATAAATCAAGATTAAATGAAGTTAAAGAGTATTTAGATAATAAAAAAGTTGTAGCTACTAAAATAGAAGGGGATGTAAAGCTTCATATGAGAGCTACAGGAGTTTTAGGACAAGATACAGTTACAATAGAGATTAAAGATTATCATACAAATATTGTTAAAATAGAAAAAAATGGTGAAATAATAAAAGGTGCATCTTGTGACGAAGTTGTTACTGGAGATATGATGACAGATAAAAGTTTTTTAACTGTTGAGTTAATCCATGATTTAGCTAAAACTATAGACTTAGCCTTAATTGCTCCAATTTTTGAAAAGGTTATAGCTTATAACTCAGCTATAGCAAACGAAGGGTTAAAAAATGATTATGGAATAAGTATGGGTAAAAGTTTATATGAAGGTATGCAAGAGGGAGTTTACGGTAAAGATTTAAAAAACAAAATTGTAAGTTTTGCAAGTGCTGGAAGTGATGCAAGAATGAACGGGTGTTCTATGCCAGTAATGACAACAAGTGGAAGTGGAAATCAAGGTATGTCTGCATCTTTACCAGTTATAAAGTACTGTGAAGAAAAAGGATTAACACATGAGCAATTAATAAGAGGACTATTCTTTTCACATTTAACAACAATACATATAAAATCAAACGTTGGAAGATTATCAGCATATTGTGGAGTTGTTTGTGCTGGAGGAGGAGTAGCAGGAGCTTTAGCCTTTTTAGATGGAATGCCTTTAGACAGAATAGATGCAGCAATTGAAACAACTTTAGCAACATTATCAGGAATGCTATGTGATGGAGCAAAGAGTTCTTGTGCAACAAAAATAGCGAGTTCAATTGGAATGGCATTTGATTCATACTATTTATCTAAAAAGAAAAAGAACTTTGAATATGGAGAAGGAATAGTTGGTAAAGATGTTGAAGCAACTTTAGCCAATGTAAAGGTTTTAGCTCATGAAGGATTAAGACAAACAGATGAAGTTGTTTTAGAAATAATGTTAAATAACTAGTTTTAATATATGGTTTTAGGAGGAAAAATGAAAATAATAATTATCGGTGGAGTTGCCGCTGGAATGTCAGCAGCAGCAAAAGCAAGTAGACTTAACAAAGAAGCAGAGTTAGTAATTTATGAAAAAACTGAGGTTGTTTCATGGGGAGCTTGTGGGCTTCCATACTATGTTGGAAACTTTTTTGAAAGTCCAAATAATATGATAGCAAGACCAGTAGAGAAATTTATAGAAGCTGGAATGAACATAAAAATAAAGCACGAAGTTATAGCAATTGATGTAGATAAAAAAGAGGTAACTGTTAAAAATTTAGTAACAGGTGAAACTTTTATAGATAATTATGATAAATTAATGGTAGCTACAGGAGCTCATGCAATAATGCCACCAATTAAAAATTTATCTACTAAAGGTGTGTATACTTTAAAAGATTATACAGATGGAATAATCTTAAAAGAAGAGATGCTAAAAGATGAGAACCAAGATATCGTTATAGTTGGAGCTGGATATATTGGACTTGAAGTAGCAGAGGCAGCTAAACATTTAGGAAAAAGAAGTGTTAGAATAATTCAATTAGGTGATAGAGTTCTTTTAGAAAGTTTTGATAAAGAGATAACTGATGTTATGGAAGAGGAAATAAGAACTCACGAAGGTGTAGAACTGCACTTAGAAGAGATTGTACAAGAGATTGTAGAGGAAAATGGAAAAGTTGTAAAAGTAAAGACTAACAAAGGGGAATACCCAGCTGATATAGTTGTTGTATCAACAGGAGTAAGACCAAATACAGCTTTCTTAAAAGAAACAGGAATTGAAATGTTAGGAAATGGAGCTTTAGTAATAGATAACCATGGAAGAACAAGTATTGATTCAATCTACTCAGCAGGAGATTGTGCAACAGTTCCTCATTTAGTAAGAAAAGAAAATGTGTATATTCCTCTTGCAACAACTGCTAATAAAATTGGTAGAATAGTTGGAGAAAACTTAGCAGGAGTAGAAACTGAGTTTCAAGGAACTTTAGGATCAGCAGCAGTAAAAGTTATGGATGTAGAGGCTGGAAGAACTGGAATAACAGAATCTGAAGCAATAAAAATGGGAATAAACTATAAAACTGTATTTATAAAAGATAAAAATCAAACAAACTACTATCCAGGTAGAGAGGACATATTTGTAAAGTTAATTTATGATGCAGATACAAGAGTTCTTTTAGGAGGACAAATTGCAGGTAAAAAAGGCGCAGTTTTAAGAGTAGACTCTTTAGCAACAGCGATTTATGCTAAGTTAACAGTGGATGAGATTGGAATGATGGATTTCTGTTATGCTCCACCATTTGCTAGAACTTGGGATGTAATGAACGTAGCTGGTAATGTAGCAAAATAAAATAGGCTTCAATAAAAATTAAAATATAGAAACGGGAGAAAAAAAAACAATGAACAATGTATTTTTTGAACAATTTTTAATGATTAGTGATTTGAAAACTGTTGGTTTCTTAGTAGCATTATTAGTAATTTTATTTCTAATAAATATGTTACCAAAGAAAAAATTTAACTTTTCAGCAAAAGTTATGGTTGCAACAGTTGTTGGTTTAATTTTAGGATTAGCAATTCAATTTGTGGCTGGATTCCCAGAGAATCCAATGGAATTAACATTTGTAAAAGAGACAACACTATGGTATAGCTTACTTGGTGGAGGATTTATCTCTTTAATTAGAATGTTAGTTATTCCATTAGTTATGGTATCAATCATCCATGTTATTATTAACATGAAAGAGGATGCGAATTTAGGAGACTTAGTAAAGAGAAGTTTAATCATTACTTTAGTGATGGTTGCAATTTCTGTAGGTGTTGGATTACTTTTAGGAAATCTATTTGAAGTTGGAAAAGTTTCAACTGATGCAGTACAAGCTGTAGCAACAGAGGGTGGAAGAAAAATCAGAGAGGTTAGCAATATTGTTGATACATTGAAAGCTCTTATTCCTTCAAACCCAGTTGAAGCAATGGTTAAGTTAAATATTGTTGGATTAGTTATATTCTCAGCAGTTGTTGGAGTAGCAGCAAAGAGAATGTCAAAGAAATATATGGATACTGTAAAGCCATTCTTTGATTTAATAAATGCTTCTCAAAAAATTATAGTATCAATGGCAATGAGTATTATTAGATGGATGCCTTTAGCAGTAGTACCATTATTAGCAAACACAATTGCACAAAAAGGTATTGGAGCAATAGCAGAAGTAGGAAAATTCATAGCAGTTTTATACTTAGCAACAGCAGTTATGTTTGTAATACAGATGATAGCAGTATCATTCTTTGGATTAAATCCATTTACATATGTAAAGAAAAGTATCTCTTTAATGATTTTAGCATTTACGTCTAGATCAAGTGTTGGATGTTTACCAGTAACAATTTCAACATTAACTAATAAACTAGGTGTTAGTGAATCAACAGCAAGTTTTGTTGCAAGTTTTGGTACAACAGCAGGAATGCAAGGTTGTGCAGGAATATTCCCAGCATTAACAATTGTATTTGTTACAAATATGAGCGGACATCCAATTGATGCAACATTAATAGTAATGTCTATAATTGTTGTGGCAATTAGTTCATTAGGAATTGCAGGAATTCCAGGAACAGCAACAATGGCAGCTTCAGTTGCTTTATCAGGAACTGGATTAGCAGCTATGTTCCCTCTAATTAACCCAATCTTAGCAATCGATCCTATTATCGATATGCCAAGAACAATGTTAAACGTAATTGGATCAGTTACAAACGCATTAATGGTTGATAAGAGTTTAGGAAACTTAAATCATGAAGTTTATCAAGATGCAGAAGCAGGAAATGAAGCAAACTCTTCTGAGATTGAGTAATAATAAAAAAAGCCACCTTCAAGGTGGCTTTTACTTTATCTAATTCCATGATATAACCTATAGAATTTACCTTCTAATTTTAAAAGTTCTTTAAATGAACCAGATTCAACAATATTATCATCTCCCAAGACATAGATTTTATCAAAATCTTCAAGGATACTAAGTCTATGAGTTATTGCGATAACAATTCTATCATTATATTCCTCTTTTATATTTTTTAAAATAGATTTTTCATTGATAATATCTAAGGCATTAGTTGCTTCATCTAAAAGAATCAAATCAGGATTTTTTAAGAATAATCTAGCCATAGCAATTTTTTGTCTTTGTCCAGAGCTTACATGCACTCCACCTTCACCAATTATAGTATTTTCCTCTTGAGGAAATTTGTCAAAAATTTCATAAACATATGATTTTTCAATTGCAAAGTTTAATTCCTCTTCAGTACAATTTTCTTTTACAAGAGTGATATTATCAATTAAACTTCCATTTATAATATAATCACTTTGATCTACGATTCCAAGTCGTTCTAAATATGTTTTAAAAGTTATTTTATTTAATGGAATATTATTAATTAAAATCTCCCCATTTGTAGGAAGTAAAGCTCTTTTTAAAAGAGAAGCAGTAGTACTTTTACCAATTCCACTTTCACCAACTAGAGCTATTTTTTCTCCTTTTTCTATTTTTAAATTAAAGTTTTGTAAAATAGATTTCTCATCATAAGAAAAGCCTATATTTTTAAATTTAATTGAAGTGATAGGTTCTATTAGTGGTATATCTCCATCCATTCTATTGTTAAGATTTATAATTTCAGTAAATCTATTAACTCCAGATATTCCTTTTTGATAGATATCAACAAGTCCAACCATTCTCATAATTCTAAGTCTAAAACGATCAACTAAAAGCAAAAAAGATAAGATAATTCCCATTGTAACTCCATCTTTTATGTATAAATAACCTCCAGCAAGAATAATTATAAGTTGAGTTATATTGGAGTAAAAAGTTACTCCTGAAACAATTAAGCTAGATGGAATCATATTCTTCTTTTCACTTTCTAAAAGAGTATCATTTTTTTCAAGAAATCTTTTTTGAGCATAATCTTCTAAATAGTTATCTTTTAAAAAAGAGATAGTTCTCAAAATATCATGAAGATTAGCAGATAATAAACCTGAATTTTTTCGAACACTTCTATGACCAGCTTTCATTTTTTTATTTTCCTTATAAACAAATATTAATGTTAGTGGTAAAGGAAATAAAGTAATTAGTGAAAGTTTTAAATCAAAATCTATCATTATAAAGATAGAAGCAATAATAGTTATAACTGAAAATATAAAATCCTCTAATCCTCTATGACAAAGAGTGGAAACACTATCTAAGTCATTAATAACTCTAGAAATTAAATCACCACTTTGATTTTTTTTAAAAAACTCACTAGGTTGATTTAAAAGTTTTTTTAATAAATCATTTCTCATACTTTGTTTTATTTTACTTCCCATTAATTTTCCGTTTGCTTGAGAGTTAACGGCAAAAAATAGACGCAAAATATAAAGAACAATTAGTATAATAGAAAATTTTAACAATAAATCAATATTTTTAGATGGAAGAGCATCATCTATTAAATTTTTAATTAAAAGTGGTGAGTAAACATCAATAGCAGTCATAGCTAATCTCACACCTAAAAATAGAAGAAGAAGCTTATTTTCCTTTTTTAAATAGTAAATAAGAGTTCCAAAAGATGTTTTTTTCATAAAAAGTTCTCCTTAAAATACATTTATTTCTAAATTAATAGTAACTTTTTTTATACCTAAAAGTCAATACTTCATGATATAAATAATATAAATAATAGATGATAATGTTATAAATTTTAGATAATTTGATTGAAATTTGTACGATAAAGTGTTAATATTAATTAGATAAAAATGTAATGGTTCAACTTGATTAAAAGGGAATTGAGTGAAAATCTCAAACGGTCCCGCCACTGTATAGAGGATGAAAACAGTAATACCACTGAGGATATAAACCTTGGGAAGGGCTGTGAGTAGGATGAATCTAAGTCAGGAGACCTGCCATTATTTAGAATTCTGCGAGGACAGAGAAGGTAAAGGTTTTTACACTTCTCTTTTAGTATTTTCAAAAGGGAGGTTTTTTTTATTGGTGAGAAATTTTAATTTAAAATAAAAATAAAGAAAAATAATACAGGGAGATTAATGATGAACTTTTACAAAACTATGGAAAAGGGCGCGATTGTAGCAGCACATTTTGGAACGACACATGAAGACACAAGAGAAAAAACAATAGATATAATAAATAAAAAATTAAAAAATGAGTTTGATAAATTAGATTTTTTTCAGGTTTATACATCAAGAATTATAAATAGAATACTTTCAAAAAGAGGTATTGAAAATTTAAATACCACTCAAATTTTAGAGAAACTAGTAGAGCAAGGATATCAACATGTAATTATTCAACCAACATATATAATAAATGGAACTGAAATGGAAGCTTTAAAAAGAGAAGTGGATATGTTTTCTGATAAATTTGAAGATATAAGAGTTGGAACTCCATTATTAACAGAAGTAGATGATTATTTTAAGTTAATTGAAGTAATAGAAAAAGAAGTTGGAGTTTTAAAAGAGGATGAAGGAGTTGTGATGATAGGGCATGGTACAGAGCATCCTGCATTGTCAGCTTATCCAATGTTAGCTTATGTTACAAAAGACTTAGAAAAACCTATATACATAGGAACAGTAGAAGGATATCCAGGGCTAGATAATGTAGTAAGAGAGTTAAAAAGAGATAATAAAAGAAAAGTTACGTTAATGCCTCTTATGTTTGTAGCTGGAGATCATGCTAAAAATGATATAGCTGAAGATTGGAAAGAAGCATTGGAAGAGAATGGATTTGAAGTAGAGGTAAATTTAAGAGGTTTAGGTGAAATTGAATCTATTCAAAATATTTTTATAGAGAGAGCTAAAAAATTAGAGAATTCTCAACCAGAGGATATACTAGTAAAAAAAGCTGAGTATGCTAAAGGAAGAAAAGCTTCTCATTAATTGGAAGAGTTAAACTCTTCCGCTTTTTATTAAAAGGAGAAATTATGAAGAAAATATTGTTACTATTTTTACTGATAACTACTTTAAGTTTTTCTAAAGAGAATGTAAGGGCAGTTTCAACATCACAGTTTACAACAGAAATTTTATTAGCTATAGGAGCGGAAAATCAGATTTTAGGAACAGCTTATTTAGATGATGAAATACTTCCAGAATTAAAGGAGAAATATGATAAGATACCAGTTTTATCAAAAGGAGCTCCAACTAAAGAGCAATTTTATGCTTTAAATCCTAACCTTTTAACAGGATGGAAATCTATAGCAACTCCTAAAAATTTAGGAACAGTAGAGGAACTAAAGGAAAATGGTGTAAAAGTTGTGTTTACAAAATCTCAAGATACATCTAAAATTGAGGATATATATGACGATATATTGATGTTCGGAGATATTTTTAATTTAAAAGATAATGCTAAAAATGTTGTTGAAAATATGAAAAAAGATATTATTAAAGTTACAGAAAATAATAAAAACAAAAAAAGTATCAAGGTTTTTGCATATGATAGCCAAGAATCAGCACCATTTGTAGTTGGAGGAAGTGGAATTGGAAATACTATGATTGAAATAGCTGGAGGAGAAAATATTTTTAAAGATACAAATTTCTCATTTGGACTTGGAACATGGGAAAAAGTATTGGATGAAAATCCAGAAGTTATTATAGTTATAGATTATGGAAATATAAGCTATAAGAATAAAATAGAATATTTAAAAAATAACTCTCCAATATCTCAATTAGAAGCTGTTAAAAACAATAGATTTATAAGAGTTCCATTAAGTTATATATCGGCAGGAGTTAAGGTTGGTAAAGGTATTGAGATAATTTCAAGTGGATTAAGAGAGGAAAAAAAGTGAAAGTAAAAGATAGAAATATAATTATAATATCTCTTATTTTAATTATAATTTTAGGAACAGTAGCAGTAACAATTGGAAGTGTTTCTCTATCTCCAATTCATGTTTGGAAAATATTGGTAAATAAACTCTCAAATAAAGAGATTTTTTCTATTGAATGGAAAAAATCAACAGAGATGATTGTTTGGAACTTAAGAGTCCCAAGGGTTATTTTAGCTTTGTTAGGTGGTGCAGGATTATCTTTAGTTGGAATTTTAATGCAAGCATTAACAAAAAACTCTTTAGCAAGTCCATATATTTTAGGAATATCTTCAGGAGCTAGTACAGGTGCAGTAATCTCCATTGTATTGGGAAGTATTTTAGGAATATCCTTTTCACCAGGTGTTGGAGCTTTTGTTTTTGGGACCTTCACAGCTTTTTTAGTTTTCTATTTAGCTGGAAATGGAGGATATTCGAGTACTAAATTAGTTTTAATAGGTGTGGCTGTATCCTCTTTATTTTCTGGAATTACAACATTTTTAGTAACAACTGCTAAAAATGAATCTCAATTAAGGGGAGCTATGTTTTGGATTTCTGGAAGTTTAGCAGGTGCTAGATGGGAAAGTTTAATGACACTATTTTTAGTATTATTGATATCGGCAATTTTAGTTATATTTAAATATAGAGAGTTAAATATTTTAATTGCAGGAGATGAATTAGCAGAAACCTTAGGTGTCGATGTAAAAAAACTGAGATTTTTTATTGTAATTATATCTACTTTTTTAACTGGATTTATAGTTTCTGCAACAGGAGTAATTGGATTTGTAGGATTGGTAATTCCTCATATATGTAGAGGATTAGTTGGAAGTAATCATAAAAGATTAATTCCATGTGCAATACTTTTAGGAGCTTTATTTTTATTAGGAACAGATACTTTAACGAGAGTTATGTTTAAAACACAAGAGATTCCAATAGGGGTTGTAACATCTATGCTAGGTGCCCCATTTTTTATGAGTATGTTAAGAAAAAATAGCTATAATTTTGGAGGATAATTGTGATAAAAATAGATGATTTAGATTTTAAAATAGAGAAAAGAGATATTTTAAAAAATATTAAATTAAATATAAAAGAGAAAAAGTTTATTGGAATAATTGGTGAAAATGGTTGTGGTAAAAGTACACTTTTAAAAAATATATATAGAAATTATATTCCTAAAAAGAATAGTATTTATGTAGATGGAATAGAATTAAATGATTACTCTGTAAAAGAGTTATCTAAAAAAATATCTGTTTTAAGTCAAAATCAAAAGATTATTTTTGATTTTACGGTTAAAGAGATAGTTGAAATGGGAAAATATAACAAGAGTTCTTTATTTTCAAAAAAAGATTACGAAAAAGATATTGATGAAGCTTTAGATAAGGTTGGAATGAAACATTTAAAAGATTCTAGTTTTTTAACTCTTTCTGGTGGGGAGATGCAGAGAGTTTTAATAGCTAGATCTATAGCACAAGAGAGTCAAGTGTTATTATTAGATGAACCAACAAATCACTTAGATGTAAGATATCAATACCAAATTATGGATTTAGTGAAAAGCCTAGATAAAACAGTTGTTGCAGTAATTCATGATATAAATATAGCAAGTCGTTACTGTGATTATATTTTTGCCATAAAAAATGGTGAAATAAAATACGAAGGAACACCAGAAGAGGTAGTTGTATCTGAAAAAATAAAGGAGATATTCCAAATAGAGGTAGAAGTGATTAAACACCCTTTAAATAACAAGCCAATAGTCATTTTTTTATAGATTCTTTGTGAAAAAAGCTAATTGTATTCAGAAAAAATACAAAAAAAATAAAAGCTAGACTAAAAAGATAAAAATATGGTAAAATTTATAAAAATTTATAAAAATACTAAAAAATAAAGAAAAGAATGGTGGATTATGAAAAAAGGGAAAAAATTAGTCATAGGTATTTTAGTCTTTTTAGTAACATCAATTTTTTATAGAGAGTTTACATTAAAAAATAACGAGGCTAAAAATAACGAGGTAATTGAAAATAAAGAAACAGTAAAGAATGAAGAGGTTGTTGAAACTGAAACTCTAGCTATAGAAAAAGTTGAAGTTACAGAAAAGAAAGTAGAAGAAAAAATTGTTTCTACTCAAGAAAATTCAACTAAAGTAATAGAGGAAAAAGTTACACAAAATTTAGCAGAGGAATCTACTTTAGAGGATTTAGAATTAGAAAATAAAATTGCTAAAGAGTGGGATGATCAAGAGGGACAAGAGTTAGCCGATCTTGATAGCAGTATTGACTTAGAAGAAAAAATTGTATTAGAAAATATGGAATATGTGATTAAAAAAGGAGATACTATTTCAGATTTATCTAAAGAATATAAAATAAAAACTGACTATATCTATGCAAATAATATTGATAAAAACTTAAGAGTTCTTCAAATAGGGAAGAAGATTAATATTCCAACAGAACCTGGAATATTCTACTCAATTAAAAAAGGAGACACTTTTGAAGGGTTGTCAAAGAGATTTGAAGTGGATGTTAAAACAATAAAAGAAGATAATGAGATTGATAGACTTTTAGTTGGAGCTAAAATCTTTTTAAGAGAACCTAAAGTTTCAAGATACTTAAGCAGTTTTAAGCAAGAATATGTTAAAAAAACTAACTTAGGTACTTTTTCTAATCCTTTAATGGCAATGAGTTTAACAAGTAGTTTTGGTTCAAGAAAACATCCTGTATTAAAGAAAGTTTTAAATCATGCAGGTGTAGATTTAAAAGCTAAAACTGGTACAAAAGTTGTTTCTGCAAGAGAGGGTGTTGTATCTTTTGCTGGAAGAGCTAGTGGGTATGGAAAACTTATCATAATAAAACATTCAGATGGTTATGAAACAAGATATGCTCATCTTAGTCAAATAGATGTTAAGAAAGGTCAAAAAATATCTCAAAATCAACATATAGCTTTAAGTGGAGCAACAGGAAGAGTAAGTGGTCCTCACTTACATTTTGAAATAAGAAAAAATGGAAAAATAGAGAATCCATTGACGTATTTAAAATTTTAATAAAATAAAAAATCCCCCGAATAAGTTTGGGGGATTTTATTTTTTGATAAAAGGTAAAGGGAGAAGTACAATGATTTCAAAAAATAAAAGTATAGCTATAGTTTCAGTTGGAATTTTAATTTTTCTTTTTTGTTTCTCACTATTTATAGGGAACTATGAAATAGATTTTATCAAGGGGTTAAATTTGCTTTTGGGAAATGGAAATAAAGATTTATTAGAGTATAAAATAATTTGGAATTTAAGAATACCTAGGGCAGTTATGGCAATAATAATTGGGATGTTATTAGGAAGTAGTGGAGCTATAACTCAGACACTTTTTAGAAATCCTATGGCAGATCCATATATAATTGGAATATCAGCTAGTGGGACTTTTGGAGCTGTTATAGCTTTTTTACTAGGACTTTCAGAGGTATATTTTGGTGTTTTTGGCTCGATATTTTCTTTTATAACATCATTATTAATTTTTAAGCTTTCTAATAGTAAAAGAGGAAGTTTAGATTTATCTACTCTTTTAATAATAGGAATAGCTATTTCGGCTCTTTTAAGAGCAGTAATCTCTTTAGTCATGTATATTGTTGGTGAGGATAGCTTTAGAGTTGTTCTATGGACTATGGGGTATTTAGGAGGAGCAGATTGGAGAAAAATAGTAATTCTTTTGGTTCCACTTTTCTTTTCATTAATCTATTTTTATATAAATAGATATAATTTAGATATAATTTTGCTTTCAGATGAAGAGGCTCATAGTTTAGGTGTAGATATAAAAAAATTTAAATATAAAGTATTAATGATTTCTACATTTATGGTAGGATTTTCAGTAGCTTTTACAGGAATGATAGGTTTTATAGGTCTTATAATACCACATTTAGTGAGAATTATATTTGGAAGTAGTAATATAAAGTTAATTCCACTATCAATGTTATATGGGGGATTATTTCTGTTACTGTGTGATACGATTTCAAGAGGAGTATTAACAACTATGGAAATACCAATAGGAATTGTAACAGCTATATTTGGAGCTCCATTTTTTATATACTTAGCTTTTAAAAATAGAAGAGGTGTGTAATGGAAAGTTTAAAATTAAAAAATTTAAAATATTCATATGGAGATTATAAAATTTTAAATGATATAAATTATAATTTTTTTCCAGGAGAACTTGTAGGTATATTGGGAGCTAATGGTTGTGGGAAAAGTACTTTATTAAAAGTTATAATGGGTTTTTTAGAAAAGGAAGATGGAGAAATTTATTTAGATAATCTAGAAGTTAAAAAACTTTCAAGAAAAGAGTTTGCTAAAAAAATCTCTTTTATAGCACAAAAATCCAATCAAAATTTAAATTTTACAGTACTAGAGATATTAAAACTTGGAAGAGTACCTCATATAAAAAATAGCTTTAAAGGTTTAGATTTAGAAGATGATAAAATAATAGATGAAGTTATAAAAAAATTAAATTTACAAGAGTATTTAAATAGAGATATAAAAAGTTTAAGTGGAGGAGAGTTTCAAAGAATTTTATTAGGAAGAGCATTTATTCAAAATAGTGAGGTTATTTTATTAGATGAGCCAACATCAGCTTTAGATATAAATTATTCCTTAGAATTTTTAGAACTTTTAAAAGAAGAGATTAAGGCTAAAAGTTTAATTGGAATAATTGTAATACATGATATAAATCTAGCTTCATTATTTTGTGATAAAATTCTTTTTATAAAGGATGGAAAAATACCAATATCAGGGGAGCCAAAAGATGTAATAAAAAAGGAGTGGTTAGAAAAAGTATATAATTTTACACCAGAAATTTTAAATTTAGAAAATAATATATATATATTACCAAAGCGAGGTAAAAAATGAAGAACTTAATTTTATTATTTTTGATGTTATCTTTAAAAATATTTTCATTAGATATAGTTGATAACTATGTGGTAGGAGAGAAGGGTGAAAAAATTTTGTTAAAAGAATATAAAAGAATAGTTATTTATAATTTTGGAGCAGTAGAAATCTTATATAAACTAGGAGCAGATAAAAATATTGTGGCTATTGCAAACCACAGTAAAAAAATATGGCCACAGGAAAAAACTCAAAAAATACCTTTAGCTGGAAGCATATCTAAGCCTTCATTAGAAAAAATTTTATCTTTTAATCCAGATTTAGTTATTTTTAATGTTATGGGAAATGAAAAGAGTGGACTAGAAAAGTTTAATATACCTTCAATAACTTTTTCAAATAAAAATTTAGATGATATTTTAAAAAATACATTAATTTTAGGAAAATTAGTAAATAGAGAAAAAGAGAGCAAAGAACTTGTAGAGGAGTTAAATAATAAATTGAAATATATAAGAGAAAACTTTAGATTACAAGGGAAAGCTGTAGTTTTATATTCAGATTCTCCACCTACATCTTTTGAAAAAAACTCTCTTCCTGTAGAGATTTTAGAAACTTTAGGATTAGATGTAATAGTTCCAAAAGTAGGAAAAAAACCAATAATATCTTCAGAATATATTTTAAAAGAAAATCCAAAATATATTATAGGAACTAGAGGAGTAAAAAATATTGATGGAATAAAAAATAGCTTAAAATTAATTGAGGAAACAGATGCTTATAAAAATAAAAACATACATGTTATTGATTCTAGTGAGATACTTAGAGCATCACATAGAGTTTTTGATGAAATTGAAAAAATATATGTAGAATTAAAAAAATAAAAAAGTCAAAAAAAGTTTTTTTGCCATATTTTAGCCATAAAACTTTGTTAGTATATTTGTGTAAAGACAAAGAGAAAACTTAGGAGGTATAAAAAATGAAAAAATTTTTATTAGTATCTATGATGGCTTTAGGATTAGGAACAGTAGCAATGGCAAAAGGAAATAATGGACACAGAATGTCAGCTGATGGAATGGGACATAACAATGGTGGAAAAATGATGGTTGGTCAGTGTCAAACAAATGAAGAAAAAGCTTTAATGAGAGAAAAAATGAGAACAAATCCAAAACTTCAAGAGGGAAGAATCAAACTTCAGGAAAACAAAGTAGCTATGATGAAAGAGATGGCAAAAGAGAATCCAAATTTTACAAATATTGAAAAAATAAACAAAGATAGAGCTAACATCCAAGCTGAGATGAAAACAGAGCAAATGAAAATGAGATATGAGATGTTAAAAACAAATAAAACAACAAATTAATTATCAGAGAGCAAGGTTAATACCTTGCTCTTTTTTATTGAATAATATATACTTTAATTATAAATATTATTAAAAATTTGGAGGGTGAGATGTTATATTATATAAAAGCTGGAGGACCAATACTATATGTATTACTTATTTTATCAGTGGTTTCTTTAGGGGTAATTTTTGAAAGGTCTTTGTGTTTTATAAAAAATAAAACATCAGTAGATTCTATGTTTAAAAAAGAGATAAAAGAACTTTTAATAGATGGAAAGTATAATGAAGCTATAGAGTTTTCGAAAAAAGAAAAAGGTGTAGTTGGAAAAACTTTAACAAAATTTTTAATCCGTTATTGCTTAGTTGGAGATTATAAAAATAGTGATGAACTTTTAAGAGAGATTGAATTAGAAGAGATGGATATATTAGAAAGAAATACATATATTTTAGGAATTATTGCATATACAGCTCCTATGATTGGACTTTTAGGAACAGTTACAGGAATGATTCAAGCCTTTGGAAAAATTGCAGTTTCTGGAACAGGGGATCCCAATGCTATAGCAGGAGGAATATCTCAAGCTTTATTAACAACTGCAGGAGGACTAATAATAGCTATACCGTCAATAATAGCTTATAATATATTTAATAAAAAAATAGAAAAAATGAGTTTAGAAGTAGAAAAAATAGCTACATTTATAGTAAATATAGTGAAGAGGTAAGAATATGAAAAGAAGAACAAAAAGAAGAAGTTTGGCAACTCCAGATTTAACACCTTTAATTGATGTTGTTTTCCTGCTTTTAATTTTTTTCATGTTAGTTACAACTTTTGACAAGTATAGTGGATTTAAATTAGAGCTTCCTAAGGGTGGTGTGGTTTCTGAAACATCTAAGGGTGTATATGAATTAGTTATAGATAAAGATGAAAACTATTTTCTACTAGTAGATAAAACTTCTAATCCTATTACCTTAGAAACTTTAGGAGAAAAAGTAACTAATATAAATGAGATAACAATAAGTGCAGATAAAAATTTGAAATATGAAGTTGTAGTGAAAGCTATTGGAGCTTTAAAAAGTAGTGGTGTTGATAAAGTGGAGCTGAATTTTTATGAATAAATTTTATATTCTATCAGCTATTTTGCATGGTATAGTTATATTTTTTCTATTTGGATTTGCAAAGGATGAAGAGTTAAAGTTTAAAGAGAAAAATACGATGATAGTATCAGTAAAAAATAGAAGAGCAGTTAGTAATAATAGTAATATTAGCTCAGTAAAACAGAGTGAACAAAAAGAAGAGGTTCAAGATGAAAAGGTTATACCTGAAGAGAAGCCAGTAGAAGAAGAAAAAACAAAGGAAAAAGTTAAAAAAATAATAAAAAAAGAAGAGGTTAAGAAAAAAAAGTCAGAAACTAAAAAGTCAGATAATAAAGAGAAAAAAACTAATTCTAATAAAGTAAAAGAAAGCTACAATGAGTTTGAAGACCAAAATAGATTTTTACAAGGAGAGGATGGAGTATTCACAGCGATATCATTAGATGGTATAGAATATGAGATATTAAAAGAAGTAGATCCTCAATATCCTATAAAAGCGAGAAAAATAGGATATAATGGAGTTGGTAGTATTAAGGTTAATTTTCTTGTAGATATTGATGGTACAGTAAAAGATGTAAAGTTTATATCTGGTGAAAGTAAGTTTGGATTTAGAGAAGAAGTAGA
>SKEK01000108.1_pt1 | contig 56378 bp, 38 predicted proteins | sample 4826761 | NCBI WGS metagenome assembly SKEK01 (sample SAMN11008811, study PRJNA524170) | human gut metagenome | biome: Human fecal sample; material: Feces; isolation source: fecal sample from pouch patient p32 | host: Homo sapiens | place: Israel: Tel-Aviv | collected 2015-10-13 | reverse complement strand
GGTTCTGACTGTCTTTCACAACCGTCCAAGTGGAGGATGCCGCGGGTTCTGACTGTCTTTCACAACCGTCTAAGTGGAGGTCGCCGCGGGGCCTGCAGGGCCTGGCCGGGCTTCGAGACGCCGCGCCGAGCCGAAGGCGCGCGGCGCGGACGGCGAGCGGGCGGGCAGGCCCCGCGGCGACCGAAACTCACACAGATGGCTGGACCCGAAGGTACCCCAAGCACGGATAAGCACCACGCATTCGCTCGTCACACGCAACAAAATGTGAACGCGTGCCTCAGAACGGGAAAGCGAGTTCCTTGAGGCGTGCCTCAGAACGGGAAAGCGAGTTCTTTGAGGCGTGCCTCAGAACGGGAAGCCGAGTTCTTTGAGGCGTGCCTCAGAACGGGAAGCCGAGTTCTTTGAGGCGTGCCTCAGAACAGGAAACCGAGTTCCTTGAGGCGCGCCTCGGCCTGTTCGGGTCCTGTCCACAAGATGCCTTTGACGCCCATCAGTTCAGCGGCGCGAACATTTTCACGACGGTCGTCGATGAAGGCGACGTCTTCGACGGGAGTTCCGAGGCGGTGGAGTACGTCGCGGTAGATGCCGCGGGAGGGCTTGCAGATGCCGTAGTCGCAGGAGAAGGCGAAGAAGTCGAAGAGGCTCCCCCATTCGGAGCGGCGGATTGCTTTTGCGATGGGGTACGGGGCGTTGGAGAGGATGCCGACGCGTATGCCTTGGTGTCGCAGGAGTCGGACGAGGGTGAGGGTGGATTCGTTTGCGTCGGCCATACGTGAGGAATCGAGTTCCACGAGGGCTTTGAGTAGGTCTGCGGATGGTTCGTCCTGTCCGCAGTCGCCGGCGATACGGTCCCAAAAGTCGCGGTCGGAAAGACCGGCGTCGTAGTCGCCGCGGTGTGTCCACATTGCTTGGTCGACGAGTGTTGTGAGGCCTCGCGATTCGTCTCCGAACATGCGGGCGATGATGGCGGGATCGGGGTGAGAGTCAACGAGGACTCCCCCGACATCGAAAAGCACGGTGCGCGAACTGCCTGGGGCGTGCATGCCTTTCGCTCCTTCTAGTACTGCGAGGATCCGACGCCGGATCCTTAAGAGTAGTTTAAGCGTAGTTTGAGCCACGGATTAGACCGGAAAATGTATGATTGGAAACATACTTCGGCTGATCTGCTGAGACGTGTACGAAGGTGACTCAGTGGAGAATAAGGTCTGCGATTCGCTGGAGGTCGTCTGCTCCTGCGAATTCGATGACGATTCGACCCTTCTTTCGACCTTCCGTGATGGAGACGCGCGTGTCGTAAGCGTCGGACAGGGCCGTCACGACGCTCTCTCCCAGTGCAGACAGGGGTTGTTGCTTGCGGGCGCGCGGGCGCGGGGTGGCCTTGGCCTTGCCGACTCGGACGATCTCTTCAGTGGTGCGCACTGAGAGGCCTTCCGCGACGATGCGCTCCGAGAGTCGTTCCATGTCTTCTGCTGTGTCGAGGGACAGCAGGGCGCGGGCGTGGCCCGCGGTGATGACCTGTGCGGCCACCTTCTTCTGGACGGTCGGGGGGAGCTTGAGCAGGCGCAGGGTGTTGGCAATCTGCGGGCGCGAGCGGGCGATTCGCTTGGCGAGCTCTTCTTGAGTCGCACCGAAATCGGCCATGAGCTGCTGGTATGCGCTCGCTTCTTCCAGCGGGTTGAGCTGGGCCCGGTGGAGGTTCTCCAGGAGTGCGTCGCGGAGCAGATCTCCGTCGTCGGTCTCTCGGATGATCGCTGGAATCGTGGTCTCGCCGGCGAGCTCGGAGGCACGCAGGCGGCGCTCGCCCATGATCAGTTCGTAACGCGCGTCGGGCTTCTCGGCGAGGTACTCCTGGAGCTTCTCGGAACGACCGGTGGCGGGAATATTGCGAACGACGACGGGCTGGAGAACGCCGACCTCCTTAATGGAGGCGGACAGTTCCTTCAGATCATCCTCGTCGAAGACCTCACGAGGCTGCTTCGCATTGGGGACGATCTGATCGATAGCAATTTCGGCGAAGGATGCCCCGGGCACGGGCAGAAGCTCATTCTCCTCAGATGTTTCACGTGAAACATTCGGAACAGGCTGGGCGACGGGTTCGACGGGCACGACACGCGGGGCAGAACCACTCTGGTCGGGAGCTGAGCCATTGGTCCCGGAGCCAAGAGGATTAGACGCATTCACCGTGCGGCGTGCCGCGCCAATGTCCAGGGTGGGCATTGCGTGGCGCTTCTTCTTCGACGAGGCCGTGGCGCGCTTAGGCTGGAGGAGATCCTTTGCGGATCCTCCCCTACCGCTGGCGGCAGGGCCTTCAGGGAAGAAGACGTCGAGTGGACGTGCAGGAGGGGCGGGCGGTGTCGGTGGCTTCTGCTCACCTGCCTGAGGGATGAGAGCGCCAAGACCGCGGCCGAGGCCGGTGTGCTTGCGAGCGCCCTTGCGGCCCTCAGTCTTCGGTGTTGCATCCGCCATTGCATAACTCCTTCAATTGCGTGCGTTTATTGTTTCACGTGAAACAATGCATTGCGCTCAGGTGATGAGCGGCTTTGATCACTTTATTGAACTTATGGTCACGAATCGTGATGACTACGTTCCAAACTGCGGGAAACCCAGGCTGCGAGCCAATGTTTCACGTGAAACACTGTTTTACAGTGCGGCGGCAAGCCGATCGCACAGCTCGAGGGCGGCCTTTCGGTATGCGATAGCACCAACGTTGCGCGGATCGTACGTAATGGCGGTCTGTGCGTAGCTCGGGGCTTCGGAAATGCGAACGCTGCGGGGAATCACCGTCTGGAACGTGTGATGCGGGAAGTGCGCACGCACCTCGGATTCGACCTCCTCGGACAGGCGGGTGCGCTTGTCGGACATGGTGAGGAGCATTCCCGACACACGCAGACCGGGGTTCATGCTCGCACCGACGCGCTCGACCGTATTCCAGAGCTGGCTCAGGCCCTCGAGGGCGTAGTACTCGGCCTGAATGGGGATCAGAACCTCGTCGGCAGCCACCATGACGTTCAGCGTCACGAGGCCGAGCGAGGGTGGGCAATCAATGAGGATGATGTCGATCTCATGATGCGTCGCCACGTACCGACTGAGCGCAGCCTTCAGGCGACTCTCACGCCCGGGCACGTCAACCAGTTCAATCTCGGCACCCGACAGGTCGATTGTCGCTGGGCACACGAGGATACCCTCGACATCGGGACACGGCTGGACAACATCCTCCAGCTCTGCTCCCCCGATCATCACGTCGTAGGTCGATGGTGTGCCCACGGGGTGCGCGACGCCGAGCGCGCTGGAGGCGTTGCCCTGCGCGTCTGCATCGATAACAAGCACCGACAGACCACCCATTGCCAGGCCAGCAGCCAGATTAACGGCCGAGGTCGTCTTACCGACGCCGCCCTTCTGGTTGGCGATTGCAATGATGCGCGTGGACGCGGGCTTGCGATACTCGGCGTTTGCGAGCATACGCAAATCAGCGATGTTGCGTTCGATCTGAGAGGACAGAGGGGTGTTTTCTGCTGTCACGTGACACCTTCCTAGCTACTGCCTCTAGTCTACGGGCCACCGCCGACACTAACAGCATCGAAAGCCCGCGATGCATGAATACACACAGGAATCACGACACATTGCATCACACACCGAAAAAAATTGTTCTGTAGAATCGATTCTCCTGGCCGCGTGGGCCGATCACACGAGCATCGAAACGACACAACGGCACCACAAAAACATGCAGATGAAAGGCTCACTCGCAATAAAGTGATGGCCACCACATTATAATGTGGTGGCCATCACTTTTAGCAAAACCTACTTGATACGGGTGCAGACCACCACGTACGTCGACTCTTCCTCCATGATCGAGGGAACCTCGTGTATCTCTGCACGCAGGTGGTGACGGCGTAGCTCAGCCGAGGCCTCGTCCACCTCAATCGGAGCGCGACGACCCTTGAGCGCTACGAGCGAACCACCCGGCGCGATGAGCTTGGACGTCATGCGCACGAGCTTGCTCATGTTCGCCACGGCGCGGGCAGTGACCACGTCGGCCTTGCCCTTGCCTCGCAGCTCCTCGGCACGCGCCTGATGCACAGTCACGTTATCCAGGCCCAGGCCCTCGACGACCTCTTCTAGCCACTCGACGCGGCGCGCCATGGGTTCCGCGAGGTGAATGTGCAGGTCAGGCCGACACGCGGCGATCACAATGCCAGGCAAACCGGAGCCGGAGCCAACGTCCAGGACCTCGCGCCCCTCCTTGCGGGGCATGAAGTCGAGGACCGCGGCGGAGTTGACGATGTGACGCGACCAGATGCGTTCCATGTCGCGCGGACCGAGCAGGCCGCGCAGCTCGCCCTCCTCCTCGAGCATGCGCGCGTATTCCGCGACGTCGGAAAAGGCGGGGCCGAAGAAGTCACGGACTGCCTGCGTGGGTTCTTCTGGGACGAAGGGGTCGCCCACCTGGCGACCCCTTCCCGTCCCGTTCGGGTTCTCACTCACCGTCGGATTCCTCGGGCAGGATGACGACGCGGCGATGGGGCTCGACGCCCTCGGATTCGGAGGTCAGGCCCTCCTCGGCGACGACGTCATGGCAGACCTTGCGCTCGAAGGGATTCATGGCGTCGAGCTTGACGGCCTCACCGGTGGAGCGCACGCGGGCGATGGCCTCGCGCGTGATGTCCTGCAGCTCTTCCTTGCGCTCGGCGCGGAAGCCGGCAATGTCGAGCATGAGGCGAGAGCGCTCGCCGGTCTCGGTCTGGACGGCCAGGCGGGTCAGTTCCTGGAGCGCGTCCAGGACCTCGCCATCCTCGCCGACGAGGCGCTCGAGAGCCTCGGGATCGTCGGCGACGATCTCGACGGATGCGCGGCCGTTCTCGACGTCGATCTCGATGTCACCGTCAAGGTCAGCGATGTCGAGCAGTTCTTCCAGGTAGTCGGCGGCGAGTTCGCCTTCTTCTTCGAGGCGGGTGAGCTTGCCTGCGTTGTCGTCACTCATGACGGGTCCTCCGTGGTGGGGAATGGGGTCTTGCTGGGATCCAGGGTACCCGCTCGGGTTCCGGGACCGTGAATTGTCAATCAGCGCTTCTTGCCGGAGCGGCGGCGGGCCTTGCGGCGCTCAACGCGGCGGCGCTCAATCTCCTCGGCGCTCAGGGAGCCGTTTGTGCTGTCCTTCGTGTCCTGGGCAGGCGTCGACTCGGACGATGCCTGGGCGGCCTCCCGCTCGAGGGTACGGCGTTCGCGGACCTGCTTCTGGAGCTCGGCACGCTGGGCGGAAGCTTCCTGCTTAGCGAGGCGCTTTTCGACGGCGAGGGTCAGGCCGTGCATCCACTGCTCGTCGGGCAGGGTCGTCCACTTCTGGAAGGCGAGGTTGCGGTAGACGGTGATGATTTCGCCGGTAGTCATGGAGGCCGGGAAGTCGGAAGCGACGTGCTGTTTCTTGGCCTTGGAGCGCACCTCGGCGAGCGTGCGCTCGTTGAGTTCGTCGACACGCGAGTCAGTGGACGCGGTGCCCAGGGCGGCACGCTCACGGTCGTAGTTCTGGAAGAAGGGCTTGGCCCATTCCTGGTAGGCGGACTCGCGCGAGGAGAGCAGGTCGGCGTAGGCCGGGGAGCCGGGGGTCGGCATGACCTTGACGGTCCAGAAGGACTGGCCGAGGGCCCAGAAGGAGGCCGTCACCGTGTAGATGACGACGCCCATCTGGAAGAAGACGCCGGAGAAGATGAACATCAGCGGCATCACGTACATCATGGAGCGCTGCGACTGAGCCATCGGGTTGTTGCCCAGGTCGGGCATGTTGCGCTGGAAGGACAGGCGCATCGAGAAGAACTGCAGGGCCACCATGAGGACAATCGCGGTGACGAAGACGCCGACGATGAGCGGATCCCCCGTGGATTCGCGCAGGGTGCGCGACAGCGGAGCACCGAAGACGGTCGAGTTCACGATCTCGGTGGACACGGACTCAGTGAGCGGGCCGAGGTGGTCAGCAGCCTCGCCTCGGTACATGTAGGTGCCAGCGGAGATGGAGGAGACGGCGATGATCGCGCGGTACATGCCGAACAGGACGGGCATCTGGACGAGCATCGGCAGGCAGGAGGCGAAGGGCGAGACCTTGTGCTTGCGCTGGAGGGCCTGGGTCTCTTCCATCATCTTCTGACGGCTGACCTGGTCCTTCTTACCCTTGTACTTGTCCTGAATCTTGCGCATCTCAGGCTGGATGGCCTGCATGGCGCGCGAGGATCGGATCTGCTTGAGGAACAGCGGGATGATGGCGATGCGCACCAGGATGGTGAGCAGCACGATGGACAGGACCCACGCGATACCGGAGCCGGAGGACATCCCAACGAGCACCAGGAAGTCATGGATCCACACCCACAGCCACGAGATGGCCCACGCGAAGGGGTGGAGAATTGCGTCGAACATAGTTTTCGCTTTCGCCGTGGCGCCTGAGCGCCGCTGTTTCGTTGTTCCTTACATTCCCGAGGCCGTGGCCGGTTACTCGGTCAAGTCATGTTCCGGGTCCAGTCCCATGGGGGCGGGCCGTTCCCAGTTGTCGTGGCCTGCCCAGTCATCGGGTGGGACCCAGGCCTCTGGCTTCCAGCGCCCACGCGCGGGCACGTGGTCCACTCCCCCATGACTCCACGGGTTGCACCGCAGCAGGCGCCAGGCCCCGAGGATCAGTCCCTTGATGGGGCCGTGAACGCGGATTGCTTGCAGCGCGTAGGCGGAGCAGCTGGGCGCGTAGCGGCACCGGGGGCCAAAGGCCGGGGAAATGTATCGCTGGTAGGCGATGATGGGCGCGGAGGCGAGTGCGACAAGCACTCGCCTCACGACTGTGATCGCGCGTTCCATTTGCGCCACGCTCGCTCCATCACGCGATCAAGATGGGTACCGAGTTCCTTGGAGGGCACGCCGAGGGCCTTGGAGGATGCCCTCACAACGAGCCTGGTCCCTTCGGGCAGGTCGGCGACGCGTTCGCGCATGAGGTGGCGCAGCTGCCGCTTGACACGATTGCGTCCATTGGCGCGCTTGATTTCGCGCTTGGGTACGACGAAACCGACGAGGCGGCTGTTGCGCTCCTCGTCGGCTCGGACGTGGACGACAACCAGTGGATCTCCTGCGCGCGCTCCGTGTCGGATCGCGGCGGTGAAATCCGCTGGGTCAACCATGCGGTGCGCGCGCGGCAGCACCGGGGTGTCTCAGGCGGACAGCTTGGCGCGGCCCTTGCGACGGCGGGCAGCCAGAATGGCGCGGCCGGCGCGGGTCGACATGCGCAGACGGAAGCCGTGCGTCTTCGAACGACGACGGTTGTTGGGCTGGAAGGTCCGCTTGGTGGTCACGGCAATTCTCCTCGGCGGGGAGTGGTCTCCCACTCGTTGATCGGTTGGGCTACCGGCCCGATCAGGGCACGATAGCGGGGACACACGCCCGAAATGGGCGCAAACAATTTCCAAGACTAAGCGGATGTGGGCGGTGAGTCAACGGGGCGAAATTACACACCGCGTCACACACAGTTTCCACAGCTGTGGAAATCGCTGTGGAACGAAGTCTTCCACAGCGGTGGATGATGACAGTTATCCACAAGCTGTGTGTCAATTTGCTTTCCGCGCCACTCCGCGCCCCCAAAGTTGTAACTACATACATGTGATTCTGTGATAGTTCTCCACAGCTCCATCCCCAACCTGTGCATAAGCCTGTGTGCGGACTACACTTTGAACATGTCATAAGGTCACGTACATCACCCTTAAGTCGTGACTGAATTCACCGTATATTCTGTTCGGAGATAGTCGTGGAGCCGGATTCCCTCACACGCGCGTGGGCTGTCGCCCTCGACGCAGTTCCCACCGATGAACTGGGTCCCGTTGCGACGTCGATGCTGCGCTCCGCGCGCCCGCTCGGCGATATCGAAGGGACGATCCTCCTGGCCGTCCCTAACGGCTTCACGAAGCAGTGGATCGAAGATAAGGCGCAAAACAAGCTGACGACCGCCCTGTCCGTGAACCTCGGACGCCCCGTACGCATCGCCATCACGGTCGATCCGTCCCTGGAACTCGTGGAAACGAAGGAAGAGGAGGAGGAAGAAGAACCCCCCGCTCCCGCGCCGGTTCCTCCGACCCCCCCCCCGGCCTCGTACCACGAGAAGAAAAAGAAGGGACAGCGTTCCCCCGTCGCGGCGGACTCCCGCGCCGACGCAGTTCCCACGCACCTGAACCCAAAGTTCACCTTCGATACCTTCGTTATCGGCCCGTCGAATCGTTTCGCGCACGCCGCCGCGCTGGCCGCATCAGAGTCGCCGGGCAACGCCTTCAACCCTCTCTTTATCTACGGTGACTCCGGGCTGGGTAAGACGCACCTACTTCAGGCCATCGGCCACAACGCGCTGTCGATGATGCCGCACCTGAAGGTCCGCTACGTCAACTCTGAAGAGTTCACGAACGAGTTCATCAACGCGATTCGCCTCAATAAGACGGATAACTCGCAGGTCGAGGCGTTCCACCGCCGCTACCGCGAACTCGACATCCTCCTTATCGACGACATCCAGTTCATCGGCAACAAGGAGCAGACGGTCGAAGGCTTCTTCCATACCTTCAACGCGCTACACAGCGCGAACAAGCAGATCGTCCTGACCTCCGACCTGCCTCCCGCGCAGCTCAAGGGTTTCGAGGACCGCATGCGCTCGCGCTTCTCCTCGGGCTTGCTCGTCGACGTTCAGCCGCCGGACCTGGAAACCCGCATCGCGATCCTGCATAAGAAAGCGGACGCGGAGGGCTTCGAGGTGACCCCTGAGGTCTTCGAATACGTTGCCTCGCGCATCTCCTCCAACATTCGTGAGCTGGAGGGCGCGCTCGTGCGCATCGGCGCGTGGGCGTCCCTCTACAAGGAGCGCATCGACCTGAATCTGGCGCAGATGATGCTCAAGGATTTCGTGTCCAACCCGGACGACAACGAGATTACGGTCAGCCTCATCATGAGCCAGTGCGCCGTCTACTTCGGCGTGACCATCGAGCAAATGGGGTCCTCCGAGCGCAGCCACACCGTCGTCGAGGCCCGCCAGATCGCCATGTATCTGTGCCGTGAACTCACCGATCTGTCGCTGCCCAAGATCGGTCAGGCCTTCGGTCGCGATCACACGACGGTCATGCACGCGAACAAGAAGATTTCGAAGCTCATGAAGGAGAAACGCGAAACCTTCAACCATGTGTCCGAGCTTACAAATCGCATCAAGCAAAAGGCCAGGGAAGCATAAAACCCGCGCGGGCGCTGACGAAAGTCGGCGCCCGCGCGTCATTCACAGGATATGTGGACAGCGCGTGGATGAACGAGCAAACCCTGTGGAGAAAACGAGGCCCTCTGTGAATGACGAAAACTTGTAATTTCAGCCGTCCACACGTCCACGTGCGCAGTGCACAGATCCATCCACGTCATTACACCGATGTAATTTCAAGATTTTTCAACGAAAAAACAAGTTATCCACAGAACTCACAACCCTTATGATAGAAGGAGAGTCGAATGAGAAAATTTTTTTCACAGGTCTCCGCCCAACATCAGCGCTGACGCGTCGTGACCAGCGCGAGTGCCAAGCAAGAATCGCGCCCCACGTGGGCACACTTGTGAGTAAAGTAGTGATCAATCCGTTTTGCGTTTTGGAGGCAGCTATGAAGTTCACCGTCGCCCGCGATGTTCTGGCCGAAGCCGTGTCGTGGACCGCCCGCGCGCTCCCTGTGCGTCCGGCCTCCCCGATTCTGGCCGGCGTGCGCATCAAAGCTGAGGGCGACGAACTGACCCTGTCCTCCTTCGACTACGAGGTCTCCGCGAACTCGCACATCCCTGCCACAGTCGACGAGGCCGGCGAGGTCCTGGTCTCTGGCCGTCTCCTGGCTGACATCTCCAAGTCGCTGCCCTCCAAGCCGGTCTCCGTCGAGCTCGATGGCCAGAAGGTGAACCTGGTCTGCGGATCCTCGCACTTCACGCTGGCAGTCATGCCGTTGGACGAGTACCCACTGTTGCCCGCCCAGCCCAAGGGCATCGGTGCCATCGACTCATCCACGCTGTCCCAGGCCGTCTCCCAGGTGTCCATCGCAGCGTCCCGCGACGACACGCTGCCCCTGCTGACGGGCGTACGCATCGAAATCAACGGCCCGGCGATTACGCTGCTGGCCACCGACCGCTACCGCCTGGCCATGCGTGAACTCGACTGGGAACCCGCCGACACCTCGATCGAAGAGGTCGCCCTGGTTAAGGCCCGCATTCTCCAGGACGTCGCCAAGTCGATGACCTCGGGTGCCAAGGTTGAAGTCGGCCTGTCCAGCGAATCTCAGCCCGGTGCCTCGTCCCTCATCGGATTCACCGCCCAGGGCCGCCGCACCACCTCCACGCTCATGGACGGCGACTACCCCGCTGTGCGCCGCCTTTTCCCCGAATCCACGCCGATCCAGGCCGTTGTCGACCGTCACGCGCTGCTCGAGGCCGTTAAGCGTATGTCGCTGGTCGCCGAGCGCAAGACCTCCGTGCGCCTGGCCTTCACCGACGGCCAGCTGGTTCTCGAAGCCGGCCAGGGCGACAACGCTCAGGCTTCCGAAGCCATCGAGGCAACCCTGCACGGCGACGATATTTCGACCGCGTTCAACCCGCAGTTCCTCATCGACGGCCTTCAGGTCCTGGACACCGACTACGTGCGCTTCGGCTTCACGCACCCGACGAAGCCGGCCGTCATCACCGGCCAGAAGAAGGCCGACGAGGGCGAGATCGCGCAGTTCCGTTACCTGCTGATGCCCATTCGTTTCGGCGTCTGACGTGCGCGTCTCCCACCTGGCCCTCGACGACTTCCGCTCCTGGAAGCACGGGGTCGTCGAGCTGCCCGCGGGACCCACAGTCCTCGTGGGCGCGAACGGCCAGGGCAAGACCAACCTTGTCGAGGCTCTCGCCTACCTGTCCACCTTCTCGTCGCACAGGGTCGGCGCGGAGGGCGCGCTCGTGCGCATCCCTATCGACGAGGCCGAGGCCGCCCCGGGTGGAGCCGTCATCCGCGCGCGGGTCGTGGCCTCAGGCCGCGAGCAGGTCATCGAGCTGGAAATCGTGCGCGGCAAGGCGAATCGGGCGCGCATCAACCGTACGCAGGTGAGGCCCCGCGAGATCCTGGGTATCGTGCGCACGGTCGTGTTCGCGCCCGAGGACCTCTCGCTCGTGCGCGGTGACCCGTCGGTGCGACGCTCCTTCCTGGACGATCTGGCCACGCAGCTCTCCCCCATCCACGCCTCCGTGCGCTCCGACTTCGACCGGGTCGCGCGCCAGCGCGCCGCGCTCATGAAGGCCGCCCAGGCCTCGATCCGCCGCGGCCAATCCCCCGACCTATCGACGTTAGAGGTGTGGGATCAGCAGTTCGCCGCCCTGTCCGCGCGCATCACGGCCACGCGAGCGTCCATCGCGGCTTCGCTCACCGAGCCGGCCGCGCGCGCCTATGACGACGTCGCCGATTCGCCGCGCCACCTGTGCCTCGCCTTCGACGCCTCTGTCGACCGCATCATCGGTACGGATCCCGATAACCCGGCCAGCGCCGACCTCACCGACGTGGACGCGCAAACCCAGCGTCTGCTCGCAGCGCTTGCGCTCGTTCGTGAGAAGGAAACCGAGCGCGGCGTTAACCTCGTCGGCGCGCACCGCGACGACCTGACCCTCAGCCTCGGCACCATGCCCGTCAAAGGCTACGCCTCCCACGGCGAATCCTGGTCTGTCGCCCTCGCCCTGCGTCTCGGGTCCTTCGAACTACTCAGCGACGATGGCGACACCCCGATCCTTATCCTCGACGATGTCTTCGCCGAACTCGACTCCTCACGCCGGTCGGGCCTGGCAGCCCTGGCTTCGAAGGCCGAACAGATCATCGTCACCTGCGCGGTCGCCGCCGACCTGCCACCCTCCCTCGACCACCACGCCCTCCACGTGCGCCTCGATCCCGAGCGCGGCACCATCATCGACGCCTCCGACCATGTCTGAACGCGACGAATTCACCGCCACCTCGCCGATCACCGCCGTCGAGGACCCCGAAAGAGCGGGAGGCCTCGGCCCCGACGAAGACCCCGACGAATTCGTCGTCCGCGCCCTCGAACGCGCCCAGCGCGTCGCCCGCAACCACGGATATATCCGCTCCACCCTGCCCTCCTGGGGCCTCGACGAAACCCGCCCCAGGCGCACCCTCGATGGATCCAGTGAATACGCGGCCATCGAAACCGACGGACTCGGCCGCCTCACCGCGGACGGCACCGACGGCGTCCAAGCTCGTGCCGCCGCCCGCGCCGCCGCCTACAGACACGTGAACGGAGTGCCCGCCCCGGCCTCGTCCGCCGAGGATGACCCCGACGGCGACCTCGCTGCGCTGCGCCAAGCCCTGGCGGGAACCGAAGACTCGTGGAGCCGATCCCCCGGCATGGCCGCCATGCGCCCGCGCTACCGGCGGGCCGACTCGCTGGGTGCAATCCTGGCGCGCACGATCAAGATACGCGAATGGGACACCCCCACCAAAATGGGGTCCGTCATGGCGAAATGGCGGGACATCGTGGGTCCCAACAACGCGGATCACACGTTCATTGAGACCTTTGATGGACACAAACTCATCGTGCGTGCCGACTCTACTGCCAGAGCCAAACAGCTCCAGCTCATGCTGCCCAGCGTCGAGCGGCGCATCGCCGAGGAAGTAGGATCCGGCGTCGTCGAACAGTTGATCATCCTGGGCCCCGTCGCCCCCTCCTGGAAGAAAGGCCCCTACGTCGTTCGAGGCCGAGGCCCCCGGGCGGACTACGGATAGGCCTTGTCGCGGGGCGATCAGGTTGTCATAGGCTCGTCGGAGAGATCATCCAATGGTGAAACAACGATGAGCAACCCACACCGACCGACCAGTACTTAGCCGACCTGTCGAAGAGCCTCGGGCATGTCGACACGACGAACTCGGACAATGTGAAGAAAGAGCACCAGTGGACGTGGTGCCCCGCTTCGTTTGATGGTTGATAGTCGTCGCAATGGTTGAGAAAGTGTGATGTGCGACATTAATTTACTCCTTGAGGGGGAATGGTAAACAAGATATTCTAATAAGTTACGTTAGTTCGTTCACATTCTGGGACTCGCGCCCCCGCGACGAGTGGGTTTCGGGGTCGAGCGAAACGACGGAACTTGCGCGGAATTGCAGGCAAAACCTTGATTAACTGGCGGCGGTGTATAAAAACCACTCCCCATTTCGGTCAGATTTTGCTACGCTTCCAAATGTCATCCCGCACATTGGTGCGCTTTCTATGAGGAGTCACTATGAGTAACCCGTACGCTCCCGGGGGCCAGGATCCCTGGAACCAGGGAAATGACCAGGGTGGTTACCCTGGTTCGCAGCAGCCATACGGCCAGCCTGACCCTAACGCCTATGCGCAGGGCGGCTACGTGGATCAGACCCAGCAGATGCCCGCTGGTTACATGGACCAGTACGGCGCACAGGCGCAGTACGGGGCGGGAATGCCGGGTATGCCGGGTATGCAGCCTGAGGAACCCAAGTCGAAGCTTCCGCTGATCATCGGCGGCATCGCGGGCGTTCTCGTGCTCATCCTCATCGGCGTCGGCGCATACTTCTTCCTCAGCGGCGACGAAGAAGAGGATCCGGATTCGGACTCCACCTCCACCAGTGCGACGGCCGACCCGACGACTAGCGCGCCGAACCCGACGACCCAGGCTCCGAACCCGACGACTAGCGCGCCGAAGCCGACGACGTCTGCTACCGGCTCTGCCCCGACCGCTGCGCCGAACCCCGGCGGCTACCACGCGAACGGCCAGTACTCGGTCGACTACTCCTCCGGTCTCCACATTGAGATCACGAAGATCGAGAAGGGTCCCGCCGACAAGGAAGGTTCTGACACGCTCGTCGTCACCTACTCGATGACGAACAACTCCACCGAGGAGCAGTCCGCGCTGCTCAACACCCCCTCGCTGAAGCAGAAGGGCATCGACATGAACCCTGCTTACTACGCTAAGGGCAAGGAGCCCGCTGGCTACGACAACTTCGCCATCGTGCGCGTCCCCGTCGGCCAGACAAAGACCTTCCAGAAGGCCTACAAGATGCCGTACCCGAATGATCCCGTCACCTTCAAGACGCTCGACTGGGACGACTTTGATGCCAACATTCCGGACTGGACTTGGCAGCCGTGACCTTCGCTCGTCAATAGGCTGAGGTGAGCCATTCGGCACCCACCACGGCGTGCTGATCTTTACCCATACCGACACTGCGCATGCGTGCGAACGGGCCGCCCTCCCATCCGGGTGGGCGGCCCCGTGTTGTCGCGTCGCAGTAGCACTCGTAATGCGACTGATCACAGTGTCGTTTTCGTTGCAATCTCGCAGTTTGTAAAGTAACCTTCCGGGTCTGTCAGTCCCTGGTGCAAGCCCCATTTTTGGTAGAATCTACAAGGTTAAACATCTATTTTTCGCGCAATGCGAGGGGAGCCACGTGGCTGACAACGAGAAGACCGCCGAAGGCGAGCAGTCCTACGGCGCATCGGACATCACCGTCCTCGAAGGCCTGGAAGCCGTCCGCAAGCGTCCGGGCATGTACATCGGCTCGACCGGCGAACGCGGCCTGCATCACCTCGTCTACGAGGTCGTCGACAACTCCGTCGACGAGGCGCTGGCCGGCTACGCGGACCACATTGAGGTCACCATCCAGGCAGACGGCGGCATCAAAGTCGTCGATAACGGCCGAGGCATCCCCGTCGACGAGCACCCCACCGAGCACAAGCCCACCGTCGAGGTCGTCATGACGATCCTCCACGCCGGCGGCAAGTTCGGCGGCGGCGGGTACGCCGTCTCTGGCGGCCTGCACGGCGTCGGCATCTCCGTCGTCAACGCCCTGTCCACCCGCGTGAACACCGAAATCCGCCGCCAGGGCTACGTGTGGCGCATGTCGTTCGCAAACGGCGGCACCCCCATCACCCCCCTCGAACGCGGCGAAGCAACCGACGAAACCGGCACCACGCAGGTCTTCTACCCGGACCCCGAGATCTTCGAAACCGTCGAATTCGACTTCGAGACCCTGCGCCAGCGCTTCCAGCAGATGGCCTTCCTCAACAAGGGCCTGCGCATCACCCTGACCGACGAGCGTGAGTTCGCTACCGACGAAGGCGACGAGATCGCAGGCGGTGAGGAGGCCTCGGACAAGAAGACCAAGGGCCACCGCACCGTCACCTACTGTTACGAGCACGGCCTGCGCGACTACGTCGAGTACCTCGATTCCGCCAAGAAGTCCGACACGATCAACAACGAGATCATCGACTTCGAAGCCGACAACGACGAAGGCACCATGAGCGTGGAAATCGCCATGCAGTGGACCACCGCCTACTCCTCCTCCGTCCACACCTTTGCCAACACCATCAACACAACCGAAGGCGGCATGCACGAGGAGGGCTTCCGCACCGCGCTGACCTCCCTCGTCAACCGCTACGGCCGCGACAAGGGCATCATCCGCGACAAGGACGACAACCTCACCGGTGACGACGTCCGCGAAGGCCTGACTGCCGTCATCTCGATCAAGCTCACCGAACCTCAGTTCGAAGGCCAGACAAAGACCAAGCTCGGCAACACCGAAGCCCGCACCTTCGTCGCCCAACAGGTATATTCCAAGCTCACCGACTGGTTCGACGCCCACCCCGCCGACGCCAAGGCCATCATCGCCAAGGGTCAGGCCGCCCAGGCCGCCCGCGTCGCCGCTCGCAAGGCGCGTGAGGCCACACGCCGCAAGGGCGTCCTCGAATCCGCCTCCATGCCCGGCAAGCTGCGCGACTGCTCCTCGCGCACGCCCTCCGAATGTGAAATCTTCATCGTCGAGGGCGACTCCGCAGGCGGCTCCGCCGTCGGCGGCCGCGACCCCGAGCGCCAGGCCATCCTGCCGATCCGCGGCAAGATCCTCAACGTCGAAAAGGCGCGCCTGGACCGAGCTCTGTCCTCGGACACGATCCGCTCCCTCATCACTGCCTTCGGGACCGGCATCGGCGAAGACTTCGACATCTCCAAGCTCCGCTACGGCAAGATCGTCATCATGGCGGACGCCGACGTCGACGGCCAGCACATTGCCACGCTGCTGCTGACCCTCCTCTTCCGCTACATGCGTCCCCTCATCGAGGGTGGCCACACCTTCATCGCGATGCCCCCGCTGTACCGCATCAAGTGGACCAACGCCGAGCATGAATTCGCCTACTCTGACAAGGAGCGAGACGAATTGCTCGCCGCCGGCGCCGCCGCGAACCGCCGCCTGCCCAAGGAAGGTGGCATCCAGCGCTACAAGGGCCTCGGCGAAATGAACGATCATGAACTGTGGGAGACCACCATGGATCCGGAACACCGAATCCTTAAGCAGGTCACCCTCGACGAGGCCGCAGACGCCGACGAAACCTTCACGATCCTCATGGGCGACGACGTCGACCGACGCCGCACGTTCATCCAGCGCAACGCCACTGACGTGCGCTTCCTCGACATCTGACAACACCGCGACCAGCCCAGCCCCGGCCTCGTACCGGGCGGGTCTGATCGAGCAGAAACAACGTAAGGAAAAACGTGAGCGACGAGCAGACTACTGACGCGCGGCACATCTCGGACACCGAGCGCATTCGCCAGGTCGACCTGCAAAAGGAGATGCAGCGCTCCTACCTCGACTACGCGATGAGCGTCATCGTCGGACGCGCTCTGCCCGACGTACGCGACGGCCTCAAGCCCGTCCACCGTCGCGTCCTGTACGCCATGTACGACGGCGGATACCGCCCCACCTCCTCGTTCTCCAAGTCCTCCCGCGTCGTCGGCGAGGTCATGGGTAACTACCACCCCCACGGTGACGCCGCCATCTACGACGCCCTCGCGCGCCTCGTGCAGCCCTGGTCGCTGCGCTACCCCCTCGTCGCTGGCCAAGGCAATTTCGGTACCCCCGGCAACCTGGGCCCTGCGGCCCCCCGTTACACCGAGTGCAAGATGGCACCCCTGGCCATGGAAATGGTCCGTGACATCGACGAAGAATGCGTCGATTTCCAGGACAACTACGACGGCCGCAACCAGGAACCCACCATCCTGCCCGCCCGTTTCCCCAACCTGCTGGCCAACGGATCCGAAGGCATCGCCGTCGGCATGGCCACGCGCATCCCGCCGCACAACTTGCGCGAACTCGCGCGCGGCGTCCAGTGGGCGCTTGACAACCCCGAGGCCTCGCGCGAAGAACTCCTCGAAGCACTCCTCAAGCTGATCCCCGGACCCGACTTCCCCACCGGTGCCACCATCCTCGGCCACAAGGGCATCGAAGACGCCTACCGCACTGGTCGGGGCTCTATCACGCAGCGCGCCGTCGTGAACGTTGAGGAAATCCAGGGCCGCCAGTGCCTCGTCGTCACCGAGCTGCCCTACCAGGTCAACCCCGACAACCTGGCCGATAAGATCGCCCAGCTCGTGCGCGACGGAGCAATCGGCGGCATCGCCGACATCCGCGACGAAACCTCCGGCCGTACCGGCCAGCGCCTCGTCATCGTCCTCAAGCGCGACGCCGTCGCCAAGGTCGTCCTCAACAACCTCTACAAGCGCACCAGCCTGCAGGAGAACTTCTCCGCCAACATGCTCGCGCTCGTCGACGGCGTGCCCCGCACCCTGTCCATCGACGGCTTCATCCGCCACTGGATCACCCACCAGATGGACGTCATCGTGCGCCGCACGCGCTTCCGCCTGCGCAAGGCCCTCGAACGCCTGCACATCCTCGAAGGCTACCTGAAGGCCCTCGACGCCCTCGACGAGGTCATCGCCCTCATCCGCCGCTCCCCCACCGTCGACGAGGCCCGCGCCGGCCTGATCGACCTGCTCGACGTGGACGCCATCCAGGCCGACGCCATCCTGGCCCTCCAGCTGCGCCGCCTCTCCGCCCTCGAGCGTCAGAAGATCATGGACGAGTACGCCGAACTCAAGGCTCGCGTCGACGACCTCAACGACATCCTCGCCAAGCCCGAGCGTCAGCGCGCCATCATCTCCACCGAACTGTCCGAAATCGTCGACAAGTTCGGCGACGAGCGCCGCACCCGCATCCTCCCCTTCGACGGGGAAATGTCGATGGAAGACCTCATCCCCGAAGAGGACGTCGTCGTCACCATCACCCGCGACGGCTTCGCCAAGCGCACCCGCACAGACAACTACCGCTCGCAGAAGCGCGGCGGCAAAGGCGTGCGCGGCACCCAGCTGCGCGGCGACGACGTGGTCGAACACTTCTTCGTCACGACCACGCACAACTGGCTGCTCTTCTTCACCAACCTCGGCCGCGTCTACCGCGCCAAGGCCTACGAGATCCCCGAAGGCGGCCGCGACGCCAAGGGCCAGCACGTCGCCAACCTGCTGGCCTTCCAGCCCGACGAGCACATCGCACAGGTCCTCGCGATCCGCACCTACGAGGACGCCGACTACCTGGTCCTGGCCACTAAGCGCGGCCTGGTGAAGAAGACCCCGCTGAGCCTGTACAACTCGCCCCGCTCCGGCGGCATCATCGCCATCAACCTGCGCGAGGACGAAGACGGCAAGCCCGACGAGCTGGTTTCCGCGCAGACCATCATGGCCGACGAGGACCTCATCCTCGTCTCCCGCGACGGCCAGGCCGTGCGCTTCACCGCCACCGACGAGCAGCTGCGTTCCATGGGCCGCTCCACCTCCGGCGTGCGCGGCATGAAGTTCCGCGGCGACGACGAGCTCCTCAGCATGGAGGTTCCGCGCGAGGACACCGACCTGCTGATCGTCACCGAATCCGGCTACGCCAAGCGCACCCCCGTCGACGAATACCCGACCAAGTCGCGTGGCACCCTCGGCGTGCGCGTCGGCAAGCTCGTCGACGAACGCGGCGGCCTCGTCGGTGCCCTCGTCGTGCGCCCCGACGAAGACGTCATGGTCATCACCGAATCCGGCAAACTCGTCCAAGTCAACGCCTCCGACGTTCGACCCACCACCCGCAACACTATGGGCGTCATCTTTGCCCGACCGGACGAAGGCGACCGCATCATCGCGATCACCCGTAACCCCGACTCCGGCGACGATTCCAGTGACGACTCTGGTGACGAAGTCGTGGTCGACTCCGCGCAGACTACCTCCGCCGAGGATCTCCCCCAGGAGAGCACCCTCGCCGAGACGGATGCGCCCACTGAAGGCGGCGACACAGCCGACGACACCGACAAGTAAATGACGATTACGGGACGAGGCCTGCCCTCGTCCCGTGATCAACATTCCAAAGCGGCGCGGACCCTGCGCCGGGGCCCGGCGATACGGTAGCCTGGCTGTAGGAAGTGCGACCTGGAAGGAATCACATGAGTGACCACGTCACGAGCGCCCGCACAGACGCTCCCCGCCGAGTTGACCTGGCGATCGCGCGCATCGACGCGTGGACCGTCATGAAGGTATCTTTCCTTCTGTCAGTCGCCCTGGGCATCGCGCTCGTCATCGCCACCATCGTCCTGTGGCTCATGGTCGACGCCATGCATGTCTTCAGCCAGATCGAAGAATTCCTCCAGACCGTCGGTGCCGGTCGCTTCGTCGACCTCCTCGACTACGCGCGCCTGCCCCGCGTCATCTCTTACGCGACCATCGTCGCCGTTATCAACGTCATTCTGCTCACCGCCCTGTCGACGCTGGGTGCCATGCTCTACAACGTCGTCGCGTCCCTGGTGGGCGGCATTAAGGTGTCTCTCATGGACGAGTGAGAACATCACGCGCAAGGGGTCGGCTCACGTCGGCCCATTTTGCTATGCCCGTGTGCACGCGTGTGTTGGTGCCCGGGGTCGGCGACCATCTGGGTTCTGGGTGCCTTCGAGTGCTTCTATGCTCTTCATTCGGGCTGCACGTGGATAGGAAGTGGCTACATGGATAGGTTATGTGTATGTGGATAGGATATTAAGCTATCCGTGAGGCAGTAACCTATCCGCCTGCTCGTTTCCTATCCGCGTGGATGACGGTCCAGACCGTACTGGGTCCGTTCTTGGGGCGATCCGTCCTCAACGCGGTCCTTAGTGCTGCGTTGGCGTGGTTCCCCAACAATGTCGCACGTAATTCCCCTGTGGTTCTTGTCGAGTTGTGACATGAGAGCGTTGGAATTGCAGCGTTTATCTGGGATGGGTGAAAGTTTGGGTGATAGGACACTACGTGTTGCTGAAAGGGTGACTTTTTGGCTTGTTGGTGGGGAAAAGTTGGTGTTTTAGTTGGTTGAGGCCAACTTGGAGGCTGGACAAATCGTGTTGCTGGGGTGGTGACTTGTCGGCTGTGCGGCGCGGGAAAGTCGCTGTTGTAGGTGGTGGTGTTTGCCTCGTTCCTGGATTTGCCCAAATCGCAGACCACCTCACCCACAACAGCCCATTTTTGCCGTTTTTCGGCGAGGTGGTCTGCACTTTGGGCGGCACGCTCCCTTATGAGAGTCACTCGTGCCGGCGATGCGCCGATTCGACGCTTCTCATGCCACCACGACCCCCAAACCACCCAGGCGGCGGATATCACAGGGCACGAGAGTGCAGCTCCAGTGCCCAACGGCGGCCAGGTCCAAAGCTGATGCCCCGTGGCCATAGCGCAAACAGCGAGTGGAGCACCAGACCGTGCGCTGGCCTGACATCTAGCGATGCAACACGGCAACGCCGCGTGTTCAATAGCCCAAACCTGCTAATCGGAGCGTGGGCTAGGCCGCCCTCATACGAAATAGCGGGCTCGCGTGCGGACGAGAGGGCCCAGCTTCGGAATAGCGGGCCCGCGTGCGGACGAGAGGACCCAGCTTCGGAATAGCGGGCCCGCGTGCGGACGAGAGGAGTCCTTCGATAAGAGCGCGGCGGGGCCGCTGAGCCGCTACTAGGTGGGTTAACGTGCGCATCGGGGGCAATGGTGCAAGCCGATCCGAGGCAGCTGAAAGACACTCGCAGAGGCCTCTCAGCGGTCTTGGACGACCCGAATCGGCCGAACCCTCAGCAGGAGGCCGACGAGGCCCCCGAGCGCAGAAGTGCACGGTTACGTTCGGTGACCATCGCGTGATCGTAGAGGGCGAGGATGGACGAGGCCTGGGCAACTTCGCGCAGGAGGCATCCCCGGGTGGAACGGGGGCCGGCCAGAGCGTGGAAGTTCGCGTACGACAGTGTGGCGAGGGTGAGGGCATCGGCTGGCGTAAGGTCTGCGCGCAGCGGCGTCGTTGCCCTGCGAACGTAGTCGATAATCGTGGTCACGAGGGTTCTCTATTCTGCTCCGCGCCCCTGCGCGGCGGCTGCGTGGTGGACGTCACCAACTCTCGATTTTGCTGAAGGGCTCGATGCTGTGTACTATATCCGAGTGCCCGCAAGGGTGCCGGTTGGGCCTATAGCTCAGTAGGTTAGAGCGCAGTCCTGATAAGACTGAGGTCGGTGGTTCGAGCCCACCTAGGCCCACCATCCGCAGACGAGTTTGAGCGGAGGATCATCATGAAGAAGCTGGTCACGTGTTGTGTGGCTGTCGGATCCGTCGTTGCCGTTGGTATCGTCGTTCGACAAGTTCTCCTTGATCTTTCTGACAATGCCGATCTGTGGATGTCCGTGACAGACGTCGTGGAGGACTGAGCTTCTCTAACGGGGCTATGGCGCAATTGGTAGCGCACCTGCTTTGCAAGCAGGGGGTTACGGGTTCGAGTCCCGTTAGCTCCACTTTTCACCCGCAACCTGATGGTTGCGGGTTTTGTCGTATGTGAGCTTCCGCAATTTGTTGGCGATGGCCTCACATGTCAGCGTATCGGAGGCTGTGTGCCCTTATTTATCCGACCAGCTGGTCATGTCTATGGATGATGCCGATCATCGGCGGTCGCTTCTGGGACTAACGACCCTGAGCTGGTATTCCGCCAATGTTTATCCACAGGCCTGTGCACACTTGTGAATAAACTGTGTGAATAAGTCTTTCACACAATCGGTCAGAAGTTTGAAATCTGACCTAATAAACCTTTAGTTACGAGCAGTTTTGCAATAGTTGCCACTTTTTCACACTTGCTTTGAAACCGCTAAAATTGGCCTGATTCATCCCTTATACGCACAACAGGAGAACGCTGTGCATATCAACGACACATGGTCAAAGGCTTCGAGGCCAGCCCAGCTGCTTGCCATGTTGGTGACGACCGCTCTCGTCATCCTTGGCGTGACGTCACTGCCCACATATGCGGCCGCCCCCACCCTCAAACTTGCAATCAACGCCGACGAGGACTCCTACCTGTCAGGCGTCGAACAACGCTACGTCGTCGAGTTTTCCTGCGCCTCCACCACAGAGGACTGCCTGAACTCGGTCGTGACCATCACGCTGCCGCACACGATCACTCCCGCAGGTGACTCCAACCCCGACTCGGCTCCGGACGGCGTCAACGCCACGGCCACCGCCGGCAACAAGGTCGTTACTCCCGAGATCAAGCGCCCGACAGCGACCACGGACGGCCTCGTCACCTACAACCTCGGAACCGTCGCCGCCGGCACGTCCTTCCAGACCGTGTTGACGTTCACCGCGCCTCGCGGCGTAACCCCCGGCAGCTCCACGGTGACCCCCGTCGCCACCTTCTCCTCGGGCGACACCACCGTGACCGCACAGGACACCGTCACGATCTACTCCGAGCCGACGCCCCTCCTGTCGAAAACCGGCCCCGTCGCGACCCCGAAGAACGTGGATGTGACCTACCAGATCACCCCGAAGTACGACACCACGATCGACGGTCTGAACGGCAAGACCAACATGACGAACGTCGTCGTCACCGACCCGCTGCCCCAGTGCGCGACCTACGTGTCCTCCACGGCCTCGGGTAACACCATCACCAACACGGCCGCGACCGTGCCCAGCTCCTACGACGCCGCGACCCACACGGTCACCTGGAACATCGGCGACGTGAACCCCGCGTTCATGAACGTGGTCCTGTCCGTCACCGTCCACTACGACGACACCTGCACCGACGACACGGTCACCAACACCGCCAAGCTCACCGGCAACGAAATGCACAACGAGACCAAGACGCTCACCGCGAATGCCTCGTTCACGCACCACTTCGATAATGAGGTTCGCTACGGCGGTGGCTTCAACAAGCGTGCCATGAGCCAGTTCGAGCGTGGCAAGCAGGGCAACTGGCTCTACAGCTACGACAACAAGTCCAACGTGCCAGTCGTCATGGAGTACACCGACTACATGACCTGTGGCCTGGTGTCCCCCACCGACGGCTCCAAGGACTGCGACAAGCCCCTCATGCGCGTCAAGACCATCGATACGCAGACGACGACGCCCATCGAGATCACCTACTGGACCAACAAGGGCAACACCGGCACTCAGACCGTCTCTCGCGGCAAGGCATTCGACTTCTCCTCCTTCGCGGCCGACGAATACCTGACCGTCTTCCACTACAAGCAGACGATCCCCGCCGGCGAATCCTCCATCCTCAACGTCGCCGGCCCCATCGGCGCGGGCACGCCCACCACCGAGGATGGCGTCACCTACGTCGACGTTGATAAGAACGCCGCCGCCTGGAAGGCCGGCAAGTCCGATCAGTGGGTGCGCGTCCAGAACTGCGTCACCGACTTCTCCATGAAGTCCCTCGACGGCACGCGCGACATCGCGATTCCCGCCGACGACTTCTGTGACGTCCTGACCCTGGGCACCGCGCTGCCCAAGTACTACAACGCCAAGTCCACGATCAAGGGCAGCCTGGCGTCCCCCGGCTCCGAGGTCACCTTCAGTGTCACCGCGAACAACACCTCGACCGTCGTCGACTCCCAGCCCGTCATCTCCGACCTGCTGCCCTGCGGCATGACCTTCGTCGAGGGTTCTGTCACCGGAGGCCCCGCCGGCAAGGAAAAGACAGTGACGGTCCGAGACGTCACCGATGCGACCGGCTGCACCCGCCAGCTCGTCCAGGTCACGTGGCCCGGCTACCAGAACAAGGGTGGTACCACCATTCAGCTGCGCGGCAAGGTCGGTCCCTCGATGAGCGCCGGTACCCACAAGAACGAGGCCTACATCTCCGCTGCCGAACCCGAGTACGCGCTCACCTCCAAGAAGACCACCATCTGCTTCTACGGCTCGACCGACGACACCTACGATGTCAACGGTGACGGCAATACCGCCGACCAGGTGTGCCCCGTCTCCTCGACCTTCACGGTCTCCGAGCAGGCCGGTGCCGACGTGGTGCTCGAATCCCTGGGCTCCGTGCCCGGTTCCGTCTACAAGAAGTACACCGACGGCCCCTCCGTCATGCGCCAAGGCGAAGACGGTCAGTTCCGCATCACGCCCACCAACTCCGGTAACGCGGACCTGTCCGACATGACCCTGTACGGCATCCTCCCCTACGTCGGAGACACATCCGTTCAGGGCGGTGCCTCGCGCGACTCCGAATGGGAACCCATCATGACCGGTCCCATCCAGATCGGCACCGGATCAGGCATCGACCCCTCCCAGGTCACCATCGAGTACTCCACCTCGACCAATCCCTGCCGCGGTGAAGTCATCAACCAGGGCGACGCCATGACCGCCTCCCCCGCAGGGTGCGACAACGACTGGACCGCCACCCCGGCCTCGTGGTCGGACGTGAAGTCCTACCGCGTCTACATCAACGGACAGGCCACCCCCATCAAGGCGGGTGCTTCCATCCCGCTGATCGTGCCCATCAAGGCACCCGACAACGCGAGCGGCACTGCCTACGAATCCGTCGCGATCGCCGCCACCCAGGCCTCGAACAACCGAGCCATCCTGCCGACCGAGCCCATCAAGGTCGCCCTGGTCGTTGCGCTCGACGTGGCCCTGAACAAGACCGTCGTCTCCGACGTCGACAACCTCGCGCCCGGCGACAGTGTCACCTTCCGCATCGACGCAGGCAACTCCGGCCAGGGCAAGGCCCCCGACGTCAAGGTCGCCGAGGCTTTCCCCGCCGGCACGACCTTCGTGTCCGCCGAGTCGCACCTGTGCACCTCCGGCTACACCTCCGGCGTGCCCGGCGAGTGCAACACCGGTAACGCAGCTGGCACCTTCGACGGCACCACGTGGAAGCTCGGTGATATGCTCGCCGGCCAGTACGCCTCGCTGTACGTCACCGTCACGCTCGACGAGGGCACCGACGGCAAGACACTCGAGAACACGGCCTCCTTCGTGAACCCGCCCGAGTACGACCAGAACCCGGACAACAACATCGCGAAGGCCTCGATCTCCGTCAAGCACCGCTTGTCCGGCAAGGTCTACTACGACGCCAACGACTCCTCCTCCTACACCAACGGTGAAGAGGGCTTCAAGGACATCACGGTCGAGCTGCTCGGCCCCGACGGTGCCGTCATCGCGACCACGACTACTGACGCTGATGGCAACTACTCCTTCACGCGCCTGCCCGCCGGCGACTACACCGTCAAGGTCACCAAGGCCGGCGCAATCGCCAACCTCGACCAGACCGAGGACCCGGACTCCACGAAGGACAACACCTCCGGGACTGTGACCCTGAACGCGGACAACCCCGTCCAGGAGAACATCAACTTCGGCTACGTCAAGAAGCACGCGATTTCCGGCAACGTCTACCTCGACCAGAACCGCGACAAGACCAAGGACAGCGGCGATATCCCGCAGTCCGGCATCACCGTGAATCTAGTTGACGCCTCCGGCACCGTTGTGGCCACCACCACGACCGACGCTGACGGCAACTACTCCTTCACCGGCCTCGGCGACGGCACCTACACCGTCCAGGTCGATAAGACCGGCCCGCTCGCCTCCACCGAGCAGACCGAGGACCCCTCCGGTCAGGGCGACTCGCGCTCGCAGGCCATCACCTTCACGCGCTCCGACCCCGACGTCACCAACGTCAACTTCGGCTACGCGGAGGACTACACGATCTCCGGCACCGTCTACTACGACAAGGACCGCTCTGAGACCCTGAACAACGGTGAGCCCGGCTTCGACGGCATCACCGTCAACCTCCTCAACGAGGCCGGGGCAACGGTCGCTACGACCACGACGAAGGCGGACGGCACGTACTCCTTCGCGAAGCTGCCCGCCGGCAAGTACACCGTCAAGGTGGAACCCTCCGACCTGCTGAAGAAGCTTGAGCAGACCGAGGACCCCGATGGTACGAAGGACCACACCTCCGGCGTGGTCCAGGTGAATCACGACAACCCCTCCGTGCAGAACGTGAACTTCGGTTACGCCACGAACTACACGATCAAGGGCACGATCTATCGTGACGCCGACCGCTCCGAGTCCCTTGAGGACGGCGAGAAGCTCTACCAGGGCGTGACCGTCGACCTCCTCGACAACGCCGGTAACGTCGTGGCCACCACGACCACTGATGCTAGCGGTGCCTACGCCTTCACCAACCTGGAGGAAGGCACCTACAAGGTTCGCGTCCGCAAGGAAGGCCCCATCGCCGACCTCGACCAGACCGAGGACCCCGACGCCACCAAGGACAACACCTCCGGTGACATCACCCTCGAACTGAACGACCCGATCAAGGAGAACGTCAACTTCGGGTACATCTCGGACAACTCAATCTCCGGCACCGTCTACCGCGACGACAACCGCTCCGGTGCCCTGAACTCCGGAGAGTCCGGCTACCCCGAGCAGACCGTGCAGCTGCTCGATAAAGATGGAACCGTCATCGCGACGACGAAGACCGACGCGAACGGCATGTACTCCTTCGACAAGCTGCCCGACGGCACCTACTCCGTGAAGGTCGTCAAGGACGGTGCCCTGGCCGACACCGAGCAGACGGGCGACCCCGACTCGACGCTGGACAACGCGTCCGAGCCGATCACCCTGGACGAGGCCAACCCGACCAAGAAGGACGTCGACTTCGGCTACGTGCCCGACTACTTCATCAAGGGCACGATCTACCGCGACGGCAACCGCTCCGGCGCGCTGGACACGGACGAGAAGCTCTACGAGGGCGTGACCGTTCAGCTGCGCGACGCGGACGGCACCGTCGTGGCCACGACCACGACGGATGCGGACGGCGCCTACTCCTTCGATAAGCTGCCCGCAGGCACCTACACCGTCACGGTCGTTCAGGATGGCCCCATCGCTGGCCTCGAGCAGACCGGTGACCCGGACGCCACGAAGGACAACGCCTCTGAGCCCATCACGCTGAACAGCGACAACCCGTCCACGACGGACGTCAACTTCGGCTACGTGAACAACAACTCCCTGTCGGGCACCGTCTACCGTGACGACTCGCGCAACGGCGACCAGGACGGCACCGAACCCGGATACTCCGGCGTCACCGTCCAGCTCCTCGACAAGGACGGACAGGTCATCGCCACCACGACGACCGACGCGAACGGCAACTACTCCTTCGATAAGCTGCCTGACGGCACCTACTCCGTCACGGTCGTCAAGGACGGCGAACTCGCCGACACCGAACAGACCGAGGACCCGGACACCACGAAGGACAACGCTTCCGAACCTGTGACCCTGAATGAGCACAACCCCTCCAAGGACCACATCGACTTCGGTTACGTGCCGGACTACTCCATCCACGGCCTCGTCTACCGTGACGGTGACCGCTCCGAGTCGCACGGCGCCGGCGAGAAGGGCTACGCCAACCAGACCGTCGAACTGCGCGACAAGGACGGCAAGGTCGTCGCCACCACCACGACGGACGCGGACGGTGCCTACTCCTTCGAGAAGCTGCCCGCCGGCGACTACACCGTGAAGGTCGTCAAGGACGGTGCCCTCACCGACCTCGACCAGACCGAGGACCCGGACTCCACCAAGGACTCCGCCTCCGGCGTCATCTCGCTCAGCAACGATCACCGCACCCGCACGGATGTCAACTTCGGATACATCGCCAACAACTCCATCAACGGCACCATCTACCGCGACGGTGACCGCGACGGACGCAAGGGCGACACCGAAGGACGCTACTCCGGCGTGATCGTCCAGCTCCTCGATAAGAATGGCACCGTCATCGCCACCACGACGACCGACAAGGACGGCACGTACTCCTTCGAGCACCTGCCCGACGGCACCTACTCGATCAAGGTCGTCAAGGACGGCGTGCTCGCCGATGCCGACCAGACCGGCGACCCGGACACGACGCTTGACAACGCGTCTAAGCCGATCACCCTCGACGAGAACAACCCCACCAAGAGTGACGTCGACTTCGGCTACGCCCCGAACAACACGATCACCGGCACCGTCTACCGCGACGACAACCGCGACAAGATGATCGACGGTGACGAACCCGGCCTTGAGCGCGTCAGCGTCCAGCTCCTGGACGAAGATGGCAACGTCGTGCAGACGCTCGACACCGCCGCGGACGGCACCTACGCTTTCCAGCATCTCAAGGACGGCAAGTACACCGTGAAGGTCGTGCGCTCCTCGGCCATCAAGGACTACGACCAGACCGAGGACCCCGACGCCACCGTCGACGACACCTCCGCGGTGTACACGATGGGTCCGGAGAACTCCCTCCAGGAAAACGTCAACTTTGGTTACGTGCCCGACTATTCAATCGCCGGCCGCGTCTACCGCGACGCCGACAAGTCGGGTTCCTACACCGACGGTGAAGAAACCTTCGAGGGCGTGACCGTCGACCTGATCGACGCTTCGGGTACGGTTGTCGCCACCGCGATGACCACCGCGGACGGCACATACTCCTTCGAGAAACTGCCCGCTGGCACCTACCGCGTCAAGGTCCACGCCGACGGCGCCCTGGCCGGCCTCGACCAGACCGAGGACCCGGACGGCATCGCCGACTCCATGTCCGGCGAGATCACCATCGGCTTCGATAACCCGATGGTCACCGGCGTGAACTTCGGCTACGTCGCACCCGACGCACCGGCCACGAAGCCCAGCACTAGCCTGGCGCAGCGCCTCGCGCGCACCGGCTTCGACGGCCTGGTCGGCACCGCCGGCCTGGGTGCCGCAGCCGCGGGTGGCCTCCTCCTGTGGATGCGTCGCCGCCGCCAGGGCTGAGCCTGATTCAGCCTGAGCCTCGACGAGGTCGTGGCTGAGTGAGGGGCGGGTACTTCGGTACCCGCCCCTTTGGCGTGCCCGGGTGGCGCTGCCGGTGCTCCCGGGCGCCTTCGGGCCGGGTCGCTGTATGTGTCCGTGGGCGGCGGCCCGCCCGCTCGCCGTCCGCGCTGCGAGCCTTCGGCTCGGCGCGTCGGCTCGAAGCCCGGCCAGGCCCTGCCGCCGCCCATGGACACCGCGGTCATCCCCTCCGGGCCCTCTGGCACACTCCGCACCGGCGGCACCCTCCGCACCGGTGGCGCTGTGTCGTTGTGTGTGGCGGTCAGGCCCTGCCGCCGCCCACGGATACCGCGGCCATGCCCTCCACACCGGCGGCGCTGTGTCGTTGTGTGTGGTGGCCAGGCCCTGCCGCCGCCCACGGACACCGCGGCCATTCCTCCGGCGCCCTCCACACCGGCGGCGCTGTGTCGTTGTGTGTGGCGGCCAGGCCCTGCCGCCGCCCACGGACACCGCGGCCATCCCCTCCGGGCCCTGCGGCGCCCTCCGCACTGCGGGCTCACGTGGTTTCGTGTGTGGCGGACCCAGGCGGGAGGATACTGATCAGGACAGGGGGGATTGTTCTACGCGAGGTGTCCGGTAAGGCCTCTCCGGGGCCTCTGCAGGCCTTTTGGAGCCGAGGCGGGTACGAGTCCATGTCGGGGTGCGATCGGGCCTCACAGGCGCATACAGAAGCGCCCGGGGCCGTAGCCCCGGGCGCACTAGCAGCAATAAGATGTGAGCCTAGCGAACCCAACGCAACGCGTTCGGTCGCAGCATGAACGGCGACAGGATCAGCGTGGAACCCAGGCCGACGCTGAAACCGCCCAGCACATCCGTCATCCAGTGGACACCCAGGTACAGACGCGTCACGCAGATAAACACGATGAAGACGACCGCAGCGACCCACAGCAGGTGACGAATCTGCCGCCCGACGCGCGTCATCGTCATCACCATCACGAGGGAGACCACCAGCGCCGTGACGACCGTCGCGTGACCCGACGGGAAGGAGTAGCCGTCCTCAGTGATCAGGCGGTACGCCTCTTCGGGGCGGGGACGCTCGTACAGGTGCTTAATCACGAAGCTATTCGCAGCCGAGAGCACAACCGACGACAGGACGTAGAGCGCGTGCACGACCTTCTTCACGAACCACCAGACGGCGGCTGCGACCAACAGCGCCAAGACGATAGCGCGCTTCGGATCAAACAGCCAGGACGCGCCCGTCATGAACGTATTCATCGCGGGAGAGCGTGACTCGATGAAGCTGGACCATACGGCGGTGTCGATCGGCAGGGGATTTGCAATGAAATCACCGGCGATAGCAACCGCCACGACGAGAAGAGCCCCGACGATAACGGGGGGTGACAGGAGTCGACGAACAAACATATGAAAATCCTACCGTAGTGTCAGTCGTTTGCGCCGTACTCGTAGACCCAGCGCCCGGCCCTACGCGAGAACCGCGAATGCTCCCGCATCTGCCCGGTTTCACCGGTCGATGCGTCCCGCCACGAGGCCACGAACGTCACGGCGCCCTCCTCGTCGGAAGGACCCCCGGCCTCGGCCCCCAGGATCTGCAGACCCGTCCACTGCGTCCCCTCCACCCAGTAGGGGGGAGCGGGGCGCGTGCGCGGGTGCCACGTGCGGAACAGATAGTCCTCGTCGCGCAGCGCGAATGCCGTGTAGCGCGACCGCATGAGCGCCTCAGCGGTCGGAGCTGCCTCGCCATCCAGGTATCGCCCGCAGCACTGCGCCAGCATCGCTCCCGACCCGCATGGGCAGATACGAGGACGGGGAGAGTCAGTGCCGGACGCGCCGGTGGGAGTGGGGAAGATCACGCCTGGTCGCCCAGGGACGCCAGCCAGCGCTCCGCGTCCAGGGCGGCGCGGCAGCCGGAGCCAGCCGCCGTGATGGCCTGACGGTACGTGTGGTCCACAGCATCGCCGCACGCGAACACGCCCGCCACGGACGTGCGCGTCGATGGCTCGTCGACCGTAATGTAGCCGGCTTCGTCGAGGGCGACCTGGCCGCGCAGGAAGCCCGTGCGGGGCAGGTGGCCGATCGCAACGAAGACGCCGTCCACGGCGATTTCACGGGTGGATCCGTCCACCGTGGACGCCAGGCGCAGGCCGGTCACGGCCTCGTCACCGAGGACCTCGGCGACGGTCGCGTTCCATTCGAAGGAGATCTTCGGGTTGTTCAGGGCGCGCTCAGCCATGACTCGCGAGGCGCGCAGGGCGTCGCGGCGGTGCACGACGATGACCTCGGAGGCAAAGTTCGTCAGGAACGTCGCCTCCTCCATCGCGGAGTCGCCGCCGCCGATGACGGCCAGGCGACGGTCCTTGAAGAAGAAGCCGTCGCAAGTCGCGCAGTAGGAGACGCCGCGGCCGGAGAACTCCTCCTCGCCAGGCACGTTCATGTGACGGTACTCCGAGCCGGTGGCCAGGATGACGGCGCGCGCATAGAAGACCTCGTCCTCGGTTGCCACGGCCTTCACGTCGCCCTCGAAGTTGACGGCGACGACGTCCTCGTAGCGAACGTCGGCACCGAACTTTTCGGCCTGCTCGCGCATGTTGTCCATGAGCTCGGGGCCCTGGATGCCCTCCGGGAAACCGGGGAAATTCTCGACCTCGGTCGTGGTCATGAGCGCGCCACCCGCGGCCAGCTGACCGGCCAGCACGATGGGGGCCAGGCCCGCGCGCGCCGTGTAGACCGCGGCCGTGTAACCGGCCGGACCCGAGCCGATGATGACGATGTCGTGGACGGTGGCGTCCTCGGGGACCTCGACCGAGGGGATCGAGGCGTCGACGGGAGCGGCGGCCTCGGTAGGTTCGGCCGTTACGAGGCCCGGAATCGTCACGAAAGACATGTACCCTCCTTCAGGGTTACTGGACGGTGAGCTCAGAGATCCACGCCCAGTTGCGTCCGTCCTGACCCTTGGGCATCGAGCGGAACTGCAGCGCAATCGAGTCGGTCTCGACAGGCTGGGGCAGTGTAATCGTCGTCGTCGGGGACAACGACGAGGTGGCCAGTTCTGTTCCCTCGCGCGGCTTCGTCGGATCGGTGACGTTACGCACGACGAGCTCGCCGCCGGAGGTGGCTGAATCCATGTGCAGGGTCACCGAGGACACGGTGGCCTTCTGCTGCAGCTTGACGACGATAGTCACGGAGGTGTCGTCGCGGAACTGATTGTTATCAAACCAGCGCGAACTCCACGACGTCGACGGGTTCGAGTCGATCATGTTGATCGCGCGGTCCGGGTGGTCGCCGTCGTCGTTGTTCCACGACAGGACCTGCACGGAGGAGATCACGGGCGTCACGGAGGGCGCGGGCGGGGGAGTGGTCGTCAGGTTCGGCGCGGGCGTGTTGTCAGACTGCACCTGCGTGGTAGCCTCGCGCAGCGACTGTGCCAGATTGAGGTCGGTGACCGGGCGGGTCGCCATCCACGGACCCCAGATCGCGCCGAAGAGGAACACGATGGCACCGAAGATCAGCGCGGGCCTCGTCGGGTCGATGAGGTGATCGGAACTCTCGGCTGTCTTCTTCTCGTCTGACGAGGTCGGGGCAGCCTCAGCGGCCTGCTGCTCGGCTTGGGCGGCTGCCTGGGCGGCCACAGCGGCGGTGATCGGGGGGATCACTGCCGTGGCGTCAGCGGGGGCGTGAGTGCCGTCAGGGATCTTCGCAGAGGCGGGGGGCTCGGGTGCGAGCGGCTGGATGCGCGGGATCTGGTGGGTTGAGGGTGCGTCGGTAAGCGGCTCCGGGTGTGGGAAGTCCGTCTGGAAGGCGGCCCCCTCGCGTTCGTAGCCGCTGGCGGTGGACTTGGGTGGCGTGGGAGCGACCGGGAAGGCGGTGGCGGGAACCTCGGCCGCGTCCGCGGCCTTGTCACTCACCGGCTTGACGCCGACCTCAGCCGAGGTCTCGGGGATCGGCTGCGCGCTGGCGGCATCCGTCGCTTCAGCGACGGCATCGACAGCGGGCGCGACCACTGCCTCGATGAAACCCGGGTTCACGGCAGGAGCCTGCGTCGCGGGTGCGATGGCCGGAGCTACGACGGGCGCGGGGGTCGGCAGAGCATCTGGAATTGGCGGAACGGAGGCGTCTTCCGAGGCGGGGGAGGGACTCGCCGGAGGCACAGGGATCGGCGAGGGGTCAACGACCTCGTCGAACGACGGCATCTTCTTCTCGTCGCCGGTCGGTTCAGGCGTGGGGGCCATCGCTTCCTCCGTCTGGTCGGGTGTGTTTGACACCATTATCGCAGCTCCGTCAGCGGTCGGCGTGGAAGACGCTGCCAGGATGTTCACCACAGAGGCGGGGACGCGCAGGCGGGTCAGGAGGGGGCGCATCATCGTCGCGGATTCGCGCGGAGAAACGAAGCGCAGGAACAGCAGGTACACGAAGCCGGTGATTGCCGAGACGATGGTCAGCTTGACAGCGGCGATACCCATGCGTGCCAGGGTCGAGGAAGTATCCGTGTGGATGCCCATCAGGGACAGGACACCGAATCCGACGATACCTGCCACGATGGCGGCCACCAGGAAGGACACGTAGGAGCGCAGCAGGCCCACTCGATCCACGTAACGGTTCTGGCGGGAAACCCACACGACAGCGATGATGCCCTGCGTGAGACGGCAGACCGTCTCGCCCAGGGACGCGGCAATAACCCACCAGCGCGCGCCGGTCATCGCGTACAGGGACCAGCCCACGATCACCTGGATGATCGTCGGGCCAATACCCATGAGGAACACGGGCTTGACGTCCTCGTAGGCGAAGAAGACGCGCTGGCTCATGAGGACCATGCCCGTGGAGGCGACGCCGGGCATCAGCGAAGTCAGGACGAGGGCGTAGGCTGTCACAGCCTCGGGATCCCCGCCCTTGGCGGCCATCGCGATCTCCATCATGGGCACCGAGCCGGCCATGAGCATGGCCGCGGCCACGAGGGTCAGCGACGTGATTGTGCGGACGCCCAGATGGTAGCTGTCGGCCACCGCACGGTCGTCGCCGTCGGCGACGGCACCGGCCATGCGCGTGAAGATTGCGGTCGTCAGGGACACGGTGATGAGCGACTGGGGGACCATGAAGATCATGAACGCCGTCGAATAGGCAAGGATGCCGACGACGCCGCCCTGGGTACCGTTGCGGCCGATGAAGCCGTCGGCCATCGCGGCCAGGTTGTTAGTCGACAGGACGCCGACCTGCGAGACGCCGAGGGTCGCGAACGTCCAGCCGGCCACGCGCGGCATCGAGCCGAAGGAAGTGCCGCGGAAGTGGAAGTCCAGCTTGAAAGAGATGCCCGCGCGACGCATCGGCCACAGCAGACACAGGGCCTGGCAGATGACGCCGAGGGTCGCCGAGCCAGCCAAGACCCAGAACTGGGCTGAGGTGATGTCGCCTGCGGGGATACCGCCGTTGGGGGCACCGCCCCAGATGCCCAGGAACAGGGCGAGGCCGGCGATGCCCACGACGTTGTTGACGACGGGTGCCCACATGTAGGGGCCGAAGATTTCGCGGGCGTTGAGAAGCTCACCGAGCAGGTTATACAGGCCGTAGAAGAAGAGCTGCGGCAGACACAGAAGCGCGAAGAGGATCGCGAGGTTACGGATGTCCTCGGTGTAGCCGGCGGCCGTGATGATGACGAGCAGGGGCGCGAGCACCATCGTGATGAAGGTGACGACGAACAGGACCGTGCCAGCGAGCGTCAGCAGGCGGTTAACGTAGGTGTCACCGTCGTTACGTCGCTTGATCGCGCCGACGATCTGGGGAACTAGCACCGCGTCGAAGATGCCGGAGGCAAGCAGGTTGAACACGGTGTTCGGCAGCGTGTTGGCGGTCTGGAAGGCCGCACCCACGCCACCTGCGGTGGCGCCGACTGCGGCGATCAGCATCGCGTTTCGGATAAAGCCGAGGATGCGCGACACCATGGTTCCCGACGCCATCAGCGCCGATGCCCTCAGGATCGATCGGCCTGGCGTTTTCGAGCTCATGGGGTCTCCTTCGTCGTGGCGGTCTTCGAGTCGGTGTTCTCGTCTGCGGTGTCCGAGGCCTTCTCTGGGTCCTCGGGGTGTGTCTCGGGGGCGGATGCCCCCTGGGGTGCCTCGGTTGAGCCGACGGGTTCGTCGGTACTCCCGGAAGCTGCGGAGGCCTCGGCCTTGCGCCTGGATCGCCCACGGATCGAACGCGTGATGCCGACGAGGAACAGGAGGCCGAAGAGCGCGGCGATAACCGCGGTGATGGCGTCTTCCCAGCCGGCGCGCATGCGCACGAAAACGGTTTGTGAGTCGTCCAGGATGTGGCCGTCGGGGGTTGTGACCTTGTAAGTGACTTCGATGTCGCCACTGCCGATCGCGCCGACGGGCACTTCGACCGTGGTGGCACCACGCGCGGCCAGCAGCTGGGATTGCGCGGGGGTGGCACGCAGTCGCGGGTCGTCGGGGATGAGGGTGACGTCGACGCGTACCGGCCAGTCCAGGTTGTTACGGATCAGGACGGGGAAGTTCGCGGACTTGTTGATCAGGTTGACCGCCGAGGAGGGTTCGACGGTCACCGAGGATAGCATGTTCGTCACTTGGCTGGTCATGGCGGTCGCGGAGTCCAGCTGCTCGGAGGGGGTGCGCCCGGCAGTCAATGCTGGAAGGACCTGGGGTGTGACCGAGTCGAAGACTGCGTCGGGGTCGTCCGTTGCGTTCGCCAGTGGAATGAGCAGCGTCAGCGAGGTCGACATCTCGGTGATGGCGCTCGCCGTGTCGTCGGCGAGGGTGCCCGTGCCGACGGTGGCGCGCTCGACGTCCGTGGGTTCGCTGGTGGCCATGTCCGTGAAGCTCGTGGCGGTGACCCAGCGCGGCGAGAAGAGCGCGCTGGCGCGGCTGGAGAGGCGGTCGTTGATGGTGGTTCCGCGCGCTGCTGTCGCGAACAGGGTGCGCGAGGAGGAGGGGCGTTCGCGCGCGATGATCGCCGTGATGGCGGTGAGGGCCTGCTCTGCGTCGAGCGCGTCGCCGCCGGAAGCATTCCACGACAGGATCGAGGAGATGTCTGCCTGCTGGGCGAGGACGTGCGCGCCCGTCCCGTTTGTCGAGGTCTCACCGGTCGTCGGGTTGACGTTGACGCGCGCCATGGAGGTGAAGGGGACCTCGTCAGTGGGGGTCAGTGCCGAGGCTGGGGCGATGGCGATCTGGTCGGCCGCGGCGAAGTTGGACAGGAAGGTTGTGCCGAAGGTTGCGTCATCGGGCCAGCCGACGTTGCGCAGGATCGTAGGACCCGAGTCGGGCTTGGAAGTCATGGTTCCGCTCGGACCGGTCGCGGAGGGGGTCGGGTTGGGCGTCGCGGATGCCGACGGCGAGGCCGTGGGGGATGTCGACGGGGTCGCGGAGGGACTCGGAGCGCCGGGATTGTGGGCGTGACTCGGCGCGACCCAGCCGGCCGCGCGCGGCGTGCCCGGGAAAGCGTTGATGGATTCGGAGGCCAGGCCCCAGAAGCCGGTGTTGCCGGACAGTGCGAGGGCCCCGAGATCCGCGTCGGCGTCGGGCAGCGCGATGATTTCGGAGGCGGTCGACATGAACGAGGACACGAAGGCCTCGGCCTGGAGGTCGCGCGAGCGCTGCGCCGGGTCGGTCGCGGTGGGCGCGGGCGTCGGTGCGGCGGAGGCGGACGGACTTGGCGAGGCCGTGGGGGTGTCGGACTGCCCCGACTGCTCCGACTGTCCCTCCGACTGCGCCTCATCCTCGGTTGCGGACGCGGATGGGGTGGGGCTGTGCTTGGTCGTGGGCTGGGGGCCGCGAGGGATCAGGAGAGGATCGACGGCGAGGGTGACGCCCGAGGTTCCGGCCAGGGTCAGGACCGCGGAACGCTCGGCCTGAGTTGATGCGGCGTTTCCTGAGGTCCAGGGAACCACCGCGGACACACGGGAGGGGGCGACCTGTGCGCCGGAGTCCCACACGAGGATTGTGCGGTCCTTGCCGGAGAAGTCGCCGGAGGTCGCAGTGACGGTCGTGATGCGAGGCCCCCACTCCTCGGTGTCGGTCAGCGGCAGGGAGGAGGTGGGGATACGAATCTCAAAAGGTGTGGTCACGCTGCGGCGTACGTCGGTCAGCGTCGAGGAAGCGACGTGCGTGGCGTCGGGTTCGTCCTCGCTGAGCTGTGTCGTCATCGACGAAACAGAGATGGGTGTCTCGTTAGCAACGAACACATCGACGGAGACAGAGGCCAGCGTCGTCGGCGAATCGTTGCGGATCGTGCCAGAAATAACCACTTCTTCCTCGGTCGTAATGATCCGAGGCGACAGAGAGTCAATCGATACCGAGAGTCCCGAATCTGCGGATACAGTACCCATCACGGAGGGGCGCGACTGATCCTGCGCGGACGTCGCCGAATGTACGGGAATTGCCCCGGCCTCGTGAACGGAGAGACCGAGCGGAATCATCAGCGCCGCGCACAGGGCGGCGACCCACCTGCCGCGCCTAGCCACGGCTATCCCGATACAGCAGGTCGAGGGCGATGCGCACGATGCGGCGTTCGTTGGGGTAGGCCAGCTGACGCGACACGTCGCGCAGGGGAACCCATGCGGCGGCCTCGGCCTCATGATCAGGATCTCCATCGACGGTGATCGTACCGGACTCGTAGTCCATTAGGTAGTGGTGAACGACCTTGTGGACGCGGCGGTCGTTGCCGGAAAACCAGTAGTCGATCGACGCCAGGTGGCGAATGATGCGCCCGTGGATGCCGGTTTCCTCGGCGACCTCGCGCAGCGCCGCCTGCTGCGGGGTCTCGGAACCCTCCAGGTGACCCTTGGGCAGGCACCACTCGATACGCCCCGCTCGATTGCGTCGCGCGATAAGCGCTGCATAGGGAATTCCGTCACGCACGTCCACGACAATACCGCCCGCGCTGGTTTCTGCGGAAATCGGCAGGTGAGAGCGGCCCGCGCGCATGGAAGCAGACCGACGCGGGGGTCTCGGAACCCCGGATCGGCGGTCAACTGAACGTGCAGGCATGACTCCACTTTAGCCGGTGGGCGGCCCCCGGTAGTCGGCTAGGGCGCTTTCCTGGCATGCTTAGAGGCGATGAGTACCCAGTCAGCTTCCCCGATCAACGGCCCCGTGACCCCGCAAAACGCCGGAACGACGGACATTCCTACCCTCATGGCCAACGCCACGAAGACATTCGCGGCACTCCCGCCCGCAATTATGGAACTCGGCACGATTTTTGACCAGGCCGGGGAGGAACTCGCGCTCGTTGGTGGACCGGTGCGCGATGCTTTCCTGGGTGTGACTCCGCACGACTTTGACATGACGACCTCCGCGCGTCCCGAGCGCACCGAGGAACTGCTGGCCCAGTGGGGCAACGCGACATGGGACATCGGCAAGGAGTTCGGCACGATCGGCGGGCGCCGCGGCGACGTGGTCGTTGAAGTGACGACGTATCGCACCGACGAGTACGAGATCGGGTCGCGCAAGCCTGAGGTGACCTTCGGCGACACGCTCGAAGGCGATCTGACGCGCCGCGACTTTACGGTCAACGCGATGGCGATGCGCCTGCCGCAGATGGCCCTGGTCGACCCCTGCGGCGGCCTGGCGGACCTCGCGGACGGCAACCTGCGCACCCCCGTGTCCGCCGAGCAGTCCTTCGACGACGACCCGCTGCGCATCATGCGCGCCGCGCGCTTTAGCGCCCAGCTGGGCCTCGACGTGGACCTGGACGTCATGAACGCCATGGAAACCATGGCCTCGCGCCTGGAGATCGTGTCCGCTGAGCGCATCCGCGCCGAACTCGAGCGCCTCATCATCTCGCCCTACCCGCGCCGCGGCATCGAGCTGATGGTGCACACGGGCGTCGCCGATATCGTCCTGCCCGAGGTCGCCGCACTGGTCTCCACGGTTGACGAGCACAAGCGCCACAAGGACGTCTACGAGCACACCCTCACCGTCGTCGAGCAGGCCATGGACCTGGAGACCGGCCCGGACGGCCCCGTGCCCGCCCCCGATTTCGTCCTGCGCTTCGCGGCACTCATGCACGACGTCGGCAAGCCGGCGACCCGCCGCTTCGAGAAGAACGGCACCGTGTCCTTCCACCACCACGAGATCGTGGGCGCGAAGATGACGCGCAAGCGCATGAAGGCCCTGCACTTCGACAAGGCGACAATCGAGGCCGTGTCCACGCTGGTCGCGCTGCACCTGCGCTTCCACGGCTACGGCGAGGCCGCATGGTCCGACTCCGCAGTGCGCCGCTACGTGGCCGACGCGGGCGACCTCCTCGAACGCCTCCACCGCCTCACGCGCGCCGACTGCACGACCCGCAACCGTCGCAAGGCCAACTTCCTGTCGGCGGCCTACGACGACCTCGAGGCCCGCATCGCCGCCCTGCGCGAACAGGAGGAACTCGACGCGATCCGCCCCGACCTCGACGGTGACCAGATCATGGACATCCTGGGGCTTCGCCCCTCGCGCGCCGTCAAGATCGCCCGCGACTACCTGCTGGAGTTGCGCATGGAGCGCGGACCGCTGGGCGAGGAGGCAGCCCGCGAGGCGCTCCTAGAGTGGTGGGCCTCCGACGACGTGCGCGCCCTGGCCGAGGAATACCAGGCGCAGCAAGCCCGCTGGGAAGCAAAGGTCGCCGAAAAGAAGGCCCGCAAGGCCGCCGCGAAGGCCGCCCGACCGGCCCAGGACTAGACCCCGCAGACCCGCGCACAGCCCCGCCGAGACGTAAGTGCGCCGGTGGCGCGGCGGTGAGCGGCCTCGTCAGTGGAGCGGGCGCGACCATCCTCACGCCCGCGCGCGGTGCACCCCCACCTGCCACGGACGTACTCTGGTGACAACTGACCTATACGTTAGGAGAGTCACCGCATGAGCACGTTTACCCCCGAGAAGGCCTCCGCTGACATCGGCGTGTACGGCCTGGGAGTCATGGGCGCGAACCTCGCCCGCAACCTGGCTCGCAACGGCTACGCGACCGCCGTCTTTAACCGCACGCCCGCGCGCACCGACAAGCTCATGGCCGAGCACGGGGACGAGGCCACCTTCGTGCCCGCCTCCACGCTCGAGGACTTCGTCGCATCGCTTCGCACCCCGCGCGTCGCCATCATGATGGTCCAGGCCGGCCCCTCGACCGACGCCGTCATGGGCCAGCTCGCCGACCTCATGGACGAGGGCGACATCATCGTCGACTGCGGTAACTCCCTGTTCACCGACACGATCCGCCGCGAGAAGTGGGCCGCCGAGCGCGGCCTGCATTTCGTCGGCGCGGGCGTCTCTGGCGGCGAGGAGGGTGCCCTGTGGGGTCCCTCCATCATGCCCGGCGGCACCCCGGCCTCGTACGACCGCCTCGGCCCCATGTTCGAGGCCATCGCCGGCACCTACGACGGCGTGCCCTGCTGTACGTACATCGGCGCGAACGGCGCCGGCCACTTCGTGAAAATGGTGCACAACGGCATCGAGTACGCGGACATGCAGGTCATCGCCGAGGCCTACACCCTCCTGCGCGAGGGCCTGGGCGCGACGCCGGCCGAGATTGCCGACATTTTCGCCGCCTGGAACGAGGGCGAGCTCAACTCCTACCTCATGGAGATCACCGTCGAGGTCCTGCGCCAGGTGGACGCCGAAACCGGTCGTCCGCTCGTCGATCTCATCGTGGACGCCGCCTCCCAGAAGGGCACCGGTAAGTGGACGGTGCAGACCGCCCTCGACCTGGCCGTGCCCGTCACCGCTATCGGCGAGGCGACCTTCGCGCGCGGCGCATCCTCCGAGCCCGCCCAGCGCGCAGCCGGGCAGACGCTCGCGGGCAACGCCTCCGCGCTCATCATCGAATCGGACGAGGCCCGGGCTGCGTTCATCGAGGACGTGCGCCAGGCGCTCTTCGCCTCCAAGATCGTCGCCTACTCGCAGGGCTTCGACGAGATCGAGGCCGGGGCTTCCGAGTACGAGTGGGGCATCGACAAGGGTGCCCTGGCTCGCATCTGGCGCGCGGGCTGCATCATCCGCGCCGCCTTCCTCGACGACATCACCCGCGCCTACGAGGCCGACCCGGATCTGCCGCTGCTGCTGGCCGCAGAGCCGTTTGCGACCCGCTTCCAGGAGTGCACGCCCGCGCTGCGCCGCGTCGTGTCCCAGGCGGCCCTCGCCGGCGTTCCGATCCCCGTGTTCGCCTCGTCCCTGGCCTACTTCGACCAGATCCGCGCGACGCGCCTGCCTGCCGCCCTCATCCAGGGCCAGCGCGACTTCTTCGGCTCCCATACCTACCGCCGGGTAGACAAGGAGGGTGTGTTCCACACCCTGTGGGCGCTCGATGGTCGTCCCGAGGAACAGTGGTCCTGATCAGGGGGCACTGACGGAAAAACATCCGGGGGTGGGTACGCTATCACGCGCACCCACCCCCAACGTGTTTGTGCCCATTCCGTGGTGAACTTTCAGGAAACACGGTTAACCTAGAGGTACAACAATCCGCTGAAAGGGCGAACACGTGGCGACTAGCAACGGAAAGAACAACGGGAACGGCAACGTCGAACCGGGCAGCCAGAGCGCGTCCGGGCAGGAACACCTGCCCCCGCGTCGCCCGTCGCACTCTGCGCATGCCTCCGGCTCATCGACGAAGGCCGCCACGGCCTCGTCGAGTGACAAGAAGGGTCCCAAGAAGAAGCGTTTCCGCTGGGCCAAGCGCATCGGCTTTGGAATCCTGACCGTCTTCCTGGGATTTTTTATCATCGGCATGGCCGTGTTTCTGTACCTGTACAACACGCTCAGCGTGCCCGCGCCGGCTGACCTGGCGCTCGCGCAGAAGACGACCGTCTACTACGCGGACGGCACGACCGAGATGGGTAGCCTCGGCGAGATCAATAGGCAGATCATCGACACGACCAAGCTTCCCGACTACGTGTCCAAGGCGATCGTCGCCTCCGAGGACCGCACGTTCTACACGAACTCCGGCGTTGACGTCAAGGGTATCCTCCGCGCGCTCGTCAACAATCTGCGCGGCGGAGCACGGCAGGGTGCATCGACCCTCACTCAGCAGTACGTTGAGCGATACTTCGTCGGTAAGACCACGGATACCTACGGTGGCAAGCTCAAGGAATCCGTGCTCGCGCTCAAGATCAACCGTGAAAAGTCCAAGGACGAGGTCATCGGTGCCTACATGAACACGATCTACTTCGGTCGTGGTGCCTACGGCATCGACGCTGCTGCGCAGGCCTACTTCGGCCATGGTGCAACCGACCTGACCCTGTCCGAGGCCGCGCTGATCGCTGCGGTTATTCCCGCACCCTCCGCGTGGGACCCCGCCATCAGCCCCGGGAAGGCGAAGGAGCGCTGGGAGCGCGACCTGAATCTCATGGTGGAGGACGGCTGGATCACGCAGGCCCAGAGGGATGCGGCGGTGTTCCCCGAGACGATTGACCCCGACACGCTCAACAGCGAGTCCATGTCCGGCACCAATGGCTACCTGATGGCACAGGTTAAGTCCGAGCTGCTGGCCTCCGGCCAGTTCGATGAGGACAAGATCAGCCAGGGCGGCCTGCGCATCACCTCTACGATCGTCAAGGACTACCAGGATGAGGCCGTCGAGGCCGCCGAGTCCATGAACAAGATCCGTGGCTGGGATCCCAAGTATCAGCACGTCGCACTGTCCTCCATGGACCCGGCCACTGGTGAGATCTTCGCTGAGTACGCGGGTCCGGATTTCGACGAGCGTCAGCAGAATGCGGTCACGCAGGACATCGCGATGGCGGGCTCGTCTTTCAAGCCCTTCGCCCTGCTGGCCAATGCGCGCCTGGGAGGCTCGGTGTATGACATCTATTCGGGTAAGTCGCCGCAGTACTTCGAAGGCCTGGATACGGCCGTCGCGAACGATGGTGGCTATTCCTTCGACAACGTGACGCTGGTGCGTGCAACCGAGTATTCGATGAATACGGCCTACGTGGCCCTTAACGACGACGTGGGGCCTAAGAACACCCTCCAGGCCGCGGTCGACGCGGGTATTCCCGAGGATACGTTTGGCCTGACCGATGAACTTCTGAACGTCCTGGGTTCGGCGTCCCCGCACAACATCGACTTGGCGACCGCTTACTCGACGATCGCGAACGGTGGCGAGCGCGTCAGCGCACACATCGTCAAGAAGGTCGAGGATTCCCGCAACAAGCTGCTCTTCAGCGGCGACGTGGATCCAGTCCGCGTGTTCGATGTCGAAGAGGTGTCGTCCATCATGCCGGCCCTCGAGGCCGTCACGAAGGGCGACGGTACCGCGAACAATGTCGACCAGGCGATTGATCGCCTGGTGACGGCGGGCAAGACCGGTACGTCTTCCGACCAGTTGTCGGCGCAGTTCATTGGTTTCGTGCCCGGCATGGTCACGGCCGTGTCCATGTACCAGTCGGATGAACTCGGTAACTCGGTGCCCCTGGACGACGTTGGTGGTCTCGACCAGTTCCATGGCGGCGACTGGCCGGTGGACGTGTGGATCAAGTACATGAAGCCTGTGACGAAGAATCTGCCGGGCAGCGACTTCACCTGGAAGGTCGATTCGAACCGTCCGGGTCAGAACTACTCGCCCATCCCGCTCCCCACCAGCACGATCGACACCCCGCAGTCTTCGAACGAGCCTGAGAACAATCCGATTCAGTCGGGAGTTCCCTCCGATGAGCCGACCAGGGATTCCAACAACGGGAACGGCAACGGAAACGGCAACGGAAACGGCAACGGGAACGGAAACGGCAACGGGAACGGCGGCAACAACGGCGGCAACAACGGCGGCGGCAACAATGGTGGCGGCAACGGTGGAAACAACGGCGGCGGCAACGGCAATAACAACGGCGGCGCCAACGGTGGAAACAACGGCGGCGGCAACATTCGATGAGACTGCTACTGCCGCGTAGGTAGTCACATAGTGCGGGTCCCGAGGAGCTCCTCGGGACCCGCACTCGTACCTGTCGGAGGCCTGTGGGAGGCGCCTGAGCGCCCCTCGCGGCCCGCCGATACCTCTACGGGTATCCGCATGCGTGTCAGGCGCTCAGCGTGTGTTCTGTGGCTTCATTGCCGGATAGGAAATGACGGTGCGGATAGGTTACGAGCATGCGGATAGGCCAATAACCTATCCGCGAAGCCAGGACCTATCCGTGAGTGCACAACGTATCCGCATGAGCGTTCAACGGGGCCCAGCATGCGAGTGCACGGCAATGCCACCCGCCCCGCGCGCGACAAACAACGCGACAAACAAAAAGTTGGCCCCCACTCGTTCGAGCGGGGGCCAACCCTTCAGTCAATCAACCGATGCGTGAAGCCTTCACTTCTTGGCGATGACGCGGACGCGCAGGTTCGCGGACACCTCGGCGTGCAGGCCGACGGTCACCGTGTAGTCGCCAGCAGCCTTGATGGGCGAGGCGATGATGACGCGACGACGGTCAATGGTCTGGCCCAGCTGCTCCTTGACCGCGTCAGCGATCGCAGCAGCGGAGATAGCGCCAAAGAGGCGGCCGGAGTTGCCGACCTTCGCGGTGATCTCAACGACACCGGCCTGCAGCGTGTCGCGCACGGCGCGGGCGTCGTCGATCGTGGCGATCTCGTGACGGCGGCGGGCAGCGGCGATCTGGTCGATCTGCTTCTGGGCGCCAGCGGTCCACTTAGTGGCGAAGCCACGGGGGACCAGGTAGTTGCGGGCGTAGCCAGCCTTGACCTCGACGACCTCGCCGGCGTGGCCGAGCTTCGGAACGTCGTGGGTGAGGATCAGTTTCGTGGTAGCCATATCAGCTGTGTCCTTCCCTTATCAGCGGCCGGTCGTGGAGTAGGGCAGCAGAGCCATCTCGCGCGCGTTCTTCACGGCGCGAGCGATCTTGCGCTGCTCCTGCGTGGAGACACCGGTCACGCGGCGAGCGCGGATCTTGCCGCGGTCCGAGATGAACTTGCGCAGCAGAGCGGTGTCCTTGTAGTCGATCTTCTCGATCTTGGCCGACTTCAGCGGGTTGGCCTTCTTCTTGATGGGCTTGTTGCGAAGTTGGGGCTTCGCCATGATGGTCTCCTAGTGAATCCGGGCGGGCAATCCCGCCCCAAGCGTTGTGTCTTCGACGTGGCGCTATCCGGCAATGGGGCCGGGGCGCGCGACTTTAGAACGGGGGCTCGTCACCGAAGGATGTGGAGCCGCCGGAAGGGGCGGTGCGCCACGGGTCCTCGGGGGAGCCGCCGGTCGGGGCACCGTAGTTGGCACCACCCTGGGCACCGTAGTTGGTGCCGCCCTGGCCGTATCCACCCTGCTGGCCGCCGCCGTAACCGCCGCCCTGGGAGGCTGCCTGCTGGTAGCCGCCCTGCTGCTGGCCGCGGTTGTCGGACTGGTAGCCGCCGCCACCGGAGGGGGCGGTGCGGGTGACCTGCGCGCGTGCGCGGCGCAGGGAGGGGCCGACCTCGTCGACCTGCAGCTCAACGACCGTGCGACGTTCACCCTGCTGGGTGTCGTACGAGCGCTGGGTGAGGCGACCCTGAACGATGACGCGCATGCCCTTGCGCAGTGACTCGGCGACGTTCTCTGCGGTCTCGCGCCACACGGAGCAGCGCATGAAGAGGGTGTCGCCGTCGCGCCACTCACCGGCGTTACGGTCGTAGGTTCGGGGGGTGGAGGCCACCGTGAAATCGGCGACCGCGGCACCGGACTGCGTCCACCGCAGTTCGGGATCGGCGGTCAGGTTACCGATGACTGTGATGACGGTATCTCCGGCCATGTCGGCTCCTCGGGCTTAGGGGTGGTGTCGGCTCAGTGAGCGTCGGGGCGCAGGAGCTTCGTACGGAGAATGGTCTCGTCGATGCCCATGCGGCGGTTGATCTCGAGAGCGACCTCGGGGGTCGTGGTCATGTCGATGACGACGTAGATGCCCTCAGAACGCTTGAGGATGTCGTAAGCAAGGCGACGCTTGCCCCAGATGTCAACGTTCTCGACGGAGCCGCCATTGGCAGCCACGGGTGCCAGGTACTTCTCCATCGTGGGGGCGACGGTGCGCTCGTCGATCGAAGGATCGAGGATCACCATCAGTTCGTAGTTACGCACGTTGGTTCCCACCTCCTATGGTCTCTGCGGTCACGGACGGTCCGTGACAGGAGGGCGTTGCGTATGGCCCCTGGGAGGGGCCTGCTGGGCTGTCCACGGGTGCGGACAGTCCAGCTGCTCATTTTACACGGGCGGGGGCCTGTTCGCCAGGGGGTTTCCGGTCACGACTGGGTCCTCAGTACGAGGCCGTGGCCGCTCAAGAGGGGCCGCTGAGCGCGCCGATGCCTCGATCGGGGAAGAGGTCTCGGCCGCCTCCGCTGGACACCCGCAGTAGCGCGAACCGGGCGTGAGGGACGAAGCCCGCCCAGGCCTCGTCGAAGATCAGAGCTCAGAGTGTGCGCGCCGCGTACCCGTTGGTGAAGGCCCGCATACCCGTGTACACCGCGGAGTAGGCGAGCCAGACGAGCGCAAGGGCGAGCGCGGGGGAGCTGGCGAGCACGGAGGAGTGGGCGATAAGCCACAAGACGGGTGCGTACACGGCGAGGTTGAGGAGGGAGGCTGCGGCCAGGTAACGCCCATGGCCCGCCCCGATGAGGATGCCGTCAAGGAGGAATACGTAGCCGGCGACGGGTTGGAAGAATGCGCTGACGATGATCGCGGTGGTCGCGTAGTCGATGACTGTCAAGTCGGTTGTGAAGATGCGGCTCATCCACGGTGCGGTGAGGGCGAGCACCACGCCGACGACCGCGCCGAAGCCGAGCCCCCAGCGGCTCAGGGTGCGCAGGAGTGGCTGCATGGCACCGCGCTGGCCCGTGCCCGACGCGAAGCCGGCCAGTGCTTGAGCGGCGATCGCGAGGGCGTCGAGGACGTAGGCGGCGAAGCTCCACAGGGTCCACACGATCTGGTGGGCGGCCAGGGCCTGGGTGGAGATCGACGTGACGGTGCTCAGGGTCGCGAGGAGAGCAACGCGCAGCGTGATCGTTCGGATAAGGAGCGGGGTCCCCTCGGCGGCCGAGGCGAAAAGTCCGTACGTGGAGGGCTTGAGGCTCACACCCTCGCGGCGGGCCGCTCGCGCGATGATCCCGCCGAGAAAGAGCGCCATGAGCGTCTGCGTGAGCGCCGTACCCAGACCCGACCCGGCGACCCCCAGCCCGAGCGGGTACATAAGCACCCAGTTCGCCACCGCATTGAAGGCCGCGCCCACAGAGGCCGCGATCAGCGGAGTGCGCGTGTCCTGGAGCCCGCGCAGGGTACCCGTGGCCGCCAGGACGACGAACATGCCGATCAAGCCCGGCGCTGAAGAGCGCAGGTAGGCCAGGGCGTGCGGCAAGGTCGCAGCGTCGGCACCCAGCCAGGTGAGCAGGGGAGAAGCGAAGGCAGCCAGGAGGATCGCGGCAACCGCGCCGATGCCTCCCGCCAGCCACATAGCCTCGATCCCCGAGCGCAGCGCCAGGTCACGCCGCCCCGCCCCCAGGTGACGCCCCGTCAGGGACGTCGTCGAATAGGCCAGGAAGATAAAAAGCCCAACCGCCGTGTTCAAGACCGTGGAAGCAACGCCCAGGCCCGCCAGCTGCGGCGTACCCAGGTGGCCGACCATCGTCGAGTCGATGATCGTGAACAGCGGCTCGGCGATCAGAGCGCCCAGCGACGGCAAGGCCAGCGCGAGGATCTTGCCCGTCGTGATCGTCGGCATCGACGAGGCCGGGGTGGCCTCATCCGGGTCGCCCAACGTCTGGTTCACCCAGTCACGATTGCTGCTCATTACACGCTCCACTTCTTATCCACAACATGTGCACAGGCCTGTGGATAACTGTGCACATGGAAATTCTAGACGCCCCAATGAATCACAATGATGTGACTGTGACGAGCATATCTGCCCTGACAGCGCGGTCATTACGCCCTATGCACAGGGTCAATCGGCGTTGCGCACAGGTTATCCACAATATGTGCACATGTCCGTGCACAGCGCCGGTCGCACAATTGCCGACGACGCGTTAATCTTCGCCTGACGGCTCTGTATCCACAGGCTCACCGGGCGCGAGCAACCCCGAGAACCCGGCCCAGGCCTCGTCACCGCACACCCACAGACCCGAGAGGATCACGATGCCCGACGACCAGTTCGACCGCGTCCCCCCACAGGACATCGACGCGGAGATGAGCGTCCTCGGGTCCATGATGCTGACAACCGAGGCCGCCAACGTCGTCTCCGAGATGCTGCGCGGCCAAGACTTCTACCAGCCCAGCCACGAGACCATCTTCAACACCATCGTCGAACTCAACGGCCGCGCAGAACCCGCCGACGCAATCACCGTCGCCGGCGAACTCAAGCGCACAGGCGTCCTCTCAAAGGTGGGCGGCGCCGCCTACCTGCACACCCTCATCGCCTCCGTCCCCACCGCCGCCAACGCCGCCTACTACGCGCGCATCGTGCGCGAACGCGCCATCATGCGCCGCCTCGTCACCGCAGGCACACGCGTCGTCCAGCTCGGCTACGCGGACGCCGGCGGCGACGTCGACGAAATCGTCGACCAGGCGCAGGCCGAGGTCTACGCCGTCTCCGACGGACGCGAAACCAGCGACTACGTGTCCATGAACCAAATGAGCTCAGACGTCCTCAACACACTCGAAGAAATCGAGAAAAACAAAGGCAAACTCAACGGCGTGCCCACAGGCTTCACCGACCTCGACGAACTCACCCAGGGCCTGCACGGCGGCCAAATGATCATCGTCGCCGCCCGACCCGCCATGGGCAAATCTACGCTCGCCCTGGACTTCTGCCGCTCCGCCTCCATGAAACACGGCATCACCTCGCTGATCTTCTCACTGGAAATGAGCTCGCAGGAAATCGCCATGCGCATGCTCTCCGCCGAATCCGGCGTGCGCCTGTCCAAGATGCAGGCCGGCAAGATGAGCGACGTTGACTGGCGCAAGGTCGCCGAAACCACCTCACGCATGAGCGAAGCCCCCCTGTTCGTCGACGACTCCGCAAACATCACCATCTCCGAAATCCGCTCGAAGTGCCGACGCCTCAAGCAACAGGAAAACCTCGGCCTCGTCGTCATCGACTACCTCCAGCTCATGACAAGCGGCCGCCAAGTCGAGTCGCGCCAACAGGAAGTCTCCGCGATGTCGCGAAACCTCAAGCTCCTGGCCAAGGACCTCGACATCCCAGTCATCGCAGTCTCACAGCTGAACCGAAACTCCGAGGGCCGCACCGACCGCAAACCCATGATGAGCGACCTGCGTGAATCCGGCTCACTCGAGCAGGACGCCGACATCATTATCCTGCTACACCGCCCCGACTACTACGACAAGGAAGACCGCCCCGGCGAAGCCGACATCATCGTCGCCAAGCACCGCGCGGGCGCGACCGCGACCGTCACCGCCCTCTTCCAGGGCGACATGGCGCGCTTCGTCAACTACACGGGACGCCCAGAACCCGGCGTCGGCGGAGAATAAGGGGCGGCTTGCCCGACCGCGGAGCTGACGGTGTTTGCGGCTCCGCCTGATCTCCGACCGCCGCGGGGCCCGCCCGCCCGCTTGCTGGGCTGCTTAGTGTGCTCCGCTGGTGTTCCGGGCGCCTTCGGGCCCGGCCGCCCGCGAGATCGCCACACGCGAGCTGCGCTCGGAGTGGTCGATCTCGAAGCCCGCCCGTGCCCTCCGGACCCTCCGGCGCCCTCCGCACCAGTGGGACCAGGCCCTGCAGGCCTCGCGGCAGCCTCCCATCGGGCGGAGCTTGGTGCCGCCGGGTGGTCCGCCCAGGCGTTGCCTCAGTCTCGGTGCGCCGCGCGCGCCAGGCGCTTAGCGCGCACGGAAGAGAGCAGCCAGTCGGCGCTCAGGCATGCCAGCGCCACCCACACGACGCCCATCGCGATCCAACGGAACATCGGTACTGTCTCGTGGAAGATGAACACGGCGACGAGGAGCTGCAGGGTGGGTCCCAGGTACTGTAGGAAACCCATCGTCCCCAGGGTCAGGCCTCGCGCCGCCGAGGCAAACATGATGAGCGGGATCATCGTCAGCGCACCCGCGCCCACCAAGAGAGCCAGGTGAAGGGGCCAGGACACCCCAGCCTCGTCGGAAGAGGCGATCGCGTGGAAGGACGTGGCGGACGTGGCCGCCAGATACGCGTAGTAGCCGAGCAAGAAGGGAGAGACCGCCGCCGTCTCAATCACCATGCCCGCCAGCGGATCAACCCGCCCGGCGACATTCTTTTTCACGAGCGAGTACAGGCCAAACGTCAGGGCAAGCGTGAGCGAGACGATCGGAACCGCGCGCTGGCCGACAACGAGGATGACGACGGCGACGACACCCAGCGCGAGAGCGATCTTTTGGATAGGCGTGACCCGCTCGCGCAGCACAATCAGGCCCAGGGCTATCGTCACCAGCGGGTTGATGAAGTAACCGATCGCCGCGTCCGTCGTGTGCCCCGAGAGGACCGCGTACACGTACACCGACCAGTTGACGACGACGAGCGCGCCCGCGACCGCCAGGCGCCACAGGGCTCCCCGGTCGGCGATCAGCGCGCGCACCTTCCCCAGCGACCTCGTCACAGCGAGCGCAACCAGGCAGAAAAACAAGCCCCACACCGCCCGGTGGACGATCACCTCGACGGCACCGGCGGGGGAGAGCATCGAAAAGTACAGGGGAAAGAAACCCCAGATGATATAGACGGCGACGCCGAGGGCAAGTGCGCGCGGTTCGTTCTTCTGGGTGCTCATGCACCCAGTGTATGAACATCGTGTGGGCAGCGGCCCTCGACGGGACGGTCGTGGTCACCTGATGAGAATGCGTGACCACCTGCATGATCGCCGGAGGTCAGGGAGGCCTCGTCGATGCCGAGGACCACGCTCAGGGCCTCCAGGTAGCGTTCCTGCTGGCTCTCCTCACCCGCCCGGCGCGCGAGTACAGTCGGGTTGTGGATGAGGCGCGCGGCCAGGTGGCGTAGTGCCCGGGCCGCATCCTCGGTCGAGAGGGGAGCGTCGCCGAGGCGGTCGATCTCCTCCTCGACGATGCGGAAGACGCGCGAGCGAAGGTGCCGCACGACAGGGTCCATGGAGCGGGCACCCAGGCCGCGCTCGAAGGAGGAGACCTCCTCGTCGATGATGGCGCGGGCGCGCGTCAGCGCGTCGGCATCCGCAGCCGGGACTGACGCCTGGATGGTCGGCAGGTCGATGAGCGTCACGTTCGGCAGTGAGGAGACAGAGCTTTCCGCGTCACGCATGAGCGCGAGATCTAGGACCACGGTGCGCCCGGAAACCGCAGCCATGTCGCGGGTCAGGACGGGGCTTCCAAGTCCCCGGCAAGTCACCACCAGGTCGGAGCGCTTGAGAGCGGCGGGAAGGCTTGCGGACTCGACCCAGCCGATGCCTCGTCCCTGGGCGAATTCGCGGGCACGCCCCGAGGTCGAGTAGACGGACACCTCGGATGCGCCGAGCGCGCTCAGGGCGCTGACGGTCGCCCCCGCGTAGGCGCCCGTGCCGACGATGAGCACGCGGGTGGCCTCCCACGGCCCCAGGTGAGCTGCTGCCATGTCCAAGCCGACGGCGACGACCGAGCGTCCCGCCCCCGCCAGCCCGGTCTCGGTGGCGACGCGGCGCGAGGTGGCCGACGCCCGCTCGGCGGCGCGCCCCAGGTCACAGCTGAGGGTCCCATCCTCCCAGGCCGTGCGCGCGGCTCGGCGCATCTGCCCGGCGATCTCGCGCTCGCCGATGACCATGGACTCCAGCCCGGATGCCGTCGCGAAAAGATCGACGAGGCCGTCGCGGCCCCACAGGTGACGCAGCTGCACGTCCTCGCGCGGGGTGTGCGAGGCCTGGGCGAGCTCGCGCTCCACCGCGTCCTTGAGTGCGTGGGGGTCGGCCGAGGCCGGGGCGTCGACGTAGATGGTGACGCGGTTACACGTGCGCAGGACCATGACTCCGCGCACCTGCGCCAGCGAGCGCATGAGCGTGGGGCCGAGGTCGGGCGCGCCGGAGAGTCGGGCGATATCGTCGAGGGGGGCGTAACGGTGGTCCGCGGAAAGCACATGAATAGTCACAACGCGTCCATTTAAAGGCACACGGTTCGTGACAGCAGCTCCGAGAGGCGATTTATGTTGGTGACGCCCTGTCATTTTATAAATATGTCTCAATAAATGGCTATCTCGCGCGGATAAATCGGTCTCAGGGCCTGTCATTCCGCGCTTTTGTGGCGTATGAGAAATTGTCTTGAACTAGACTGGAAAACAACGGAAATGCGTGAATTAACGCATGAAAACATCATTAAATTAAGGGAGACACATGACGACGCCTCCGCTGCTGCGCGCCCTGACCGGGCAACGCGGGTCCACGCCCGTGTGGTTCATGCGTCAGGCCGGACGCTCCCTGCCGGAGTACCGCCAGCTGCGCGCCGACGTCGGCCTGCCCATGCTCGAGGCCTGCCTGCGCCCCGACGTAGCCGCCGAGGCGACGGTGCAGCCCGTGCGACGCCACGGCGTGGACGCGGGCATCTTCTTTTCGGACATCATGGTCCCCCTGCGCCTGGCCGGGGTGGGTGTCGAGATTGAGCCGGGTGTCGGCCCGGTCCTCGACCATCCTTATCGCACGCGCGAGAGCATCGACGAACTACTAAGCCATCGCTACGGCGAGGGGTCTTGGACCGACTCCGCCGGGCGCGCGCGAGACTGCGCCGAGGGCACCCAGTGCGTGCGTGACGGCGTCGCGACGGCGGTGCGAGAGCTGGGATCCACGCCGCTCATTGGATTCGGTGGCGCCCCCTTCACCCTGGCCGCGTACATGGTTGAGGGGCGTCCTTCCCGCGATCACATGGCCGCGCGGACTCTTGCTGCGTCCGACCCGGGCGCGTGGGACGCCCTTATGAGCTGGTGCGCGCGCGTGAGCGCCGACTTCATCACCTCTCAGATCGAGGCCGGGGCCAGCGCCGTGCAGCTCTTCGACTCGTGGGTGGGGTCCCTCTCGCCTCGTACATATCGCGAATCTGTTGCGCCGTACTCGCGCATGGTCGCGCAGCGCGTCGCCGGTGCCGTCAGTCCCGTGACCGGCGAGCGCGCCCCGCTCATCCACTTCGGGACGGGCAGTGCCCCGATCCTGGCCGACATGGCCGAGGTCGGCCCGAACTGCGTGGGTGTCGACTGGAAGACGGACCTGTCGTGGGCCATTGCCCAGGTGCCCGGAAAAGCCGTGCAGGGAAACTTGGATCCCGCTCTGTTGCAGGCTCCGTGGCCCGTTATCGAACAGGCTGTTCGAGATATTCTCGACGCGGGGCGCTCCGCCCCCGGTCACGTCTTTAACCTCGGGCACGGCGTGCCGCCCACGACCAACCCCGACGTTCTGACGCGCATCGTCGAGCTGGTCCACGAGCTGGGGGAAGCCCGATGAGCACGCCTGATGCCATCCCCACCCGCCCCGGTGCGGTCGTCGTCGGCGGAGGTATCGCCGGCCTCGTGAGCGCGTGGGAACTGGCCCGCGCGGGCGTGCGTCCCCTCCTCATCGAGGCGCGCGGCTACCTGGGCGGCCTCATCGCCCGAGGCACGGTCGGCGACGTGGACGTGGACCTCGGCGCGGAAACGTACGTCGTGCGCGGCACCGACACCTCGTCGATCGTGGACGCCCTGGGGTTGACCTCAGTCGAGCCCGCTGGCTCGGGCGCCCGCCTGTACGCCCCCGCCCTGCGCGGCGGCTGGGAGCTGCGCCCCTTCCTGCGCGACTCGTTCCTCGGTATCCCGGCCCATCCGGACGCACCCGACTGCGCGAGCGTCCTCGGCGAGGCCGGGGTACGCCGGGCGCTGAAGGATCAGTCGATGGGTGGCGGCGTCGGCATGGACGAGGCCGGGGACACCCTGGCCGGTTTCGTGGCTGCACGTATGGGGGAGGCCGTGCTGGAGCGCTCGGTGCGTCCCATCATCGCGGGCATCTACACCGCCGACCCGACCATGCTGGCGACCGACACGGTCGCCCCCGGCCTGCGTGCGGAGACCGCCCGTCACGGATCCCTGGCCGCCGCGGTCGCGGCGCGCCTGGCCGCTGCCGGATCGCGCCGCACCCCCGAAGCCTGCGTCGTGGGAGGCATGTTTGTCCTCGGCGACGCGCTGCGGACCGCCATCGAAGAGGCTGGGGGAACCGTCCTGACTCGCACGGGTGCGTTTGCGATGGCTCGCGCGGCCTCGGGATGGGTCCTCGAGTGCGGGCCGACCAAGCCCGGGCCGACTCCCGGAGCCGAGCCCGTGCCCAGCGGCCTGGGCGTGAGCGTCACGACGGAGCGCCTCGTCCTCGCCTGTAGCGCCAGCGCCGCCCTGCGCCTGTTGACGCAGGCGCGCATCCCAGGCCTCGTGCCCGATGTGAGCGTTCCCGAGGGAGCGCCCATCGCGCGCCTCACCCTGGCCGTGCGCGCCCCCGAGCTGGACGACGCGCCCGTCTCCCAGGGCCTCCTGGTCGCGCCCGCCCCTGCCAACGAGCGGCCCGTGGCGGCCAAGGCCCTGTCCCACCTCAACGTCAAGTGGCCGTGGCTTGCCGACCAGTGTGCGCCCCACACCCACCTGCTGCGCCTGTCCTACGGGCGCCTTGGCGAGGCCGAACCCGACGTCACCGTTGAGGGGGCCCTGCGCGACATCCGCACGCTCACCGGCGTGGACATCGCGCCCGAGGCCGTCACCGACCACCTGCTCGCCCGCTGGAACGGCACGCTCCCGCCCCTGCCCCCCGAGTATCGCGGCCGCGTGAGAGCGCTCGACGAACAGGTGCGGTGCTTGGGCGGCGTGGCGCTCACGGGCGCCTGGGTCGCCGGAACCGGCATCGCATCCGTCGTCTCCCACGCCCGCGCGGGCGCGAAAGGACTGCTATGACCACGCGGACATTCGTTCTGGGAACCAGGGGATCGCGCCTGGCGCTCGCCCAATCCTCCACCGTCGCGTGGGCGATCGAGGAGGCCGGGGCTCGCCTCGGCGAGGACGTGCGCGTTGAGCTGGAGGTGGTGCGCACGCACGGCGATGTCTCCGCGGCACCCCTGGCCGCGCTCGGTGGAGTGGGCGTGTTCGCCGCGCAGCTGCGGCTCGCCCTCCTACAGGGGAAGTGTGACCTGGCCGTCCACTCCTTCAAGGACCTGCCCACCGCCCCCACGCCGGGGCTGCGCATCGCGGCCGTCCCGCAGCGCGAAGACCCCCGCGACGCACTGTGCGCGGCCGACGGGGCGACCCTGGCATCTCTGCCGGAGGGCGCGCTCGTCGGCACGGGCTCACCCAGGCGCGCCGCCCAGGTGCTCGCCGCGCGCCCCGACCTGCGCGTGTGCGACCTGCGCGGCAACGTCCCCACGCGGCTTTCGCGCGTGCGCGGCATCGACCTGGGCGCCGACGCGGGCACCGCGCCCTCCGCACTCGGCACGGGTGATCGCCTCGACGCGGTCGTCCTCGCCCTCTCCGGGCTGCGGCGCATCGGCCTCGACGCCCACGCCACTGACGTGCTCGACCCCACCATCATGATGCCCGCCCCCTCGCAGGGTGCCCTCGCCATTGAAACGCGCGACGAGCCGGACCCGCTCCTTCGCACCCTCCTGGGCTCCCTTAACCACCGGCCGACCGCCCTCGCGGCCAGCGCCGAGCGCGCTGTTTTGTCCTCCCTCGGAGCGGGGTGTGCGGCACCCGTGGGCACCTTCGCCCGCGTGGACGAGGCCTCCTCAGCTCTCGTCCTTGACGCGCGCGTGATGAGCGTCGACGGGCGCGAGCGGGTCGAGGCGAGCGGCGCGCTCACGCTCACGCACGCGGTTGGTCTGGACGAGGCGGCCCGGCTCGGAGCGGACGTGGCGCGTCAGCTGCTCCAGCGAGGCGCTGCCGAGGTCACCGACCTGGGGGCGACGAAAACGCCGAGGCACCCATTGTGAACGAACCTTTCGTGAGAGCGCCCCTGAACGGGCGGCGAATCCTCCTGACCCGAGTCAAACCCGATGACGCCATCGCTCGCGCCCTGCGCCTTGCCGGGGCGCGGGTGGATGCTCTCGCCCTCACCGTGTCGACGCCGCTGGACTCCGCGCAGCTCGACGCGGCCCGTGACCGCCTTGTCGACGGGGAGTACGCGTGGGTCGTATTCTCCTCCTGGAGGTCCGCGCGTGCCGTCGCGGACGCCCTTCCACGGGCGCGCTCGCTTGGCACGCGCATCGCCGCCGTCGGAGAGGTTACGGCCCGATGGATCAGCGACCACGCGGGAGTCAGCGCCGACCTGACCGGTGGCGGGTCTGCCGCCGAACTGCTTCAGTACTTCCCAGCCCCGGACTCTGGCGCGCGCCCGATCCTCATCCCCCGGTCGGCGCTCGCCCCCGATACGCTGCCGGAAGGGCTACGCGCCCTCGGTTGGAACGTCGAGGCCGTCGACGCCTACACCACTCTCCCCGCGGGCGCCGGTGATATTGACGCCGATATCGCGGGGAATTTCCGCGCGGGGTACTACGACGGCGCGGTGCTCACCGCATCCTCCCAGGCGCGCGCCCTCCCCCCGCTC
>SKEK01000106.1_pt1 | contig 56696 bp, 45 predicted proteins | sample 4826761 | NCBI WGS metagenome assembly SKEK01 (sample SAMN11008811, study PRJNA524170) | human gut metagenome | biome: Human fecal sample; material: Feces; isolation source: fecal sample from pouch patient p32 | host: Homo sapiens | place: Israel: Tel-Aviv | collected 2015-10-13 | reverse complement strand
GAAGTCTGGAGTCCCTTCCGCCGCCGCGCGTCTAGTCGCTCGTGACCTCGTCGAGGTCGGAGCGAGCCGTGTTGACCAGTGGGATGTCGAAGTCCGTCATCGCCGCCATCCACTTGGCGAAGGAGTGGTCTCCGCGCTCGCGCAGCTGCAGGTAGAGGTTTGTGGCCAGCTCCCTGCGTATGTCGTCGTACACGGGCACGGTGTAGACGTTGTTCATCTCGGCGGGGTCCAGGCGCAGGTCGTAGAGTTCGTTGATTGACTCGGGGTTGATGACGAGCTTGAAGTCCCGCGTGCGCAGCATGCGCTGTTGGAGGGGGAAGTGGTGGCCGTGAAACTCGCACACGATGTCCTCGCGCCAGCCCTCAACGTCCTCGCCGCGCGTGAGGTCCACGATCGAGCGGCCATCCTCTACGAGCGAGGTGTCCAAGCCCGCGATGTCCAGGACCGTCGCGGGCAGGTCGATGAGGGAGACGAACGCGTCGGAGCGGCCCACCGTGGACACGCCGGGGATGTGGGCGATGAAGGGGACGTTGTAGATGTCGTCGTACATCATCGGGCCCTTGTCGTTGAGGCGGTGCGATCCCGTGAACTCCCCGTGGTCCGCGCAGAAGAAGACCGCCGTGTCATCCAGGATGCCCAGCTCGCGCGCCACGTCCATGATGCGCCCGATCTCGAAGTCGATCATCGCCGTGTATCCCCAGTAGACCGCGATGAGCTTCTTCCACTGCTCGTTCGTGAACGAGGACGTGGACCAGTAGGTCGCGTAGTTCTCCTGGATCGGGGGCTTGCCGATGAGGGGGTCTCCGAAGTTTTCCGGCAGCTCCACGAGGTCGGGGTCGATCAGGTCGAACCACTCGTCGGGCAGGAAGTAGGGCAGGTGAGGGCCGAAGAAGTGCACGTCGAGGCAGAAAGGCTGTCCCGAGTTTTTCCAGTCGGTCGCGTACTCGCGCAGCTTCTCGATCGCGCGGTCTGCCAGGAATCGCTCGAAGGTGGCCTCCTCAGGCTGGTCCAGGCGTGCGGCGATGATATGCCCGTCGCGCCCGCCGGGGAGCTTGCCGCGCCACAGGTCGTGGGCGCGCACCGGCGGGAGGTTATTGGCCTCGAGCCAGGCGACGTACTTCTCGTTGGCCACGGGGTTTTCGGCACCCCAGTAGGTGTCGTCGTCCGCGCCGAAGGCGTCGGGCAGGTTGTATCCGCAGTGGTATTTGCCGACGATGCCGACGTTGTAGCCGGCGTCGCGCAGCTCCTGCGTGTACGTCCACGTGCCCTTGGGGATCGAGACCTGGTAGGCGATGTTCCACTCGGGGTTGGCCAGCACCTGGTGCTTACCCGGGCGCTTGCCGGTCATGAGTGAGGCGCGCGCCGGCGTGCAGATCGCTGTGGGGGTGAAGCAGTGGGTGAAGGCGAAGCCCGATTCGCCCATTGCGTCGATGACGGGGGTGTGGGCGTGTGGGTTGCCCAGGCAGCCGATTGTGTCGGTGCGGTGCTGGTCGGTCATGATGACCAGGACGTTGCGTACGTTGTCGGGGATGTCCCGAGTCTTGTCGGTCATTGGTGTGTCTTTTCGTCGTTGAATTCGGGGGTTGGCCAGTTATTTCTGGGAGACGACCGTGTCCATGTCTTCGAGTTCGGTGCCGCTGGTTTCGGTCAGGAAGCGAGCGGTGAAGATGACGGCGAGGACGCCGAAAGCGCAGTAGATCCAGTAGGTGCCGGCCGGCGACCAGGCGATGAGGAATGGGAAGAGTAGAACGACCAGGAAATTGACCAGGAAGTCTGCGCCCGACGCGAGCGACATAGCGCCGCCGCGGATCGAGTTGGGGAACATCTCGCCCATGACGATGGAGAAGATCGGACCCCACGAGGAGGTGACGCCCAGGAGGAAGGTGCACAGGGCTGCGACCGCCAGGAACGCCAGGACGGGGGAGTGGGCGACGTCCGGCTTGCCATCGACCGTGGGGGCGACCGTGAAGACCGTGGCCACAACGCCGAGGGAGACGAAGATGAGGGTGCCGCCGTAGATCAGCATGCGCTTGCGGCCCACACGATCCACCAGCATGATGCCCGACAGAACGCCGACGATCTTGAAGGCCGTGATGAGCAGAGTCTGGGCCAGAGCCATCGACTCGGTGAAGCCGACGGCGGCGAACAGGGAGTTCGAGTAGAAGAACACGCCGTTGATACCGGTGAGTTGCTGGAAGGCAGCGATCGCCATGCCGACGAAGACCAGGCCGCGCCACTTCGAGGACAGGATCTGGCCAATCGACAGCTTCGCACCGCCGGTGGCCGTCAGAGACTCGGCGATGGCGGTGACGCGTGCGGCTGGATCCGCCTCTGCGCTGACCTTCGCCAGGATGGCCTCGGCCTCGTCGGTGCGTCCCACGGAGACCAGGTAGCGTGGGGATTCGGGGATCTTCGCCGTGAAGACGACGAAGAGAAGCGCCGGAATGATCAGGCACGCGAAGAGAACCTGCCAGGTCATGAGGCCTCCGAACGCAGGCTGCGCCGCGCCGCCCGTGAACGAGACGACCGCCGTGTTGATGAGGCCCGCGAAGAACAGGCCCAGAATGATCGCGAGTTGGCGGAATCCGATGAGGCGTCCGCGGATGTCGGCTGGGGCGATCTCGGCGACGTAGCCGGGGGCAACCGTGGTCGCCGCGCCAAAACCGATGCCGCCAATGATGCGGGTCAGGAGCAAGAATGGGTAGCCGAAGCCGCCCAGCAGCGGAGAGATTGGGCCGAGGAGGGCCTCGAACAGGAGGAAAGGCCCGACCCACATGAGCGTGGTCTTGCGGCCGATCCGATCAGAGATACGGCCCGCGGCGAGCGCCCCGAACAGGCCACCGATGACGCCAGCCGCGCCCGCAACCCCCTGAAGAATAGGGCCGAGTTCGAAGGTGGTACCCACCGCCTTGATGGCGGCGTTGAGGACCATGCCCTCAAAACCGTAAAAGAACGGGCCGAGGGTGGCGATGATCGCCAGCGTTGTCGCATAGCGCCTCGCGTTCTTCTCGCGAGGCGTGAGTGAGGGTGTCGTAGACATGTCTTCGTCCTTGAAGGTGAGGAATGCGCCCGCGCCTGCCGTGTGCGCACTCCTCACGCTACGCGCCTCAATTTGTGTCCGAGCTAACGGACATAAACATAGTAAGTGATCTAAGTCACTCACCATGTTGGTGTTCACCGCTTCTGAATCACAAACTCCGGATCCGGAGCACTCGTCACCTCCACCGACTCAGCATCAATAACCAACGCCTTCGCACCACGCAGACGCAACGTCCCACGCACCCGCACCCAACTATCCGCCGCAGGAACCGCCCCGTCCCACCGCACCGCAAAACCAATCGCATACGCGTCCGCCGCACAACACCAAATCGCCATACGCGCCACCGCGAAACTCTCCTCCTGCGTCAACCGCGGAATCGACGCCTGCCCCCGCGCCGAAGCCTCGCTCATCACAAAACCCGTCAACTCCACACGCTGACCATCATGCACCTTCCCATGAGACGCAAACTCCTCAACCTGAGCAGCAAAATTCTCCGTCGTCAGCTCCAACACCCCACTCGACGAGGCCTGGGACCCACCTCCGCTCTGGCTCTCACTCGGGGTGGCTGACTGCGCGCCCCCATCCGCGCTCGCGGGGGAAGCGGAGGGGCTGTCCTCGGATGGTGCGCCGGGGTCCGCCCCGGCCTCGTCTTCGGTATCTGCGGCGCGCGCGCTAATCGTGGTTGCGGCCAGCTCAGAGGGGGACACGCGGAAGGGGAGAATCAGGATGAGGGCGGCCAGGATAGCCACGCAGGCGCGCGTCAGTCCACGACGCGACGACGCGGGCGCATGGGTGTGCTCCCCATGGGTGTGCTCACCTTCGCCCACCTCCAGACGCGACGACAACGCCAGTGCGCACGCCAACAACCCGACGCCCGACACGAGGATGCCTAGCCGCGCCGACGGTGGCACGAATGACCCGTAGCGTCCCGACAGTGCCATCCACGCGAGCGCCGCGCCCAACCCTGCCAGTGACAAAGCCTCCAGGGTGGGGGCAATCCGATCCAACAACTTCACGAGAGAACCCCCATCCACCAGGAGCCGCCAACAACCAACGCGGCAACTGCTGTCACCGTCACGAACAGGCGCGCCACAAACATTCCGCGGAACTGCGACGACAACAACGCCATGTTCTTCACATCCATCATCGGCCCGTACACCATGAAGCCCATGAGAGCACCTGTCGGTGCCAATGAGGCGAACGAGCGTGCAATCACCGCGTCAGACGATGAACACAGGGACAGGGCGAAACCCGCTCCCATCATCAGCGCCAACGCGCCCGCCGCAGGCAACCCCGACAGCAACGACGACACCGGCCACAGCACCTGTGCCACCGTTGACGCAGCCACGCCTCCCAGTAAGAACGGCAAAATCCGTCCAAATGAGCGACCCGTCGCCGCCAGCACGCCAGAGACGCTCCGGTCGGGCATCTCGCACCCGTGCTCGCAACAACACGCGTCGCCCCCGTGATCGGTGTCCGACAGACTCTCCTCGCGCAGTGCGCGCGGGGGAATGACCAGCATAGACAGGCCGACCGTGAGGGCGACGACGACCGAGAGGCCGACCCGCGCCGCGACGAGCGACCACGACCCGAAGGCGTAGAGCGTCGAGGCGAATACCAGCGGGTTGATCGCGGGGGAGGCCAGCATGAGGGTCGTCGCCGCCGACAGGGGAACCCCCTTGCGCAGGAGGGAACGGAAAATCGGAACGGCCGAGCAATCGCACACGGGCAGCACGAAAGCTGCGAGGAGCGCAGTCAGCACCGAGGCGAGAGGGTTCGTCGGGAACACCCGGGCGATGAGCGCGGGGGAGAGGTAGGCCTCGATGAGTTCGGCAACAAAGACACCCAGGAGGAGGAAGGGGATCGCCTGCAGGGTCATGCCCACCGCAATCGTCGCTGCGCGCCCAACCGGGAAACCCGCGCCGGATAGGGACCCCTGCAACGCCCAGACGACCAGCAGCGCGGCGATCACGCACACGCCGACGAGCGCACCCCAGGGGCGCATGGGGCGTTTCGTTTCCGTTTCAAACACCCCACAACTCTAGTGCAGGGTTGCGCGCTCCCCGAAAGCACGCGCCGTGGCAACGAGGCCGTGCACCGAGGCGGGAAGAGCACGCCTGCGCTGTGGGCAGACAGACGCGCCCCCGATGGGCATCTGAACAGTCGCTTCGCTACACTGGTTTTTCGCTACGATCCGGCCCGCGACAGCGGGGTATCACCGGGGAGCATCCGGAAGAAAGAGGGCAGCGATAGCCGGCCACGGCCTCGTCCCCTCCAGTAGAACCGGACGGGAGGGCCCGACACAGCCCCAACGAAGCGGCCGCACCCGACCAACGGGAGCGGCAAGCGGGGTGGTACCGCGGGTGCCGGCGACGCCGGTCCTCGTCCCTGTATAGGCGCGAGACGAGGACACTCATGACGAAGCACGGCTTCTATCCCCGCCACCGGCAAGACGAGGTGGACCCCAGCCCTTCCTTCCCGACCATGGAAGCATCCACGCTGGCCTTCTGGGCGAGCGACGACACCTTCCGCAAGTCGGTGCAGATGCGCGACGCCGGCGAGCACGGCTCCAACGAGTTCGTGTTCTACGATGGTCCGCCTTTCGCCAACGGCCTGCCCCACTACGGTCACCTCCTGACCGGCTACGTCAAGGACGTGGTGGGCCGCTACCAGACCATGAAGGGCCACCGCGTCGAGCGCCGCTTCGGCTGGGACACGCACGGCCTGCCCGCCGAGCTCGAGGCGCAGCGCCAGCTCGGTATCGAGGACGTCACCGAGATCACCCGTGAGGGTGGCGTCGGCATCGAGGCGTTCAACGCGGCCTGCCGTTCCTCCGTCCTGCGCTACACGAAGGAATGGGAAGAGTACGTCACCCGACAGGCCCGCTGGGTGGACTTCGAGCACGACTACAAGACGCTCGATATGTCCTACACCGAGTCCGTGCTGTGGGCATTCAAGCAGCTCTACGACAAGGGCCTGGCCTACCAGGGCCACCGCGTCCTGCCCTACTGCTGGAACGACCGCACGCCTCTGAGTAACCACGAACTCAAGATGGACGACGAGGTCTACCAGGACCGCACCGACAACACGGTGACGGTGGGCCTGCGCCTCGAGACCAAGCTGCGCGAGGATTCGGCGCGCCCCGAACTGGCGCTCATCTGGACGACCACGCCCTGGACCCTGCCCTCGAACTCGGCCGTCGCCGTGGGCCCGCAGATCGAGTACTCCCTCGTCGAGGTCGCGGCCGACCATGAGGGTAACCTTGCGGGCGAGCGCGTCCTCATCGCCACTGACCTGATCCCCTCCTATGTCAAGGAGCTGGGCGAGGACCACACCATCGTCGCCACCTACAAGGGCAGCGAGCTGGTGGGCCTCCACTACCACCCGATCTACGACTACTTCGACACGCCCGAGCGCCGCGCCGAAGGCGGCGCCCCCGGCCCCAACGGCTGGTCCATCATCGCCGCTGACTACGTGACGACGACGGATGGCACCGGCCTCGTCCACCAGGCCCCCGCCTTCGGTGAGGACGACATGTGGACGTGCATGGAGTACGGCATCGGCCTCGTCATGCCCGTCGACGAGGGCGGCGTCTTCACCTCGGAGGTCCCCGACTACGAGGGCATGCAGATCTTCGACGCGAACCGCTACGTGGTCGCCGACCTGCGCGAGCAGGGCGGTCCGATTGCGCGCCGCGCCCCCGAGATCCGCGCCGTGCTGGTGCGCGAGAAGTCCTACGTGCACTCCTACCCGCACTGCTGGCGCTGCCGCAAGCCTCTCATGTACAAGGCCGTGTCCTCCTGGTTCGTCCGCGTGACCCAGATCCGCGACCGCATGGTCGAGCTCAACCAAGAGATCACGTGGACCCCCGCGCACACCAAGGACGGCATCTTCGGCAAGTGGCTGGAGGGTGCCCGCGACTGGTCGATCTCGCGTAACCGCTTCTGGGGCGCGCCGATCCCCGTGTGGGTGTCGGACGACCCGGCCTACCCGCGCACGGACGTCTACGGCTCCATCGCGGAGCTTGAGGCCGACTTCGGCGTGAAGGTCACGGACTTCCACCGTCCCTTCATCGACTCTCTGACGCGCCCGAACCCGGATGATCCGACGGGTAAGTCGACGATGCGTCGTATCTCCGACGTGTTCGACTGCTGGTTTGAGTCCGGCTCGATGCCCTTCGCGCAGGTGCACTACCCGTTCGAAAATCAGGAGTGGTTCGAGAACCACTACCCGGGCGACTTCATCGTCGAGTACATCGGTCAGACGCGCGGCTGGTTCTACACGCTGCACGTCCTGGCGACCGCGCTCTTTGATCGTCCCGCGTTCCGCTCCTGTGTCTCTCACGGCATCGTGCTGGGTGACGACGGCCTGAAGATGAGTAAGTCGCTGCGTAACTACCCGGACGTGGCCGAGGTGTTCAACAAGTACGGTTCCGACGCGATGCGTTGGTTCCTCATGTCGAGTCCGGTCGTGCGCGGCGGCAACCTGATCGTCAAGGAGGAGTCGATCCGCGACACCGTCCGTCAGGTGCTGCTGCCCATCTGGAATACGTACTACTTCTTCACGCTGTACGCGGGTGCCTGCAACAAGGGTGAGGGTTACGAAGCGAAGCGCATCGACCTGTCTTCGCCCGAGGCCGTGGCCGCGCTGGTGCAGATGGACCGTTACCTGCTGGCGCACACCCGTACCCTCGTTGAGGACGTGCGCGGCGCGCTGGATGCCTATGACGTGGCGGGTGCGTGCGAGGCGGTTCGCGACTACCTGGATGTTCTGACGAACTGGTACGTGCGTACCCAGCGTCAGCGCTTCTGGGACGAGGACAGTGCCGCGTTCGACACGCTGTACACGGCTCTCGTGACGCTCATGGAGCTGGCGGCACCCCTGCTGCCGTTGCTGGGCGAGGAGATCTGGCGTGGCCTGACGGGCGGAGAGTCCGTGCACCTGGTGGACTACCCGGTTATCGACGAGGCCGTGGATGCCCCCGAGCTGGTCGCCGCTATGGATGAGGTTCGTTCGATCGTGTCGTCGGCTCACGCGCTGCGCAAGACGCATCAGCTGCGTGTGCGCCAGCCGCTGGCCTCCCTGCAGGTCGTCTCCGAGCACTTTGCTGCCCTGGAGCCCTTCGCGGACCTGATTGCTTCCGAGGTGAACGTGAAGTCCGTGGTGTTCTCCGCGCCGGAGAATTCGGGTCTGAGCGTGCGCACCGAGCTGAGCCTGAACCCGCGCGCCTTCGCCCCGTCGGTTCGTAAGCTGACGAGCCAGCTGTTCAAGGCTCAGAAGTCCGGGCAGTGGGAGCTGACGGAAGACGGCGCGTGCCGTTTCCCGGGCGTCTTGGTTGACGGCGCTCCGCTGGAGCTGACGGGCGACATGTTCTCGGTGTCCACCTCCGTGGACGCTGCCGAGGGACAGGTCGCGGACGTGCTGGCGTCGGGCACCTTCGTGGTGCTCGATACGGAGCTGACCCCCGAGCTCGAGGCCGAGGGCTACGCCCGCGACGTCGTGCGTGCCGTCCAGGACGAGCGTAAGAACGCCGGCCTGCACATTGCGGACCGCATCGACCTGTCGCTGACGGTTCCGTCCGATCACGTGGCCGACGTGGAGGCCTGGCGCGACATGATCGCTGCCGAGACCCTCGCGCTGTCGCTGACAGTCGAGGCTGGCGACAAGCTCGCGGTGAGCGTCGCCAAGCACTGAGTGCTGAAAACTCAGGCGGGCGGGCTGCGCGAAGGCGCGGCCCGCCCGCTTTCATACGCGATGACGGGGCGAGGGCGCACAGCTTGAAGGGCACACGTCGCAGGGCGCAGGCAGGGGGAGCGTATGCCTAGCTGAGGTGCAAGCACCGAAGCGCTAGCGCGACGCGATGTAACGCAGGTCGACGGTCGCCTCGCGTAGGCGCTCGAGGTAGGCAGAGTTCGACGTCATCCACGGTGAGAGGACGGGCTGGCCGTCCTGCTTCATGAAGGAGTTCAGCAGATCCTCGCGAGAAAAACGAGTGGCGAAGAGGATCTGGCGCAGCTCAAGGCTGTTCGCCGCCTCGACGCTCAAGATGGGGTAGGTCGCGTGCGTGTAGCGCTTGACCCTGGGCCACGGCGTGTCGGTGATGCGCCAGCGGCCATCGGTCGGCGGATCGCTCGGTAGGACGATGGGACGCAGACGAAGATTGGCGCGGCGCAGCGCACCGAGCTGCGTGATCAGGACGTAGCTGGCGAAGGCCTCGCTGCGCGTGTCCATCGTGAAGCGCGTGCTTGGGTGGCGCTCGGACCAGCTGAAACGGTAGTAGCCCGATATCTCCCACATCGTGAAGAAGTCGGTGTTGTAGGACGAGAATGAGTGCCCGTAGCCGTATCCGTTCTGGAAGTCACTTTGTGCGACGGAAGTACCCGAACAGAGCTTCCCAATCAACGTCTCTAACTTCTCCAACATGCTCGGAGACTCCTTCGATGATGTTTTGCGTGATGAGTTCGTCAATCGTCATGGCAACCCATGCGCCCAGAGCGACCTTCTCGAGGATACGAACTTGTGGAGCATATCCGTAGGACCCGTGGTCTTCGTCGAGCAAACAGATCTCGATCATGACGTCCTCAGGCAGAGCGTTGCCCGTGAAACGGAACTGGTGGTAGAGCTCGTTGAAGTTGGCCGGCGGCCCCGAGCGGAACTCGGAGGGGAAGATGCCGCCGTTCATGATGGGGGTCAGATGGCGTCCGCCGACGTGGCCAATATGGTCGAGGCCGGTGATGTCGAAGGCTTCGATGAACTCGGCTTTGGAACGGAAATATCGATTGGTTCCGGGGACCTCGCCGTGGTCGCGATCCTGGCGCCACGCGGGGAACGTGGTCTTCGGTTTGGCGTATCGGGAGCGAAGCCAGGCGTTGGTCGACACCAGTTCGGGGTCAGTGCCGTCGGACATCTGGGCCGCCATGGAACCGGTGACGTCCATGCCCGCGCGATAACGTTGCCCGAGTCCCGCCTCGGCGTGGGGGAGCACGTCCCCGGGGCCGGGAGCGCGCACGGGGAACATCGCGCTCATGGGGGTCACGACTTCGTCTGGGTGCGGATTGTGCGGCTCAGGGGGCATGGAAGCTCGATTCTCTGTGGTGATGTCAGGTCAGGAAACGGCGGTCCCGGCCGCTATCGTCCTGGCGGCAGCGGGATTGGGGGAACCACGGACGGCTGTGGGGGAGTCGGGGAGGATTGAATAGGGGAAGAAAGGATTGGGGACACGGCACGCGTGGGAGCCTGAGGGCCGTGCGCAGGCTGTGCGGGCCTGTCCGCTGTGGGACGCTGGGGCGCGGAGCTGCCCCTGTTGCTGTGTGCGCGCGCTCCTGCGTGGGAGACAGTACTCGCTTGGGTTTGCTGTCCGGTGTCCGCGATTTTTGAGGCCACGGGCGAAGAGGCCGTGTGGGCGGGCTTGTCTGTTTTGCTGCGCCTCGGCCCCTTGCTTCCCTTATGCCCGCGGCTGGGCTTGGCGGGCTTTCTGAACATTGCCAGCTCGAGGGCGTTCATGAGCGGACAGACCATCTTGTTGTAGCGCTCGTAGTCCAGGCTGTAGAGTTCTTCGCTCACGCATTTGAGGCGCACGTTGGAGAATTGCACCTGCGTGTAGAAGAAGATCGACATGGGGACTTTGAACACCGTGGAGATGCCAGCGATTGCGATGCTTGAGGATTCGGGGATCGTCAGGACGTCGTCGCGTGACTTGATGCGCTGGCTTTTCTCGTCCACGAAAATCACGATTTCCGTGAAGTAGTCGAATGCGGCGTAGATCGCTTGGAGCATTTGCTGCCACGAGACGCGGTGCGTCAGCGTGAATGTTGACCGAATCCAGCCGCTATCGACGTGTTGTCCTTCTAGATACATGGCACTGCTCCTCTCGCGTCGTTGTTCGCCGAAGGTGTGTGGGTGTTCAGCCGCGGGTGGGGGCGGCGGACCCGTTGGGCTTGGCCGCGTGCAGGTGCATCATGATCTCCATGGAGTCCATGAGCTGCGACATCGACTTGTTGTACTTCTCGTAGGTGGTGTTGCGGAACTCTTGGTTGACGCTGCCGACGGATACCGCTACCGCTTGGCTCTGATTGCGGAATGTGATCATCAGGGGGGCGTTGAGGACCGTGGAGATGCCGCGCAGTATGATCGCGCGGTCTTCGGGGATTGTGAGGATGTCCGACTGCTTGGTCACGGAGATCTGCGTGCCGTCAACCAAGACCTGTGGGTTGGCGAAGTACGGGTACGCCCCGTGCACGGCCTGGAGCAGCTGGTCCCATGTGACGCGGTACGTCAGGTTGAACGTGGAGCGGATCCAGCCGTTTTCCTCACGTTCTTCAACGAGCAGCATGTCTCATCCTTATCGTGTCACGCGCGCATGAGAGCGCGCGTGAGGGGCATCCTATCAGTGAGCGCTCAGCGAGCCGCATCGATAGTTGCTTTCGCGGTTTTCAGATCGACGCCGGTGCGGTCCCTGTATGCCTTGATGGCGCTGACGGGGCGTCCGTCGGCCACCATCCGGAGTTCGGCATCCGTCAGCTCGAGGCTGGTGGAGACGATCGCGGATGTGGGCACGGGCACGGCGTCAATCGCGGCCTTGGCTGCCTTGAGGCTTACGCCGGTGCGATCCTTGTATGCCTTGACTGCCGCGATTTTCGGGCCCGTAGCCAGCAACTCCATTTCGGCGTCGCTCACTTCCAGGGACGAGGCCGTGGCGGGGGCGAGTGAATCAGTGGAAGCAACGGGGGAGGAGGGACCGGCCAGAGCCGAGATCCCGGCGTCCGCGTAGGCGGCGCGCAGGCGCGCCTCAAGGGTCGCGACCTGCTCCTTCAGTCGGCGGTTTTCGGTGCGCAGCTCCTCAATCTCGCTTGCTTGGCCGAACCACTTGCCCATGGAAATCCTCCATATCTCATTCTTACTTGTCCCTCCCATCCTACTCGCCCCGTCAGGACAGCGGACCACCGTTCGGGCCACGGCCTCGTCGATGAGAGGACCGCCGGGGCACAAACGCGCCGTGACCGGCGGAACAAGCTGCTCGCGCCGCGCGGGCCGGTAAAATAGCGGAGACACTGCGAGCCGCGGAGGAAACATGGCAGGCGAATCGTTCTTCGGGCAAGAGCCCACCCACGACGACCAGCGAGGCGGCATCCCCGCCGACCTGATCCCGTATCTGGAAGCGGCCGACGAGGCCCCCGAACCCGAGGACGGCGGCACGGCTGCCGACCCGCAGGCCGAGGAGAGCGAGCGCGAGGCCGCCCTGCGCGCCCTCGTCGAACACTCGCTGCTGCTGGGTCCCGACCCCTCCATCCTCGCCGAGATCGAGGGTGAGGTGGACGAGGACTTCGCCGACGACGCCGCCGAGGAGCGCGAGGAACGCGCCTCCCACGAGGCAGCGCTGGCCAAAGCCGAGGACGACATCGCCCTGGACGGCCGCGTGCAGGAGATCTACCAGTCCATCGTCGCGCGCGCCCCCGAGCACGACATCGACCCCACCCTCGACCGGGTGAAGCTCGCCCTGGACATCCTGGGCGACCCGCAGAACGCCTACCCGTCAATTCACATCACGGGCACGAACGGCAAGACATCCACGTCGCGCATGATCGACTCGCTGCTGACCGCGTTCGGCATGAAGACGGGCCGCTTCACGAGCCCGCACCTGCTCGACGTACGCGAGCGCATCTCGCTGGAAGGCCACCCGATCACGCGCGAGGGCTTCGTACGCGCCTGGGAGGACATCGCCCCCTACGTCGGCATGGTGGACGAGCGCAGCCAGGAGGAAGGCGGCCCGCGCCTGTCCTTCTTCGAGGTCTTCACGATCATGGCGTACGCGGCCTTCGCCGACTACCCGGTTGACGCAGCCGTCGTCGAGGTCGGCATGGGCGGACGCTGGGACGCCACGAACGTCATCGACGCCGGCGTCTCCGTCATCACCCCGATCGCCCTGGACCACACCAAGTGGCTCGGCTCCACGATCGAAGAGATCGCACGCGAAAAAGCCGGCATCATCAAACCCGGTCAGGTCGTCGTCATCATGAAGCAGCAGGAGGCAGTCCTCGACATCCTCCTCGAACAGGCCCGCACCGTCGACGCCATCGCGCGCGTCGAAGGCCGCGACTTCGAGGTCATGGACCGCCAGATAGGAGTCGGCGGCCAGATGGTCACCATCCGTACGCCCTCCGCAGTCTACGAAGACGTCTTCGTCCCGCTGTTCGGCCAGTACCAGGCACACAACGCAGCCGCGGCCCTCGTCGCCGTCGAAGCCTTCATGGGCGGCCGCGGCCTAGATGGACGCATCGTCGAACAAGGCCTCATGAACGCATCGAGCCCCGGACGCATGCAAGTCGTGCGCCATTCACCCACGATCATCGTGGACGCCGCACACAACCCCGCGGGCGCGGCAACCCTGCGCGAAGCCATCGAATCCTCCTTCGCCTTCGCGCGGATCGCAGGCGTCTACGCAGCGATGGGAGACAAAGACGTCGAAGGCGTCCTATCCGAAGTCGAACCCTTCCTCGACCACCTCGTCGTCACGCAGATGCCGGGCGAACGCGCAGCCGACATCGCACGCCTTACCGACATCGCACAGGAGGTCTTCGGTCCCGACCGGGTAGATGTGCGCGAGTCACTGGCCGACGCGGTCGATCGTGCAGCCGAAATCGCCGAGGCCGGGGCGCAGCCCTCGGACCGCAGCGGAGTCCTGGTGTTTGGCTCAGTGATGCTGGCCGGTGAAATGCTGGCGCTCGCGGGCCACTCCCCGCGATGAACTGAATCACCCCTGAGGCGGTCGCTCTGTGGCGGCCGCCTCAGTTGGGTTTTTGTATGGAACGTGGCACGATTATCTCAACTACAAGAAAAGATGAGCATTTTGCAAGGAGGCACCATGAAGAAGCTCGTCAATGATGTTCACGCCGTCGTCCGCGAAACCCTGGAGGGATTCGCCCTGGCCCACCCCGACCTCGTCGATGTTCACTACTCGCCGGATTTCGTCACCCGCGCCGTTCCTAAGGCCGAGGGCAAGGTCGGCCTCGTCTCCGGCGGCGGATCTGGGCACGAACCCTTGCACGCGGGCTTCGTCGGAGAAGGCATGCTGGATGCGGCCGTGCCCGGCGCGGTGTTCACCTCGCCGACCCCCGACCCGATCCTGGAAGCCACGAAGGCCGCCGACCGCGGGGCAGGCGTCCTGCACATCGTCAAGAACTACACGGGCGACGTCCTCAACTTCGAGACCGCGGCCGAGCTGGCGGACATGGAGGACATCCAGGTCTCCACGGTCATCGTCAACGATGACGTAGCCGTCGAAGACTCCCTCTACACGGCGGGTCGTCGCGGCGTCGCCGGTACCATCTTCGTGGAGAAGATCGCGGGCGCGGCCGCCGAGCGCGGCGACTCCCTGGAGGAAGTTACCCGCATCGCCACCAAGGTCAACGACCAGACCCGCTCCATGGGCCTGGCCCTGGGACCCTGCACCGTGCCCCACGCTGGCAAGCCCTCCTTCGACCTGGGCGAGGACGAGATCGAGCTGGGCATCGGCATCCACGGCGAACCCGGATACCGCCGCGGCTCCATGGAAAGCGCGGACGCCCTCATCGCCGAACTCTATGAGCGCGTGCGCGGTGACCTCGGCCTGATCGAGGGCGAGAGCGTCGTCGCCCTGGTCAACGGCATGGGCGGCACCCCCATCTCCGAGCTCTACATCTGCTTCCGCGCGCTCGCCGCTCTGCTGAAGAAGGACGGCATCGAGATCGCCCGCCAGATGGTCGGCAACTATGTCACCAGCTTGGAGATGCCCGGCGTTTCTGTGACCCTTATGCGCGCGGACGACGAGCTGCTCGAGCTCTTCGACGCGCCCGTGAACACGGTCGCCTGGAAGTAAGCAACGGTAGGAAGGAAGAAGGAGAGAGACGATGAGCCTGGATGCGCAGTGGGCACAGCGGTGGATCGAACTGTCGGCGAGTGCGGTTGCCGAGCACCGCGATTACCTGGTGGACCTGGACCGAGCGATCGGGGACGGCGATCACGGCGAGAACATGGACCGAGGCTTCCGCGCTGCGGTTGAAGCCCTCAGCGAGGCCCAGCCGGGCAGCGTCGCAGAAGTCCTCAAGACGGTCGCCAAGACCCTCATGTCCACGGTCGGCGGTGCCGCCGGACCCCTGTACGGAACTGCCTTCCTGCGCGCATCCAAGGCCGCCGGTGGCGGCGACCTGGACGGCGTGGGCGTGGCGGCCGTCATCGAGGGAGCACTGAGTGGCATCCAGGCGCGCGGAAAGGCCACCACGGGTGAAAAGACCATGGTGGACGCGTGGACCCCGGCCCTCGAGGCCGCCCGAGCGACCGCTGAAGCGGGCGGAGACGCAGGCGTCGTCCTGGAAGCAGCCGCGACGGCTGCCGAGGCAGGGGCCGCCGCCACCGAACCCCTGCGCGCCACAAAGGGCCGCGCCTCCTACCTGGGTGCGCGCTCCATCGGACACCTCGCCCCGGGTGCCGTGTCCACCTCCCTCATCCTGCGCGCCGCCGCGCGCGCAGCCACCGAGGGCCAGGACGCATGAGCGCGCGCGTCTCCTTCGTCATCGTCTCCCATTCCGTCTCCCTTGCCGTCGGCGTGTGCGAGCTGGCCGCCCAGATGGCCCCCGACGTGCGCTTCGAGGCCGCCGGGGGCACGGACGATGGCCGCATCGGCACCTCCTACGACCGCGTGGAGGCGGCCCTCGAGGCTGCCCTCGCAGCCGTGGACGGGGAGGGCAGCGGCGTCATCGTCCTGACCGACCTCGGCTCGGCCACGATGACCGTCGAATCGGTCATCGAGATGAGTGACGACCCCGAGCGCGTGCGCTTCGTCGACACCGCCCTCGTCGAAGGAGCCGTCGCCTCTTCGGTTCGCGCCCAGGTCGGCGACGACCTCGACCAGGTCGCCGAGGCCGCAGCCGCCCTCGCCCCGCGCCTAAACGACGCGCCCGCCCAGGAGGCACCCAGCCCGGCCACCGTGCCTGTCAGCGGGGGAGCGGGGGAGGCCACGGCCTCGTCGGAGCGATGCGTTCCCCACGCCGAAGGAGACGCCATCGTTGCGGATCCCGTCGGCCTGCACGCGCGCCCCGCTGCCGCCTTCACGCGCCTGGCGGAAACCTTTGACGCAGAGATCACGGTCAACGGCGTGGACGCAACCTCTATGCTCCTCCTGATGACGCTCGGTGTTGGGCAAGGCGCGACCGTCCACATTGAGGCCAATGGGGCCGACGCCACAGCCGCGGTCCAAGCGCTGACGGATATGCTTGAAAGGACCAATTAGGTAACCCTCACTATCACAGGAGACAACGTGAGCGCCAAGAGTGTTCTGCTGGAACCCCAGCACCTTCTCGACCCCACCCTCGAGCACACCCTCATCGTCGTCAAGCCCGACGGCTACGCCCGCAGCCTGACCGGCGAGATTCTGCGTCGCATCGAGGCTAAGGGCTACACGATCAAGGGCCTCAAGCTCATGGTCGCCACCCGTGAGCTGCTGGCCGAGCACTACGCCGAGCACAAGGGCAAGCCCTTCTTCGATGGCCTCCTTGAGTTCATGAGCTCCGGCCCCGTCGTCGCCATGATCGTCGAAGGCCAGCGCGTCGTCGAGGGCATGCGCGTCCTCATGGGGTCGACCGACCCGACGACCGCTCCCGCCGGCACGATCCGCGGTGACCTGGGTCGCGCGTGGAACAGCCCCCATATGGAGAACCTGATCCACGGCTCGGACTCCGTGGACAGCGCGATGCGCGAAATCGCCCTGTGGTTCCCCGAGATTTACTGAGGGGCCTGTAACCTGCAAGGATGCATCTCAAAACCCTGACGCTGCGGGGATTTAAGTCCTTCGCCAGTGCGACCACGCTCGCCCTCCAGCCGGGCATTACATGTGTCGTCGGCCCCAACGGGTCAGGTAAATCAAACGTCGTCGACGCTCTCGCCTGGGTCATGGGCGAGCAGGGAGCACGCGCGCTGCGCGGCTCGAACATGGCGGACGTTATTTTCGCGGGGACATCTGGGCGCGCGGCGTTGGGGCGCGCCCAGGTGGACCTGACGATCGACAATGCTGACGGGCTGCTCGACATCGAGTACTCGGAGGTGACGATCAGCCGTACCCTGTTCCGCGGGGGCGGCTCGGAGTATTCCATCAACGGCTCGCCCGTGCGGCTCTTGGACGTCCAGGAGCTGCTCTCCGACACGGGCATGGGCCGCCAGATGCACGTCATCGTGGGGCAGGGGCAGTTGGACGCGATCCTGTCCTCCACGCCCGAGGAGCGGCGCGGCTTCATCGAAGAGGCCGCGGGCGTCCTCAAACATCGCCGCCGCAAGGAGCGAGCGCTCAAAAAACTCGCGGACATGGACGCGAATCTCGTGCGCGTCCTCGACCTGACGGCCGAGATCCACCGCCAGCTGAGGCCGTTGGCCCGCCAGGCGCGCATTGCCCGGCGCGCTTCCCTCATCCAGGCGCGCGTGCGCGACGCGAAGGCCCGTCTGCTCGCGGACGACCTGGCGTCCGCCCTCTCGCGCTTGGCTGCTCTCGAAGCCTCGGATGAGTCGGCCGCGCAGCGACGCGCAGCGCTGGAGGCTCAGATCGCCGCGTCGCGCGTGTCGTTGTCGTCCCTCGAGGAAGCTGAGCGCACCTCCTCGCCCGCGCTCGAGCAGGCGTCGGCGGACTGGCAGTCGCTGACCACTCTCACTGAGCGCCTGCGCGGAACCCTCATGGCGGCCACGCAGAAGGTCGCCCTGCGCGCAACCCCCGAGCCTCCTCCGGCAGGGGAGGATCCCGATGTGCTCGACGAGCGCGCCCGCGTCGCCGGCACCGAAGACGCCGCCTTGGCCGGGCAGGTTGACGTCGCGCGCTCTGCATTGACGTCCGCGACTCGCGCACGCGAGGCGGCTGAGGACACCGACGAGGCAGCCTCCCGCGAGCTGGCCCGCGTCAACCGCGTCATCGCCGACCACCGTGAGAAGGTCGCACGCCTGACGGGCGACGTCTCCACGGCCGCGTCGCGCCTGGAGGCCGCCCGCGCCGAGGCCGAGCGCGCGTGGAGCGCGTACCAGGGCGCTCAGGAGCGCGCCGCTGCGGCGGAGGCCGCCGTGCCGGGGACGACGGGATCTGTGGCTGACAGTGCGTTCGATAAGGATGGATTATCCGCCGATTCAAGCGGGGGAGCGGCACGCGCACACGCGGAGGCGTCCGCGCGCCGTGACGCCGCGCGCGCCCGCGTGGACGAGCTACTGGGTGTCGAGCGCGAAGCCCGAGCCGAGCGGGCCCGCTGGGAGGCTCGCCGCGACGCGCTCGAGCAACTGTTGGCCCCCGAGGACGGCACCTCCGAGCTGTTGGGGAAGCCCGGAGTGCTCGGCCAGGTCGCGCCCCTCTTACGCGTCGCCCCCGGGTATGAGGACGCCGTCGCTGCCGCGCTCGCCCCTTTCGCGGATGCCGTCGTCGTGGATTCCCTGGCCCGAGGCCTGGGCGAGCTGGACGCGGCACGCGCCTCCGGTCGTTCGCTGCGCCTTGTCGTTGCGCCCGGTGACCAGGGGCGCGCGGAGGAAACCCTGAAGACGGGGGAGGCCACGGCCTCGTCGCCTGTTGCTGCTTCCCCCGGTGCTCTCGGTGCTGCGGAGCTACCCGAGGGGGCCGCGTGGCTACGCTCGGTCGTCACCTGCGAGGGCGGTGCTGCGCCGCTAGCGGCACTGCTGGACGGGGTCGTCGCGTGCTCCGCTGAGTGTGCGCCTGCCGTGCTCGCCTTGACGGGCGTGCGGGCCGTCGTCACGCCCGGCGGCGACGTGCTGCGCGCGTGGTCGGTCGAGGGAGGGCGGCAGGCCTCGTCGGTGCTGTCCGTGCGCGCCGACTTCGAGCAGGCAAGTGTGCGAGCGAAGGACGCAGGTGCCCGCATGGACGCAGTCTCCAATGAACTCGCCCATGCGAACGTGCAGCTGGATCGGTGCATCAAGGAAGCGAACGAAGCGCTCAAGGCCCTGCGTGCAGAGGACGCGCAGCGCGCGAAAGAGGCCCAGGAGTTGGCTCGTGCCCAGTCGGCGGCGCAGGCAGCCCGTGCCGAGGCCGAGCGCGCCCGCGACGTCGCCCGCCGCGCCGACGAACAGGTCGAATGGGCCCGCGAGCAGGACGTGGCCGCTCGCGAACGCCTCGAGAGGGCCGACTCGGTGGGATCGCCCGAATCCCTCGAAGACGCCCAGGCCCGTGCGGATGCTGCGTCCCGCGCCGCGCGCCAGGCCCGCGAGACAGAAAACGAGGCTCGGCTGAGCTTACGCACCCTCGAAGAGCAATCGCGGCGCGCCGCCGCCCGCGCCCGCTCCCTGCGCCAGGCTGCCGCCGCCGAGCGCGAGGAGCGCGCCCGCTACGCTCGGCGCGAGGCGGTGAGACAGACGGAACTGGCCACGGCCTCGGATGTGGAGGCGGCCGCACGCATCGCGCTGGAGGCCGCCGAGCGTGCCCTGTCCCGGGCTGCTGCCGAGCGTGATCGGTTGAGCGCTCGACGTTCCCAGGTATCTCGGGAGGTCTCGGATGCGCGCCGCGCCCTGGACCGGATGAGCGCGGAGCTGGCGGATGCGATGAACTCAGCGAACCAGGGCAAGATCGCGGCCGAACAGACGAGGGTGCGCGTCGAGGACCTGCAGCGGCGCGCCCTCGAGGAACTTTCGCTTGAGCCAGAGCAGCTGATCGCCGAGTTCGGGCCGGAGGTGATGGTGCCGGTGCTGCCCCTCGACCCAGACGACGTGGAGAAAGCCGAGGCCGCCGAGCCACGCGCGTACGTGCGCGCCGAGCAGGAGCGCGCGCTCGCCACAGCGCAGAAGGACCTGGAGAAGCTGGGGCGCGTGAATCCGCTGGCGCTCGAGGAGCACGAGGCGCTGGCGGCGCGGCACAAATTCCTGGTCGATCAGGTGCAGGACCTCAAGGCGTCGAAGGCGGATCTGCTGCGTATCGTGCAGGACGTGGACCGCCTGGTTCAGGAGGCTTTCACAGCCGCGTTCGCGGAGACGCGCAAACAGTTTGAGCATGTGTTCGGTGTGCTCTTCCCGGGCGGCCAGGGCGACCTGGTGCTCACCGATCCGGAGGACATGCTCTCGACCGGCATCGAGATCGAGGCCCGGCCCGCCGGCAAGAAGGTGAAGCGCCTGTCGCTGCTGTCGGGCGGCGAGCGTTCCCTGGCCGCGATTGCGTTCCTGGTCGCGATCTTTAAGGCGCGCCCGTCTCCGTTCTACGTCATGGACGAGGTCGAGGCCGCCCTGGACGACATGAACCTGACGCGCCTGCTCACCATCTTCAAGGAGCTGCAGGAGACGTCGCAGCTCATTGTTATCACGCACCAGAAGCGAACCATGGAGATAGCGGACGCCCTGTACGGCGTCACGATGCGCGACGGCGTCACGAGGGTGGTGTCCCAGCGCTTGGCGGACTAAGAAAATAGGCTATCTACCTTAATAGCTGCACATGCGGAAAACTGATGTCATCCAGTGTGGTTAGCGCGTGACAAACGGTAGAACTATGAAGTGCCGCCAACTGCCCAGCGGATCGCTCGGGTGCTCAAACGCGCCCTGGGGTGCACACCGAGTAACTCTGTTCTCGATGAAGGTTGCTGTCTAGCAGGTGTGTTCGCGGTATGTCCAGCGTCGTTTGTGCCACCGGATCCGCACTGGGATCCCGGCCCAGGGTGCGTCGATCACCTCCACAACCACGTGCCCGTGGCCTTGTACGATCACCCCACAACCAGGGCAACCAGCAAGGCAATCACAGGACTTTATGTCGAGAACCAGACCACAGCCCCGTCGAGCGACAGCGATCAGATGGAAGCCCTCCAAACCGACGAGCAGATCACACCGATCACAACGCTCAAGCGACGCAGAACAGCAGGTAGGGTGAGACACCGCCCGAGGTCCTTGAAGACAGCAGGGTAGAAGTCCTTTCATCATCAAGGGCCTCGATCCCTACCCGCAACCCCAGCCAACACCCGCTCACCCACACTCAACTCGGAAGAGTCGCCAAAGCGGACATTCAACCACGATCCACTCGCCGGCACCTAACATGGAAAAATGCCGAACCGCCGCCAATTTCATCGACTGTAATCATTCTGAGTGATGAACATCTTTCGAGAGCCATTGTTTGTCAATTGCCATATTTTGTAAATCCTCAGTGAATGCCTTGATTAGATCCGGAATGAATGTCCGATAAAATGAACAGATTGCAACAGATGGAGGTTTGTTTAGTGCTGAATGAGCGAGATCGTTCCGATAACCAACAAAGCGGTCAATGCATGATGTAATGGCCGGGCCTGTGTAAGTGAAGTTGGAAAACTTGTTAGTAGGTCTTGAACCTGGGAGCTTCGTTTCAGTTATGATCTCAAAGCGATTGTAGTCAATATTTAACCACTCGCAGATATTTGTAAATCTCTCGGCATTGAGATTGGATTTTGGGGCGACAAACTTGGTTGAAAATTCGGGCACCTCATCCTTGAAACTATTCTTAAGTAAAATGCTATGTGAAGCGAAAGATAAGTTATCAGTGCGCTTGAGGTATCCGTCTGCCTCTAGCGATGTAAGACGATGAAGCGTTCGAAGTGGATCGCACAACGTCGATGGATCTGTACAGATTGTCTCAATGAGAGATAAATATGCTCCGGAACTTTCCTTGATAATGCTCTCCCAATAGCTGTAGAGGAGGAGCACAAACGTTCTGCGTTGAATAGCTGAACGAGGGCTATCCGTTTCTTCAATGGTGGCCTTCTTCTGTGCTGTATCCGGGGTGTCTGTGTTACGTTCGAAGCGGGCAGCAATTAGTCCAAGATCCTCACTGATAATATGTATGTCACGTCGTAAGCTACTGGTGAGTCCTTCAAGTTTGTCACAGAACTCCAAAATGTTGGCTTTATTGCTCACTACCATCACTTCTTTGTGAGTGTACGAATACCAAGGGGGACAACCTTCTGAATTCGAGCTGCAGTTTGAATTCCGCTCGAATGATTGCTAATACTATCTGGGTCTTCCCATAATCTCCTACTGGCAGGGAGCGGGTCGCTCACGAGGGTAAGGCCGTTGTAGAAGGCGTATCCGAATGCGCACGCAATCGCGTCAAAAGCGGTTCTGCTAAATTTGTTGGTATACTTTTTCTTTTCGGTTTCCCACTTGTGTAGGATGTCTTGGCTAACATTGTGCATGTATGCAAAAGTGTTCTGAAATAGATCTTTAAGATTGGCCATTTCTTTGTCGTCGAACCGGGCTGCAAGATTGAATGCAAACTCTTTAAGTTCTTTTCTGTAGTTTTGCATGCTTCTAATTTTATCGAGGGGCATAGTTGAGATTAGTAAAAATCTCAATACGATTTCCTCGTCATATGCTTCCATTCTCTCCTTATTTGAAAATGTGGTCAGCTTATTGAATGCATCGTTTGATGCAAGTTTGCGAAGCCATTGGCAAAATTGCGGATTTACGTAATAAAGTGCTGCGTTAAGCATTTCTTGGTCAGTCAGAATTGATCCGTATGAATTAATTCTCTCGAAAAGATCAAATTTTGCTTTCGCGTCAGATTCTCGCTGGATAATCTGAACCTCAAGGGGAGTTCGTTTAATGTCGCGGATGTAGCGTGCATCAAGGGTTGATGATGCATCTTCGGTACCTGCGAACGCTGCCACCCCTTCAAGGCTTGGGAGACGATCAGTTTTCTCGAGTACAAGTGGCTTCTTGCCGCTGGTGCTCAATAGTCCAAAGAATTGGAGGATGGTGGATATGCGTTGAAGGCCGTCAACAAGTTCCCATCTTCCGTCGTCGTCAGCTGCCACAAAAATAGATGGAATTGGTATTCCGAGGAGGATTGACTCAATGAAACGAGACTTTTGTTCTGAATTCCATCGAAATGCGCGTTGGAATTCGGGATTGATGATAAGGTCGCCATCTTTGTAAAGATTGATAATTTCGCCGAGTGTCATTTTGGTGTCATCTGTTTTTACGGTTTGGCGTTCTTTGTCTATTTCGGTGTTGAGTCCCATGATTTCTCCTTTGAAGTGTCTAATTGCTATTTAATAATATGTCAGTTATTTGACACTTTCAATTAGATTTGGGTGTGATGTATGACATAGGTAGGAGTTTTTGTTGAGGCTCTGCCGGTCTAGTGTTCTTTAGTTCTGTCCAGCAAATCAGTTGAGGCTTGTCAATAGTTTTCTATCGGCAGTGTTGGCATAGGGTGTAAGTAATTTTGTGTAGCGGTGATGTGGGGGGTGATTGTGGGGTGTCGTCGGATGCTTGGTGCCCGGGATTGTGCGGCGATCGTGGCGGGGTTGGTGCTGGTTTGTCCCAGGTGCGTATCGCTCGCTTGATTGGGCGTAGCCCTTCGGTGGTGTGCCGTGAGATCGCCCGCCATACGGGCCCTGACGGGGAGTATCGGGCAGAGGAGGCTGGCAAGGCAGCCCGCGCGGCCAGGCGTCGCTCTAAGAAGCGTCTGTTGGATTGTGATGTGGTCCTTCGCCGCCGCGTGATTGCTGGTTTGTCCCACGAGCGTACTCCCCGCCAGATAAGCGCACCGCTTGCGCGCGCAGGCGTGTGGCACACTCCCCACCATGGATACTTCCCGCCGATGCCCGGGGACACATGATCAGCCACGAGGTAATTGACACGTGGATCTACGCTCGCCCCAAGAAGGCGCTCATCGAGTACGGCATACGCTTGCCGTCGCGCAGGTGGATGCGCAAGGAACCCCCCAGCAGGTGGGAGCACCCCCCATTGTTGGGATGCGGCTGATTGATGAGCGACCCGACATCGCTGATTGGAAAATCCCGGGTAACTGGGAAGGAGATCTGATCATCGGCCAAGACGGGCCAGCGCGTGCGCGACCCTCGTTGAGCGCACCATCCCTACCTGATCATCGTGGCCCTGCCCCTGGGTAGAAAAGCTGGCTAGGTCTGTGATGAGTTCACCCGCTGCATCCAGGGGCTACCCGATGGGGCGATGTGCACACTGACCTGGGATCAAGGTCGGGAAATGGCCCGCCACCAGCGTCTGACCCACGACACGGGCGTGGATGTGTTCTTCGCTCAACCCGCAGCCCCTGAGAGAGGAGCAAACGAAAACACCAACCGGCTCATCCGCTGATACCTGCCCAAGGGAACCCCAGCACCAGCCACCAACCCTACCTCGACGCTTTCGCCTACGAACTCAACGACTGACCCAGAGTCACCCTCGACTACCGCACCCCCGGAGAAGCATTCAACGAACTCACTGCTGCCACCCATTGACAACGCTATTTCTTGAGTAGGGTCATCGCATATGAATAGGTGTAGCGATTTTGCTGATGCTGCCGCTTCTCCGTGCGTGGAGCGCCCGACGCTCTCAGGACTCGACCTTCCTTAGCGTGCCGTGCGTGAGCTCGTAGATTGTGTCCACGTAGGGGAGTGAGCGACCGGTTGGGCATCGCCCTCGATGGCACTCTTTTTCTTTGAGTTCACTTCGTTGCCGATCAGCTGGGCGCTCTCCTGGCCTCGGTCCGGGTCTTGACTCGGCGTCGGGTCGTCCGACAGGAGCAGTTGAGGGTTGCCGATGAAGGCGCGAGTGATCGCCGCGCTCTGCTTCTGGCCACCTGACATCCGACGCGGGTACTTGGCGTAGGAGGCCTCGATCCCCAGGTCCCCCATGAGGGAGTGGAGCTCCGCCTGATGCGTGGCCTTGTCCTTCTGGCCCTTGAGCTTGGCGACCAGCTCGAGCTGATCGCCGATACGCATGTAGGGCATGAGCTGGTGGTCCTGGAAAATGAAGCCCAGCAGCTCCAGGCGCTTGCGCGTCCACTGCTTCTGGCTCACCTGGGTCAGGTCCGGGTCTGCGATGGAGATGCACCCCTCGTAGGCCGACAGAAGCAGGACAGCGGTGGACAGGAAAGGCTTGCCGGAAACGTAGTGCCTCTGCATAGAGGACTCTTATGCCGCGTGACGATACATGTCGGAATCACGACAGTGCCGTCCCCGCGCTTGGCAGACTCGGGGAGTGTGCTCTCAAGCGTCGTTGATAGCCTTAACGCATGGTGGAACGATGTGATGCACGTGAGCGGGACCAAGGCGACAGCTTCGACAATGGCGTCGACTGGGTAGCTTTCGGCGAGCTGACGACCCGATGCGATGACGTCAGCGAACCGTGGCTCACACATGCTGATATCTACGACGAGGACGGTGCTGTGGCTGTGTCTGACGAACGAAGCGTGACTGCCAACGAAGCCCGTCAGGCGGGGGTCTATCTTCTTGCGGGTGGCTTCGTCGTTACCGACGCCGACCTGGAAGCAGACGCGGCGCGCTTTGAGGATGGGGAGAGCACTGGTGAGTGGGCAGTCCTACGGGAACGTCCGTCTTTGTAGGGGTTCGACAAGAGACGGAGGAGAAACGCCCGCTAGATGTCGAAAGTAGAGAATCTAGCGACCTGGTCTGGTGAGACGTGGTGTGGTCTCCTGAACTGCGCCGACTACAGTGTTGACGCAATTCTGATGTCCCAGCCATCGTGGGAAATCTTTGGATCGACCGTATCCAAATAGTCGATGACCTGCTGACGTGCGTCCTTCAGGCGAGTGACCTGCGTCAGTATGTGGTCCCCGTCGTAGAGTTCCCAGCCTCCCTCGTATGTGCCTTCCCAGCGTCGAGCGGTGATGGTCAATATCTTTATCGGCGGTCCTCCTCAGACTCAGGACATGTAGTTAGGTGGGGTTCACGGTCAGGGTTATAGGACTCGTCGTGTTGTTGGTGTCGGTCCCAGGAGTTGTGGTGTGGACCGGTGAGGTGAACCGCGGAAACATCGTGGCTGAGTGCCGGTATAGGAGCTGGATAGGTTACGAGTTCCCGAATAGGTTATGACATTCGGGATAGGTTACTAAGCTATCCGGAACTGCGTTTCCTATCCACGAGCGTGTTTCCTATCCAGAACTTGCACCGTCATAAGCGTGTGCGCTGATTTGCCTGGCTACGCGGGCTTCCTCGCGGTCGGTGCCTGGCTCATTGATCTTGTCGCTCCCGCACGGGAACCCGCTGTTCCGCACGCTAACCCTCTGTCCTGCACGTGGGCAGCCTCGCCGACGCTCAGATGAGCGGGTTTACGTGCGGAAGAGCAGTCCCAAGCTCCAGGTGGCGCGCCCAGGTCTAGGATCCGCCGTGTCGACCGCACCGACAGCGACGAGGCAGGGCGAGGTCCGCCTTGTTCCTGAGCAGCATTGCACGAGATCTTCCAGCAATGCGGCAGATACTAGGAAGAGTGCAATGCCTCCCTAACCGGTTCAGTGCCTCTCTAACTAGTGCAACCCTGCACGCCTCGTTGCGCGGATACGAGTACGCGGGCGGGGGCCCGTCGGTCCCCGCCCGCGCCTCGAAGCTGTGCCTCCCGCCGCTACGGGAGGCTCACTGTCAGTCGTTCATGAAATGACGCTCGTCCAGGATCTGTGCGCCAGCGCCCACCAGGGAGGGCAGGTGCTCGTTCGCGTGGTGGCCGCAGAAGAAAAGCTGGCCGCCCGACGGCATGGTCGCACGAACCCAGGCGCGAGCGCCGCAGGCGTCGCAACGATTCGCCGCGCTCAGCTGCGGCTCGTCCAGTACGGGGCGTTCAAGAATCTGTGCCTTCATGCGTCCATCACACACCATTGAGCCACCCCCACGCACCCCTGTTCACCCGGGGCGCAATCTCTGACCACCGTCGACACCGCGACACAACGCCTCACGGGCCACGACAACGCAGAAAAAAGCCCGCGAGAATGTCGCGTGCAACGAGCCGCCAAACCGCGCCGATCAGCGCAAAATAGCCCAGGCCTCGTCAAGCGTGGAAAGCCTCCCAGAACCCACGCCACACGCCCAGCGGACCGCAAATGAGCACGTAGCCACCTATGATTCACCTCGTGACTCCTACCGACTCATCCGACTACAACGCACGGCACCTCTCCGTCCTCGAAGGCCTCGAGGCGGTGCGCAAGCGCCCCGGCATGTACATCGGCTCCACCGACCACCGAGGCCTCATGCACTGCCTCTGGGAGATCATCGACAACGCCGTCGATGAGGCTCTGGAAGGATACTGCGACACCATCGACGTGCGCCTCCACCCCGACCACTCCGCCTCCGTCGCCGACAACGGCCGAGGCATCCCCGTCGACATCGTGCCCGGCCAAGGCTTGACCGGCGTCGAGGTCGTCTACACCAAGCTCCACGCCGGCGGTAAGTTCGGCGGCGGCTCCTACGCGGCCTCCGGCGGCCTCCACGGCGTCGGCGCCTCCGTCGTGAACGCCCTGTCCGCCCGCCTCGACGTGCAGGTCGACCGCGGCGGCAAGACCCACGAGATGTGCTTCCGCCGCGGCGAACCCGGCGAATTCGACGACTCGAAGCAGCGCACCCCCAACTCGCCCTTCGCGCCGTTCACGGACGGTTCCATCCTCAAGACCGTCGGCAAGGTCAAGAAGGCGCAGACCGGCACGCGCGTGCGATTCTGGGCGGACTTCCAGATTTTCCCGGCCACGGCATCCTTCTCCTGGGAGGACCTGCTGGCGCGCGCCCGCCAGACCGCGTTCCTCGTGCCCGGCCTGACCATCAACTGCTACGACGAGCGCGGCGACGAAGAACTGCGCGAGAGTTTCCGCTTCGACGGAGGCGTCGTCGACTTCGCGAACTGGCTGGCCTCCGATGGCCCCGTCACCGACACGTGGCACATCACGGGTGAAGGCACCTACAACGAGACCGTGCAAGCCCTCGACTCTAAGACCGGTCACCTGCGTGCCACCCAGGTCGAACGCACCTGCGAGGTCGACATCGCGCTGCGCTGGGGCATCGGATACGACACGGCTATCCGGTCCTTCGTCAACATCATCGCCACCCCCAAGGGCGGCACCCACGTGGCCGGCTTCGAGCAGGCGGTCCTCAAAACCTTGCGCGCCGCCATCGACAAGAACGCGCGCAAGCTCAAGGTCGGTGCAAAGGACGGGCGCCCCGAAAAGGACGACGTGCAGGCCGGTATGACCGCCGTCATCACCGTGCGCTTCCCCGAGCCTCAATTCGAGGGCCAGACGAAGGAAACGTTGGGCACCCCGCAGATCCGAGCCGTCGTCAGCCGTGTCGTCGCCGACTGGCTGAAGGACAAGTTCGCCTCCTCCAAGCGCGACGACAAGCAGCAGACGTCCCTCCTCATGGAGAAGGTCGTCGGCGAGATGAAGGCCCGCGTGTCTGCGCGCATCCACAAGGAGATCTCGCGCAAGAAGAACGCGCTGGAAACCTCCTCGCTGCCCGCCAAGCTCGCGGACTGTCGCCTCGAGGATGTGGCTGAGACAGAGCTGTTCATCGTCGAGGGCGACTCCGCCCTGGGCACGGCCAAGGCCGCGCGCAACTCTCAGTACCAGGCCCTCTTCCCGATTCGAGGCAAGATCCTCAACGTGCAGAAGGCCTCGACCGCGGACATGCTGGCTAACGCCGAGTGCGCCAATATCATCCAGGTGATCGGAGCGGGTTCAGGCCGTACTTTCGACCTGCCGCAGGCAAGATACGGCAAAGTCATCCTCATGACCGATGCCGACGTCGACGGCGCGCACATCCGCACCCTGCTGCTGACCCTGTTCTTCCGCTACATGCGACCCATGGTCGAGGCCGGGCGCATCTACGCGGCCGTCCCACCCCTGCACCGCATTGAGGTCGCGGGCAAGGGACGCAGGAAGCGTGAATTCATCTACACCTACTCCGAGGATGAGCTGCACCGCAAGCTCGCCGCGCTGCGCCGCTTGGGCCGTACGTGGAAGGAGCCGATTCAGCGCTACAAGGGCCTAGGTGAAATGGACGCCGATCAGCTGGCGGAGACCACGATGGATCGTGCCCACCGGTCGCTGCGTCGAATCACCCTGGCCGACGAAGAAGCCCTGCGCCAGGCGGAGGACGTGTTTGAGCTGCTCATGGGTTCGACCGTTGGCCCGCGCAGAGAATTCATTGTCACTGAATCGGCCGGCCTTGATCGCATGCGGATTGACGCGTAATTTCGGGCACAAGCTGTCAACTTTCTGAAAAAGCGTTCATCATGAACACACAAATATCCGAGGTCAGTGTGACTTAAGGCCCGATTACCCGCTAGGATGTTACGCATGACAGGACTTGCGCAGCGACTCACGCCGCCCGTGTCCGTCCCGTACCCGGGCAGTCACCTCGGGTTGCGCTGGCGGCCCATGATTGGCCGTGACGCACCCGCCGTGTACGCGCTGATCTCCCTGATCGAAGACGACGATAACGCTATTCGGCGCACCTCCGTGGAAGACATCGCGGACATGATGGAGGGGGAGAACGGCCGCGATTGGGTGGATACGATTGTCGGCCTTGATGCGAATCGGAATATTTGCGCGGTCGCATCGGTGCGTGTGCTGCGCGGCATCCATGAGGCGGCGACTGCCATCGTGAGCGCCTATATCCATCCGCATTGGCGAGGCCGCGGCGTGGGTCGAGCCCTTCTGTACTGGCAGGACGGGCGTGCTCGCCAGATGCTGGTCGAGACTTTCGGTGCCGAATCGGACGTCCCTGTGTCAATCTCGAACCTGGTGGATGCGCACATGACGGATCGCCGCCGCCTCTACATTGCGGCAGGCTTCTTTGCCAAGCGCATCTACCGTGTCATGTATCGCGATCTGGCGGGCGGCGAAGTAGCCCCTCAGGCGCGCCACGGCTACCGCATCGTACCGTGGAGCCAGGTTCCGCAGGAACAGATCCGCGCGATCCACATGGAGGCTTTCCAGCAGGCGTTCCGTTCTCCGCTGCGTGCCCTGTGGTGGGATGACGCGATGAATCACTTCGATCCGCGCTGGTCGTTCGTGGCTGTGGACAGCGAGGGCGAGGTCGTCGGCTATGCGATGACGGGTCGTCCTGCGCAGCGCTGGGTTGCCACCGGTCGGCCGGAGGCCTATATCTATCTGCTCGGCGTCGCCGAGGCACACCGCGGTCGTTCGGTGGCTAGTGCCCTCGTGGGCAACGCTGTCGCAGCCGCATCAGCGTCGGGTGCGTCACGCATTGGGCTCGATGTGGATATGTCGAGTCCTGATCGGGCGCATAGTATTTATGAGCATCTTGGTTTCGTTGACGAAGCCGCCGAGGTTTACTACACGATCGATCAGTAGTCCGCTAGGAGTCGAGCATGAGCATTCCTCTCGCGCAGAGAGCCGGTGCCCCTGAGTTCGTTCCCTTCCCGGGCGAGCATCACGGCATCGAGTGGGAGCCGCTGACGGCTTCTCATCATGTCGGCTTGTCGGCGCTTTTTGCGCGCATGGAGGCCCGCGATAATCCGCCGTACCGCACCAGCCCGGACGAGGTAAAGGAGATGCTCTCGTCGGCCTCTCATTGGCGAGGCCTCGTCGGGGTTGCGCGCAGGGGTATCGCCGCGGGTCGCCTCGTTGCCTTCGCGCAGGTGGTCCTGCGATTCCCTGGGCGCGTGGAGTGTGTGTGCGTCGGGGGAGTGGATCCAGACTTTCGGCGTATCGGCCTCGGTAATGCGATTGTCGATTGGCAGGAGGGGACGGCGCGCCAGATGCTCGCCGGTGTTGAGGGCGACGGTCCTGCGCAGATTACCTGTCACGTTGAGGCGGGGCAGGATGATCTTGAGGCGCAGCTGAAGGTGCATGGTTTCCGCTGGGCGCGCACCTACTACGAGTTGCGCGCGACGCTGGAGGACCTGGCTCCGATGCCGGACCTTGGGTCGTACATGAGTATCGAGGCCTGGGATCCCCAGTGGGAAGAACCAGCCTTGCGTGCTGCGAACCGTTTGAACGAGTCGGAGTGGGGGCGTCCCCCGCTCACGCAGGAGCAGTGGATGCAGGGGCGCACCGCTTTTGCACCCGAATGGTCTTTTGTTGCCGTGGATCGCACGGGTGATCGTCCGCGCGTCGCGGGCTTCCTGCTGGCCTCGCGCTACGAGCAAGACTGGGCGGCGCTGGGGTGGCGCGAGGGCTACATCGACCAGTTGGGCGTGTTGTCGGCGTGGCGCGAGACTCACGTTGCGGATGCGCTGATCCTGGCCTCGATGTGGGCGCAGAAGCGCGACGGCATGGATCGCTCGGGCACCGGCGTCGGTTCTGCCAACCACACGGGCGCGCTGGCGGTCTATGACTCTCTGGGCTTTCGCACGGTCGGGCAGACCCGGCTGTATGCGATCGAAGTGTGACAATCGTCCCATATTCTGGAACAGTGTCAAACTAGGACGATTGTGTGTTGTGTTTCACGTTTGCAAGCTTCTTGTGAGGAGTGAGTTTCTGTGAGCACTTTCGCGGGAATCGCTCCCTTAGTCCTAATTGTCTGACCAATTAATTTTTTAGGCTCGCAGCGGAGGACCGTGAGCGTCCTCGGTGCCACGCGCGCCCCATCTCCACAGTGCGGAGCCAGCATGACTACGAAGTCGTCAGCACAAAACACATCCATTCCGCCTCTGGTCATTCGAAGCGCCATCGTTGCCTCTCTCGGCGGCCTGCTCTTCGGCTTTGACACGGCGGTCATTTCCGGTGCGGAAGAAAAACTTACCGAGCTGTACGCTCTGTCCTCCTTGGGTGAGGGCATGATCGTCGCCATCGCAACCATCGGTACGATCTGCGGTGCCATCGTCGCCGGTAACCTCGCCGACCGCTTCGGTCGTAAGCCAATCCTGTTCTGGATCGGTGTCCTCTTCGGCGTTGGTGCTCTGGCGACCGCGCTGGCCCCTCTGCCCGCACTGGTCACAGGTGCGGATGGAACTGTGTCGGCCTCGTCCTCCTTCCCGATCACCTTCTTCATGGTGTTCCGCTTCCTCGGCGGCGTTGGCGTGGGCCTGTCTTCCGTGGTCGCGCCCATCTACACCGCTGAGATTGCGCCCGCTCGCGTGCGTGGTCGCCTGGTCGGCCTGGTTCAGTTCAACATCGTCTTCGGTATCCTCCTGGCCTACGCCTCCAACGCGGTGATCCGCGAGATCGCCCACGAGGAGACCGCGTGGCGCTGGATGCTCGGCGTCATGGCCGTCCCCGCCGTCTTCTTCCTTGTCTTCCTGGCTACTGTGCCCGAGACTCCGCGCTGGCTCCTGGCTCATGGACAGGAGGAACGCGCCGTTAAGATCTCCGAGCGCCTCACCGCCACGCAGGCAGAGAGCCACGAGCAGATCGACGAGATCAAGGCGCAGATCGCCGAAGATGCCGCGGGTGGTAAGGTCGCCTTCTTTACGCGCCGCTACCGCAAGGTCATTCTCATGGCGTTCTGCATCGCGATGTTCAACCAGCTCTCCGGTATCAACGCGATCCTCTACTACGCGCCGAAGGTCATGAAGCTCGCAGGCGGTGCCGCCGTCCTGGGCGATGCCTTCCCCTACATTGGCTCCGTCATCGTCGGCCTCATGAACCTCATCGCGACCATGGCTGCCCTGACCGTCATCGACAAGATCGGTCGCCGCCAGCTCATGATCGTCGGCTCGATCGGCTACCTGGTCTCCCTGGGCTTCCTCGCTGGCATGATGTTCGCCTACGAGGGCGGCTGGTTTGAGGAGGGCAGCGCTGCCCCCGTGTGGCTCATCCTCCTGGGTCTCCTCGGCTTCATCGCCTCCCACGCCTTCGGTCAGGGTTCGGTCATCTGGGTGTTCATCTCGGAGATCTTCCCCAACCGCGTACGTGCGCGCGGCCAGTCGCTGGGTTCGCTCACGCACTGGGTGTTCGCCTTCATTACCACCTATGCCTTCCCTGTGCTCACCGATAAGCTCGGTGGTGGCTACGCTTTTGGAATCTTCTTCCTCGCGATGGTCGGTCAGCTATTCTGGGTCCTGAAGGTTATGCCCGAAACCAAGGGCATCCCGCTCGAAGAAATGGAAGAGAAGCTGGGGTTGACGAATGACTAGAATCGTGAACATTGGGGAAGCTCTCATCGATGAGATCACCCGCCCAAACAGTGAACCCGTCGAGGTCGTCGGGGGATCGATGCTCAACGTCGCAGCCGGTCTGACCCGGCTGGGTCACGAATCCGAGCTGGCGACCTGGTTCGCGCGCGATGCACGCGGCGACAAGGTCCGCGAGCACGCCGAGGCCGCGGGAGTGACCCTCACTCCCGGCTCTGACGGAGCCGAATTCACCACGGTTGCCCATGCGGCAGTCGATGAGAAGGGCCATGCCACCTACGAGTTTGATCTCTCGTGGGACGTGCCCGCCGTTGAGGATCCCGAAAGCGTTGGACACGTGCATACCGGCTCCTACGTGGTCGTCGTCGAACCCGGTGCCGACAAGGTCCTGGCTGCCGTTAAGCGCCAGGCTATCCGTGGCACCGTCTCCTACGATCCGAACATCCGTCCCGCTCTGCTGGGGACGCCGGATGAGGCCCGCCCGCACGTCGAGGCGATCGTCGCCCTCGCTGACGTCGTGAAGGCGTCCGACGAGGACCTGAAGTGGCTGTACCCGGATCGTCCCATCGAGGACGTCCTGCGCGAGTGGTTGCAGTCCGGTCCCTCCCTGATCCTGTGCACGCGCGGCCCGTGGGGCGTCTACATTTTGACTGCCGCCGAGCGCGATATGCTGGTCGTCGATCCTCTCGATGTCGAGCTCGTGGACACGGTGGGCGCGGGCGACTCTCTCATGGCCGGCCTGATCTCCGGCCTGGTCGACGCGGACCTCCTGGGTTCGGCTGAGGCGAAGCAGCGCCTGCGCGAGGCGTCGTGGGACCAGATCCTGCCCGCCATTCACCGCGGAATCATCACCTCGGGTATCACGATCCTCTACCAGGGTGCTTACTCGCCCACGCGCGAGGAGGTCAACGAGATCCTGGCAGCAGACAAGACGCTGCGAGGCTGATAGGGGAGTACTCCTTGACTGATGGGTGTGGGTCCGGCCGATTGGCCGGGCCCACACCCATATCAGCGTGACACTGACAAAGCGGTGGGGTGGCCAGGATTTTTCCCGGTCACCCCACCGTCGTAACAACAGGAGAGCGTCAGCCAATCGACGCAATCGCGAAGGTGATTGGCACGCCCGAGCCGTCGCGGCGCTCGTCCTCGGCGGGTAGCTCCACGGGGGTGCCGTCGGAGGCAGCAGCCCGCCCAGGCCTCGTGCCGACCCACGCGATGTCGAGGCGATCCTCGCCGCGCAGGAAACGCTGACAGCGCACGCCCTGTCCGCCGCGGCCCTTCGACGGGTAGCACTCGAAAGGCGTGACCTTCACCGTTGTCTGGCCCGTGCCCGGCAGCGCGCCCAGCGCAGCAGCCACCGTCACCACCACAGCATCGATGGGAGCCTCGATCACCCAGAAGCCCAGGGCCACGGCACCGGGGTTGAGCTTCATGCCCGCCATGCCACCGGCCGTGCGACCCTGCGGGCGAACTTTCGCCGCGGGCGTGCGCAGCAGCTGCGCATCCGAGGAGATAAACACCAGGTCAGCGTCGTCCGTGCACTGATCGAAGCCCACGAGGTGGTCGCCGTCCTCCAGGGTGATGACCTCCCACTCGTCGCGCTGGAGTACGTCCGGGCGCAGCCGCTTGACCGTGCCGTGGGCCGTGCCCATCGCGACGATGGCCTCGCTCTCAGGGTTTAGGAGACCCACGGCTGGCACATCCGTGTGCAGGAGCATCGAGGACGGCATAGCCCCGGCCAACGACAGACCCGTCTCAAAGCGGGGGAGCGCCGGCAGGTCCACGACCTCGATGCGGTGCGCGATGCCATCCTGGGTCACCACGGCCACCTGCGAGCGCACCGTCGAAGCCAGCTGCACCCGCCAGCCGTCGGAGGCCGCGCGCGAACCCGGCTCGAGCGGCTCTCCGCCCTCAACGCGAGCAAGCGCGCCCGAGGAGGACAGTACGACCACGCACGGGTCGTCCGGGATCTGCAGTTCCAGGCCCTCACCCGAACGCGACACCGACGGCAAGGCTGCCAAGGCGGCATCCTCCGCAGCCACCGTAGCCCCCACGGGCGTGCCCGTCGAGGCCATGAGCAGCGTGCGACGCGGCGTGCCCAGACGCTTCGAGACCTCGCGCAGCTCCTTCTTCACGAGCTTGCGCAACAGCTTCGGATTCTCCAGGATCTCGCGCAGGGAAGCGATTGCCGCTAACAGCTCGTCGCGCTCAGTTTCCAGCTCGATGCGGGAGAACTTCGTGAGGCGACGCAGGCGCAGTTCCAGAATGTAGTTCGCCTGGGCGTCGGACAGGTCAAAGGCCGTCATGAGGCGCTCACGCGCGCTCTCCGCGTCATCGGAAGACCGAATGATCGCGATGACGTCATCGATGTCTAGGATCGCGATGAGCAAGCCCTCGACCAGGTGCAGGCGATCCTCACACTTTGTCAGGCGGAAGCGACTGCGGCGCGTGGTGACGTCCAGGCGATGATCCAGGAAGACCTGCAGCATCTCTTTGAGGCCTAGCGTGCGCGGCTGGCCATCCACGAGCGCCACCGCGTTGATCGAGAAGGAATCCTCCAGCGGCGTGCGCTGGTAGAGCTGCTGGAGCACGGCCTCGGGAACGAAGCCGTTCTTCACCTCGATGACCAGGCGCAGGCCGTGGACGCGGTCAGTGAAGTTCTGGACCGACGAAATGCCCTTGAGACGGCCCGCGTTCGCGTTTTCCTTGATCTTTTCGATGACCTTCTCGGGTCCCACCATGTAGGGCAGCTGGGTGACGACGATGCCCATCTTGCGGGCCGTCACACGTTCGATCTGGACCTTCGCGCGTGTCTTGAACGTGCCGCGGCCCGTCTCGTAGGCTTCTTTGATGCCTTCGAGTCCGACGATGACGCCGCCCTCAGGCAGGTCGGGGCCGGGAATGTAGTGCATGAGCTCGGTGACGGACGCCGACGGGTTATCCAGCAGGTGGATAGCGCCCGCGATCGTCTCGGAAAGATTGTGCGGGGCGATATTCGTCGCCATACCCACGGCGATGCCCGAGGCGCCGTTGACCAGGAGCTGCGGGAATGCGGCCGGCAGGACGTCGGGCTGCATGAACTGGTTGTCGTAGTTGGGGACGAAATCGACCGTGTCCTCGTCCAGGCCCGTCACCAGGTCCAGCGCGGCGGGTGCCATGCGCGCTTCGGTGTAACGCGCTGCGGCCGGACCGTCATCCAGCGACCCGAAGTTACCGTGTCCATCCACCAGGGGAACCCGCAAATTGAACGGCTGAGCCAGACGCACCAAGGCCTCGTAAATCGCGGAATCGCCGTGCGGGTGCAGCTTGCCCATGACCTCGCCGACGACGCGCTGAGACTTCACGTGCCCCTTGTCGGGACGCAGCCCCATTTGATCCATCTGGAACATGATGCGGCGCTGCACGGGCTTGAGGCCGTCGCGCGCGTCGGGCAGCGCTCGGGCGTAGATGACGGAGACCGCGTACTCCAGGAAGGATCCACGCATCTCATCGGACACGTCGATCTCGGAGATATTTTCGTCTTTTTCGGGAATGTCGACGACCTGGTCCTTTTTTGCCATAGGCGCAATTATGACGCGGGAACGCTCTCATTTCGACTGGGACGCAGGTTAGGGGCACAATTGTGGGATGAATACTTGGACCCGCATAGAACGAAGCGGCTTTTACCCGCGCGCAGTGGAGCGTGCGCTACGCCGAGCGCTGGGAGCAGGAGAACCGCTCGCGACGCTGTGTCAGGTGGACACGGGCTTCGACCGGGGTTCCGTGTTCCGTCACCTCACCGTCGCTTCTTTGACCGAGCGGGCGATCGTCCAGCTGCACGTCGACGAGATGGACGGCGGATCGGCGACCATCGCGACGGCCGTGCACCGCGTGGCTGACATCGCCGGATATTCCACGATGGAGGTTTTCACTGACCCCGAGAACGCCGTCGGCCTGTCCGAGATGACCATCGCGTTGGACTTGAAGGGGGCGCGCCGACTTGACGTCGAACCCGCCCGCTGCGACGACCCGAATTGCATGGCCGACCACGGCTACACGGGTACTTCGTATCCGGATGACATGACCTTCCGCGTGTCGGCGGCTGCCGACGGGCAGGATGCCTTGGACGAGGCCGTCGAGTTTGTTGATTGCCTGGCTGGGCTGATGGGGACCCGCAGTGAGTGAACGCGTCATGACACTGGACATGCCCGGCGCTGACCTGCCGGGCACCACCGATCCGTCGATCACGGACATCATCCCCGGCGCGCTCGCCGCCATCGACCCGTCTCTGCCCGGCGCGTCGTCCGAGGCCGCCAGCGCGCTCGGGATCGAGGCCGGGGCTGACCAGGTGCTCCTCATCCTCGTCGACGGCTTTGGCTATGAACTCATGCAAGAGCACTTGGGACACACGCCGACGCTTCGTCGCATGCGGGCCGACATCCGCTCGATCCACACGATTGTGCCCTCGACGACGTCGGCTGCGATCACCGCGTTTGGCACGGGCGCGCGCCCGGGAGCGACCAACATGGTGGGCTTCTCCGTCGCCTACGGGGGCGGCGTCATGAACCTGCTCGCTATGGAGGGCGGTCCCGCGCCCACGCAGTGGCAGCCGGTCCCCACCTATTTTGAGCGTCTTGCCGAGGAGGGCGTGTCCTCAGCGGTCGTATCGCCCGCGCGCTTCGCCGGGTCCGGCCTGACGGGCGCAGCACTGCGCGGTGCGCGCCACGTGCCCGCCGATACCCTTGAGCAGCGCGTGAGCGCGGCCCTGCGCGAGCTGCGCGCGGGCACGCCTGTCGTCTACCTGTACTGGTCCGAGATCGACCATTCGGGTCATGCTCACGGCGTGGCCTCCGATGCGTGGATCGGACAGGTCGAGCAATTTGATGCGGGCCTGGCAATGCTCATGCGGGGCCTGCCGAGCGGCGTACGCGCCGTTCTGACCGCCGATCACGGCATGATCAACGTGGAACCAGACCGCATTATCGACGTGGCCTCCACGCCCGCCCTGCGTGAAGGTGTGCGAATCGTCGCGGGCGAGACGCGAGCGGCCCATGTGCACGCCGAGGAGGGACGCGCCGACGAGGTTGAGGAACGCTGGCGTGAGACGCTGGGGGAGAGCGCCTGGGTGCTGTCGCGCGCCCAGATGCCCGCGCTCATCGGCGAGGGCAGCGGCGCATCGGTTATCGGCGACCTGCTTGTTCTTGCGCGCGGGTGCGGGGGAGTGGTCGATTCGCGGACACAGAGCGCGGCGGCCATCGCGATGCCGGGCATTCATGGCTCGGTGACGCCGACTGAGATGCGTATCCCCGTCGTGACGCTCTCCTAACAATGTCGGCCCCCTGTTGTCAGGGGGCCGACCTGTTTACGGCTTCGAGCCAAAGACGATTTCGTCCCAACTGGGCACCGAGCGCCGCCCCTTCTTAGAGGACACGCTACGTGTCAGGCGGTTTCCTGATAGACCCTGCGCAGGTATCGATCCGATTGCGGTCAGCGCGCCTCCCGTCAGAGCAGACACAGCCCCCGTCGTCGTGGGAGCATTGTCCGCGCCGGAGGACTCGCCGCCAGCGGTCACGGCCTTCATGGGCAGCGCGGGAGTGCGCTGCTCCTCTGAATCCGCCGAGGCCTCGGTCCCTTCGGAAGGAGAGGCGGAGTCAGAGAGCCATGGCAGCGCGTGGGACGAGGTCTGGGCACCGTCACGCGTCGAGCGGATACCGACGGGGATGGCACCGGTGACCTGACGGCGCGTGGGCAGGGGGATGGCACCGGAAGCGGGCGTACCCGCGTCCTGCTCAATCTTGGTGCGCGCGGAAGCCAACGAGTAGATACGTGCGGAGATCGGGCCGCTCGACGGCTCAGGCTCGGCGGAGTTCTCCGCATCCTCACCCGCGATAGCGGCCAGGTATTCTGCTTCTTCATCCTCCTCGTCGCCCAGATCTACGTCGACCTTCTGGCGTTTGCCGCGTGCAGCGTTCAGTTGATCGATCAGGGCCTCGCGGGTGCGTAGATCCTCTTCGTCGGGATCAGGAGCCGGCGCGGGGCGGGGGATGGGAGAGAAAATCGACGAGGAGGGGGACGCAGAGACCTGTTCGGTCAGCCACTGGGCCTCCTGGTCGATGGCCTCGAGCGTGCCCGAGTTTGACAGATGCCAGTGGGCCGCGTGCTCGGCTGCTCCCTGCACAAAGGTGACGATGATCTGCCAAGGTTCCCCGGCCTCGCGCGTCGCGGACCAATCGAGGGAGGACGGCTCGACGCCACGCGCCGCCAGACGGTCCAGCACGAGGTCGCCCATCGTGGGGCCGCCCTCACCGATGCGCACCGCTTGGGCCCGAGACAGCGCGTAATCTTTCTCAGCCTGAACGGGAGCCTCAAAACGCTCAACAGCCTTCACGTCCATGCCGTGTGTGGATGCGATCTCCTCCGGGGTCGCACCTGCGCGCAAGAGAGCCTGAATGTCGCGGGGAGCAAGAGTAGGACGCGAGGGCGTGATATCCACCTTGGGGCGGTCACGGCGGATAGCGCCGCGGAGCTCGTCCGAGATCAAGATCGAATAGCGTTCACCCTGGGCGTCGGTGAGCACCAGGGACTCGCCGTCGGAGCTGGTCCCGAGCAATTCGAGCTCAATCATCGCTTCCTCCTCATACGTCACGGTGGAATCGTCTCAAATTATGCGCACAATGTCGCGTAACGGCGCGCGTGTCACACATACAATGGCACATTCGTTCCACAAGTGTTATCCTCCCTGCGCATAGACACTCGTATAAAACTGTACGAGGGTGAAAGGGGAGAACCATGGCAACCGATTACGATGCACCGCGTAAGAACGAAGACGAGGTCTCAGAGGACTCGATTGAGGAGCTGAAGTCCCGTCGCAACGATGCCGGTTCAGCCGAGATCGAAGAAGACGAGAACGAGGCTGCCGAGAACTTTGAGCTTCCCGGTGCCGACCTGTCCAAGGAAGAGCTGACCGTTCACGTCGTTCCGCGCCAGGATGATGAGTTCACCTGCTCGGAGTGCTTCCTCGTCCACCATGCGTCGCAGCTCGATCACGTGGATGCCAACGGCAATCCTGTGTGCACCGAGTGCGCGATGTAAGGTAGAGGGATGTTCGGACGAAAGAAAAAGACATACAACGACGACTTCGACGAGGTTGAGGCGCTGCCTCGCCTCAGTGACGAAGACGCCGAAATCTGGAGTCAGCCCGGTCCTCGCAACTACAAGGACGTGGATACCTCCGAAGGCTACGTCGACATGGGTGCCATTCTACTCCCGTCTCGTCCGGGTATGCAGCTGCGCACCCAGGTCGCCGACGACGGCACCACCGTCCTGCAGATTCTCGTAGTACTCGGTAACTCGGGCATCCAGATGAGCGTCGCTGCCGCGCCGCGATCCGGCGGAGTCTGGGATGAGCTGCGCGATGAAATCCGTGCGGGCTTCGAGAAGCAGGGTGCCAAGGTTGCCGACATCCGCACGCGCTACGGTGCCGAGCTGCTCGTTGATATGCCGATGAAGATGCCTGATGGCCGCTCCGCGACCTCGCGCATGCGCATCCTGGGCCGCGAAGGCGACCGCTGGTTCGCGCGCATCGACATCATCGGCCCCGCCGCCGCCAACGCTGAGTCCGGACTCGAGATCGAAAAGGTCATCGACCGCATCGTCATTCGTCGCGACGAGCAGCCGCGCACGCGCCTGGAGCTGCTGCCCGTTCACCTGCCTGCAGGCGCCCAGGAGGACTGACATGGCCTCGTGGATTTCTCGGGTCGGTGCGGCCCTCGGCCTGGATAAGGACGCGCGTTCCTTGGATGCCGCCCTCGACGAAGATTCTGCGCGCGCCGCCCGCGGCGTCACACCCATCCGCGACGTGACCGACCGCAGCCACGCGCTGGTGTTCGGCACCCTCCTGAGTATGACCTACCCGCCGGAGGAGGGTACCCAGCGTGTTCTCGTCGCCACGCTCTACGATGGAACCGACACGCTCGAATTGCGCTGGCCGGGCCGCTCATCCATCCCGGGCCTGAGCGTCGGTCAGCGCCTCGAAGTTGAGGGCACCGTCGGTCGTGTTGGCGAGCGCACGGTCATCATCAATCCCCTGTACCATGTCATCGCGGGGGAGGGCTGATGCCCGCGCCACGCTGGATGAGCCAGGCTGCCTCCGAGGAATTCTCGTGGTCGCAGACCCTGGGCGGCACACGCGGCGTCATTGAGACCAGCGCTCCCGGGCTGATCTTCGTCATCGTCTACGTCGCAACCCACGCCCTCGTGCCAACCCTCGTCGCGGCCTCCGCCGTCGCAGTCATCGCCTGCATCATTCGACTGATCCAGCGTCAGAGCACTCAACAGGCCGTCTCGGGGTTTTTCGGCGTCGCGGTTGGCGTTATTCTGGCCGCCGCGACCGGGCGTGGCGAAAACTATTTTGCGTGGGGGATCGTCACGAACCTCGCCATGGCCGCGGCCTTCGCCCTGTCAGTCCTCGCGCGGCGTTCCCTGGTCGGCTTCTTCTACGCAATGCTTACCGGCCTGTCCACGGGCTGGCAGCGTGAACCTTCCCTGCGTCCCCTCCGCCGCCGTTGCGCCCTGCTCACGTGGATGTGGGCGGGTTTGTTTGGCCTGCGCGTCGCCGTCCAAGCCCCCCTGTGGGCCGCAGGCGCGGTCGCGGCACTCGGCATCGCCAAGCTCGCCTTGGGTCTGCCGCTCTTCGCGCTCGGTGCCTGGGCCACCTGGTGGGGCCTGCGCGACTACTCCTCGTCCTCCGTCTCCTCTTCCGAGGACGGGGACGCTACGGCCTCGCGCAGCTGATCCAGAGCCGACGCATCCGAATCCGGCACCAGCAGCAACAGCTCGTCCGAGGCCTCGAATACGTCATCGGCGCTGGGAGTGAGCGGACGCCCATCGCGCAGTAGCGCAGCCAGGACGGAGCGCGGGGGCAACTCCAGGGAGTGCACGCGCCTGCCGACCACGGGCGAATCCTCGGGAAGAATCAGTGCGTGCATGGACACAGCAGCGGTATTGAACGAAAAGAGACGCACCGGGATGCCGATGGAGACAGCCTCCTCGACCAGAGCGGTCATGATACGCGGCGTCGACACCGATACGTCGACACCCCATGCCTGATCGAAAAGCCACTCGTTATTCGGATTGTTCAGGCGTGCGACGACACGCGGGACGGCGAACTCTGTCTTGGATAGCAGCGAAATCACCAGATTCGCTTTGTCGTCGCCGGTCGCTGCGACAACGACGTCCGCCTCCTCCACGCCGGCGTCACGCAGAGCATCAGGCGAGCAAGCGTCCGCAAGCACCCAGTCCGCGTCCGCGACGGTCGCGATGCGCAGCTTCTCCGGCATGTTGTCGATGAGTGTGATGTCGTGGCCGTGCGCCAGCAGCTCCAGGGCGACGCTGCGGCCCACCGAACCCGCTCCCGCGATGACGATTTTCATGCTCATTCCTCCGTCTTGGGCGGACTCGCCAGCTGGTCACGCAGCTGCGTCGTGTCCGTCCCGTTGATCGCGAAATACAGTTGATCGTGCTCTTGCACAACGAAGCTGGGTTCGGCCGTGCGGATCGAACCCAGGCACGATGTGAAGATGACCCGGCATCCTGTGAGTTCCTCGACGACTGCGAAGCTCAGGCCATACCAGTGGGGGGAGGGGGTCACGTTGACGAGGCCGACCGCGCCGGTTGGGTGGGACCAGATGAGTGAGGCATCCGGGGGAAGCATGCGGCGAAGGACGGATTCGGCGGTGCGCTGCACGGAGGCCACCGTGGGGATGCCCAGGCGCTCGTAGAGATAGGCGCGCGTGGGATCGTAGATGCGGGCCACCACGTGCTCAACGTGGAAAACCTCACGTGCGACGCGCGCGGCGATAATGTTCGAGTTATCACCCGAAGAGACCGCCGCAAAGGCGTACGCGTCCTTGATGTTCGCTTGACGCAGGCAGTCGCGGTCCATGCCTACGCCCGTGACTCTCCGGCCAGAAAAGTCGGGGGACAGGCGCGCGAAAGCCTTGGAATCCTGGTCAATAATGGCCACGGAATGACCCACTGCGTCGAGCGTTGATGCCAGGCGGGCACCAACGCGCCCGCAACCCATGATCACAAAGTGCACGAGAACCAAACTACTCCGGTGCACGCCAGATGGCCACGCGTGCTCATGTGTCTTTCCCAGACGCGGGTCAGGTGGACTACGCTTAACATTCGTGATGAACTTGTTGGCTTACGCGAAGCGCGTGCTCATCGGGCGCCCGATGCGATCGGACGCGATGGGTCACCAGCTTCTCCCCAAACGCATTGCCCTCCCGATTTTTGCTTCGGACGCGCTGTCGTCGGTTGCTTATGCACCCGATGAAGTTCTCTTAACGCTGGCGCTCGCCGGAAGCATGGCAGCCGTCCAATCCGTGTGGGTGGGCGTTGTGGTTGCCCTCGTCCTGGCAGTCGTGGTCGCTTCCTACCGGCAGACTGTCCACGCCTATCCGTCGGGTGGCGGCGATTATGAGGTTGTGACCACGAACCTCGGGCGTTCCTGGGGACTACTTGTGGCCTCGGCTCTGCTGGTCGACTACATCCTGACGGTCGCCGTCTCGATTTCCTCGGGTGCCAGTTACATCACCACAGCCGTGCCATCGTTGCTCGGTCATGAGGTCCCCATCGCGGTTGCTCTCGTCATCATTTTGGCGACGCTCAACCTGCGCGGTACCCGTGAAGCGGGCAGCGCCTTTGCTGTGCCCACGTACGTGTACATGTTTTCTATCGGTCTCATGGTTGTCGTCGGCTTCGCGAAGATGGCGACGGGCCATCTAGGTACTGCCCCCACGGCTGCCTACGATCTCGTGGCGGCCCCCGGACATGCCGACGGCTTGGCCGGACTGGCGGGTGCCTTCTTGCTCATGCGTGCCTTCTCCTCGGGCTGTGCGGCCCTGACCGGCGTCGAAGCTATCTCGAACGGCGTGCCCATGTTCCGTCGCCCGAAATCCCGCAATGCCGCGACAACCTTGGCGATGCTGGGCATGATCGCGGCCTCCATGATGATCTCAATCCTCGTGCTTGCTCGCGCCACGGGCGTCAAGATCGTCGAAGACCCGGCCGCGCAGCTGACTCTCGACGGTGCCCCTGTCCCTGAGAAGACCCCTGTTGACCCCGCGATTTCACAGATCGCTTCCGCGGTGTTCGGGCACGGATCCGTGCTGTTCATTCTGATCACCGTCGTCACCGGCTTCATTCTGGTGCTCGCTGGAAACACTGCGTTTAACGGCTTCCCAACCCTGGCCTCGGTCCTGTCACGCGACTCCTTCCTGCCTCACCAGATGGTGCGTCGCGGCGACCGCCTGTCCTACTCCAATGGCATCGTCGTGCTCACCGTCGCGGCGATCGCGCTGATCGTCGGCTTCCAGGCACAGACCACACGCCTCATCCAGCTCTACGTCGTCGGTGTCTTCATCTCCTTCACGCTCTCGCAGCTGGGCATGATTAAGCACTGGAATAGGCAGCTGCGTACGCGCCAGTCGGGTCAGGAACGCATGAGTGTGCTGCGCTCGCGCGCCGTCAACATCGTCGGCTTCATGATGACGGGCGCGGTTCTCCTGATCGTTCTGGCTACCAAGTTCACGCACGGTGCTTGGATCACCCTGCTGATGATCGCCGTTGCGTTCTGTGGTCAGATCTCGATTCATCGCCACTATAAGACTGTCCGTGAGCAGCTGCGGGTTGATGACTGGCACGCGCGCCGTGCTCTTCCGACCCGCGTGCGCGCCCTCGTCCTCGTCTCCTCCCTGTCTCGCCCCGCGATGCGCGCCATCGCGGCCGCCCGAGCTTCCTCACCGACGTCCATTGAACTCGTCTCGGTCGTCGCCGACGACGAGGAAGAGAACAGGATGCTGCGTCAGTGGCGTGCCTCGGGAGTGCCCGTGCCGCTGACTCTCCTGTCTGCGCCCTACCGTGACATCGCTTCGGTGATCCTGCAATACGTGCGCAGTCGCCGTCGCGCGATGCCCACGGAGATGCTTGTCATCTACATGCCCCAGTTCCTCGTCACCCACTGGTGGGAGAACCTGGTTCACAACCAGTCCGGTCTGCGCCTGCGGGCCGCTCTCCTGGACGTGCCCGGCGTGGTCATTACGATCGTGCCCTGGCAACTCGGAGAGGACGACGTCGTGGAGGGGCGTCAGCGCGTCAACGATCCGTTCTTGCGCGTGGGAGCACCGACCTCGTCTGAGTCGAATGCCCATGCTGAGCAGCCCGCTAATGCGCATGACACCGCTGAGGAGTCCTCATGAGTCACCGTCCGTCCCGTCGCCGCTCTTCCCAACGTCGTCGCCCCGCAAACACGCAGCCCCGCGAGGGGGTCGGTGAGATCCTCCAGCTGACCGTCGGTGAACCCGCGCACGGCGGCGCGTGCGTCGCCCGTGACGAGAACGGACGCGTCGTCTTCGTGCGCCACGCGGCACCCGGCGAGATCGTTCGTGCGCGCGTAACCGCCGTCCAGAAGAAGCTCGCATGGGCGGATGCCGTCGAGATCCTCTCCGCCTCCGATGATCGCGTGGAGTCCGTCTGGCCTCAGGCAGGTCCCGGAGGTGTCGGCGGTGGTGAACTCGCGCACCTGACCCCGGTCGCCCAGCGCGACTGGAAGTCCCGCGTGATCGCCGGGCAGGTACGCCGCGTGGGTGGCGAGGCCCTGGCCGAGGCCGTGGATGCCCTCGGGGGAGTGCGCGTCGCGCCCGCACCCGGGGACGAGGACCCGAACGATAAGCTGGTCGGTCGCCGTTCGCGCATCGACGTCGTCATCGACGAGGCGGGCCGCGCCGGCATGCATGAGTTCCGCGGCCGACGCGTGATCGCACTCGAGGACATGCCGCTGGCCGTGCCGGCGATCCGTGAACTCGGCCTGTTCGATGAAGGGACGCCGTGGCGACGCCTGTGGAAACCGGGGGACCGCGTGCGCGCGGTGGCCCCTTCCGGCGGCGATCCCGTTGTCCTGATCGGCGAGGACACGTACGCCGCCGACGGCGTGCGTATTGACGCCGATGTGTTGCGTTGGAACGTGCCCGTCGGTGACGTGGAGGAGTCCTACTACGTGCGTCCCTCCGGTTTCTGGCAGACGCACGTGCGCGGTGCCGAGGTGCTCGCGAACGCCGTGCTGGCTGCGGCGTTCGGCGTCGACGAGGCCGGGGTCGACCGCGCGGTCATGGAACTGTACTCGGGCGCGGGCCTGTTTTCCGTGCCGCTCGCGCGCGCTGTCGGCGAGACCGGCCGTGTTGCGACGCTCGAGGGCGAGGAGGGTGCCGTGCGTGACGCCGGAGAGAACCTCGCCGCGTTCGACTGGGTGGATGCCTTCGCCGGGAACGTGGATCGCGAGGGCGTCGTCGACCTGTCGGGCCAGCTGGGAGCCGTGCCCGACGTGGTCGTGGCTGATCCGCCGCGCGCCGGTGCTGGCGCCGAGGTCTGCCAGGCCATCGCGGCCACGGGTACTCCGCGCGTCGTGCTCGTCTCGTGCGACCCGGCGGCGGGCGCGCGCGACCTGCGCACCCTCACCGAGGCCGGGTACCAGCTCGAATCACTGCAGGCCTGGGACCTCTTCCCACACACCCACCACGTGGAGATGGTGTCGGTCCTTCACCGCTAGCGGCTCCTCCTGCGCTCCTGTATGCGCGACCCCCACGAGGTCTGCGTGCGGGCAGCAATAGCGCGGCGCTGATCGCGGTACATGCGATCCACCAGGTCGCGCTCGGACACCCAACCGACCACGCGGCGATCCTCATCCAGAACGGGCAACGCCTGCAAGCCGGTGGACCTCAGCGCCCCGAGAACCTCGGATGGGGGAGCGGAGGCCGCCACGGCCTCGTCGATGAGAGGCAGATCCGAGACGGGAGCGTCGAGCGAACCGCCCTCCTGCGTGAGTTCGGCCAGGCGCAGCGAGGACACGAGGCCCGCGAAGCGCCCCTCATTATCGACGACCGGGAGAGCGGTCTCCTTCGTGCGGCGCAGCGCCGACAGCGCGGAGGCAACGGAACGGGTGCAGGCCAGGACCTCCGGGGCTGCGATCATCCACTGCGAGGCCTCGCGCGTACCCAGCAGCGTGCCCTCAACAGGATCGTCAAGAACGTCGCCGCGGCGGCGCAGCTTCTCCGTGTAGATCGTCGCGCGGGTGAGGAAACGCGAGGCTCCCGTGGCAATGACAACCGCCAACATCATGGGGAGGATCAACGAGAACTGCCCCGTCATCTCCACGATGATGAGCACCGCCGTCATCGGTGCGCGGGCCGCACCCGCGAAGGCCGCGCCCATGCCCACCACAGCGAAGACGCCGACCGGCGAATTCGTCACAGGCGACAGCGCGTCCCCAAAAGCAGCGCCAGCCATCGCGCCGATAAACAGCGTCGGGGCGAACACGCCGCCCGATCCGCCTATGCCGATAGTGAAGGACGTGTACAGCGCACGCCCCACCATGAGCGCCAACAGGAAGCCGATCGAGTAGTTGCCCGCGATCGCCTCCTCCTCCAGCGGATAGCCCGACCCGTACATGTACGGGAAAGCCACGAGGCCAGCGCCTAGGAGCAAGCCAAGGACGCCCGGGCGCGCCCACTCGGGCAGGCGCGTGTGCGCCCACACCCAGTCAATGGCGTCCTCGGAGGCATAGAGAATCTTCGAGAAACCGAGGCCGCAGAGTCCCGCAACGAGACCGAGGAGGGCCACCCACCACATGTCCGACATGGACGCGAAGGCTAGGTTGTCGGCGACGCGCACGACCATCTCGTCACCCTGCAGGAGGCGCGCCACGATGGAGGAGGTGACGGCTGAGAGAACGACGAAGCCAAAGGTCTCAGCCGTGAACTCGACGAGGATGACCTCGAGGGCGAAAACCGCGCCCGCCAAGGGCGCATGAAAGGTCGCCGCGATACCCGCCGCCGACCCGCAGGAGGCAAGAAGGACGACGCGGGAGACAGGCATACGCATCCACGAGGCAATGGTTGAACCGAGCGATGCCCCCACCTGGACGATGGGTCCCTCGCGGCCTGCCGAACCACCGGAGCCGATTGTGAGGGCCGAGGCCAGGATCTTCACGACCGCGACTCGCCCGGGGATGAGCCCACCCTTGCGGCGCACCGCGAGCATGACCTCGGGGATACCGTGGCCCTTCGCGGACGGTGCGTAGCGCTGGATAAGTGGCCCGTAGATGAAGCCCGCTATGGCGGGGGACAGCAGCAGGAACAGCCACGGTGCCCAGCCCCAGACGCCGTGCGACTGCCCAATGTGGGTCGTGTACTCGTCGAAGCCGGTCGACACCCACGTCCACCCGCGAATCGCGAGGTTAAACAGAACCGCTGCCGCGCCGACAACCGCGCCAACGAGCGCGGCGGCCACGCCGAGCAGGGACCGATGGGCGGCGACTGTGTGGCCGACGCGAACGCGCGTCCCCGCAGCCGAGTGGTCGGACTGCGGGGACTTCGATGAGAGTGTCACAGGTTCGCGATCTCCACGTGAACGGGGTTATCGGTGTCGATGCCCCAGACGGTCCGGTAGAAGGCCAGCTCCGACAGCAGTGCATCCTTAATGTTGACGGCCGAACGGAAGCGGTGTCCCTCACCCTCGTAGAGCTTGAGGGCGACAGCGCTGCCGTTCGCGCGCAGAGCCTCATACATTTCCTGTGCCTGCGAGGCAGGCACCACCGGGTCTGCGGTGCCCTGCAGGAGCAGCAGGGGGGCAGTGATCTCCGCAACGCGGTTGATCGGCGAGCGCTGTGTCCACACCGGATCCGACCTGTCGAACGTGCCAAGCAGAATACCGTCGTAGTGCGACTCGAACTTGTGGCTGGTCTCCGCCAACTTCGCCAGGTCCGCGATACCTGAGAAGGAAGCACCAGCGGTGAACACATCGGAGGAGGCGAGCGCGTTGAGCACGGTGAAGCCGCCGGACGAACGTCCACGGATAGCAATGCGTCGGGGATCGACGCGGCCCAGATCGATGAGGTACTGAGCGCCGTCAATGCAATCCTGAACGTCCATGACGCCCCAATTTCCGTTGAGACGCTCACGGTAGGGGCGACCAAAGGACGTCGACCCACGGAAGTTCACGTCCAGGACAGCGAAACCGCGGCTAGTCCAGTACTGGAAAGGTATCTGCAGGCCGGGGCGCACCGCGCTGGTCGGGCCACCGTGCACGTTGACAATGAGCGGGGGCAGCTCGCCCTCGGGAGCCTCAAAGTCGGGGTTCACGGGCGCATAGTAGAAGCCGTGCGCTTCCTCACCGTCCGAAGTCTTCCACGTGATCATCTCAGCGGTGGAGACCAAGGCGGTGGGAACCTCGGCCTCAGAAGAAGGACGCAGCACCTTCGTCTTGCCGCGCGACACCTCAATAATCGCCGGCGTGTGCGTGGCTGAGTCGGCCAGGAAGACGACGCGGCCGTCAGCGGCGGCGACGTTACCGATGGGCCACCAGCCGGTCGCCCATTCCTCGGTCATGCCGTTGTCGATGCGCACGGTACCGATGTGCCACACCTGGTCCTCGGCCCACGAGCACACCAGGTAGTCGTTATCGAAGTTGTCGTAGGAGTGCAGGCCGAGATGCCAGTGCGGGTGTGAGAACGCGCGCTTGCCCGGGTGCAGGGCGCGGGTACGCAGACGCGACGTCCACGCGTTCGGATCCTCGCCGTCCTTCCATGTGAAGCCCTGGGTGCGGTACAGGTTCGCCCAGCCGGAGGCATCATCCACGTGAATGAGTTCGCCGTCGAGCGTCCAACGCGGCTCGTAGACACACACGCCCGGCTGATCGACGAGGACGACCTCCTGGTCGATGGTGCCCTCAAAAGTCAGGGACGCCACGTGCAACTGCGAATAGGTCCACGGCATGTTCGGGTGGTTCCACGAGATCCATGCCAGCTTTGTGCCATCCGGGGACACCGTTGGAGCCTGCGCGAAGTCGGTCCCGCCGAAGACGGGAATGATGGCGTCGTTATTGCGGGCCGCCGAACCGTCCAGCGGAATTGCCACGATGGAGTTGACGGGTTCGCCTTCGCCTGAGTGATCCTCGGCCACCGCGTAGACGAGGCCACGCACGTCGGCAATCCAGAAGTCGCCGTAACGGACCTGAGACAGGGTCGTCAGCGGTCGTATGCCGCGGCGCGGCTCCGCCGTATCAAAGGCGTACACGCGTCCGTCGGTGCGATCCGAGAAAACGATGACGCCGTGGTGCACCGCGTACGCCTTGCCGCCATACTCATGGACGCGGGTGCCAATGTCTGGCAGACGCACACCGTCGATCAGCGGCAAGACCTCTCCCGTCTCACCGGTGCTCCGACGGCGCAGGAGCGTGCCACGACCGCCCTCAAGCGGATGACCCTCCACCCAGTAGGTATCTGGCCCGTCCACGCGAACCTGGGATAGAGTGACGGATCGAGCAGTGAACGAGTTGCCCGTGATCGGGGACTTCCAGACGCCGTGGGGTGCGACGGTAACGGACATAGTGCCTCCTTGAGCGGTATGGCGAGCCAATACTCCTATCTTAATGCGCCCGCTAGGGGCCTGCGTACATCGGGACCCGGTGCGCGAATAATTTGATCTGTAGGTGAGACGCGGGGCATCTACACTAGAAGCCATGTCTGGAGCACTAAGCACGCGTGACTTGCTGTCGCGCTGTACCACCCCTCGGGAGCTGCGTCGCCTCGAGCGGGAACAGCTGGATCAGTTGGCGGCGCAAATCCGCGCCTTCTTGATCGACAACGTGTCGCGCACGGGCGGCCACCTCGGCCCGAACCTTGGTGTCGTCGAGCTGACGATTGGCTTGCATCGCGTGTTCCGCTCCCCCCAGGACACGATCGTCTTCGACACGGGGCATCAGGCCTACGTGCATAAGCTGCTCACGGGGCGTCAGGATTTCTCCGCGCTGCGCTGCCCGGGCGGATTGTCGGGCTACCCGTCGCGCTCCGAATCCGAGCACGACGTGTTGGAGTCCTCCCATGCCTCGGCGTCGCTGGCGTGGGTGGACGGGATTTCACGCGAGAAACACCGACATGGGGAACGCACGTGGACGGTCGGTGTCATCGGTGATGGCGCGCTCACGGGTGGCTTGGCGTGGGAGGCCCTCAACAACATCGCGGCCTCGAAGCACCGTCGCATTGTCATCGTCGTCAATGACAATGGTCGCTCCTACGCTCCGACTATCGGCGGCCTCGCTGACCACTTGGACGCGCTGCGCACCTCCGCTGGCTATGAGAAGGCGCTTGCGTGGGGTAAGCAACATCTTCTTAGCCACGGGACGCCGGGGCGCGCCGCCTACGATGCATTGCACGGCCTGAAGACTGGACTCAAGGATGCTCTCTTGCCGCAGGTCATGTTCGAGGATCTGGGCCTCAAATACATCGGTCCTGTGAACGGGCACGATATCGCCGCCGTGGAGACAGCTTTGCGTCGTGCGCGGATGCTCGAAGAACCCGTTATCGTTCACGTCATCACGGAGAAGGGGCGCGGTTACAAGCCCGCCGAGAAAGACATCGCTGATCGCTTCCATGCCGTTGGCCCGATTCACCCGGAGACGGGCCTGCCCGTCGCCCCTGAACGCTTTGGCTGGACCGGCGTCTTCGCGGACGAGATCTGCGCCCAGGCCGCGACGCGCACGGATATCGTCGGGATTACTGCCGCGATGATGCTGCCGGTTGGTCTGGGTCCCATGCACGAGGCCTACCCGGGTCGCGTGATCGACGTGGGCATCGCGGAGGCTGAGGCGGTCGCCTCCGCTGCAGGCATGGCCTACGAGGGCGCGCATCCCGTTGTCGCCCTGTACGCGACGTTCCTGAACCGCGCTTTCGACCAGCTTCTCATGGACGTTGCTTTGCACAAGGCGGGCGTCACGCTTGTCCTTGATCGAGCGGGAATTACGGGAGCGGACGGTGCGTCCCACAACGGCGTCTGGGATATCGCGATGTGCTCGCTGATCCCGGGGCTGCGTCTGGCCGCACCCCGCGACGAGGACACGCTGCGCGGCCAGCTGCGCGAAGCACTCGACGTCAGCGATGCGCCCACCGTCCTGCGCTACCGCAAGGGTGCCCTGCCTGAGCCGATGCCTGCACTGTGCAGCGTTGGGGGAGTGGATGTTCTCCTCGACGAGGCCTGCCCGTCCTCACCCGCCAAAGTACTGATCGTGGGAACCGGAGCATGCGCGCCCGACGCCATCGAGGCGGGGGAACGACTGGCCGCAGACGGCATCAGCGTCACCGTCGTGGACCCCCGCTGGCTCATCCCCATTTCGTCCGGTCTGGTGGACATGGCCGCCGACTACGACGCCGTGATCACGGTCGAGGACGGCATCGTGCACGGCGGCTTCGGCTGGGCGCTGCGCGACGCTCTCGCGGAATCTGGAATACCCGTGCGCTGCCTCGGCGTCCCCCAGGGATTCCCCGAGCACGGGGAACGTTCCCGGATGATCGCTGACTTTGGCTACGACGCGGACGGCATTGAGGCGACGGCTCGCGGCCTCGTGAGCGTGGTCGCAGCGCGCTGACGCACGTTACTCGGGGGCGCCGACCCGAATGGACCAGCGAATGGTGGGGCTTCGACGCACACGCGTCGCACGCATACATGCGTCGAGCGGACCCCTCAGACGCCGAGTGCGTCACACACCGGGTCGAGTGTGAGATCGATCTGCCAATCCCTGGCTCCGCGCGTCACCATGCGCTCCTCGACCTCGTCACCGGATGGACGCGAAGGATCCAGGGGCGCCCACGCGAGGTAGCGTTGCACCTGCGGAGCCAGCACCACCTCGGGTGCCAGCCCCACGCTGGCCGCCACCGAGGCGACCGCACGACGAACGACTCCCAGGCGCGCAGCCGAGGCCTCGTCGATGCGAACCCACTGGCGCTGTTCCGGGATCGAGCCGGGCTGCACTGGCTTGCGCTTGGGTGGCAGCTCGTCCTCGGTCAAGGCGGCCACGGACGCGAGCGCGCGCATCCACTCATCCTCGTACTGTCGGGCGATGGGGGAGCGGAACTCGTTGATGGACATGAGGGCACGCTTGTTGCGAGGCGGATTCGACGCCGCACGTACGAGCGCCGCGTTACGCACCAGACGCCCAGGGGACATGTCGATACGACGCGCGATTGACTCACGGGTCTCCCACAGCGCCTTGAGGACACCCAGACCTCGGCGCGAACGGATCTTTCCGGCCCCGGGGAGGGAACGCCACCGATCAGGCTTCGCGGTCGGCGGCTTGACGCTGAGTGCGTGCGCGAACTCCTGCTGCGCCCACTCCCAACGCCCCATCTGATCCAAGCGCTTCGACAGGCGGTAATACAGCTCCGTGAGCAGCTCGACGTCGAGCGCCGCGTAGCGTAGCCACTCCTTGGGCAGAGGGCGCACCGACCAATCCGAGGCCTGATGATCCTTCACGAGGCCCAAGCCCAACACCTGCTCAGCCACCGCCGCCAGACCGAAACGCTCCAAACCCACGAGGCGAGCGGCAATCTCCGTGTCGAACAGAGCGGACGGACGCAGACCCACCTGACGCAGATTCGGCAGATCCTGCAGACAATCGTGCAGCAGCCACACGTCCTCAACACCGGGCTGCAACACCGACAGATCCGGCAGCGCATGGGTGTCAATCAGGAACGAGCCAACGTCCTCGCGGCGGATCTGAACCAGATACGGGTCCGAACCATAACGGAACCCCTGCGCGCGCTCCACGTCCAGCGCAATCGGCGTCGAACCCTGTGCCAGCGCGCGTGCGGCCTTCTCGAGGCCTTCTCGGGTATCAATGACGGCAGGGGTCCCCCCACGTGGCTGAGCGATAAGCTCCGGGTTATCCGTATCGCCCTGCGGCAAGCCACCGCCATTGTTTACCAGCACTCAAACTCCTTCGAGGTGACGGGTAGGAACGATGCCAGCCGTCTTGCGCATGGCATCCGCCCACCCGAATAGATGCTCCCCAAGATACTCGCTATTGGGCGTCCACGAGGCTCGGACCTCGACAAACAGGGACGAGCCTCGCAGCTCCAGTCCACCGAACGCCTCGCTCATCTCACGAGTGACCGTGCCCGTGATGTCGTGGAAACCAGCGCCCGCGCCGTCAAGACAATCGAGCATCCACCCCCACACGCCCTCCGACAACATCGGATCGACGGCCATGATGGAATCCACCTGAGTGCGCATCTGACACACGATGCGGAACGTGCCATTCCAGCCGAGCTGGCCCACAGGGTCGTGCAACACGACCATGCGACCAGTCGACAAAGGCTGTCCAGCGCTGTCCTCATCGATCGTGCGCATCGCGAGCGCAGCTGTAAAAGGAGCCAGCCGACGAGGCGGTGGCACCTCCTCGAGGAGGATATGCGGCAGGTGGGAGGCCTGTCGCAGGGACAGCAGGGCCCGAACAAAGTCCTCGGGCACCGCGTTCTCATTCACGATTGAAATCGTACGGGTGTCATCTTGTCTTTTGTTACAGACGCGCCGCGCGGGGCCATCTCGATAAGTAGCGGGTACGTGTTTCCTGCAACGTATCGAGATGACCCCTAGGTTTTACAGGCCGCGCGGATTGCGCAGAATGAAGGCGGTATGCGGCCTGACATGAACGGTGTCTCCCGAGCGGTAGTCTCGGTGGTCATCGTCGCCCGCCGTGTCAACAACCGTGTGCCACAGGGACCCATACTTTGCGTCGGGGAGTGTAAAGTCAACCGCTTCCGGCGCAGCGTTGATCAGCAGCAGGAAATCGTCGTCGAGGATCCGGCGTCCGTCGGCATCGGGTTCACGAATCGCATCCCCGTTGTAGAAGACCATCGTCGAGCGCGCCCACGGCTGGTTCCATTCCTCTTCCGTCATGTGCGTGCCAGCGGGTGTAAACCACTCGATCTCACCCAGCTCAGACTCGCCGCCACGCTTGGCAGGCCCTTCGAGGAAGCGGCGACGGCGCATGACCGGGTGATCGCGGCGCAGATGGATCAGGTCGCGCGTGAACTGCAGGAGCTTGTGGTCGTGCTTGTCCAGGTCCCAGTCGATCCACGACAGCTCATTGTCCTGGCAATACGCGTTGTTGTTGCCGCGCTGGGTGCGACCTAGTTCGTCGCCGTGGGCGATCATCGGTACGCCCTGGGAGAACATGAGGGTCGTCAGGAAGTTGCGCTGCTGGCGGTAGCGCAACTCAATGATGTCCTTGTCGTCCGTGTTGCCCTCGGTGCCACAGTTCCACGACCGGTTATCGTTCGCGCCGTCCGCGCCGCCCTCACCGTTCGCCTCGTTGTGTTTCTCGTTGTAGGACACGAGGTCGCGCAGCGTGAAACCGTCGTGGGCAACGACGAAGTTGATGGATGCCATCGGCTTGCGGCCCGTCGTCCCATACAGGTCCGAGGAACCCGCCAAACGGGACGCGAAGCCGGGCAACGAGGAGAATTCGCCGCGCCAGAAGTCACGCACCGTGTCACGGTATCTGCCATTCCATTCCGACCACAGGGGAGGGAAGCCGCCCACCTGGTAGCCATCCGCGCCCACGTCCCAGGGCTCAGCAATCAGCTTGACCTGCGAGACGATCGGGTCCTGGTGGATAAGGTCGAAGAATGCGGAGAGTCGGTCGACCTCAGCGAACTGGCGGGCAAGCGTGGAGGCTAGATCGAAGCGGAAGCCGTCGACGTGCATCTCGGTCACCCAGTAGCGCAGGGAGTCCATGATGAGCTGGAGGACCTGAGGGGAACTCATGAGCAGGGAGTTGCCCGTTCCCGTCGTGTCGAAGTAGTGGCGGCGATCCCCATCCACGAGGCGGTAATACGACGGGTTGTCAATGCCGCGGAATGACAGCGTCGGACCCATGTGGTTGCCCTCAGCTGTGTGGTTGTAGACAACATCGAGGATGACCTCGATATTTGCGGCGTGCAGTGCTTTGACCATCGCCTTGAACTCTGAGACCTGTGCGCCGGGTTCGCGGCTGGCCGCGTAGGCGTTGTGCGGAGCGAAGTATCCGATCGTGTTGTAGCCCCAGTAGTTCGACAGCCCCTTGGCCTGGAGCGTCGTATCGTTCGTGAACTGGTGGATTGGCATGAGCTCGACCGTGGTGACGCCCAGCTTTGTCAGATGCTCAATGATCGCGGGATGTGCCATACCGGCGTAGGTGCCGCGCAGCTCTTCTGGCACGTCCGGGTGGCGCATCGTCATGCCCTTGATGTGTGCCTCGTAGATGATCGACTCCGAGTAGTCGTGACCCGGGCTGTGGTCGCCCTGCCAGTCGAAGAAGGGATTGACGACGATGGAGTGCATCGTGGCGGCGGCGGAATCCCCGCCCTTCAGGACGAGGGGATCGTCGGAACAGTAGGAGAGGAGGGAGAGGGAATCCTTCAGCTGGCCCTCAATAGCCTTAGCGTAGGGGTCGAGTAGGAGCTTGGAAGGGTCGCAGCGCAGACCGTTCATGGGATCCCATGGTCCGTCGATGCGGTAGCCGTAGCGCTGGCCAGCACGCACCTGCGGTACGTAGACATGCCACACGTAGGCGTCCACCTCCGTCATGGGGATGCGCATTTCGTTCAGGTCGTCATCGAGCAGGCACAGCGTGACTGCGGTGGCGACCGATGAGTAGATCGCGAAGTTGGTGCCGGTTCCATCAAAGGTGGCGCCCAGCGGGTACGCCTTACCAGGTCGAGTTTCCATACGAATAAGGGTGGCATGAACACCGCACAACTGGTGATAATCCGGGCAAAAATGAGCATGTGACTTGGATTACTGTGGTTTCGTTTTGCATTCTCGCCGGAAGGTCTGTTAAAGTTTTATCCGTTGCAAGGAACGGAAACGTTCCGGAGACAACGCGGATGTGGCTCAGTTGGTAGAGCATCACCTTGCCAAGGTGAGGGTCGCGGGTTCGAGTCCCGTCATCCGCTCGGGCGATTGGCGCAGCGGGAGCGCGCTTCCCTGACACGGAAGAGGTCACT